>Ga0073934_10011180_pt1 | contig 10937 bp, 6 predicted proteins | sample LarsenN4metaG_FD_76834 | JGI IMG/M metagenome (GOLD analysis project Ga0073934, IMG submission 76834) | Hot spring sediment bacterial and archeal communities from British Columbia, Canada, to study Microbial Dark Matter (Phase II) - Larsen... ...
GGAAGACACTGTGATGCGGCTCTGCTGGTTTCTGCTGGCGTTGTCCACCGCGAACGCGGAAAGCGTCATCCTGGCGCCGGTGGACCGAAGCGCCGTAAGTAGCGAAGTGCGCTTCGTGGCGAGGCACGATGGCAAGCCGGAATTGCTTGTGGACGGCCAGACAGTGAACGTGGAAACGCCTCATGCCGGTGTACTTGCCGCGCAGCTCAAGCTTGGTCCCGGGATTCACGATATTGCTCTCGAGGGTGGCGCGCGGGTGAAGGTGCACGTCGGCGACAATCCGCCTGCGGGCTGGGCTAGGTTTCGCGAACACCCGCCGGGCGGGGCTGCTTGCTCGACCTGCCATGCCGTGAAGAACGGTGAGTGGGCGTTTGCGAAAGCGTCGCTCGTGGGTGTGTGTTTCGCTTGTCACGACAAGACTGCGTTTCCGAAAAGCCACACACATGAGGCGGGGATCGTTCCCGACTGCCAGTTGTGCCACGCCCCGCATGGATCCACCGCGGTGAAACATCTGAAGTTGGCAAAGGATGCAGCCTGCAAGCTGTGCCATAACTAAACAAGACCCTATGAAGATCGTTGTGTTGGATGGATACTGCCTGAACCCAGGCGATTTGACGTGGGACGGATTGCGCGGTCTCGGTGACTTGACTGTGCATGATCGCACACCTGCCTCGCAGACGGCCTCACGACTGACGGGCGCCGATGTCGCATTCACGAATAAGACGGCGCTCACGGCCGAACTGTTGGCGGGCGCACCGTCACTTCGGTATGTCGGCGTGTTGGCCACCGGCTACAACATCGTGGATGTGACCGCCGCCAAGGCACGCGGCATCACGGTGACGAACATCCCCACCTACGGAACGGCCTCAGTGGCGCAGCATGCCTTCGCCCTTTTGCTGGAATTGACGCAGCACGTCGGCCTGCATGCCGAAGCGGTGCGCGCGGGGGAATGGGCATCCAACGCGGACTGGTGCTTTTCGAAGACGCCGCTGGTCGAACTTTCCGGCAAGACGCTCGGGATCGTTGGTTACGGACGCATCGGCCGCGCCACTGCGGCGATCGGGCGCGCGTTTGGGATGCGTATCGTGGCGGCCGATGCAGTTCAGAACGCCGATGACGTGGAGTGGCTCTCGATTGAGGAACTGCTGCGGGAGTCCGATGTCGTCAGCCTTCACTGCCCCTTGACCCCGGAGACCAACGGACTGATGAATGCTGAACGCCTGCGGCTGATGAAGTCCACGGCTTTCTTGCTCAATACCTCGCGTGGGCCGCTCATTGTCAACCAAGACCTTGCCGATGCCCTCAATGGCGGTGTGATCGCGGGTGCCGGACTGGACGTGCTGGATGTGGAGCCGCCGAAATCGGGCAACCCGCTGATCGGCGCGAGGAACTGCATCGTGACGCCGCACATGGCATGGGCAACCAAGGAGGCGAGGGCGCGCCTGATGGAGATCGCCGTGGAAAACCTGCGGGCTTACCTCGCGGGCACTCCCGTGAACGTGGTCAGCTAGCGCAGTTTCATCGGCGCGCCGCCCTGAGCCTTGCTCCGCTCGGCGGCATCCATGAAGGCGAACATCTCCAGGGTGACCTCGTTTGGCACGGGAACCACACCTGTCTGGAAGAACTTCACGATCTCGCGGAGCATCGGCACGTAGCTGTACTTCGTCTTGGCGCCGCTGGGGACGACCGACTTAGCGCGGAAGACAACGCCGCCGAAATCCGAGTACGGCCGGATGGTGCGCACCGTGCCGATCTTGCCGCCCTTCCACTTCGCGGTAACCTCATCGGAGTCTGGCGTTGAGACCATCGTGACCTCTTCGGCGCCCGTGCCGAGCAGTGAATAGAGCATCTCGACGGCGTGAATCCCATACCACGTCAGGCTGAGCTTGTGATGCTCCTCGGTTGGGCCGGGGCCCCAGACCACAACGCCCGTCATATCCGGGAACTTCATATCCACGGCTACTTCCCCATAGCGGAGCGACGACGTGCTGAACCACTTGACGTTGGCCGCCTTCAGCACCCGGTCGATCTCGCGGGCGTCTTCCAGCGTGCTGGCGAGAGGCTTGTCGATGAACATAGGCTTTCCGCATTTGGCGGCTTCCTTGACTTGGGGAAGGTGTTTGCGGCCATCCACGCTTTCGAGGAGGATGGCGTCGACCTTGCCGCAGAGGTCTCCAATGGCCGGTACGATTTCCACCTTGAACTTTTCGCTGAGTTCCTTGGCATAACCTTCCACGCGACTGATGGATGACTCGACATCGGGGCTCCCCCCTTTGTAGGCCGCGACAATTCGCGCTCCCGGCACATGGTCAGGATTCGAAGGGTCATTGAGCACCCTGCTGAATGCAATCACGTGCGACGTATCGGTGCCGATGATGCCTATGCGCAATTCGGCCGCGAAGCCGACCGAGGCGGCAAGAAGGAGAAGAAGGGGGCGAGGTAACATCAGACGCATTGTACACTCATAAGTTCGGGCGAACCTCTTGGACTTCTCCACTCCCCTGATGTATCTAAAAGGCGTCGGGCCCGCGCGCGCCGAGGTTCTGGAAACGAAGGGACTGCGCACAGTGGGCGATCTGCTCGCCTATGCCCCCTTCCGTTACGAAGATCGCAGCAACGTGAAGGCAATCTCCGCCTTGGCGCCGGGAGAGATGGCCACCGTGCTGGCTCGCATCCACACGGCGACCACCCTGCGCATGGGCCGTTTCGCCAAGCGGCCGGGCGGTATGTTCGAAGCCGTGTTGGTCGACGACTCGGGTGGACGGCTTGTTGCGAAGTGGTTCAATGGTTCGTTCCTCGCGAACATTGTTGTGCCGGGCATGACGGTTGCCGCTTACGGCCGGATCGACGCGGAGGGTCCACTAAACCGGCTCGTCATGCTGCATCCGGAGTTTGAGATCATTCGCGAGGACGAGGAGGAAGGAGACGCCGGATTACACACAGGACGGATCGTGCCAATCTATGAGGCGATTGGGAAGATCTCGACCAAGGTGCTGCGCCAACTGACGTTTCGCGCACTGGAGAAGACGGAGATTCCGCCGGACCCTCTGCCGGATCATATCCGGGCAGCCCTCGGCTTGTCCGGCCTGCGCGAGGCACTGCATGAGATCCACTTTCCCGCGCCCGGATCGGACATGCGCGCCTGGAACGCATTCCGCAGCCCTGGGCATTTCCGCCTCATCTTTGAAGAGTTCTTTTGGCTCGAATGTGGGCTTGCGTTCAAACGCCAGCAAGCGCGCAGGGCCGAAGGAATCCGCTTCGAACTCAACGACCGCATTCGCGACAAGCTCAAACTCATGCTGCCGTTCAGACCCACGGGAGCTCAGAAACGGGTGCTGGGAGAGATCGCTCAGGACATGGCGGCGCCCCAACCCATGAACCGGCTGCTCCAAGGCGATGTCGGCAGCGGAAAGACACTGGTGGCGGCGGAGGCGGCGGTGATCGCCATTGAGAACGGCTACCAATGCGTGTTGCTCGCTCCCACGGAGATCCTGGCCGCACAGCATCACCATGCGTTCAAGAGACTGTTCGCCAAGGTCGGCTACCCGGTGATTCTGCTGACGGGCTCGCAGGCGGCCAAAGAGAAGGCGACCCTGAAACGGATGATCGCCGCCGGAGTGGCGAAGATGATTATCGGTACGCATGCGGTGCTGACGGAAAACGTTGAGTTTGACAAACTGGGGCTTGCCATCGTGGATGAGCAGCACCGCTTTGGCGTGATGCAGCGGCTGAAGCTGTTTGAGAAGGGGGTGCATCCCGACGTGCTGGTGATGACCGCAACGCCAATTCCACGCACTTTGGCATTGACGATCTACGGAGACCTGGACACCTCCGTGATCGACGAGATGCCACCGGGCCGCGTACCGATCAAGACGCTTCACGTGCCCGAGGGACATGTGGCCAAGGCTTGGAAACTGGTACGAGAGCAACTGCAAGAAGGGCGGCAGGCATACGTGGTCTACCCGGTGATTGAGGAAGCCGAGACGGTCTCGATGAAGGCGGCGCAGAAGATGCACGAGCATCTATCACGCGTGGAGTTCCCGGATTTCCGCGTTGGGCTCTTACACGGGAAGCTGCGAACGGACGATAAAGAGCGGGTGATGGACGAGTTCCAACGCGGCGAAATCGACATACTGGTGTCCACCACGGTGATCGAGGTGGGCGTGGATGTTCCGAATGCGACCGTCATGGTGATCGAACATGCGGATCGCTTCGGCCTGGCGCAGTTGCACCAACTCCGCGGACGAGTGGGGCGCGGAGCGATGCAGAGCTACTGCGTGCTTGTGACCGGCTCTTTGGGCGAGACTGCTCAGGAACGGCTGAAGACGATGGTCGAGACAAACGACGGCTTTCAGATCGCGGAGACAGATTTGCGGCTGCGGGGGCCCGGTGAGTTTTTCGGTACAAAGCAGAGCGGGCCACCCGCGCTGCGGATCGCGAACATCATTCGGGACCGGGAGATCCTAGAGTTGGCGCGAAGTGAAGCGCAATCGTTCATCACTTCGCCGCCGAGCGCAGAACATCTCCAACAGGCGCTGGCCTACATTCGCGACAACTGGCAGCGGCGCTACGGACTCGTGCAGGTAGGCTGATATGCGCGTGATTGCTGGTGAGTTTCGACGACGTTTATTGAAATCGCTTCCCGGGCTCGAGACGCGGCCCACGCCCGACCGATTGCGCGAGGCCCTGTTCAACGTGCTCCAGGGGCGCCTTGCCGGTGTCGCATTCGTGGATGCGTATGCCGGCACGGGCGCGGTGGGTATTGAAGCGCTGAGCCGTGGGGCGGACCCCGTCATCTTCATCGAGCGCTCGAAAGCCGCGGTGCGCGTGATTCAGGACAACCTCGCGGCCTTGAAGGTCACTGAGCGCGCACGGGTCATTCACGGGTCGGTGGGCACGTACCTAGCCGCACAACGGGCTGCGATCGTGTTCCTCGATCCGCCCTACGAACAGGAAGCTGAATACGAAAAGGCGTTTGCCGCGCTGCAGAAGGCTCCTCCTGCGATGGCGATCGCACAGCACGGCTCGCGCATGGAGCTGGCCGAGTCGTATGGCGTGCTGCGACGCGTGCGGGTGCTCAAACAAGGGGACAATACCCTGAGCTTCTATGAGCCCGCGGCGGAACTGCCGTCGGACACGGACGGGTTAGAATGAGCCCGATGCGCAGTGTCTGGGCGATGAGCGGGTTACTCTTGTTCGCGGGCCTGGCTTGGATGACGATGCGGCCTGTGCCGGGAGTCGCGCTAGAGCCCACGCCGGCGCCCGATGTGTCCCAATTCCGCATCCTGGTCGGGCTGCGCGACACGGAAGCCAAGCTGTGGGCGGGACGCCTGCGGGTCGAGGGTGGTGACCTGGTGAAGGTCCAAGGCTGGCGCTTTTCCGCGGGTGACCGTATCAACCAAGATGGTACGTTCACGTTTCAAACGAAAGTTGCCAATTTTGAGAATCAGCTCGGCACGGCGCGCCAGTACGGGCAAACCGATTGGGGCGACCCGAATCTCCGCCGCCAGATCCCGCAGGGGTTGATCGTTCAAGTACGAGGCGCCGCCGCGAAGGCGGTATTTGCTGCCGACTCAGGGACGTTTGGCTTCCGGGCCGACGATGTAACCTTCGACAAACCGGCCGTGCTCCTTGAGGGCAACGCCGTGGTGGAACGGATGCCCGTGGAAATCCGGCTCTCCGAAGCCAAGCTTCAGGACGACGCGCCAGCAGTGGCGTTTTCGCAGAGTGGCGAGCGATGGGCCGTCTGGACCACGTATGAGAAGGACGGCGACTACGTCACGGCATCCAATGGTTCATCGCCTGTCTACCTGACCGAGAAAGGCGACCACCATTCCCCAACGGTGACGACTGATTCTCGCGGCTGGGTCCACGCTGCTTGGAGCCAGCGTGAGGGCAGCGAGTTTCACATCTACCTTTCGACGTATGTGTTTGGACGTTGGACGCGCGCGCAAAAGATGACGCTGGCCGGCTCCTCGAATATTTGGCCGCAACTGACCAGTGACGGCGACAAGCGCATTGCCCTGGTGTGGCAATGTCTGAAGGACGGCAAGTCCAGCGTATTCGCACGTGTGTGGGAGGGGCGTGGTTGGGGACTCCCGCAGCAGATGAGCGAAGAAGGCGGTAACGCTTGGACACCCACAGCGGCTTTCGGCGGCGGGCAGTTGTGGATCGCTTGGGACAGCTACCGCACCGGCGCCTACCAGATCTATGCCAGGCAGTGGCCGACGGGCGGCGTGGAGCGTGTGACGCAGAACGACAGGTTCAGTGTGCGGCCCTCGATCGCCGTAACGGCGCAGGGGGTGCCCGTGGTGGCTTGGGAGGAATCCGATGCGCTCTGGGGTAAGGACTTTGCGTTCCTCTCAGACGCGCCTGGAACAACGCTCTACAAGAATAGGCGCATCGGCGTTGCGTTCAAGGAAGATAATGCATGGCGCTCTTTGCCGGGCAACGTCGCGGACGCTGTCCCGGATCACATGCGGCGTTTTGTGCAACAGCCTCGGTTGACGATTGATGCCGTCGGGCGATTGCACCTCGGATTTCGCGTGAGGACCTCCGTCAACACGGCACGCATGGACTATTGGGCCGCCGGAGGAAGATGGGAGCCTTTCCTAACGTCGTGGTCGGGCAGGGAATGGGAGCGCGCAGTGGCGCTGCCCTCCGGTGTGGGGCGCAACAGCATGCGCATGGCGATTGCCGCGAAGGCCGACGCTGTGCACGCCGTGTGGGCCACCGACAACCGTCTGTGGCCAAGTGTGGCGGTGGCGGAAGTGGACGTCTATGCCGCGTCGGTTCCGGCGCGCGGCACACCATTCGTACCGCGCGGAGGCTTGGCGATTGGCCCCGGACCTCAAACCGCTCAACCGCATCCAAATGAGAACGCCGATGTCGCGGCCATCCGTGCATATCGTGTGCAGGCCAACGGCAAGAGTTACCGCATCTTGCGCGGCGATCTGCACCGCCACACGGAATTGTCCACCGACGGCGCCGGCGACGGCTCGCTGGACGATCTCTATCGCTACACGCTGGATGCGGCCCAGATGGACTATGCGCACGTGGCCGACCACCAAATGGGCGACGACAACGAGTACAACTGGTGGATGACGCAGAAGTCGAACGATCTGTACTTTCTGCCCGAGCGCTTCGTGCCTCTCTACGGTTACGAGCGCAGCGTGCCTTACCCGAACGGCCATCGCAACATCGTCTGGGCATCGCGCGGCAAGGCCGTCCTGCCCATTGACGCCAAGGAGCGCAAGGGCGCCGTCAATTCGGGCAGCGTCGTCTACCCGTACCTAAAGCTGACCGATGGCATTGCGACCTCCCATTCATCGGCGACGCCGCAGGGCACGGATTGGCGCGACAACGATCCAGCGCTCGAACCCATGGTTGAGATCTACCAGGGCTTCGAGTCGAACTACGAGCATGAAGGCGCGCCGCGGGCCTGGAAGGAAGGCGACAAGGCCGTGCATACCGGGCTGCGGCCCGATGGCTATGTGTGGAAGGCATGGGCCAAGGGTTACAAACTCGGCGTTCAGGCGAGTTCGGATCACGTCTCCACGCATACTTCGTTCGCCTGTGTGGTGGCCGAGGAGTTCACCCGGGCGGGGCTGCTGGATGCCATGCGCAAGCGCCATGTCTACGCCGCCACGGACGCCATCATCCTCGACTTTCGTGCGCAGCTGAGCGGTGGCGAAGCCATTCTCGGCGACATCGGCGAATCGTCGTCCGCTCCCAAGCTTGTGGTGAAGATTGTGGGGACGGCGAAGCTCAAACAAATCGACGTGATCAAGAACAACGAGTACGTGCACCAGGTGAAACCCGGCACGAAGGAAGCGAGCTTCACATTCGCAGACGCCGCGTTCGGGGACGGTCCCACGCCGGACGGCACCAACTACTACTATGTGCGGGCAGAGCAGGAAGATGGCGAACTGGTGTGGAGCAGCCCGATTTGGGTGAAGAAGAAGTAGGAACGCGCGTGGGCTGGCGGGAGTATCACGAAGCCACCAAACACACTGTGGAACGGCTGAGGGCGGAACGTCACAGTCTGAACTGGTCGAACATGCCTGCACCTTTCCGCCACTATGAGGGCGCGCCAGTGCTGGATCTCCCCGCGCGGATGGGTGAGTTGGATGCTCCGGGTGAACCAAGCGGTGCTCAGTTCCTTTCCCGTCTGTTCTTCTACTCCGCGGCAGTCAGCGCCACGAAGCTTGCGCCCAGTGGAATGCGATACGCGCTGCGCGTGAACCCATCGTCGGGAAACCTCCATCCAACGGAGTTTCACTTTGCCACGCGCGGCCTGGGAGAATGGCCGGACGGGCTCTACCACTACCGCGCTTCCTCTCATGAGGCGGAGCAGCGTGCCGCCGGCGGGCATTGGCTGAAGGCTCTATTGGAGACGACGCTCGCCCCCTGGTCTCGGGAAGCGCGCATCGTGCTGGTGCTCACGTCCATCTTTTGGCGGGAAGCCTGGAAGTACCGGGATCGCGCCTACCGGTATTGTTGCCTCGACATCGGGCATGCCTGGGAATCGGTAGCGAGGGCGGCGCGCGAGTTGGGCTGCCAGCCGCATGCCTACGGACATTTCCTCGAAGATCGACTGAAGCGGGCGCTGAACGCGAACGACGACGAAGAACCCATGCTGATTGTCGCGTTGTTGGGCGATGGGGTGAGTGGCCGGGGCTCGTCGTCGGAGCCGGCATGGTTCGGTGGCGAAGCCAACCCACTCTCATCGGAGACGACAGCGTATCCTCTGATCACGGCAATCCATGGGGCGACGTCTCTGACTGGATCGATTGCGCCGGTGCGGCAGTCCTGGCCACGCGTCGAGCGTACGGGTGACATCCGGCTTCCGGAACCGGCGGAGGGCGGTGAACGCTACGCGGTTGTCGCGCGCCGCAGGCGGTCGGCGCTTGATTTTCAGCCGCAGGCTACGCCGATGCCGTTCGCAGTCCTGTCGGCGATTCTGTGTGACGCACTGGTGGGGCATGCCTGCGATTTCGAGGGTGACCTTGGCGGGATGCCGTCGAGCCGGTTCGTGACACTTTACCTCTACGTGCATGCCGTGGAGGGCCTAGATCGAGGGGTGTACCGCTACGAACCAAACTCCCACTCCCTCGAACTCCTGCTGGCCGGCGATCAACGTGTAGCGGCAGCGGGCTTGAGCCTGGGGCAGCAACTGGCCGGGAACTGCGCCGTGGCGTTCTCCCTGGTTGCCGATCTGGAGCGGGCCACTGCGTCACACGGCGAACGCGCGTATCGCTACGTGCATTTCGAGGCCGGCGCCGTAGGGCAGCGGCTCTACGTGGGCGCGGAACGTCTCGGGTGGCAGGCCACGGGAATCGGGGCGTTCTATGACGATGCCGTGCACCACTATCTCAGGATCGAGCCCCGGCACGGCCAAGTGGTCTACCACTTCGCCATCGGACGCGCCGTGCCCGACCCTCGCCTCAGCGACACCTCTACTGCAGCTTCGTAAACGCCGCACGCAGAATGCCGGTCTGCGCCTCAACAAAGCTCGTGAAGTTCTGATACAGCGCCGAGCCCGCGCCATTGGTGGCGCGTACGTTGCTCCCGGGACGCAGCGGATAGTAGCCGATGGCGAGGCCATTGGCGCCCGCTACGGCCGTGCAGTTGCACGACTGCTCCTCGGCGAGTCCGCTGTTCACCGTGAGCTGAACCGGTTGCCCGGTGCCGTTATAGATCACCGGGGCAAACACCGGCTCGCTGCCGGTCGTGTTGGTGATCGTGAACGGGATGGTGCCCATCGCCGCCCCGGTGCCAGGGAAATAGCCGGAGACGGCGACGCCCGCCGGTGCGCCATTGATCACCGGCCGGACCATGTCATAGGTGACCACGAGGGATTCCGGCACAGCAATGTCGCGCGAGGCCGTCCCGCCTCCATCCACCATCATGAGGTTCGAACCGTTCGCCTTCACTTGGACCGGATAGAGCAGTTTGTTCGCGACTCGGATGGTCACCTTGCGGCCATTGTCGCTGGCGGCGGTGAAGGTGTGGTCCGTGAAGCGCCACGTGCCGAGCATCTTGTAGTGAAAGCGCACGTAGATGCGGCGGCCGTCCGTGGGCAGGTAGTTCACGCGATGGAAGCTTACATTCCCCGCATCCTCGACGGCCAGTTCGCGACCGCCGGGAGTCGTTCCGATGTGGAGCTTGAACTCATCCGACGACGTCCCCTTGTTCCATGTGAAATCGACCGTGGGGCCGGGCAGCGTCGCGCCATTGGCCGGGTAGGTCAGCATGGCCGGCGTGGCGTCGTCCAAATAGCGCCGGAACTGCGGAAATCCGTTCACGAAGCGTCCATAAAAGACTTCAAAGGGATCGAGGCTGCAAATGAGTTGGTCTTCGACCGCCGGGTCCGAATAGCCTGGTCCCACGGAGAGAGTGCCCACCACCTGGTTGCTCGCGTTCAACAGCGGAGAGCCCGAGGAGCCTCCCTGCAGGAGGCCTTCCGTGACCTCGATCTTCCAATAGCGATCCGCAGGGCCAATCTCTTCGTTGTCGCCCTCGCCCAATCGGAATTCCTCATCGATGACGCGCTTGCCAAAGCTGATGCGCTTGTAGGTGCCGCCTGGGTGATGAATGCCCACGACCGGCGCCCCCACGGCGACATCCGCCGTCGTCCATCCAAGGAACAGCGCCTTGTCCGGGGCATCGGAAAGGAGCACGAGCGAGTAGTCTCCCACGCCCATGGCGCCGCTCGCCAGGTACTTCGCCCCCAGCACGGTGTACTCCACCACCGGATTGTCCGGAACGGCGCCGCCGCAGATGTTGGCCTCGAAGAAGAACGAGGTTTGCAGCGAGCGGGCTTCGGCGTCGTTTTGAATGCAGTGGTCCGCCGTGAGCAGATAGGGAATGAAGCGCTGGCTCGTGGTATTCAGCAGCGCGCCAGAGCAGACGTAGCCGAAACCGTTTCGCTCATA
>Ga0073934_10011182_pt1 | contig 10935 bp, 8 predicted proteins | sample LarsenN4metaG_FD_76834 | JGI IMG/M metagenome (GOLD analysis project Ga0073934, IMG submission 76834) | Hot spring sediment bacterial and archeal communities from British Columbia, Canada, to study Microbial Dark Matter (Phase II) - Larsen... ...
GCCCAGAATATCGAAGCGCCAGGTCGCGGCAAGCCACCGGACCAGGGTGCCGATCACGCAACCAGCTCGAGGGCCCACGCGGCGGTGCGGTAGGCGGCGCCGGGGCTGCCCAGCTGGGCCCGGACGGCTCGGTAGGCGGCGCGTTGCTCTCGCGCTTGCGGTCCGTCGAGGTCCAGCAGCGGCCCCGCGGCCGCGACGATCGGCTCCACCCGCGCGTCGCGTTGGATGAGTTCGGGGACCACCGCCCGTCCGGCCAGCAGGTTCACCAACCCCACGAACGGGACGCGGGCCACACGGCGGGCTACCGCGAAGGACCACGGGTCGGTCCGGTACACCACGACGCTGGGAACGTCCACCAATGCGGCCTCCAGCGTGGCAGTGCCGGCTTTGCACACCGCGCAGTCGGCCGCGGCCATCACCCAAGCCGCCCCGGCGCGCGAGAGCCGGATCTCGCCCGATCCCGGGTACTCGCTCCCCGGCACGGCCGCGACCACGATTTCGAGGTCAGGCTGCGATGCGCGCAAGCGGCGCGCGGCGTCGCGCAGCACCGGCCAGAGGCGGCCCACCTCGGACCGGCGGCTGCCGGGAAGGAGGGCCAGCACCCGGGAGCCCGGATCGAGTCCGAGCTGGGCGCGGGCGTCGGCCCTGCCGGGGTAGCGAGTGTCCAGCAGGGGATGCCCCACAAACCTGGCCGGCACGCCGCGCGAGCGGAAGAACGGCTCTTCGAAGGGGAGAATCACCGCCAGCGCCCGCACCGTGCGGCGCAGCCGTTCCGCGCGTCCGGGCGCCCACGCCCAGGCCTGCGGTGCGACATAGTAGAGCGTTGGAATGCCAGCGGCGGCGGCCGCTCGGGCCACCTGGAGGTTGAGGCCCGGATAATCCACCAGAATGACCAGGTCGTACCGCCGCTCGTGGAACCGCCTCCGGAGCTGGCGGAGCACCGAGGTGTGTGCCACGAGGCGGGCGAGCGGCTGCGCGAACCCCATGGCCGAAAGCGACTCGACCCCCGCCACCAGCAAGGCGCCGGCGGCGGCCATCGAGTCCCCGCCCACGCCCTCGATCTGGACGTCAGCTCGCTGCTGGCGCAGGGCCCGGATCAGGCCCGCCGCGTGGCGGTCTCCCGACGGCTCCCCGGCGCAGACGCACACGCGGAGCGTTGGGGCCGGCATCATACCAGCGCGCCTCGTTCCGGCTCTGGACGCGGCACGCCTCGCTGCGAGCTCACCACGAAGTCCACGAGTCGCATCACCTCGGGGACGTCTGGGCTCTCGAGACGGAGGCGCTCCGCAGCCTGGCCGAGACTCAGGGTCGAGTTGAACAGGAGTCGGTAGGCGTGCTTGAGCGCGGCGCGTACCTCGGGCGGAACGCCCGCGCGGGTCAGCGCCAGGGAGTTGATGCCGTAGAGCCGCATCGGGTTGCCTGCGGCACGAGTGAACGGCGGGACGTCCTGGGGGACGCGTGAGCCGCCGCCCACGAGGGCAAACCGGCCGATGCGGACGAACTGATGAACGGGGGTGAGGCCACCGATCATCGCGTTGGCTTCCACATGCACGTGGCCCGCCAATTGGACGGCGTTGGCGATCACCACGTCGTCCTCGACGACGCAGTCGTGGGCCACGTGGACGTACGCCATGAGGTAACAGCGTTTCCCCACCACGGTTCGGCCCGTGGCCGCCGTGCCCCGATGCAGGGTGGCGTATTCGCGGATCCGGGTGTCATCGCCGATCTCGAGCCAGGTGGATTCGCCGTGGTACTTGAGATCCTGGGGATCGGCGCCGAGCACGGCGCCGGGGCCGACGCTGCAACCGGCGCCGAGGGTGGTGTTGCACTGGATCAGCGCGTGCGGGCCCAGGGAGGCGCCCGCGCCGATCCGGACGCCCGGGCCGACGATGCAGTACGGACCGACGACCACGTCGGGTCCCAGCGCCGCGCCGGGATCGACGATCGCCGTGGGGTGAATGCCCGTCGTCATCGGTCCACGATGCGCGCCATCATCTCGGCTTCGGCCACCACCTGGCCCTCCACGTAGCCCACGCCGCGCATGCGGCAGGTGCGGCCGCGGAATTGGAGCATCTCCAGCTCGAAGCGGACTTGATCCCCGGGGACCACCGGGCGCCGGAACTTCACGTTGTCCAGCGACATGAAGTACACGACTTTGGTCTCCGGGTGTTCGACGGCGCCCATCAACAGCAGGCCCCCGACCTGGGCCATCGCCTCCACGATCAACACGCCGGGCATGATCGGGTGAGCGGGGAAATGGCCCTGGAAGAAGGGCTCGTTGATGGTGACGTTCTTGATGCCCACGATCCGCTCCCGCCCGTGGATCTCCACGATCCGGTCCACCAGGAGCATGGGGTAGCGGTGCGGCAGCACGCCGAGGATGCGCTCGATGTCCATGGCCGGCGGCGTGGTGAGCGAGGCCAGGTGCCGCAGAGCACGCACCAGGGCGACGTTCCCCTGGTGCGAGGGCCGGAACGCCATGACGTCCGCCTCCAGCCGACCCCCTAACAACGCCAGGTCGCCCAGAAGATCGGTGGCTTTGTGGCGGACGAACTCATCCGGCCACCGAAGGGTAGTGCCGACCACGGCGGCATCCGACAGCAGAATGGCGCCGTCCCGCCCCGCGCCCTGGCCCAGGCCCCTGGCCTTGAGCGCCTCGGCCTCGGCGAGAAAGCCGAAGGTGCGGGCCCCCGCCAGCTCGACCCCGAAGCGCTCGGGACTGATGTCGTAGCAGCCCGACTGCCGCCCGATCAAGGGGTGCGGCCATTCAATGGTGACCGTGAGCCGCAGGCCGTCGTGGGGGGCGACGACGTAGCTGGCATCGCCCTCGCGGACCACCAGCGGCGCGCTCACCCGAACGCCGACCGCGCTGCCGCCGTTCTCGGTGATGCCCCCGTGCGCCAGGGCTTCGAAGAACGCCTTCGCGCTTCCGTCACCGTTGGGGGCCTCCGGGCCGTCGAGGTCGATCAGCACGTCGTCCACCCCGTGCGCCGCGACCGCCGCCAGCACGTGTTCCACGGTGCTGACGGTGGCCTCGCCCGCCTGCAAGGCGGTGCGGCGCTCGACGGTGCTCACGTGGTCCGCCAGGGCGGGAATCCGGGGCTGCCCGGCGAGGTCGGTGCGGCGGAACGCGATTCCTTCCCCCGGCGCCGCCGGCCGGAACGTCAGGGTGGTGGCGACGCCGGTGTGGATTCCAGTGCCCGAAACCTCCACGGCTCGGGTGATCGACCGCCTCGTGCCGCCGGTCACGGATCGCATCCTCCGGGGAGCGTCGGTCTCCGACGCGACGGGGCACGACGCTCGGCGATGCGCTCGAGGTGGTGGACGATCGGGGTCAGGTGCCGCAGAGCGGCCGCCTGGCGCAGGACGTCTCGATGGTTGCGGGCGGGGTAACCCGATACGGTTGCGCCGGCCGGCACGTCGCCGATGACCCCAGCCTGAGCGGCGACCCGTGCCCCCCGATGCACGGTGAGGTGACCGGCTAGCCCAGCCTGCCCAGCGAGGAGGACATCGTCCTCGATCACCGTGCTGCCCGCGATGCCGACCTGAGCCATGATCAGGCAGTGGGTCCCGATGCGCACATTGTGGGCCACCTGGACCAGGTTGTCGATCTTGGTGCCCCGGCCCACGACGGTGTCTCCAATGCTGCCGCGGTCGATGGTGGTGTTGGCGCCGACCTCGACGTCATCCTCCAGCACGCACCGGCCCACGTGGGGGAGCCGCTCGGCGCCGTTGCCGGAGGAGGTGAAGCGAAACCCCTCGTCGCCGATCCGCGCCCCGGCATGGATCACGACCCGATCTCCCAGCACGGTGCCGCGGGCCAGCACGGCGTACGCGCCCACCCGGCATCGGCCTCCCAAACGCACATCGTCCCCGATCACCGCACCCGCCTCCACTACGCAGTCCGGACCCAGCCGGACCCTGGCGCCGAGCGCGGCCTGGGGCCCCACGGCGACGCGCCCCTCCCACGTGGTGCCCCGGCCCACGCGAGCGCTGGGGTGCACGCCCCAGGTCGGCGTCGGCTCCGGGTAGAGCGCGTCGAGCACGGCTCGCAGGGCGCGGTGCGCGTCTCGCACGACGATGCGGGTGGCGGGACCAGCCGTGACGTCGCGGAAGGCCGAGGTCATCAATACGGCGGCCGCGCGGGAGCCGCGAAGCTGGGGAAGGTAGCGTGAGGAGTCAAGCAACGTGAGTTCCCCGGGGCCGGCCCGATCCAGCGGGGCCACCCCGACGAGCTCCACCTCTCCCAGCCCGATGAGCTCGCCGTCCACCAGACGAGCCACCGCGCCGGCCGTGAGCGGCATGGCTACTGCTGCTGCTGGCCGGCCTTCAGCCGTTGGACCACCACGGCGGTCAGGTCCAGGGATTGATCGGCGGCGATGATCCCGCTCCCCGGAGCCGCGACGTCGAACACGATGCTGATGTTGCGTTCCGCCCGCAGGCCTTCGATCACCGCCTTCACCCGGTCCTCCAGCGGCTGGATCAGCTCCCGCTGGCGCTCGTCGGCTCGCTGGCGAAGCTCGTTGGAGCGTTGCTCCAGCTGCTGTTGCATCCGCCGAAGCTCAGCCTCCCTCGTCTGCCGCTGGGCGGCGGACAAGCCCACAGAGCTCTGCTGGTAGGCAGCCACGGTGGAGTCGAAGCGCTGGCGCATCCGCAGCATCTCGGCCTGGAAGCCCTCGAACTCCTTGGTGTAGGTGGACTCCGCCGACGCGTAGCCAGGGGTCTGTTGCAGGACGGCCTGCGAGTTCACCAGCGCGATGCGGACAGAGGTCTGCTGTTGCGGCGCCGCCGCGAGTCCCGCGACGACCAGGACGGCCAGGGCCGGGAGAGCCCAACGTGCCATGTTTCGCTCCAGGTGCACGGAAAAAAGGTCGGGTGCTAGGCCCCGGGGATCAGAAGAAGTTGCCCAGCTTGAAGTGGAACTTCCACCCCGGCGCGGGCTTGCCGGAGGCGTCGGTGCGGTCGAACCCATAGGCGTAGTCGAGCCCCAGCGGGCCCAGCGGCGAGATCACGCTGACGCCGACGCCCGCCCCGCGGAACAGCCGTGTGGGATTGAACTGCCCCGGCGTGGCCCACAGGTTCCCGGCGTCCGCGAAGACGTTGGCGTACAACGCCTGGCTCACACGCAGCCCCAGCTCCGTGGTGCTCGCGAAGTACGCCCGACCGAACGCGTTGGCGCCGGCGGAGAAGGTACGGGCGTTCGGATCGAAGCCCTGCGGCGTGATGGAGAACTCGTCGTAGCCGCGCAACGGAATACCGAACTGCGTTCCGCCTAGCGAAAACAGTTGCCGGAAATGGGGCCCAACATTGCCCCACACGAACCCGCTCTTGGCGGTGAAGCCCAAGACCAGCTTGAGCGGGCTGCCCGTGGGGCCGCCTCCGCCGAGCTCGGCCAGGGGGACGTACCAGCGCCCCTCGAAGTTGGCCCGCCGGAAATTGCCGCTCCCGCCCAGCGCGCCGCCGGCCTGGGTGAGCTGCACCTGGTGCATCACGCCCCCGGTGGCGAACGGCAGGTCCACCCGGGTATCCCGCACCAGGTTAGCCCCCACGGCCGATAGGATGCAATTCCGGCAGAAGAACGAACTGGACAGCGTCTCCGACTCCAGCTGGTTCTGCTCCAGGGTGTAGGACGGGTAAATCCGGGTGTAGCGGGATCCCAGGACCGGGAAGCCCAGCTGGAGCGAGACGCCCCGCGTCCGATAGCGTCCGAGATCGGCGATAGTGTATCGCAGCCGCGAGCTGTGCAGGCTCACCGTGCCCGACGTGAGCGTGCCCCACAACGCCGGGTCGGTGTAGGTCACGTTGAAGTCGTTGATGTTCTGGCCGAACTGCCACTGGAACGAGATCTGCTTGGCCCGTCCGAACAGGTTCTTCTCATCCAGCCCGATGAACCCCCCTACGCCGGTGCCCTGCCCCAGCGACGCCCCGAAATTCACGTTCCCGGTCCGCCGCTCCTTGACCTCGAAGACGACGTTCACGTCCCCCTGCTCGTTGGCCTGCTCGTAGGTGGGCGGCGGCACCGGCTGCTCGAAAAAGCCCAGGTTGGAAATCCGCTGGTACGACTGGATCAGCGCGTCCTGCCGGAAGACGTCGCCGGGAACCATGAGAATCGCCCGCCGGATCACGTCTTCGTGGGTGATGGTGTTGCCCTTGATCGTCACCTTGTTCACGATGGCCGGTGTTCCCTCGACGATCTGCCAGCGCAGGTCGAGCACCGGTTGGCTGTCCGGTGCCAGGCGGCGGGTCAGCACCGGGCGTACGTCGGCGTAGATGTAGCCCTGGTTGTAGTAGAGGGTGCGAACGTTCTGCGTAGCCTCGTTCCACTTCTTCTCGTCGAACAGGAGCGGCCCGCTGCTTCCCCCCAAGCCCAGGAAGCCGCCGCCGGTGGTGTCCGCGAAGGGGTAATAGAGCTGGAGCTGCGCCGTCGGGATCTGGCGGTTGCCCACGATCTCCAGACCGCCCACCCGGTACTGAGGCCCTTCGTCCACCTCCAATACCAGGGTCGCCTTGCCGGTGCCCTCGGCCACGATGAGCGAATCGCGTAAGACCCGGAAGTCCACCAGGCCGTGCTGGCCGTAGAACGCCGGCAGCTGCTCGCGGATGTCGCTGTCGAGGTCGTCTTCCTTGTACTCGCCTTTCTGGAACCAGAAGAAACCCTCGGCGCCGGTCTTCATATGATCGGCGATCTGCTCCGCGGAGTACCGCCGGTTGCCCTGGATCAGGATCTGACTGATCGCGACCCGCCGGCCCTCGTCGATCTCGAACACGGCGCGGACCGAGCCGTCCGGCTGGTCCACCTTCCGGACCTGCACCGAGGCCAGGTAGTAGCCCCGCTTGCGGTACAGCGAGTCGATACTCGCCCGCGCCCGTTCCACGCCGGCGGGATCGTAGGGCCGGAGCGGAATCAGCTTGATGCGATCCCGCACGCTGCCTTCCGTGAGCTTCTCGACTCCGCGTACGCTCCAGCCGGTCAACAAGGGGTACTCCAGCACCTCGATCTGCAGGACCTCGCGACCGCCCACCGTGCCCTGCAGCACTCGGATATCCTCGTACTGCCCGGTGGCGTAGAGCGCCTGCAGGCCGCGCTGGATATCGCGGTAGGAGACCGGCTTCCCGGTGGGAATGCCCGCCACCGCCAGCACCGTGGAGGTGGGGACCCGCGTGTTTCCGAGCACCACGATGCTGTCGAGCACCGTGGTCTGGTCCGGGCGCACCTGCGCCTGCCCGGCGGAAGCTCCGGCGCCGAGCAGCACAACCAGCGCGAGCCGTCGGAGCACCCGCACCTAGCCTTCCGCTTTGGTGCCCGAGAGGGCCCGGAAGACGAGCTTGTCGCCCTCGGGGCTCACGTCCACTTCGATCTCATCCCCGGCGGAGAACTCGCCCAGCAGAATCTTGTCCGACAGCGGGTCTTCCACGTAGCGCTGAATGGCGCGTTTGAGCGGCCGGGCACCGAAATGCTCGTCGTAGCCGTGGTTGACCAGGAACTCCGTGGCGGCGTCGGTGCGTCGCAGCGTCAGGCGCTCGTCGGCCAGCCGGGCTTCCACTTCCCCGAACAAGATGCCCACGATCTGGGCGATGTGCTGCCGGTCCAGCGGGTGGAACACGATGATATCGTCCAGCCGATTCAGGAACTCGGGGTTGAAGACCTTGTTGATCTCGTCCTTGACCTTCTCCGACATGCGTTCGAAGGTGACCCGCGCGTCGGGCTGCTCGAAGCCCAGCGGCTTGGAGCGGGTGATCTCGCGGGCCCCCACGTTGGAGGTCATGATCACCACGGTGTTCTTGAAGTCGATCACCCGGCCGTAGTTGTCGGTGAGCCGGCCTTCGTCCAGCACCTGGAGCAGGATGTTGAACACGTCCTGGTGGGCCTTCTCGATCTCGTCCAGCAGCACCACGGAGTAGGGCTTGCGCCGAACCGCCTTGGTGAGGACGCCGGAGTCCTCGTAACCCACGTACCCCGGCGGCGCGCCGATCAGGCGGCTCACGCTGAACTTCTCCATGTACTCCGACATGTCCACCCGGATCAGGGCCTGATCGTCGGCGAACAGGAAGCGGGCCAGCGCCCGGGCCAGCTCGGTCTTGCCGACGCCGGTGGGGCCGCTGAACACGAAGCAGCCGATGGGCCGGCGCGGGTCCTTGAGGCCGGCGCGGGAGCGCCGGATGGCGCGGGCGATCGCTTCGATCGCCTGGTCCTGCCCGATCACGGACTTGTGGATCTCCTCCTCCATGCGGAGCAACCGTTGCGTCTCGGCCTCCTGGAGGCGGGTCACCGGGATCCCGGTCCAGCGCGAGACAATGAAGGCGATGTCGTCTTCGGTGATGGTGGGCCGGTGCGTTTGGCGCTCCCGCTCCCACTCCTCCTGGCGGCGCCGAATGGTGGCCTGGAGCTCGCGCTCTTCGTCCCGCAGGGCCGCGGCTCGCTCGAAGTTCTGGTCCCGGACCGCGGCTTCCTTCTCGCGGTTGATGCCTTCCAGCTGCTCCTTGAGGCGGGCCACGTCCGGGGGCGGCGCCTGGGCGGCCAGCCGCGCCCGAGCGGAGGCCTCGTCGATGACATCGATGGCCTTGTCCGGCAGGAACCGGTCCGTGATGTAGCGCTCGGAAAGGTGGGCCGCCCCGTTCAACGTGGCGTCGGGGATCAGGACGTGATGGTGGTCCTCGTAGCGCTGCCGGAGACCCTTCAGGATCTCGATGGTCTCTTCCACGGTGGGAGGATCCACGATCACGGTCTGGAACCGCCGCTCCAGCGCCCCGTCCTTCTCGATGTACTTGCGGTACTCGTTGAGCGTCGAGGCCCCGACGCACTGCAGCTCGCCCCGGGCCAGCGCCGGTTTGAGCATGTTCGAGGCGTCGATGGCGCCTTCCGCCGCCCCGGCCCCGACCAACGTGTGCAGCTCGTCGATGAACAGCACCACGTTGCGGTTCTGGGCGATTTCGTTCATCACCGCCTTGAGGCGCTCCTCGAACTGCCCCCGGTACTTGGTGCCGGCGATCACCGCCGCCATGTCGAGCGCCAGGACCCGGTGGCTACGCAACGCTTCGGGGCAGTTGCCGGAGGCGATGAGCTGGGCCAGGCCTTCCACGATGGCGGTCTTGCCCACGCCCGCCTCGCCGATCAGCACCGGGTTGTTCTTCTTGCGGCGGGACAGCACTTCGATCACCCGCTCGATTTCCTTCTCCCGCCCGATGGTGGGATCCAGCTGTCCCTCGGCCGCCAGGGCCGTGAGGTCACGGCAGAAGTGATCCAATGCCGGCGTCTTGGACTTCTTCTCGGAGCGCGGTGCCGCCTGCCCCGACTGCCCTTTCGCGGCCGCCGGCATGTCGCTCCCCAGCAGGCGAAGGGTTTCCGCGCGGGCCTGCTCCAGATTCACGCCGGCGTCGGTCAGCACCTGCGCGGCGATGCCTTTCTCTTCGCGCAGCAGGCCGAGCAGCAGGTGTTCGGTCCCGACGTAGGAGTGGTTGAGCTCGCGCGCCTCGCTCATGGCCAGCTCGAGCACCTTCTTGGCGCGGGAGGTGTATGGCAGGTCCGGCCCGGCGGCGGCGGGGGCTTTCCCCTTCTTAACCGTCTCCTCGATCTTCTGCTGGATCTCCTCGAGGTCCACGTTCAGGTTGGTCAGCACGGCGGCCGCCACCCCCTCGCCCTCGCGGATCAAGCCCAGCAGGATATGCTCAGTGCCCACGTACTCGTGATGCAGCCGTGCGGCTTCCTCCCGCGCCATCTGCAGCACCTTGCGCACGCGATCGGTGAAGTTGTAGCCGTTCATCGCACCCTGGTGGTGAAAGTCACTTCGCCCGGGGCCGCGACCGCCCCGCTTCCTCTTCCAACGTGCGTCGCACGAACCCGGCGCGCGCGATCGCCAGGTCCGGATCCGCCAGCGCGCGACCCGCGACGTAGGCGAGGTGCGCAGGCTGCGCGAAGATCATCAGCTTGTTCAGCGTGTATACCCCGAGGTCGCTGATCAAGTTCAGACCGACCCCGAGACGCACGCCGCTCAAGAGATTCATGGTTTCTTCAAACGACAGGCTGCGCGCGTAGCGGAGCAGCCCGTAGGCCCGCCAGACTTTGTCCTCGATCACGCTGGGGGCGTCCCGCAGCAGGACCCGGCGGGCCTGCTCCTCGTACTCGATCACCTGCCGCACGATCTTGCCGAGGTGATCCAGCAGCTCCTCCTCGGATTTCCCCAGCGTGGTCTGGTTCGACAGCTGGAAGAAGTTGCCGACCACCTCGCTCCCTTCGCCGTACAGGCCGCGGAACGTGAGGCCCACCTGGGAGAGGCCCTGGAGCACCTTGGCAATCTCTTTGGTGAGCACGAGGCCCGGCAGGTGGATCAGCACCGACGCCCGCAGCCCCGTTCCCGCGTTCGTCGGACACGCGGTAAGGTAACCGAACTCCGGGTGGAAGGCGAACGGGAGCCGCGCGCCCAGCTCGGCGTCGAGTCGCTCCAGCAGCGCGTAAGCTCGCTGGAGGGCGAACCCGGAATGCAGGCTCTGCATCCGCAGATGGTCCTCCTCGTTGACCATCACGCCCAGGTCTCCTCCCAGCACCAGGGCGGCCCCCGCTCGCACCGCGCCCCCGGGCTCCAGACCGGCGAGCTCCTTGGAGATGAGGTGCCGCTCGTAGAGGAGTTGCCGATCGGCCCGGTCCAGCCCGTCCACCCGGAACACGGCGGCGTCGGCCAGGCTCTTGACCGCGCGGGCGGCCCCGACCACCTGCTCCCGGATGCGCTCGCGATCCTCGTTCCGCGCTCGGATGGTGAACGTCGTCCCCTGAAGGTTGCGGGCCAGACGAATCCGGGTCGAGAGCACGATGTGCCCGTCCGGCCCGCTGGCGTCGGCCCAGGAGATCCCGCCGTCCGGGAGTAGGCTCAGGTCAATGGTCATCGAGCACCCGAATCCGATCGCGCAGCTCCGCCGCCAGCTCGAAGTTCTCGGCCTCAA
>Ga0073934_10011183_pt1 | contig 10934 bp, 6 predicted proteins | sample LarsenN4metaG_FD_76834 | JGI IMG/M metagenome (GOLD analysis project Ga0073934, IMG submission 76834) | Hot spring sediment bacterial and archeal communities from British Columbia, Canada, to study Microbial Dark Matter (Phase II) - Larsen... ...
GCGTCCAGCAGCCGCCGCGCGCGCCGGAACACGTCGGCCATCATTCGCGGCGTCAGTCTTCCGGTATTCGTATTCTGCCGGCTCGGGTGATAGCACCCGAGCAGCACCGGCGCTTTCCCTCCAAAGCGCGCGATCGCGCCGTGTCCGAATGGCGGCCGCGGCGCCAGCGCCACGCCGCGCCGTTTGAGCAGCTGCAGCCAGGCGTCGAACCCGATTTTCCCCAGCGCCACCACCACGCGGATGTTCGGCAGGTGCGCGACCTCCGCCTCCAGATGATCGAGGCAGCGGGCGATTTCCTCGGGCCGCGGCTTGTTGGCCGGCGGCGCGCAGCGGACGGCCGAGGCGATGTAGGCGCCCCGCAGATGAAGGCCGTCGCGCACGTGCTGCGACGTGGGCAGGTTCGCGAAGCCGGTGCGATGCAGCGCCGTCATCAGGAAGTCGCCGGACCCGCCGGGGCCATCGCCGGTGAACACGCGCCCGGTGCGGTTCGCGCCGTGCGCCGCCGGGGCGAGCCCGACGATGAGCAGCGCCGCCAGGGGATCGCCGAACCCGGGAACGGGCCGGCCCCAGTAGACCTCGTCGCGATAGGCCCGCTTGCGCGTGCGCGCCACCTCGCGGCAGTACGTCCTCAAGCGGGGGCACCGTTCGCACGAAACAATGGAGTGGTGCACGGCCGCGAGTGGGAGAAGCTTTACCGAAAACGTTTCCATCGAGCGATCGGGCGGGAGTACAATATCAGTTTGTCATCATCATCTTGAGCCGGCGCAGCAGAGCCCGGTGAGGACAACATGCGGAATACTGCCCCGAAAGACACCGCGGAGCTCGAAGCGCTCGAGACCCGCGAATGGCTGGAGTCGCTCGACTACGTGCTTCAGAGCGGCGGCCCGGCCCGCGTTGGCCGCCTCCTCCAGGAACTGAACGTTCACGCACGCCGCGGCGGCGTCAAGCTGCCGTTTACCGCCAATACCCCCTATCTCAACACCATCCCCGCCGAGGAACAGCCCCCCTTCCCCGGAAGCCGCGAGATCGAGCGCCGGATCAAGAGTCTCGTGCGCTGGAACGCGCTCGCCATGGTCGTCAAGGCGAACAAGCTCGAGGAAGGGATCGGCGGGCACATCTCGACCTACGCGTCGGCGGCGACGCTCTACGAGGTGGGATTCAACCACTTCTTCAAAGGCAAGGGCGAGGATCACGACGGCGACATCATCTACTTCCAGGGACATGCGGCGCCCGGCATCTACGCCCGCGCCTTCCTGGAGGGACGCCTCAGCGTCACCCAGCTCGAGAACTTCCGCCGGGAGCTGAAGGCAGGCGGCGGCCTCTCGTCGTACCCCCATCCGTGGCTGATGCCGGCGTTCTGGGAGTTTCCCACCGTCTCGATGGGGCTGGGTCCGATCAACGCGATCTACCAGGCGCGCTTCATGCGCTACCTGGAGGACCGGGGGCTCAAGAAGCGCTCGAACTCCAAGGTGTGGGCCTTCCTGGGCGACGGCGAGACGGACGAGCCCGAGGCGCTCGGCGCGATTACGCTCGCCTCGCGCGAGAAGCTCGACAACCTGATCTTCGTCATCAACTGCAACCTGCAGCGCCTCGACGGCCCGGTGCGCGGGAACGGCAACATCATCCAGGAGCTCGAGGCGGCGTTCCGCGGCGCCGGATGGAACGTCATCAAGGTCATCTGGGGCACGGAATGGGACGCGCTCCTGGCCAAGGATCACGACGGGCTTCTCGTCAAGCGGATGGGCGAGATCGTCGACGGCCAGTGGCAGAAGTACGCGGTTGAATCGGGCGCCTACATCCGGCAGCACTTCTGGGGCACCGATGCGCGCCTGCTCGACATGGTCAAGCACCTGTCGGACGAGCAGCTCAAGAAGCTCACGCTCGGCGGCCACGATCCGGCCAAGGTCTATGCGGCCTACAAGGCCGCGGTCGAGCATACCGGCCAGCCGACGGTCATCCTGGCCCGAACCATCAAGGGCTACGGAATTGGCGAGGCGGGCGAAGGGAAGAACATCACCCACCAGCAGAAGAAGCTGAACGAGGAAGAGCTGCGGGCGTTCCGTACGCGTTTCGGGATCCCGGTTTCTGACGAAGAGGTCGCGAAGGCGCCCTTCTACCGGCCCGCCGACGACAGCCCCGAAATCAATTACCTCGTCGAGCGGCGGAAGCAGCTGGGCGGGTTCGTGCCCAGGCGCGTCGTGACCGCCGAGCCGCTCAAGGGCGACACGCTGCCCGAGCTGTTCGGCGAGTTCTACAAGGGCACCGAGGGGCGCAAGGTGTCCACGACGATGGCGTTCGTGCGGATGCTGGCGAAGCTGCTGCGCGACAAGGAAGTCGGGGAGCTGGTGGTCCCGATCGTGCCCGACGAAGCGCGGACGTTCGGCATGGAGGCGCTCTTCCGCCAGGTCGGCATCTATTCGCATGTCGGCCAGTTGTACGAGCCGGTCGACATCGACACGCTCCTGTACTACAAGGAAGCGAAGGAAGGGCAGATCCTCGAGGAGGGCATCACCGAAGCGGGCTCGATGTCGTCGTTCATCGCCGCCGGGACGGCGTACGCCACGCACGGCATCAACACGATTCCGTTCTTCATCTACTACTCGATGTTCGGGATGCAGCGGATTGGCGACCTCGTGTGGGCGGCCGCCGATTCGCGCACGCGGGGCTTCCTGCTCGGCGGCACGTCGGGCCGGACCACGCTGGCCGGCGAGGGGCTGCAGCACCAGGACGGCCACAGCCATCTCTTCTCGCTGGCCGTGCCGAACCTGGTGTCCTACGACCCTGCCTTTGCCTTCGAGATCGCCGCGATCATCGAGGATGGCATCCGCCGGATGTACATCGACGGCGAGAGCATCTTCTACTACATCACCGTGATGAACGAACCCTACGAGATGCCGCCGATGCCGGAGGGCGTCCGCGAGGGCATTCTCAAGGGGCTCTACCGCCTGAAGCCGGCGCCGTCGAAGGGCCGGCACCGCGCGCAGCTGCTGGGCAGCGGAGCGATCCTGCTCGAGGTGTTGAAGGCGCAGCAGATTCTCGCCGAGCGGTACGAGGTGTCTGCCGACGTCTGGAGCGTGACCAGCTATCAGGAGCTCTATCGCGACGGCCACGCGGTCGAGCGCTGGAACCGCCTGCACCCCGATCAGCCGGCGCGCGTGCCCTACGTGACGCAGGCGCTCGGCGGCAGCGAAGGCGTGATCGTGGCCGCCTCCGACTACGTCAAGGCGCTGCCGGACGCCATCGATCGATGGCTGCCGCGCCGGCTCGTGTCGCTCGGGACCGACGGCTTCGGCCGCAGCGAAACTCGGGCGTCGCTGCGCGACTTCTTCGAGGTGGACGCCCGGCACGTGGTCGTGGCGACCCTCAGCGCGCTGATGCGCGACGGGAAGATCGACGCGAAGGTGGTGGCGCAGGCCATCAAGGACCTGGGCATCAATCCAGACAAGCCCAATCCCGCAATCTCCTGACCGGGCGGCGAGCCGCGGCGCAGCGGAGCTTTCGACGTGATCGAATTCAAGATCCCCGAACTAGGTGAAAACGTGGCTGCGGGTGATGTGACCCGCATCCTGGTGAACGTCGGCGACACGATCGCGCGCGACCAGCCGGTCATCGAGCTCGAGACCGACAAGGCCACCATCGAGGTCCCCTCCTCCGTCGCCGGCGTCGTCCGGGAAATCAAGGTGAAGCCGGGCGACAAGGTGAAGGTCGGCGCCGCGGTGCTCGCGGTGGAGCCCTCCGGCGCTGGCGACGCGGGGGGCGCCGTCCCGGCGCCTGCTCCCGCGCAGCCGGCCGCCCGGCCCGCCCCCGTTCAGCAGGCGGCCGATACCCCCCCACCCGTCCGGCAGGAGCCTCAGAAGGTGGTCGCGATGGCGCGGCCGCAACGTCCGCAGCCGGAGCCGCCGCCAGCTGTCCCGGCGCGCGAACGGGGCCTTGCGGCCCCCGCGGCGCCTTCCGTGCGCCGGCTCGCGCGCGAGATCGGGGTGGACATCAACGAAGTGCAGGGCACCGGCCCGGGAGGGCGGATCTCGCTCGAGGACGTCAAGGAGCACGCCCGCCGGGTCCTCAGCAGCGTCGGCGCCGCAGCCGACGGGCGGGGAGTCGTCCGGCCGGGCGCGATGCCGCTCCCCGATTTCTCGAAGTGGGGCGAGGTCGAGCGGCAGCCGATGAGCAACATCCGCCGCAAGACCGCCGAGCACCTCTCGCAGGCGTGGACGAGCATTCCCCACGTCACGCAGGTGGAGAAGGCGGACATCACGGCGCTCGAGGAGCTGCGGAAGAAGTATTCCGCCGAGGTGGAGAAGCAGGGCGGGAAGCTGACCGTCACGGCGATCCTCGTCAAAGTGCTGGCCGCGGCGGTCAGGCAGTTCCCGCAGTTCAATGCGTCGGCCGACATGCAGGCGCAGGAGATCGTCTACAAGAAGTACGTGAACGTCGGCGTGGCGGTGGACACCGACCGCGGCCTCCTGGTGCCGGTGATCCGGCACGTGGATCGGAAGAACATCGCCCAGATCGCCGTGGAGCTCCAGGAAGCCGCCGTGAAGGCGCGCGACCGCAAGCTCACGCTGGACGACATGAGCGGCGGCGGCATCAGCATCTCCAACCTGGGCGGGATCGGCGGCACCCACTTCACGCCGATCGTGAACTGGCCCGAAGTGGCGATCCTGGGGGTGTCGCGGGCGCGGATGGAGCCGGTGTGGACGGACGGCGCGTTCGAGCCGCGTCTCATGCTGCCGCTGTCGCTGTCCTACGATCATCGCGTCATCGACGGCGCCGACGCGATGCGGTTCCTGCGCTGGGTGGCCGACGCCCTCGAGCAGCCCTTCCTCCTGTCGCTCCACGGCTGATGGCTGCCCAGACGACACAGGTCGCCGTGCTCGGCGCAGGACCCGGGGGGTATGCCGCCGCGTTCTACGCTGCCGACCTCGGCATGCAGGTGACGCTCGTCGACCAGGAGAAGAACCCGGGCGGCGTCTGCCTCTATCGCGGCTGCATTCCGTCGAAGGCGCTGCTGCACGTGGCGAAGGTCGTCCAGGACGCCAGGCATGCGGCGAAATGGGGCGTCAGGTTCGGCGAGCCGGTGATCGACGTCGACGCCCTGCGGGCGTACAAGCAGGGGGTCGTCGACAAGCTGACCGGCGGGCTCGGCCAGGTGGCCCGGATGCGGAAGGTGAGCTTCCTGCAGGGGCGGGCGGCGCTCACCGGCCCGCGGTCGATGCGCGTGTCGGGCCCGGGCGGCGAGACGGATCTGCAGTTCGAGCACTGCATTCTTGCCACCGGTTCGAGCCCGACGCGCATTCCCGCTCTGGCGCTCGACAGCCCCCGCATGCTGGATTCGACGAGCGCGCTGGAGCTGCCCGACGTGCCGGGACGGCTGCTCGTCATCGGCGGCGGCTACATCGGACTGGAGCTTGGATCGGTGTACGCCACGCTCGGGAGCAAGGTGTCGGTGGTGGAGATGACCTCCGGCCTCCTGCCCGGGGCGGATCGAGATCTCGTGGACGTGCTGCAGAAGCGGCTCGAGACGCTGTTCGAGCGCATCATGCTCGGCACCAAAGTCGTGAAGGCGGTGGACGCCCCGGCGGGCATCCGCGTCACGCTCGAGGGGGACGCGACGCCGGCCGAGCAGGTGTACGATCGCGTGCTGGTGGCGGTGGGGCGCAGGCCCAACTCGCAGATACCGGGACTGGGCACCACGCGGGTCGCGGTAAACGCGAGAGGATTCATCGAGACCGACGGACAGCGCCGGACGGCCGAGCCGACGATCTTCGCGATCGGCGACGTGGCGGGCGAGCCAATGCTCGCGCATAAAGCCTCGCACGAGGCGCGCGTCGCGGTGGATGCCATCGCGGGGCGCAAGGCGGTCTTCGAGCCGCTGGCGATCCCGGCGGTGGTGTTCACCGATCCCGAGATCGCGTGGGCCGGGCTGACCGAAGGCCAGGCGCGAGAGCAGGGGATCGACATCGAGATCGCCCGTTTCCCCTGGGGCGCCCTTTCACGCGCCGTCACCGTCGATCGGCCCGACGGGGTGACGAAGCTCGTGCTGGAGCCGGGCACCGGCCGCATCCTCGGGGTCGGGCTGGCTGGCTCGGGTGCCGGCGAGTTGATTGCCGAAGGGGCGCACGCCATCGAGATGGGGGCCACGGCCGAAGACCTGAAGCTGACGATCCATCCGCACCCGACGTTGTCGGAAGGGCTGATGGAAGCCGCGGAGGTCTTTTTCGGCCAGAGTACGCACGTGTACAAACCGAAGCGCCCGCCCCGCCCGTCCTAGCCGTGTCTATGCCGCCGCACAGCCGGCGGCTCAGGCCGCTCCCTCGAGCCGGCTGATCGCGCTGTAAATCGCCTCGTACTGCCGCGCCATCCTGCGGACCGAGAACTGCCGCGCCACGTACGCGCGGCACACCAGCGGCGCAATCCCCGGCGCCGCCGCGCGCGCGACCATCGCGTCGACGTCCGCGCAGATCCATCCGCTCACGCCGTTGCGGACGACCTCGGGGACCGAGCCGCGGTGGAGCGCCAGCACCGGCGTGCCGCACGCCATTGCCTCGATCATGACCAGGCCGAACGGCTCCTCCCAGTCCACCGGGAACAGGAGCGCAGCGGCCCCGCCGAGCAGCTCGTTCTTCAGCGCGAGGTCGGCCTCGCCGACGTACTCGATGAATCGGCCGTCCACGTGCGGGGCGACGCAGGTCTCCCAGTAGTCGCGGAAGAACGGCTGAATCTCGCCCGCGAGCTTGAGCGGGATGCCCGCTCGCCTGGCGACGTCGATGGCCACGTGCGCTCCCTTGCAGGGCGCCATCCGTCCGAGAAACGCCAGATAGCCCCGGGGGCCGGCGCCGAGCCGGTAGTCATCGAGATCGAGGCCGTGGTGCACCACGCGCACCAGCGGCATCGATTCGGAGGCCGCCTGGGCGCGGCTGATCGCCACGTACTGGACCCCGGGGTGCCGCGCGTAGAGCTCCGACAGGACCGGCTCGTGCGGATGATGGAGCGTCAGCACGAGCGGCGCGTCGAGGAACGCCTCGAAGTGCACGGCCAGGGCGTCGTTCCCGTGCACCACGTCGAAGCCGCTCGCGAGCGCGTCGCGGATGGCCCAGGCGTGGTGATCGAGATTCATCATCTGCGCTCGCTCCGGGTCGGCGATCGGCCAGGCGCACCTGGCGTAGCGCGATCGCACCTCGCATGGCAGGCGCGACTCGCCGTTGGCGTACACGACCACGTGGTGCCCGCAGGCGACGAGCTGGCGCGCCAGATGCGCGAGAAAGAGCTCCGTGCCGCCGTACCTGGGCGGCGGCACCGGGATATGGGGTGGCGCAATGAGGGCTATGTTCATGACGTCAGTACAGGGCCCGAGACCTCGATGCCGGCTGGCGTCCGCTCGACGCGCAGTTCGGTGCGCGTGCCCTTCACATCGAGGTTGTCGATGACGATGCTGTCGAGAAACGGCGGCAGATCACGGGCGCCGAGGCGTATGGATCCCTCGGCGCCGTCGATGCGGAGCTGCAGCAGCGCGTCGACCAGGAGAAAGACGGCGGCCGACGCCCAGGCCTGCGGCGCGCACGCGACGGGGTACAGGGTGGGACCGTCGCCCGGCCGGCGGTGGAAGCCGCAGAAGAGCTCCGGCATGCGGTGCAGGTCGAGGTACCGGCTGGCGTCGAACAACCCCGACACCACCGCGGCCACCGCCGGGGCGAGGCCGTAGCGGGCGAACCCCGCCGCCGCGATCGCCGTGTCGTGCGGCCAGACGGAGCCGTTGTGGTACGACATCGGGTTGTACCGGTGCTCGGTTGCCGCCAGCGTGCGAATGCCCCAGCCCGTGAACGATGCCGGATCCAGCAGCGTGCCCGCGACCTGGCGCGCCCGCTCCGGTGAGGGGAGTCCGCTGAAGAGCAGATGACCCGGGTTGGAGCTGCGGACCGCGCACGGACGTCCGCTGCCGTCGAGCGCCATCGCATACGTACCGAGCTCCGGACGCCAGAACGCCTCTTCGACGCGCACGCGCACGCGCTCCGCCTCGGCCTCGAGGCGCGCCGCCAGGAGCGCGTCGCCCCTGGCGCGGGCGAGCGAGGCGATGCGGCGTTTCCCGTCGAAGACGTACCCCTGAACCTCGCACAGCGCAATCGGCGGGTCGGCGAGCGTGCCGTCCGCGTGACACACCGAGTCGTGCGAGTCCTTCCATCCCTGCTGGACGAGCCCGCGCGGCGTGCGTCGCATGTAGTCGACGAAGCCGTCGCCGTCGCTGTCGCCGTATCGATCGATCCACTCGATTGCCCTGAGCACGTTCGGCCAGATGCGATCGATGAAGGCAAGGTCACCCGTCCGCTCGGCGTAGGCACCCGTCAGGACCAGGAAGAGCGGCGTGGCGTCGATGGTACCGTAGTAGCGGCCGAACGGGACTTCTCCCAGCGCGGCCATCTCGCCGCGGCGGGTTTCGTGCAGGATCTTGCCGGGCTCGGCGTCCCGTTCCGGGATGGCGGCATCGGCCTGGGTGGCCGCGAGGAACCCGAGCACGCCCCGCGCGATGGAGGGGTCGACGGTCAGCATCGACAGCGCGGTGAGGATGCCGTCGCGCCCGAACACGGTGTTGAACCATGGAACGCCGGCGTACGGGTACGGTCCTTCGGGCGTGTCGGTCATCATCATCCGCAGATCGGCCGCCGACCGATCGAGCCAGGCGTTGAACTCGTCGTGGCTCGTGTGAATGCGCGCCTGCCGCGCGGTGCGCGCGGCAACCTGCTCCTCGACGGCGCGGAGCGCCTGGTCGTAGCTGCGGGCCGGACGCACGCCCGATTCCCCTTCGCACTGGACGCCGACGGTGAAGCGAACCGCCTGCTGCGGCGCGAGCGCGACGATGTACTCGGCGCGTGTGTCGGTGAGGGTGTCGGGCTCCGGCTCGAATCGCAGCCGCGTGCGGCGGGTGACACCGTCCAGTCCGAGGTAGGCGAGCGCTACCTCTCCGCGCGAGCGATAGGGAGCCAGCCGTTCGCCCCGGCGCGCGCGCGGCGTGCCGCGCACCTCGAAGATGTCGACGAAGTCGACGTCGAAGTCGAGCGTGACGGCGAGCGATACGCGAATCGACCCGTGGTTGGCGATACGGACGGCTTCGAAGAGCGTGCCATCGAACAGGACGCGCGATCGGTAGAGATGGAGCAGATCGCGTGGCACGACGATCGCGCCGTCGAGGACGATGTCGGGATTGGTGAGGTCGGCGCCGAACGCCTCGTTCTGCTGCCGCGTTCGAGAGCTCAGCAGAAGGGGCGCCTGCCGGGCCAGCCGGAGCCGGAGCTGCGACAGAAAACGTGTCCCCTCATGATACAGACCGTGCTCCGAAAAGCCTGCGGTCATGACATCGCCGCGCGGGTCGAACAGGGCGAAGGTATCGCCGTGCTTCAGGACGCGCGTGAGCTCTGCGGCGCGAGATGCGGTCGCGAGGATGTAGAACCGGTCCTCGACACGAACGATTTCATCCATATGCCGTCGGGCGGTGGAGGGACTTGCAATCAAGAACTTCGCCAGCCTGGGCGCCGCAGGCCCCGGGGAGGGCGGTGGGGGAACCGCACGTGCAGCGCCGGCCGTTGAGGCCGCCGCGGGTCGGAACGGGGGTGAAGCGGACGCAGACTACGCGCGGGCGCGCGCGTCGTAGGCGTCGGCCTGCTCGTGCGCATGGTACGAGCTGCGGACGAGCGGACCGGATTCGACGTGCACGAACCCCCTGGCCAGTGCCTGACGCTTCAGGTCGGCGAACTCGTCGGGGTGATAGTAGCGCGTCATGGGCGCGTGCGCGGGAGACGGACGCAGGTACTGTCCGATCGTCAGAATCGACACTCCTACGTCGCGCACATCGTCGAAGACGGCAAGCAGCTCGTCGACCGTCTCGCCGAGGCCGACCATCAGACCGGTCTTCGTCGCGACGTCCGGCCGGTACCGGCGCGCCCGGTCGAGCAGCTCGAGGGAGCGGGCGTATCGGCCGCCGGAGCGCACCCGGCGATAGAGGCGCGGGACCGTTTCGACGTTGTGATTGAGCACGTCGGGACCCGCCTCGAGCACGGCGTGAAGCGGCGCCTCCTTGCCCTGGAAGTCCGGGATCAGCACTTCGACCCGGCAGCCGGGCACGCGGCGGCGCGTCTCGAGGATCGTGGCGGCGAAGATCGAGGCGCCGCCGTCGGCCAGGTCGTCCCGATCCACCGACGTAATGACCGCGTAGCGCAGACGCATGCGCTCGATTGCTTCGGCGACGCGCGCGGGCTCTGCCAGGTCCAGCTCGTTCGGCTTGCCGTGCGCCACGGCGCAGTAGGCGCAGGCGCGCGTGCAGATGTCGCCGAGAATCATGAACGTGGCCGTGCCGTGATGCCAGCACTCGCCGATGTTGGGGCAGTGCGCGTCCTCGCAGACGGTGTTCAACCGCAGGTCGCGCATGATCCCCTTCAGGCGGATGTAGTTCTCCGACCCGGGCGCGCGCACCTTGAGCCAGTCGGGCTTCGGCTCGCGCGGACGAACGAACTGCAGGGGGGCCTCAATCATGCCTGGAGATAGTGTACCTGAGGGACCGGCGAATTGACGAATTGAGGACCGGCGAGATGCGCTGGCGAACGCGCGCCGCGACGGCGCAGCGATGCGTCGCCTCGTTGCCGCACGCATGCACCGGCGCGCGACCAGTCTGAGCGCGATGTGCAGCTTCGCATGCGGCGGCGGTCGGCCCTGCCGGCCCGCGGCCGCGTCGGAGCGAGCGCCACGTGCTGCGCAGCCGGAAATCGAGCCGCAGCGAGTCAGCGGCGAGTTCCGACCCCGCGTTCTCGAGGCCGCGAATCACCCCGGCGTTTTGAGCCGTGGGATGGAGGTCGCCGCGAGACAGCTCCTACTCGCCGCGACTCGGCGGAGGCCGGTGTCCGGCGCGAGCGACCGCGGCGGCGGACCGGCAGGGCCGAGCGCCGCAC
>Ga0073934_10011185_pt1 | contig 10933 bp, 10 predicted proteins | sample LarsenN4metaG_FD_76834 | JGI IMG/M metagenome (GOLD analysis project Ga0073934, IMG submission 76834) | Hot spring sediment bacterial and archeal communities from British Columbia, Canada, to study Microbial Dark Matter (Phase II) - Larsen... ...
CGCGGTCGGTGAGGATCCCGAGGCCCCCTCCGACCGGCACGAGCAGGCAGGACACGCGCTCGCGAGCCATGAGCTCGGCCGCCTCCGACACCGGCGTCTCCGGCGAGCAGGTCACCGGCGGGCGGCGGATCAGCGTTCCGACCGCCCGGTAGCGCGCGGGGTCGAGCCCGGTCCGCAGGGCCTGCTCGACGTCGGCCACGCGACGCCGGGCGCTCGCCGCGACGAACGCGACCCCCGCGCGGCTCTCCAGCACCTCCGTCGCGACCTCGCGGTCGACCAGGTAGCAGAGCGTGTCCTCGTGCGCGCGGACCGTGGCGCTCGGGCTCACGTGCCCGAGGAGGGACCACATGCCGAAGACCTCCCCCTCGCCCGCGAGGTCCAGGACGTGACCGTCATCCACGATCTCGACGGCGCCCTTGCGCACGACGTAGAGGTGGGTCGCGGGCTCTCCCGCCTCCCGGAGGATCACCGCGCCCGGCGGGAAGTGCTCGATCTGCACGCTCGCGGCCACCCGGGCCAGGGCCTCGGGGTCCAACGCGTCGAACGGCGGGTGCTGCGACAGGAACGCGACGACGTCCACGGCGCGAGCCTACGCCGGTGCGGGCGCCCCGACAGCCTGCCCCCCCCAGCGGAGCGACGGGATCGCCTCCGTCTCTCGCGTCGACGGCGTGCGATCGTCGCACGGGAGGGGCCGGGCGCGTAGGGTGTCGAGCCTGCTTCGGGACGTCGGTCGTATCCTCGGGGGCATGGCGGTGGGGGAGCGCCGGCTCACGAGCTTCAGCCATGGCGCCGGGTGCGGGTGCAAGCTCGGACCGGCCGAGCTCACGTCGCTGCTGGGGACGCTGCGCCTGCCCGAGGTCACCGACGAGGTCCTCGTGGCGACCGACACCGGCGACGACGCCGCGGTGGTCCGCCTGCCGGACGGCCACGCGCTGATCGCCACGCTCGACTTCTTCACGCCGATCGTCGACGACCCGTACGACTGGGGACGGATCGCCGCGACGAACGCGCTGTCGGACGTGTACGCGATGGGCGGCCGCCCCTTCCTGGCGCTCAACATCGTGAGCTGGCCGGTCGACGACCTGCCGCTCGAGATGCTCGGCCGGGTGCTCCAGGGCGGCGTGGACGTCGCCGAGCGCGCGGGGATCGCCGTGCTCGGCGGTCACTCGATCACGGACCCCGAGCCCAAGTACGGGATGGTGGCGCTCGGTCTGGCCGATCCCGACCGGGTCGTGCGGAACTCGACGGCCCCGCCCGGCGCGCGCCTGTTCCTCACGAAGCCGCTCGGCCTCGGGATCGTCTCGACGGCCGTGAAGCGGGGGGTCGCGGAGCCTGGCCTGGTCAAACGGGCCGTCGAGCTGATGACGACCCTGAACGCGGAGGCCGCCGCCGCGATGTTGGAGGCGGGGGCCGAAGCGGCCACCGACGTGACCGGGTTCGGGCTCCTCGGGCACCTCCAGCGGATGCTCGCAGCCTCGGGCGTCGGGGCGAGGGTCGACGCCTCGGCCGTCCCGGTGCTCGACGGCGTGCTCGAGCTCGCGCGCTCCGGCGTCGTCCCCGGCGGGACCCGCCGCAACCACGCGTTCGTCCGCCCGAACGTGGACTGGGACGGCCTGAGCGAGCCCGAGCAGCTCGTCCTGGCCGACGCGCAGACCTCGGGCGGGCTCCTGATCGCGGCGACCGACGGCCGGGCCCTGGCGAGGGCCCTCGCCGCCGCGGGCGTGCCCTCCGCCGAGATCGGCGTGACCGTGCCCGAGCGCCCCGGCCGGATCGAGGTGGTCGGCGGCGTGGGCGGCTCCGGCTGAACGCCGGCTCAGGGAATACGACCGCGCTGATAGAGTTATCGCACCTGCAAGATGGAACTCGACCGGGTCTTCTTCGACGAGATGGTGGAGCACGGCCTCGCCGCGTTCCCGAACGAGGCCTGCGGGCTGCTAGCCGGCAAGGAGGGCCGCCCGGTCAGGTTCTTCCCGATGACCAACCGGGACGCGAGCCCGGTGTCCTACCGGCTCGACCCCAAGGAGCAGCTGCACGCCTTCCAGGAGATGGACGACGAGGGGTGGGAGCTGCTCGGCATCTTCCACACGCACACCCACTCGGAGGCCTACCCTTCGGAGACCGACCGGCAGCAGGCGTTCTACCCCGAGGCGGCGTACCTGGTGATGTCCCTGTCGGACCGCGCGAACCCCGTGCTCCGCGCGTTCAAGATCGCGGACGGGCAGGTGGAGGAAGAGGAGCTGCGGATCGCATGAGCCCGGGGTTCACCGAGGAGCAGGTCCGGCGGTACGCCCGCCACATCATCCTGCCCGGCATCGGCGGGCAGGGGCAGCGCAAGCTCCTGGACGCCAAGGTCCTCGTGATCGGGGCCGGTGGGCTCGGCTCGCCCGTGGCGATGTACCTGGCGGCGGCCGGCGTGGGGACGCTCGGCATCCTGGACTTCGACCGGGTGGACGAGTCGAACCTGCAGCGGCAGATCATCCACTCGACGCCGGACGTCGGTCGCTCGAAGGTGGACAGCGCCGTCGATCGGCTGCGGGCCATCAACCCGACGATCCAGGTCGTCCCCTACGACACCATCCTGAGCTCCGACAACGCCTTCGAGATCATCGAGCCGTGGGACGTGGTGGTCGACGGCACGGACAACTTCCCGGTGCGGTACCTCGTGAACGACGCCACGCAGTTCCTGGGCAAGCCGCTCGTCTACGGCTCGATCTACCAGTGGGACGGCCAGGCGACCGTGTTCCTGCCCGGGCAGGAGGCGCCGTGCTACCGCTGCCTGTTCCCGCAGCCGCCGCCGCCCGGCACGGTGCCCTCGTGCGCGGAGGGCGGGGTGTTCGGCGTGCTGCCGGGCATCGTCGGCTCGATCCAGGCGGCCGAGGCGGTGAAGCTCGTGACCGGGATCGGCGAGCCGCTCGTGGGCCGGCTGCTGATCTTCGACGCGCTCCAGATGGAGTTCACCACCGTGAAGGTCCGGTGGGACGCCGACTGCCCCGTCTGCGGCAAGGAGCCCACCATCACCGAGCTGATCGACTACGAGGCGTTCTGCGGCCTGGCGCCCGGGCAGGCGCCTCCGGAGGCCGAGCACGGCGTCTCGACGCACTGAGGAAAGGAACGGCACACAGCATGGTCAGCGTCAAGCTCCCCACGATCCTCCGCAAGCACGCCGGTGGCGAGGCGCAGGTCGACGCCGAGGGCTCGACCCTGCGTGAGCTGCTGGCCGACCTCGAGAGCCGCTACCCCGGCATCACGAAGAACGTCGTGACCCCCGACGGGGGCCTCCACCGGTTCGTGAACGTCTACGTGAACGACGAGGACGTCCGGTACCTCGGCTCGCTCGAGACCGCGGTGAAGGAGGGCGACCGGATCTCGATCCTGCCCGCGGTCGCCGGCGGCTGATCTGCCCCCTCCGTCGGCCCGAGCGGGGTTGCATCGGGGGTACGCTTGCCCGGAGGACCGTGCGCTCCGCCGCCCGCGCGTGGGCGCCCAGGAGAGGAGGGGGTTCCATGCGACGTTGGGCGGTGCTGGTCTCGGCGCTCGTCCTGCCGTTCGCCCTGACGTTCCCCACGACGGCGTCGGGCATCCTCGAGCCCGCCGGGGCTCGGCGGGCGTCCCGGGCCGAGGGGCCGGTGCTGCCGGATGGGTTCCGACCCGCCGTGGCGCGGGACGTCGGCAGGCATGTCTACCTGGTCCGGCTCACCGAACCGTCCCTGGCCTTGAGGCTCCGGGATCGGGGGCGGATCGCCCCGTCGGCCCAACGGGCCGCGCTCGAGGACATCCTGGCCGGTCAGGCATCCGCGATCGGCGCGGCCAGGGCTCTCGGCGGTGAGGTCCGGTTCCGCTTCGGGAGGGTCGTCAACGGGTTCTCGGTGGTGCTCGGAGCCGCCGCCGCGGCGCGCCTGGCCGACCATCCCGACGTCTCGCTCGTGGTGCCGGCCTCCCGCGTGACGCCGGCGCTCACGTCGAGCGTGCCGTTCATCGGCGCGCCCGCCGTGTGGCGCGACCACGGGGCGAGGGGCAGGGGCATCGTCGTCTCGGTGATCGACAGCGGGATCGACTACACGCACGCGAACCTCGGCGGCAGCGGCAAGCCCCGTGACTTCAGGCGGAACGACCCGGCGGTGATCGAGCCTGGGACGTTCCCGACCGCCAAGGTGATCGGGGGCTACGACTTCGTCGGTGACCGCGGGTACGACCCGTTCGACGACGATCCGACCAACGACCGTCCGCGCCCGGACCCCGACCCCATCGACCGCTCGGACACGGGCTCGGGCGGGCACGGCTCGCACGTCGCGGGGATCTGCTGCGGGGTCGGCGTCCGCGGCACCATCGGCAAGGGGGTCGCTCCCCGCGCCAGGCTCCTGTCCTTCAAGGTCTTCGACGAGGGCGGCGTGACGAGCGACGTGGTGATCGCGGCGATCGAGCGGTCGATCGACCCGGACGAGGACGGCGACACGGGCGATGCGGCCGACGTCATCAACATGTCGCTCGGCGAGGACTTCACCGTCAGCCGCTTCGACGCGGAGGCGATCGACGCGGCGACGGAGGTGGGAACGATCGTCGTGGCAGCGGCGGGCAACGCGGGCAACCAGCCCAGCCTGAGCTCCGCCTACATCGTCGGCACGCCCGGCAACGTGCCGAGCGCGATCGGCGTGGCGTCCACGCTGGACGAGCTCGAGGCCCAGCGGCTCACGGTCGACGATCCGGCGGGCGTGGAGCTGCCCGACGACGGGCCGATCATCTTCCAGGAATGGTCGGTGCCGTTCGACGAGGACATCACCGGCGAGATCGTGGACGCCCGGGAGCTCGACCCGCCGGCCGACCCGGCCGGCGTGCCTCAGCCGAGCGATCGCATGCTCTGCGACGCCGTTCCGCCCGGCACACCCCTCGCGGGGAAGATCGCCCTGATCTTCAAGGGGCCCTTCAGCGAGGGGGACTGCTTCGTCGAGGACAAGGTCATCAACGCCCAGTCTGCCGGGGCGATCGCCGTCGTGATCTGGGACGGCTTCGGCGGCCTTCCCGGCCCGATCGGGACCGGTGGGAACGAGGACCAGGTCACGATCCCGGCGGTGGACCTGTCCGGTAACGACAGCGCGGCCCTGGCCGGGGTGATCAGCCCGGACGCACCGAGCTCCTACAACGACGTCGCGGTCACGGTGACCATCGGCGCGGACGTGTCCGTGATCCCGGGATACGAAGACCGGATGAGCTCGTTCACGTCGGAGGGGCCCACCCGGTACACGAGCGAGCTCAAGCCCGACGTCTCGGCCCCCGGCGACGCGGTCACCTCGACGCTCGTGGGGAGCGGGAAGGGCGCCCTGACGATCGGCGGCACGTCGATGGCCACCCCGCACATCGCGGGGGTGGTGGCGCTGCTCCGCGAGCTCCATCCGCGGATGTCGCCGGAGGGCATCAAGGCCCTGATGATGAACCAGGCCACACCGAGGCTGCGGAACCTCGACGGATCGCGCGTTCCCGCCACCGTCATGGGCGCGGGTCGGGTCCGCGCGGATCAGGCGGCCGCGGCCGTCAGCGTCGTCACCCCCGGCAGTCTGTCGCTCGGGCTCCAGGCCCGAGCGGACGAGGTCGTCCTCACCAGGTCGATGCGCGTCACGAACCTGGATGCCGTCCCCCACACGTACCGGGTCTCGGGCGGCGTCCGCTATTCGGACCTGGACCCCTCGATCGTGCACGTGCGCGTCGGTCCGCCCGACGGGCCGTTCCGCGACAGGATGTCCCTCACGCTCGCGGCCGGTCGGTCGGGGAGGGTCGTGGCCGAGTTCACGTTCGACCCCAGCCTGATCTCGCCCCCCGAGCAGATCTACGGCTGGTACTACTTCCACCCGAACGTCGATGGCCAGGTCGTCGTCCGCCAGTCCGGGGGGAGCGGGGACCGGCTGAGGGTGCCCTGGCACGTCGCGCCGCTGGCGGCCTCGGACGACTCGATCGGGCCCGGCCCGCTCGACCTCACGACGGCTCCTGGGGAGCTCTCACTCGGCGGCTCCGCTGCGGCCGGCGTCTCCTACGCCGACCTGTACCTGCTGGGCGCGACCGACCCGGAGCGGAACGGGCTGGAGCAGGACATCCTGGCGATCGGCGCGAGGTCGTTCACGGGCGCCCTGATCGACGGTCGGGCCGAGGGGCTGCCCACGGGGACGGATCCCCTGGTCGGTCTCACCTGGCAGGAGTTCCTGACGCAGGCGGACACGCCCGCCGAGCCGGTGGAGTTCCTCGTCCACGCGGGGCTCCACAGCATCTCCGACATGGTCGAGACCGACATCTTGATCGACGTGGGCGCCGACGGCGTGTTCGCGGATCCCTCGATCGGAGCCGACGCCCTGCTCGTGAAGCTCCCCGGCTACCTCTCCGCGGGCACCGTCTGCCTGTTCGACCTGCCGAGCACGTTCGAGGGGTGCGACGCCCTCTACTTCGCCGACTACAGCGTGTACAACAGCACGCTGACGGGCGTCGCGGCCGACGCGCGCGCGCTGGGGCTGTCGGATGCGCGCCCCGTGCTCTCCTACGGCGTCGTGCAGTGCTCCGGGTTCTTCCCCGCGATCGAGACGGTCGTCTGCGACGCGGCCGGCGCGATCGACCCGGCCACCGGGACGTACGGCCCCAGGATCGACGTGACCGACCCCGCGCTCGCGATCGACCCGCTCGTCTGCGGGGGCTTCTTCGGAGGCGGCGTCTGCTCGGCGGACGATCCGATCCAGATCTCGGTCGGCTCGGCGGCGCCGGGAGACGACCCCGGGATCCTCGTGGCGTTCCCGAACAACCCTCCGCGGCGCCAGGCGACGGTGGTGGACACCCGGACGTAGGGCGAGGTCGTGCGAGCGGAGGGCCCGGCGTGGCGCCGGGCTCTCCCGCATCCTGCTGCGATAATCGGAGCCCGCATGCGGTACCGCGACATCCTCGAGGCGATCGGCGACACGCCGCTGGTCGGCCTGCCCGCGATGAGCCCGAAGACGGGCGTGCGCCTGTGGGCCAAGCTCGAGGGACAGAACCCGACCGGCTCGACGAAGGACCGGATCGCGAAGCGGATGATCGAGGCGGCCGAGGCCTCGGGGGAGCTCGTGCCCGGCAAGGTGATCCTCGAGCCCACCTCCGGGAACACCGGGATCGCGCTCGCGATGGTCGCCCGTCGCAAGGGGTACCGGATCACCGTCGTGATCCCGGACAACGCGAGCGAGGAGCGGATCGGCCTGCTCGAGCTCTTCGGAGCCGACATCGTCTTCTCCCCCGGGGACAAGGGGACGAACGGCTCGATCGAGGTGGCCCGCCGGCTGGCGCGGGACGAGCGGTACTACATGCCGTTCCAGTACGGGAACCCGGCGAACCCGCTCGCCCACGAGGAGGGCACCGGCGAGGAGATCGTCCGGGACCTGCCGGAGGTCACGCACTTCGTCGCCGGGCTCGGCACCGGCGGCACGCTGACCGGCGTCGGCCGGCGCCTGCACCGCCACGACCCGAACGTGAAGATCGTCGCCGCCGAGCCCGAGCTCGGCGACCTCGTCTACGGGCTCCGGTCGCTCGACGAGGGCTTCATCCCGCCGATCTTCGACGAGTCGGTCGTGGACCGGAAGTTCCTCGTGAGCTCGTCGGACTCGCTCCGGGCCACGCGCGAGCTCACCGAGCGCGAGGGGATCTTCGCCGGCATCTCGTCGGGAGCGGTGGTGCACGTGGCGCAGCGGGTCGCGGCCGAGCTCGAGGAGGGCGACATCGTGTGCCTGCTGGCGGACGGTGGTTGGAAGTACCTGTCGACCCAGGCGTGGGCCGAGGAGCTCGAGCGTGCCGAGAAGGGCGTGGCGGAGTCGCTGTGGTGGTAGCCACGTGAGCGACCCGCGGCCGATCGGCGTGTTCGACTCCGGCGTCGGCGGGCTCACCGTCGTCCGCGCGATCGTGGACCTGCTCCCGCACGAGCCGATCCTGTACCTCGGCGACAACGGCCGGTTCCCCTACGGCCCGAGGCCGCTCGAGGAGATCCGGCGGTTCGCGCTCGAGATCGCCGGCTACCTGGCCGCCGAGGACGTGAAGATGCTCGTCGTGGCGTGCAACTCGATCGAGGTGGCCGCGATCTCCGACGTCGCGCTGGCGCACGGCGTCCCCGTGGTGGGCGTCATCGACCCGGGCGCGCGCGCCGCGGTGCGGGCCACCCGGAACCACCGGATCGGCCTGATCGGGACCGAGGCCACCGTGCGGAGCGGGGCGTACGAGCGCGCGGTCGAAGCGACGGGCGCGGACGTCGAGCTCCTCTCGGCGGCGTGCCCGGCCTTCGTGGACCACGTCGAGCGAGGCGACACCTCGAGCGAGGAGCTGCTCGGGCTCGCGCGCGGGTATCTTGAGCCTCTGAGGGCGCGGGGCATCGACACCTTGATCCTGGGGTGCACGCACTACCCGATGCTCTCCGGCCTGATCCAGATGGTGATGGGGGAGGACGTGGTGCTGGTGTCCTCGGCGGAGGAGACGGCGAAGGACGTCTACTCCACGTTGGTCTCCTCCGGCCTGCTCCGGGAGGGGACCGCCGAGCCGCCGCACACGTTCCTGACCACGGGCGATCCCGAGGCGTTCCGCGCCGTCGCCCACCACTTCCTCGGCCCGGGCATCGGCGCGATCGGGACGGCCGAGGTCCGACCGGTGGAGGAGGCACGGTGGAGCTGACGATCCTCGGCGCGAGCGGCACGTGGCCGACCGCGGAGACCGCCACGAGCGGGTACCTGGTGCAGCACGACGGGTTCAACCTCTGGATGGACGCGGGCACCGGGACGCTCGCGAACCTCCAGCAGCACATCGACCTGTCCCAGATCCACGCGATCGTGATCAGCCACGAGCATCCGGACCACTTCGTCGACCTGTACCCGTGCTTCTACGCGTGGCACTACGGAGAGCTCGGCGAGCCCGGCCTCCCCGTGTTCGTCCCCACGGACTTCACGCAGAAGCTCGCGGACCTCGTGTCGATCGACAGCCAGGTGGTGATGCGGACGGCGTTCGCGTTCACCGAGGTAGCCCCCGGCGAGGCGTTCGAGGTCGGGCCGTTCGAGGTGAAGACGGAGCCGATGGCCCACCTCGGGCTCCCGGCGCTCGGGTTCCGGATCTCCGCGAACGGCTCCGTGCTCGCGTACACGGGCGACACGGGTCCGACCCAGCACGTGGAGGACCTCGCGCGCGATGCCGACGTCCTGCTCTCCGAGGCGACGTGGCAGGACCGCGACGACCTGCTCCCGTTCCACCTGTCCTCCCGGCAGGCGGCGATCCACGCGAGGGAGGCCGGCGTGGGGTCGCTGGTCCTGACGCACATCTGGCCCACCCTGGACCACTCGGTCTCCGTGGAGCAGGCATCCGAGGAGTACGAGGGACCGATCACGAGCGCCGTCGAGGGCATGCGCTTCGAGGTCGGCGGGTGAGCGAACGCCCCGACGGGCGCCAGCCCGACGAGCTCCGCCCGATCGAGGTCGAGCTCGGGTTCCAGGAGTGGGCCGAGGGCTCGGTCCTGTTCTCGATGGGTCGGACGAAGGTCCTGATCGCCGCCTCGGTCATCGAGGAGGCGCCGCGCTGGCTGCGCGGCACCGGGACCGGCTGGGTGACGGCGGAGTACTCGATGCTGCCTCGCGCCACCTCCGAGCGGACGCCGCGTGAGGTGAGCCGCGGCCGTCCGAGCGGGCGGACCCAGGAGATCCAGCGGCTGATCGGCAGGTCGCTGCGGGGCGTGACCGACCTGGCGCGGCTGGGCGAGCGCACCGTCACCGTGGACTGCGACGTGCTCGTCGCCGACGCCGGCACGCGGTGCGCGTCGATCACCGGCGGGTACCTCGCGCTCGCGTTGGCGGTGCGGGCGTTGCAGGGAAGGGGCGTCGTCCCCGCGGACGTGCTCACCGACACGGTCGCGGCGGTGAGCGTCGGTGTCGTCGGGGGGCGGCCCACGCTCGACCTCTCCTACGAGGAGGACGCGGGGGCAGAGGTCGACTGCAACGTGGTGATGACCGGGTCGGGCCGGCTGGTCGAGGTGCAGGGGACCGCCGAGGGCGAGCCCTTCTCGCGCGGGGAGCTGGACGCGCTGCTCGACCTGGCGGAGGCGGGCATCAAAGAGCTCACCCGGCTCCAGCGCGAGATCCTCGGCGACCGGTGACCTTCCCCGAGCGACTGGCGATCGCGTCCCGCAACGTCCACAAGCTCCGCGAGATCCGCCGGATCTGCGCGGACTGGCCCGTCGAGTGGATCACGGTCGAGACGCACGAGGGCCCGTGGCCGGACGTGGAGGAGCCGCACGACTCGTACCTGCACAACGCGCTCGAGAAGGCCCACGCCGTGGCTCGCGCCCTGGGCATCCCGGCGATCGCCGACGACTCGGGGATCGAGGTGGACGCGCTCGGCGGGGCTCCGGGCCCGCGCTCGGCCAGGTACGCGGGGCAGGACGCGACGGACGCGCGGAACCTCCAGGCGCTGACGCGGGCGCTCCGGGGCGTCCCGGCCGGCGGCCGCACCGCGCGGTACCGGTGCGTGGCGGCGGTGGCCTGGCCGGACGGGCGCGAGCGGCACGCCGAGGGCGTGTGCGAGGGGGCGCTCGCGAGCACGCCGCGCGGCTCGGGCGGGTTCGGCTACGACCCGATCTTCGTGCCCGAGGGCTGGGACCGGACGATGGCCGAGCTCATGGACCACGAGAAGGACCGCATCAGCCACCGGGGCCGAGCGTTCCGCGCCCTGCGGGACCTGCTGGCGGCCAACGGGTAGCATCGGCCCTCGTGCGCATCGTCCGGAGCCCCGAGCACCTGCGCCACGCACCCCGGACCGAGTTCACCGACGCTCGAGCGCGCCCGATCTTCGAGGTGCCGGAACGGGCCGAGACGATCTTGCGCTCGCTCGAGGCCGACGGTGGGTTCGAGGTCGTGGGCCCGACCGAGCACGGTGCGGAGCCGATCGCCGCCGTCCACGACCCCGC
>Ga0073934_10011186_pt1 | contig 10933 bp, 8 predicted proteins | sample LarsenN4metaG_FD_76834 | JGI IMG/M metagenome (GOLD analysis project Ga0073934, IMG submission 76834) | Hot spring sediment bacterial and archeal communities from British Columbia, Canada, to study Microbial Dark Matter (Phase II) - Larsen... ...
GCGTTTCACCAGGTTGAATCCAACTGTAATCCGGCTGGTTGTCCGACCACGCCCCCGCCATCAGTTCCAGATAGGGGCCGTCTTCGTCGCTCAGAATCTTCGTCCACATGTCGCCCTCCGGACCATTGCCCCACTCGAAGAACTTCTTGCCCGGGGCGATGCGGTGGTCGGCTACGTGCACCACACCCGCCTGCCGGCCATGGTCGTAGCCGCCAAACCAGTCGTCCTCGTAGTTCCAGGCAAAAAACGACACGGGGTTGGGATGGTTCTTCCACCAGGAAATGTCCACGCCGCGCGTGTAGTCAGTCCCGCCATAGACCTGGCGGGCCATGGGCCAACTGGCGAATTCCGGCTTGCTGTGCTGTGCGGCCCATTCGGTGGAGGGCGGGAAGATGACCTGGTAGCTGGTGTTGGCGTGCACGGCAGCATTGATCCAGAACAGCATGGGCCAGGCAAAAGGCGTCCGGTTGAATGCCTTGCAGGTCAGTTCGAGGCCGCTGCGATCGGGGTAAAGCGTCATGCCCACCAGCCATTTCATGCGGTGGCGCAACTCGATCTCCCCCACCCAGATCGTGGCGCTGCCGTCCGCGTTGGTCGTGGCGGCGTAATCCACCGCCGAGAAACTGGTGGCCCGATGGTGGTGCGGGACGTTCCACTCCACCCCCCCGCTGATCCAGGCGCCAAGCATCCCGATCAGGGCCGGCTTTACCACGTGCTGGCGGTAGAAGAAGTCGTAGCCGTTGACCTTGTCCCTGGCCGACCATATCCGCCCGCCCAACTCGGGAATGACAGAAATTTCGATAAAGTCGTTCTCCAGGAACAGCGCCTTGTAGGACATGTTCGTCTTGGTGTCCGTGAGCACGTCCTGCACAGGATACGGGTAGAACGTGGCCTTCGCGCCCTGGTAGGTCCGCCCATCGTAAAACCGCGGCACCGGGGATGGCGGCGCGGCCAGATACGTGGGCAGGACAAGCTGGGTCTCCCGGATTCTGACTGGCGTGCTCGCCAGCACGGGGAGCAGGGAAGTCAGCAGGATCACGACGGCGGGCGTTTTCATGGCCATTATCAAAGCGCATCATTGCTCTGCCGCCAAGCGCGGATCGCCCAGTAACCTGTTGGTAGATGCAAAGGAGCCTGAGCGGCCTTGCCGTGGCGGGTGCAGTGCTGATTGCCGCAAAGTCCGCAGAGGAGGAGTCCGAGCCGGGACCTTGCGAGGCTGGCGAAAGCTTGGCGATTAGAACATCAGTGCGGAGATCAGAGATTTCGATCTGACTCCATGTGAGATACCCCCTTGGGGATGTGGCAGTGATGGAAGCCGGGGACCGGAACGGTGAGGACGAGGTCGTGTGGCTGTTGATGGTTGCGAGTCCCGGGCCGTTGTCGGTTTGCCGGCAAAGCGGGGCAGGGGAGGCCCTCCGGCCTACCCGATGGACGCAGAGTTCTTTGGCGTGTTCCCAAACACGGCCCAGCACTTCGCGCACGGGCAAGATACTTCAGCTCGGGGCCGGGTGGCGATTGCCCTTTGGGCTGGGGCAGCGTGTCGCCCAGCAGCTTGATGGCGTGCTTGCGGCTCCAGCCGTGTTGCTCACAAAATGCGTCGAGCATCCGGGCCTTGCCGTCCTTGCTGCGCCCCGCAAAACGCTCCCGCAGCCGTTGGAGTTGTTCGGTTTGATGCAGTGTTTTGGTTATGTTCACCCTCACAGGTTTGGGTGTCATTTTCCCGTGAGGCAACGAATCCCTTTTACCCCCGCTCCCCCCTTCACTTCGGCGTCATGTGTCTTGAGTCAACTCGTCCTCTGCACAGTCTTCCAGATTCCCTTGACGCGAACGGAGACACTCATAGGCTGGGGCCATGCTCCGCTCCAGCGTGTCTCTATTCTTGGCGCTCCGTTGCCTGGCCGTCGCCGCGCAGCCGGTCACACTGCCGAGCCCGGATGGCTCGGTGCAATTCCTCCTGGCCTCGGATGCCGAGGGGCATCTGGTCTATTCCGTCACGTCGCGAGGCCAGCCACGTCTGGCGCCAGCGCGGGCCGGCATTGTGATCAACCAGGCCGACTTCGGTGCTCAGGTTACCATCGGCGCTCCCGTCACACGTTCGATTTCGGAGGTCTTCCCCTGGCGCGGCAACAAGACCACTGCGACCAACCGCTGCCAGGCCAGCGCAATCGCCATTCAGTCAGCAGCGGGCCGCTGGACCCTGGAAATACGTGTATTCAATGACGGCGCGGCCTTTCGCTACCGCGTGCCCGGAACTGGCCCACGACGCATCCAGGGCGAGTCCACCGCCTGGCTACTGCCCGCTGACGCAACCGTGTGGTTCCAGTCCAACACCGGGGACTATGAGGGGGAATACCGCTCAGCGCGGGCTGACCAAATCCCCGTCGAGGAGGAAGTGAACAAAAAGAAACAAGCCGTTCACCTTGGCCCACCCGCCACGCTTGTTTACCCGGATGGAACATTCGGGTTGATCAGCGAGGCCGGCCTCTTCCGATACAGCGGGTTGACGCTGCGGCCCGAGGGCGCCGGCCGGTTGCGCGCCGCGTTTCAGGATGATCCCGCCGGCTGGTCTCACGAGGGGGAAATCCTCTCTCCCTGGCGCGTGATCGTCCTCGCGAACGACCTCAATGCTCTGGTGAATAGCGATGTCATCCCGGCCCTCTGCGAGCCGCCCGATCCCGCGCTTTTTCCCGAGGGGCCCAACGCCCCCTGGCTCAAACCCGGCAAAGCGCCCTGCACCTGGATGGTTCATGGCAATGATGGCGCGCAGTGGGATCGGCAGAAGTGGTTTGTGGATGTCTCCGCTGCGACGGGCTGCGAATATCTCCTGGTGGACGCCGGCTGGCGGTCGGAAAAGTGGGGATGGATGAAGAACGGCGGCGATCTCTGGGCGCGGGCGGCCGAGTTGTGCCGCTACGCCGCCGAGCGTGGCGTTGGCATCGTTTTGTGGCATGCCTACCCCGAAGGTCGTGATGACAGCCCTGGCCTGACGACCATCGAGGCGCGCGAGGAGTTCTTCCGCAATTGCCAGAAGGCCGGAGTCAAAGGTGTGAAGATTGATTTCTTCAACTCTGAAAGCAAAGCGGTCATTGAGGCCTATGAAGACCTGCTTCGGCGCGCCGCAAGGTATCAACTGATGGTCAATTTCCACGGAGCCAACAAACCCACCGGCGAAGCCCGCACCTGGCCCAACGAGATCACGCGTGAGGGCATTCGTGAGCAGGAATATGTGCTCTGGAGTTCACTGCCCCTGCAACATTACGGCGCGCTGCCCTTCACGCGCATGGCGGTGGGACATGCCGATTTTCTCCCGGGCTACATTCAGGAACGCTTCCTCAAGAACACCACCGCCATCTTTCAAATGGCATGCGTCGTAGTGTTCAGTTCTCCATTCCTTTGCTGGCCGGACAACCCCGAGGCCTACCTGCACAGCCCCTTGCTGAAGTTCGTGCGTTCCGTGCCGGTGACGTGGGACGAAACCCGCGTCCTGCCCGGCTCGGTGATCGGCGATACAGTGATCATGGCCCGCCGCAAAGGCGCCGAGTGGTACGTGGCGGTTCTGAACTGCCGCTCCGGGACCCGCGAGATGGCTCTCGACCTGTCCGGGCTCAACCTGTCCGAAAAGCGCTTGACCCTCTATCGCGACGGGGCGGCGACCTCAGCTTGCCACATCGAAGACGGTGTCACCCCACCTGTGGACGGCAGACTCGCCGTGACCCTCCGCGCCGGTGGCGGCTTCTTGCTCCACGCCGCTCCCCCCAGGTCGTTTGCCGGGTGGAAGTAGCTCAGCTATTTAGCCCGAGCCCTCATACGGCCGCCATGGCTTTTGCGCCGCCATGCGGCCCTGCTCTCCATTGTCCGACGGGAAACCTGGCTTTCCGCAGAGAATTACTGGCTTTGCGTGCCCGAGATGGCGATAGCCTCGGAAAGTAAACTCAAGGCTTCCGCGCGAAACAGCGCGCCAATCAAGCGTTGCTCCCGCGGGTTGTTCACCACCGGCACCCGCCTCATTTCGCACGCGACCAGAATGGAAAGCGTGTCGGAAAGACGCATGTCCGGGGTCATTAACGGTGGTGGAGGCCGCATCAGGTCATAGGCAATCACGCTCGACAAAGCCTCCCCGGCGTGCAGGTGTTCCTTCAGATCATGCAGCGCCACGACGCCGACAAGCCGGCCCTCGTCGTTCACCACGGGCAGAAAGTTATTCGGGCTGGTGAGGAACCTCTCCGCCAGCTCTTGAAAGCTGGAGGTCTCGCGCACCGGTGGCACCGGCTCTCGCATCAGGTCCCCGACCCGCCGCTCGAGGGCCGCGCTGGCGCGCAGACCTTCTTTCGATTCGGTCAGCCCCTTGCGCCGCAAGGGCTCGGTGTAAACCGACTGGCGATGCAGCCGTCGTGCCACCAGGGTCGCTACCACGCATGCCAGCATGAGCGGCGGCATCACCTCGTATTTCCCCGAGAGCTCGAACACAGCGATAATGGCCAGCAGCGGTGAGTGAGTTGTGGCCGCCAACATGGCGCCCATGCCCACAAGCGCAAAGGCGCCGGGCTGCAAGGCGCCGGGCATGGACGCCTGTTGCAACAAGCTGCCCGTCATGGCGCCAAGCGCCGCGCCGAGAAACAAAGTCGGGGTAAATACTCCGCCCACCGTCCCCACGCCCACGGTGATTAATGTGGCGGCCAGCCGGGCAAGAAACACTCCCACCAGGGCCGAGCCCAGCACGCCCCCGTGCAGGATCCGGTTCGTCCCGTCGTAACCGTTTCCCAACACCTCTGGCCACATCACCGCAAGACACCCCACCGCCAGCCCGCCAAGGGCCAGTCGTATGTAAAGCGGCACCGTCAGCCGGCTGAAGAACGCGTCGCTCCACCGCAACAACTTCAGAAACACCCCACCCATCACGCCGCAGAGCACCCCGACCAAAAGAAACCACGGAAGCGAAGCAACTCGGGTAAAATCGAAATGGGCCGGCACTTCATAGAAGTGGCCGGTGCCATAAAAGGTCCGGCTGACCACCACCGCCACCACCGCCGCCACCACGGTGGGAGCGAAGAGCGCCATCGAGAAACTTCCCAGCACAATTTGCGCCGCAAACAGCGACCCCGCGATGGGTGCGTTGAGCGCGCAAGACAACCCCGCCGCCGCTCCGCAGGCCACCAGCAGGCGCAGCCGGTAGGGCGGCCACTGCGCCAACTGCCCAAGCTTCGAGGCCAGCGTGGCCGAAAGCTGAACCATCAGTCCCTCCCGCCCGATGCACGCGCCCGTCGCAATACTGACCAGGGAGGATAGCGCGTTGACCAGCCCCGCCCGCAGCGGCAGCCGGCCGTCGCCCGCCACCACGACTTCCAGAAGATTGGTCAGTCCCGGATTGGACAGCAGGCGCAAACCAAACCACAAGATTAACCCCGCTCCCAGGCCGCCCACCGTCGGCACCAGCGCCAGTTTCCAGGCCGGCTGGTCGCCCGCCACCTCGAGAAATGGGCCCGCCGCCCCCCAGGCCAGGTACTGCAGCAATTGATAGCTGCCATGGAACGCCAGAAAACAAAGCCCCACGTCCAGGCCGATCATCCCCGCTACCAGCAGGTGAAAAGCGTCCTCGCTCAGGCGCAGCTTCCCGCGCCACTCCAACGCCGTTCGCCAATTCCTCCGCACGAACTGCGTGGCCAGCACTGCGAAGCGCTGCCATGTGCCGCCCCGTTTCACCGCGTCAATTTAGGCGACCTCCCTTGCCTGTGCAATGCGCGTCTGCCCCCGCCTCGAATCCCATATTTGTATTGTCACTCCGGCGGGGATTGTTAGAACAGCCCGCGGATAACAGAACCAATACAAGATCATGAATGACCCACTCACCCGTCGGGCCGCCTTGAAAACCTTGGCTGGCGCTTCCCTGTTGATCGGCTCCGCCACCACGGTCACTACGACCTTGGCCGCCGATGCTCCCCCCAGGCTCAAGGGCAACATTCGTCACTCCGTCTCCGCCTGGTGCTATGGCAGTCTGTTCAATCCGGGACGCAATCGCCCGGCGAAAATGACCTTCGAGGATTTCTGCAAAGAGTGTGCTGCCATGGGCATCGAATCGGTCGAGTTGCTGGGCCCCAAGGAATGGCCCGCCGTCAAGAAAGCCGGCCTCACCTGCGCGATGTGCAACGGCCCGGACCGGATTGACTATGGTTGGAACCGCGTCGAGCACCATGATGACCTCGTGGCCAAGTTCGAAAAAGCCATTCCCGAGGTGGCCGAGGCCGGCTTCCCCAACATCATCACCTTCTCCGGCAATCGCCGCGGCATGAGCGACGAGCAAGGCCTCGAAAACTGCGTCAAAGGCCTCAAGCGAATCATGGCCGTCGCCGAGAAAAACAAGGTCACGGTGATCCTCGAACTGTTGAACAGCAAAGTGGACCACAAGGACTACATGGCCGACCATAGCAGGTGGGGCGTCGAGGTCTGCAAACAGGTCGGATCCGAACGTCTCAAGCTCCTCTACGACATCTACCACATGCAGATCATGGAGGGCGACATCATCCGCACCATCCGGGAAAACCACCAATACTTCGGCCACTACCACACCGGCGGCAACCCGGGGCGCCATGAAATTGACGACTCCCAGGAAATCTACTACCCGGCCGTCATGCGGGCCATCGCAGCAACCGGTTATAAAGGGTTCGTCGGCCAGGAATTCGTCCCTGCCAAAGACCCCTTGGCTTCCCTGAAGAAGGCAATCGAGATATGCGACGTCTGAGCCGGGTTGCGGCAGGCCTCCACTGGGCCTGGCTTCCGGCCATCGGGAACGCAACGACGCCACCCCGCTGTGTCGCCAGTGCGCCTCACAGCGGGTTTTGGTTGGCCCCCATCAGACGCCAGGTTTGGTTCCTGGCGCTCATCCTGGCTGGTGGCTGTCTCGCCACCGCCGCCGCAGCGGATTCCTTCGTGGTCACCACCAACTTCTACAACGTCTCTGGAACCAATTGGTGGGATGTGCACGCCTCCAAAACCCGCGCCAGGCCCTGGACCACCAACATGCACTTCGACGCCACCACCCGTTGGAACCTCCGCTGGACGTATAATTGGGCCCGGACCGAAGAAGGCTACCGCGCCACTTCCGTTGGGGTGGCTGGTACCGCCGTCATCACCATGCCTCGATGGATTCCACCCCCGCAGACTCCCCCGGCGACCCGTCAGCGCTGGCTCCGCTATATCGCGGCCCTGATGACCCACGAGCAAGGTCACGTCAGCCTCGCCCGCGCCGCTGCGGTTGAACTCAGAAAAGAGTTGGAGGCTCTTCCCGCCTTCCCCACTCGCCAGGCCCTGAACGAAGCCGTTGAAAAACGAAGCCAGGCCGTGATTCAGTCCTTCAAGGAAAAGGAGCGTGACTACGACCAGCGCACCGGCCACGGCGCCACCCAGGGAGCCTCCTACACCCGCTGAACCTGGCAGAGCTCCCTTTTCAGATTTGATGCCCTCCGTGCGCTTCTTTACATTCTTCGCGTGAGTTTTCTGAGTTATGGATTCGTCGCCCTCGGCGGTTATCTGGCCGGTTCCTTGCCCACCGGCTACCTGGCCGGCCTGACCCGCGGGGTGGACATCCGCACCATCGGGAGCGGCAACATCGGCGCCACCAATGTCTTTCGCGCCCTCGGTCCCGTCGCCGGGGCCCTGGTGCTTTTGGTGGACGCCGCCAAGGGCTTTCTGGCCTGTTGGTTTCTGCCCCGCCTGGCCCTTGGACTGCTCCCCGCACCATCGGATGGCCCCCCCGACTCCAGTGCCCTGGCGATGACCGCCGGCGTGGCCGCGATCCTCGGACACAACTACACCTGCTGGTTGCGCTTCAAAGGTGGCAAGGGCGTCGCCACCACCGCTGGCGTTTTGCTGGCCCTCTTCCCAAAGGCTTTTCTCATCGCCCTCGCCGTCTGGCTCCTGGTGTTTGCCCTCTCGCGCTATGTCTCTCTCGCTTCCATCTCCGCCGCCGTCGCTCTGCCCTTCGCAGTCTGGTTCAGCCGGGCCTCTGCTGGACTGCTGATACTCTCGATCCTGCTCGCCGCCATGGCCATCTACAAGCACCGCTCCAATATCCAACGCCTGCTCAACGGCACGGAACACCGTTTGGGACGCCCCAAACCTCACCATCAACCATGAACGTTACCCTCGTCGGCGCGGGCGCCTGGGGCGCCGCCCTTGGCAAACTTCTCCACGAAGCCGGTCATCAAGTCACTCTTTGGGACATTGACCCCGCCACCCTCGACGACCTTCGCTCGGGGCGCAGCCCGCGTTACCTCCCTGGTGTCGCGCTGCCGACTGGCTGGCTCGTGGAAAGCGATTGGGCGCGTGCTGTCGGCAGCGCCGAGTGTGTCGTTTTGGCCGTGCCCTCAACAGTTTTTAGAGAGACCGCGCGCCGTCTTGCCAATTCCTCCGCCCTTTTGGTGAGCGTCACCAAAGGCATCGAATACGAGACCGGCGAAACCATGTGCCAGGTACTCCGGGACTCCTGCCCAAAGGCACCCATCGCAGCCCTCTCCGGCCCGACCTTTGCTCTCGAAGTGGCGCGTGGCATCCCCACGGCTATCGTCTGCGCCAGCCAGTCCGACGACATCGCACGTCAGGTGCAGCAACTGTTTCATCGCCCCACTTTCCGCGTTTATCGCAGCCTTGATCTCCGTGGCGTCGAACTCGGCGGCGCCCTCAAGAACGTTGTTGCCATCGGAGCTGGTGTGTGCGACGGCCTGGGCTATGGCGACAACTCCAAGGCAGCCCTCGTCACCCGCGCCATCTCCGAAATGCGCCGCCTCGGCGTGGCTTGCGGCGCTCTCCCAGAAACCTTTTCTGGCCTCAGTGGACTGGGCGACCTTACGGTGACCTGCTTCTCCCGCCTCAGCCGCAACCGCTCTCTCGGCGAGCGCCTCGGACGCGGCGAAACCATGTCTGCCATCCTTGCCTCGGCGCCCAAACTTGCTGAGGGCTATCCCACAGCCCGCTCGGCGTTCCGTCTGGCCCGCGCCCGCGGCGTGGACACCCCCATCATTGACGAGGTCTATGCCATGCTCTACCAGGCCAAACCCGTTGCCCAGGCGGTGCAGGACCTCCTCAGCCGTGCGCTTAAGGCCGAAGATTAACCTCGCAAAAGTGCAACCCTTGCGCCGCCTCTGCTAACGCTTGGCCTCAAAGACCCGCTCAATCACCTCCGCGTAAGCCCGGAGCGTGAGATAGTTCCGCAGCGCAAACCCGTTGTTCCTCAGAGACTGCTCCGAAAAGTCCTGGAATTCGCGGGGATTCGACGGATGCACCCCGTCACCCGAGATCAGGGTCGGCACTTGGTAAACGTCTTCTCCCGGCCTCCTGAACTGGGGCTGGCTCCCGTCCCAATCCGCCGGGCGGCGATCGAGAATCGCCGCAAAATAGTCCACCAACACCACCCGCTCCTCCCGGGCCACTTTTCGCGCCAGTTCGGCGAAGGTCCTCGACTTCTCCAGGTACCCACTCCGTGGCGGCATGGTTGTCAACAAAACGACCGTGCCATTTTCCAGGCAGCGCCGCACCACCTCCCGCGTCTTTTGCTCATACTCCTCCGCGCCCAGTTGCCCGACGTCGTTGCTCCCGAACAGAATCACGACCGCCTCTGGATTCAGACGTGACAACCACCGTTCCACGTTGGCGTGCGCCCACCGGATCGTCATGCGGCCCTCGTTGCCGTAATCCGGACCGCGCCATTGCCGCCAGCACTCGGGCTTCAGGCGCCCCTTGACCTTCAGGTAGGCCCTTCGTGTCGCCTCGTCCATGCCCTTGGGCTCCCATTCCAGGGGTGCCCAGAACGCCAGCGAGTAACTGATCGAATCCCCCAGCAACGCAAGGGTGCCGGCCCTCCCTGTAAAACGCGCATGTGACCGCGCCGCCGATTCCACCCAATCAGGGGAAGGTTTCGTAGCGCCATCGGCCGCCCCGCCTCGCGGTGCCCCTCCTATCAGCAACCCCAGGGCGAGCCCGGCGGCTCGCCAGCAGCATGAAAACGATCGCATATCTCGTGGCCCGCACTTCATTCTCAACGGTGCCTCGCTACCGCCGACTGCCCATGGCTCTTATTGCGACGCGCGGTAAAAACCTTCCGAGGGAACCTCCAGCATCCGGCTGGTCAGGTTGGTCGCGTAAACCTCCCAGTGCCGGTTATCCAGACTTCGATACACCGTAACCGCATTGGTCGTCGGCGGCCAGCGAATCACCCCTTTCTCCACCGAAAGTTCAAAGCGGGGCGGCGTCAGTGCCTCCCGCATGGTCAGCCGCCCATGCCGCACCTTCACCGCTGGGTCCTTTTCGCAGTGTTCCAGAAGCCACTGCGCCGAATCCAGCACCGGCATCGCATAGTGGCTGGCCGTCAATGCCAAACACCCGGTGAACATCGCCGCTGAAAACGAAGTGCCGGAAACATAGCAAAAATCCCCCGGGCCGTTATACGTCGTCAGAATGGTCCGCGAGGGCGCCGCGCAATGCACCAGGTTCGTCCCCGTGCCCGAAACGTAGGTCTTGCCCGTCCGATCCACGCCGCCGACTACGATCACATTGGGCAGTTGCCAGGCCGCCGGCCAATCCGGCTTCGTGTCCACATCCGTGGTGTAGTTCGGCGCGGCGCAAACAATCACAATCCCGCGCCTCGCCGCCTCCTCAAACAACGGCTTCAGGCTCACTGGCTCGCTCTTGAAACCCCACGAACAATTGATGATCTGCGCGCCGTTGGTGATCGCGTAAGCCAGTCCCTTGGCAATCGCCCGCTCGCTATAATCCGTGGCCGCCACCAGCACCTCATCCTCCGGTTCCACTAGACCCGCGACCCCAAGCTGATTCGCCCGACACCCGAACAGCACCCCCGCCAGTTGCGTGCCGTGTGTCCCAAGGTCCATGGGATCGTCCGTGTCCGCCACCGCGTTGATCCCCCGAAAACGCACACACGCCA
>Ga0073934_10011187_pt1 | contig 10931 bp, 9 predicted proteins | sample LarsenN4metaG_FD_76834 | JGI IMG/M metagenome (GOLD analysis project Ga0073934, IMG submission 76834) | Hot spring sediment bacterial and archeal communities from British Columbia, Canada, to study Microbial Dark Matter (Phase II) - Larsen... ...
ACCATGGCTCAGATCCAGACCATCGCCACTGGGCTGGGTTTGACGTTCGATCCCAACCAGGGCGTTCAGCCGACCACTTGGGCCGACAACTACGAGGCTCCGCGCTCCTGGCAGTGGAACGTCGGCTTTGAGCACGAGGTTGCCCGCGGCTTCACCATCGGCGCCGATGTCGTGTACATCAACACAGTCCATCTCCAGCGCAACCGCGACTGGAACGTCCCCAACCCGTCCATCTTCGCCGGTGCCGTCCGCACCAGCGGGACTGTCACTGCTACCTTCCCGGCCGACGCCAGCAAGCGGCCGTGCTTCGGTCTGGTGGGCGGTAGCGTCTGCACGCCGTCCACAACGATCTCGGGTACTACCGTTTCTGTTCCCACCGTCTCGCGACCCATTAGCTCGCTCGGTCAGGTGCAGATCCGCGAAACCAACGGCCGGTCCCTTTACCGCGCCATCACGCTGCGCAGCAGCTTCCGTCGCAGCCGCTACCAGTTCCAGACCTACTACACCATTGGCACCAACTACTCCGACGACGACAATGAACGCAGCGCCGGCGGCGATTTTGCCCAAGACCCCTTCAACCTGAAAAAGGAATACAACTACTCGCGCCTTGATGCCCGCCACAACTTTGTCCTCAATGGCGTCGTCGAGCTGCCTTGGGACTTCGTCGTTAGCGGCCTCACCCGCCTCCGCTCGGCCCGCCCGATTGACCCCAGCGCGGGTAGCTTCTCCTACACGGTGAGTGCCGTGAGCGGTACTACTCCCACCACCGGCACCGTCTCCATTGCCGGCGACTCCAACGGCGACCGCGGCGGACCCGACCGCCCCTACAGCGCTCCAGGCGTGCCGTTCCTGCGCAATTCCTTCCGCGACCGCGCCATCTACGCCACCGACTTCCGCGTGGCCAAGAAGTTCAACCTCCCCCGCGAAGGAATGTTCGTTAACCTCACGGTGGATTTCTTCAATGTCTTCAACTTCAAGAACATTACCTACGGTTCGCTCGCCCGCACTTACGGCCCGGGCATCAGCCCGTCCACCGGTGCGATCGTGGCTCCAAATTCCTCGTTCCAACAGTTGATCAACCCGGCCGACTGCATCGCTGCTCGGGTCGGCGGCAACAAGAACTGCTACGACGTGCGCAACAACCCCGGAGGCCCCTTCCAGATGCAGGTCGGCATCCGGTTCCAGTTCTAACACTCGCATTCCACAAAACGGGCGGTCCGGTTCATCGGGCCGCCCGTTTTCATTTTCAAGACGCTTTTCCAGGAATGTTGGAACGGTTCTATCCGCGGTCACCCTGAGTCACGAAGCCCTTTGTCGGGGCGAAGAATCTCGACACTTTCCACGCGCAGTTTTCGCGGGATTACTGGCCGTGCTGGGAATGAACTGGAGGGCCGATTACGTTGGTAGGGGCGGAGGGGATCGAACCCTCAACCTTCGGCTTAAAAGGCCGCTGCTCTACCATTGAGCTACGCCCCTGCGGCACTTCCAGCAATTCTAGCGGTCGCGTAGAATTGGTGCAACCCGCCCACGCCCGCGTGATTCGCACTTCGAAGCTATTCGACACCTCGGCATGTGCGGCCCAGGCCGGACCATTCGACATTTGGGGCCGCAGTTACCGTTCCACCAGTGCCGGAACCGCGCGTTTCCGCTTCCACTGGTAGTCCCGGCGGAGCCTGGCTTGGTGTTTCTTCAATTGGCCGGCGAGTTCGGTGAAGGCCGTTTTCACGCTCTGGCGGACGTCTTGGCCGTCGCCGGTAGCGTGCAGCGTGCCGGTTGGCAAGGTGAGGTTGAGTGAGAAGGTGTATTCCACTTTCCGGGGGTGCTTCTCAAAGGCGCCGTGGAACTGCACCAGGTCGGGCGAGTAGGTTTGCAGCAGTTTTTCCAGCTTGCCCAAATGGCGAGTCACTTCAGTTTCAATGGGTTCGCGCATATCCACGTTCTTGTAGCTGAGTGTAAGTCTCATCAGCGCACCTTTGCAGGGGGATTGTTGAGGGACAAGCCGCCGAAGGTAGTACCCTGGGGCCCATCGGACATTTTTAGAATAGCAAGTCCTCGGCGGCGTTGCAATGCCAGCCCAAATTTGACAGCCGTGTGATTCCCGTCATAGGCTCCAGCAGAAATGGCCGCGCAGAAATGCACTGCTAACCAGCCAGCAGCCGGCCAGATCCTGGTCGGCCCCGCCGGGTGGTCGTACGACGACTGGGCCGGCGTAGTCTATCCCGCCCGCCGCCCGCGCGGCTTTCACGAAGCCGCCTTCCTCTCCGAATACTTCGACACCATCGAAATCAACACGTCCTTCTATCAGCCCCTGCGTCCGGCGGTCTGCTGGCAATGGCTGGAGCGCGTGGCCCCCAATCCCCGCTTCCTCTTCACCGCCAAGCTCTGGCAGCGCTTCACTCACGAAATGAGCGCATCGCCAGCCGACGAAAAGGCGGTCCGCGAAGGCTTTGACCTGCTCATGGGCGCTGGCAAGCTCGGCGCCGTCCTGCTGCAATTCCCGTTCTCTTTCCACAACACGCCCGAAAACCTGGCCCACCTCCGCAAGGTCCTAGACGCATTCCGTGACTATCCCCTCGCCGTTGAAGTCCGCCACGCCACCTGGAACGACAAGAAGTTCTACGCCCTACTCCACGAGCGCAGCGTGGGTTTCTGCAATATTGATCAGCCCGTGATCGGCCGCTCCCTGAAGCCCTCCGAAAAGGCCACCGCTGCCGTCGGCTACGTGCGTCTTCACGGTCGCCGCTACGACACCTGGTTTTCGAGTGATCCTCTCATGCCCGTCGAGGAGCGCTACAACTACCTCTACTCCGAAGAGGAACTCGAGCCCTGGGCCGAGCGCATCCGCAAGGTCAGCGTCCGCGCGAAGACCACTTTTGTGATTACCAACAATCATTTCCAGGGCAAGGCCATCGTTAACGCGCTGCAATTGCTCTCCCTGCTCACCGGCCGCAAGGTGAAGGTGCCAGAAACCCTTCGCTCCCACTATCCCCAACTTGAGCGCATCTCCGATAAGCCAGTGCAGGAGCCCACGCTCTTCCCTAACCCTCCGCGCTGAATGCCCGGGTTAGCCACGCAGCCCGCGCGCTCTTCCGCTGCGATCAGGGCCACAGAGAGGGTATTCGTTTCGGAGGCGAACCGCAGGGGAGGTCGCAGCTACTTCTTGAAGAGGTCGTCGAACGCCTTGCGTGCGTCGTCGGGCCGAAGCTGGCCAGCGGGCGTTACGGCCATCGGCGCCGAGGGCGCGGTATCCTTCTCCACTGTGGTGCGGAAGGCGTAAAAGGTGCAGTCGTTGCGCCCATCTTTCTTGGGGATGGCCTCGGGGATCGGCTCCGAGCATTCGAACCGCGCGCCGGTATCGAAATGGAGGCACTGCTTGCAGGAGTGCAGCTCGGCCCCGCACTTGGGGCACTGTCCGAACGGGTCAAAACCCTGCAGCAGCACGGTGCCGCAGTTCGAGCACCTCGCCCGAGTCACCGTCCCGACCATCCGGGGCGTGCGTGGGCCCATCTGTTCTTGTCGGGGACGGGGTTCCGCGGGTCGTTCCTTGGCGCGTTCTTTGCGGTCCTGCTTGTCGCGGTCCTGGTAGCCCCGATGCCCATACTTGCGCTCGGACATAGGCACCTCCGCGGCATAGGTTCATCATACTCCTATTCGCGAGCGGCAACACCCCATTTCGCACTGTTGTGGAAATCTCTCTTTGCGCCGCTTCCGTCCATAGGTCGGTTTCTTACCCTGCCGCCGACGCCGACCGCACCCCAAACCATTTCATCAGCCCGCGGAAATCAAACAGCGCTTTCCGCAGCAGCCGGTACGTCAGATACAAAAGCGGCGGCCAGAACCGAATCTTCACTACAGTGCCCGGCCACAGCAGCACGGGCACCGCCTCGCGGAACGTCCATATCAGCCACCCCGCCACTACGCCCTGCAACGCGATGGACACCAAATAAATCACCGCTCGCTTCCATTGCACCGCTGTCCTCGGCCGCTCCTTAAGAAACTGCCTCACGAACGCCCATCGCCCGCCCGCGTCCCGGATCCCCGTCCACTGCGCCACGATCTTGGAGAGGTCTGAAGCATCCTCCAGCGCGTACGAAAACTGCAGCACAAACAGCGCCTGCGGCAGCAGGAACATCAGAGTCACGAAATTCGGCCATTGCAGCCACACGTTTACCAGCACGAAGAAGATGAACATATCCAGGAACGCTCCCCCGGCATAGTAGGGAATCAGCTCCCGTGAACTGCCGAGCGGCGTCGTGTTCGACAGCACGTACAGATTGGCGGTGTCCTTCCGCGCGCCCACTTCCAGCACTTCTCCACCGAACCACCGGCACACCATTCCGTGGCCCAACTCGTGCAGCAGTCCCACCGGCAAGAAACACAGGTAGTAGAGGAACAACGCCGGCAGCGGATACTGCCCTGTAAGCCGCGTCACCTCGAACACGAACAGCTCCCAGTGGCTTAGCAACTGCCACACCCCCGCAAACAGCAGCAGGAACAGCCCTGCCACCGCCGGCCCCGTAAACAGCCACCGGCACTGCTTCGTCAGGAAACCCAGCGCCGGCCCCGGATCAAACATGCGCACCCGCGGATGCCGCTTCGGCTGCCCTTCAAACATGCCCGTGCCCGCCAGGTATCTCAGGAAGTCGCGCCACTCCTTTTCCGTGCAGTCGTACTCCATCGCCTTCCGCACTTGCGGCATCATCTCTGCGATGGTCTGTCCGCGGCACAGGCGCAGCGCCGCCACCGCCCGCTCGTCCAGCACCTGGGCAGCGATTTGCGGGTGGTGTACAAACACGTTTCCCCCCGCCAGTTGGCGGTACTTCAGGTCCGACCGCAGGATGGGTGCCCGTGCTTGTTCTTGCTCCATGGCCACTCCCAGGTGTAGAGTGCGGAACGCTTGCGACTGCAGGTTGCCCGTAGAAAAAACGCTTGTGATTCAGACCTGTTCCCGATGGGTGATACTTCTCAATCTACCTCCTCCGAACGCCAGCGGGATGACGCGGCCATTGGCGACTGGCTGCGCCATGCTGCTGCGTACCTTGTGAAACCCCACGGCTCGCTTTGCCCGCCCCCCTGTCAGGAACTCGACTCCGTTTTCGAAGCCATCCTCACCTGCCGTCAGCAGCTGGAGGAATCCCGGCAGGAACTAATCCAGAACGTGGAAATGCAGGCCATGCAGACCGTCGGCTCCATCCTCGCCCACGACCTGCATAATCTCTCCCTGCGGCTTGCGCTATTGAGCCAAAACCTGGGGCAATTTTACGGCGATCCTGAGTTCCTGCAAAGCGCCAAACGCGTCCTCGACGACACCGTCGAGCGCATGCAGGGCCTGGTGGACGGCTTCCGTGAGCGCCAGGAAACCGTCATCGTTAAAATCCTCACTGACGTCGGCGATGTGCTTCACGCCGTCGTGTGCCAGACCGCACTGGACCGCCTGCCAGGCATCGAATTGGTGGAAGACTACGTCGAATCCCTCAACCGCATCTGGGCTGATCCCTTCTTCCTCGCCAACGCTTTCCGCGTTATCGTTGACAATGCTGTTCAGGCCATGCCCGAAGGTGGACGCCTCACCCTGCGCACACGCCCCGCTGCGGACAGCGGGGCGGAAGTCGAAATCGAAGACACGGGCGTCGGCATGACCCGGGAATTCATCGAGCGCGAACTCTTCGCCCCCTTCCGCTCCAGCAAGGGCCGCGGCCTCGGCCTGGGCATGTACATCTGCCAGCACATCATTCGCCTCCATGAGGGGGAGATCAACGTGACCAGCGTTCCCGGCCAGGGCTCGCTGTTCCGCCTCACTTTCCCGCGCGGCATGGAGCAGGCATGAACCACGCACGCCGCATTTTGATCGTGGAAGACGACGAGCCGCTCCGCGGCCAAGTCTGCTTCGCCTTGAAGCAGCAGTACGAAATCGCCGAGGCCGGCAGCCCGGAGGCCGCTGTGGCGCAGCTTTCCCAGGGGCCCGCCGATGTCGTCCTCCTCGATCTCCAGCTTCGCGCTCACGGCTCTATCGAGGACGGCTTTAACGTCCTGCGTGAAGTCCGCCGCCAGATTCGCGATGCCGTCGTCATCGTCATGACCGGCGACCCCCACTATGAAACCCGCCTCCGCGCTATCGAGGAAGGCGCTTACGATTGCTTCACCAAACCCTTCGACATCCGCGAGCTGCAGTTGGTCATCCGCCGCTGTTTCGAGCGCCTCGACCTCGAGCGCGAAAACCGCCGCCTCAAACTCGAAGTCGTCCGCCGCTCCTCATTCCAGAAGCTCATCGGTTGCAGTCCCGCCATGACCCGTGTGTTCGACATGATCCGCCGCGTGGCCGATAGTCCCGCAACCGTGCTGCTGCTCGGCGAAAGCGGCACGGGCAAGGAACTGGCCGCCCGCGCCATTCACTACCAGAGTTCCCGCCGTGACGCTCCCTTCGTCCCCGTGCACTGTTCCGCGCTGCCCGAAACCCTGATCGAAACGGAACTCTTCGGACACGAAAAAGGCGCTTTCACCGGCGCCGTCGCCGCCCGCCAGGGCCGCTTCGAATTGGCCCACGGTGGCACGCTCTTCCTCGACGAAGTCGGCACACTGAACCTCAATGTCCAGACCAAGCTCCTCCGCGTCCTGGAAGAAAGACAGTTCGAGCGCATTGGCGGCCGCAAAACGATTCAGGTGGACGTCCGGATGGTCGCCGCCTCCAACGAGGACCTTGAGACCCTCGTCACCCAGGGCCGCTTCCGCGAGGACCTCTTCTTCCGCCTGAATGTCCTGCCCCTGCGATTGCCCCCTCTCCGCGAGCGCAAGGAGGACATCCCTGTCCTCGCCCACCACTTTGTCCACTCCTACAGCGAAGAGTGCAAACTCCCGGCCAAGAAAATCACGCCGGAGGCCATGCAACGCCTGATGGGCTATTCCTGGAAGGGCAACATCCGTGAGCTGGAAAACGTCATCCAGCAGGCCATCCTAATGGCCGATACCGAGTTCATCCGGCCGGATGACCTGCCTCCCCACATCGGCGGTGCAGGGGCTTCTTCGGCCTCAGGGCGGCCATTGTTCCCGCCAGACGGCTTGGACATGGACAAGGAGATCGCCCGCTACGAGCGCGAGCTTTTGCAGGCTGCTCTGAAGCAGGCCGACGGGGTCAAGGTCAAAGCGGGCAAGCTGCTCAGCCTCAGCAAGGAGCAGATGAAGTATCTCTGCCGCAAGCACAACCTGTAGGAAAATTATTCACCCCGGACAAATTTTGAACCCCAGCGACCTTCCGGAACAGTGCATCACAGCCTCCTCTCATCCACAACCTACTGACAAATAAGCAATGACTTCTGGCAGGTACCATTACCAACCGTCTGGCACTCTGAGTGCTTTCATAGGGTTCAAGTTGCCCTTTGGGATGCTCTAGCGATTCACTTGGCCGATAGCTGCAATTGTTACTCTTTTGCTTTCTGCTGCGGCCACATTCCTTTGTGCAACAAAAACCTACTAGGAGACGAAACCAAAATGGCAGATCCGAAATCAGTCGTGATCAAGCTGACCAACGAGCAGCAGGACCAGATCCGCAAGGCCACCGGACAGGACATCACCGAATTCAAGGTGGAAGCCCTGGAAGGCCGCGAGTCGCCCCTGAGTGTGCGCGCGATGGAGAGCCGGAAGGCGCCGTTGCGTGTCGGAGCGGACGAAGCGCGGAAGGCGCCGCTAAATATCGGCACGGAGGCAGACCGCAAGGCGCCGGCCCGGATCGCCACCGGCGACAACGACGACAGTGCTGATCTCGAAGTCCAACGCTAGGAAAGCAAAGGGGCTCACGAGAATCCAGGCATTCTCCGGCAACGAATCGATACTTTGAAGGAGGACAGGAATGGCAGATCCGAAGTCAGTTGTAATCAAACTCACCAATGAACAGCGCGAGGCGATCCGTCAGGCCACGGGCCAGGACATCACCGAATTCAAGGTGGAAGCCCTGGAAGGCCGCGAGTCGCCCCTGCGCATTGCAGCCGAATCGCGCAAGGCGCCGTTCGGGTTCGACTCCGAGCAACGCAAAGCCCCGTTCGCCGTCGAGGAAGCCCGCAAGGCGCCGATCGGCGTAGGCCGCGAGGAAGCTCGCAAAGCGCCATTCGACATCGAGGGCGAGTCGGCGCGCAAGGCCCCGCTCGACATCGAGGGCGAGTCGGCCCGCAAGGCGCCGCTCGATATCGAGGGCGAGTCGGCGCGTAAGGCCCCGCTCGACATCGGCACCGAGTCGGCCCGCAAGGCCCCGCTCGACATCGAGGGCGAGTCGGCCCGCAAGGCCCCGCTGAAGGTAGACACTGAATAACCGCAACCAGTACGCTGCGTGAACCGAAGGGGCCGCCCGGGGATTCCCCACCCTCGGGCGGCCCTGATTTTTCCTCCGCTTTGTCTATTACCTTCCAGCCCTGCTCACCACCACACTTTGCTGCGCAGCAGGTCGCCCGCCGCGCGGAACACTCGCCCGGCTAGGCTGCGCGTGCCCGCGGAAATTTTCGCCGTGCCGGTCATCCCTGGCCGCAATCGCGCGCCAGGGTTCGGCACCTCCGCCAGCACCTCGAAGTGCGAATAGGGCGTCGGTTCCGCCTTCGTTGCGCCCAGCACAACTGCCGTTCGGATCAACTCCGTTGTTCTCGCGTCGGCATTATAAGCATCGGTCGCGGCCATGGCACGCGACGCCACCGTTCCGGTGAAAACCTGCCCCCGAAACGAATTCAACTTCAATCGCACAGCTTGCCCTTCTCGAATATCTCGGAAGATGAATTCGTTCACACGCACGCGCGCGCGCATGGACTCCAGCGCCCCGAACTGGCACAGCAGTTCGCCGGCCTGGACGTATTTGCCGATCAGGTCCTTCATCCGACTCATCAGCACATACCCATCAAACGGCGCGCGCAACTCCAGCAATGATTCTTGCCGCTGCAACTCCGCCAGCTCTTTCTCTTTGGTAGCCTGTTCGCGCAGGCTGGAGTGATACGCAGCAATGTCTCCCGCGGCCATTGCATTTGCTGCCGATGCGCGCAGCCGCTCCACTTCCGCCTGCGCCTGTTCCCGCTGCGTCGCCAGCTCCGCGTTGCGTAACCTCACCAGCACGGAACCCGCGCGCGCCAACCCGCCGCTCTCGCCCGGCACTTGGGCCACAAAACCCGCGGTCTCCGCCCTCAGCGGCAGGATGCGGGAGGGCTCCAGCGCAACCGGCCCGGAGACCGACAGCGGGAACGGAGCAAACACCAGCGCGAGCAGAAGCACACACACGGCCAACGCCCACCGCCGCACCGACGACTTTTGCTTGAACAGCTCGCGTTTGTCCAGGAACACAAAGTGTGAGAAGGCCATAAGCTTTCGAATCCTTTTCCTCAGAATCATGTACGCGGCAAACGTCCCCAGGAACAAACCGATCTCCGGAAACTGGTTCAGGAAAAACCGGAACACGAACAGCACGAACAGCGTGACGATAAAAATAATATAAAGGCTGGACAGGACCCCGTAGATCAGCCAGATCCGCTTTTTCCGTGGCGTCAGGCTCGACGGTGGCTGCGCCGCGGTCCTGAACACCTTGCGCCGGATCAGGTACGAAATGTAAGCCGCAGAGTTCTCGCGCAGGTTGCTCATCTCGAGAATGTCGCTCAGCAGGTAGTATCCGTCCAGCTTGATCAGCGGGTTGTAGTTGAAAATGATGGTCGAAATCCCGGCGAACACCATGGTGTTGTACGCCAGGGTGTGGGCATACGTGTCCGGCTCCGAAAGCCACCACGTGAACACCGCCACCGAACAGATGCACAGTTCGCTGTATCCGCCCGCCAGCGTCACCCAGTACTTGTGCCACTTCTTGTCAAACAGGTACGCGTCGCTCACGTTCGCGTAGAAGGCCGGCGCGAAAAAGATGAGCATGAAACCCAGCTCAGTCACTTCCCCGCCGAAGTTGATGCACGTGAGCGCGTGCGCCGATTCATGGATAGCGATCACCACCGCCAGGATGCAGAACAGCATCACCACGTCCGCCGTGGTTTTTTCCTGGAAGTTCCAGAACTTCAGCATCCCCTGGCGCACTGCGGCCCAATTTGCAATGATCACGCACGCGGCGAGGACAAACACGGTCATCGTGGCCACAACGAATTGCGGAGTCCAGATCCACCGCAGCCACGGATACACCACACCGTAGAATTTCGACGGATTCGTCGTCGCCAGGGTCAAATAGAAAATATCTTTCGTCTGGCTCTGCTCGGCGCGCTTCTTGCGCTCCGCTTGGAGCTTCTCCAGGATGACGATGCTCCGCTCCGCCGCGCTGCGCTCGATCAGCTCCTTCTTCCTAAGCGATTCGACGAAGTCCTCCACCTGTCCGGCGTCCAGGTCGTAATCCGGGAACTGTTTATTGAACGATGCGGCGATCTCTTCGAAGCTGGTCTCGCCGTTCAGCCGCGAGATGATGGCCCACTCCATCTCCCGGAAGCGCAGGTATTCCTGTGTCTCGCGGTTTTTGATCAGGAAGGTGACCTCGCCCCCCATCACCTGCTTCTTCTGGACGAGGTCGTCTCGCAGTTTGGGATGCTTGTAGGCCATCCGGAACCCGCACTCAACCAGCCTGTCGTTGGCCGCGCTTCACGGCCGGACGCGCGCCAGCATGGCGTCCTTCAGATTGTCCGTCGTCCGGGCCACGATCCGCTCACCCGGCGCCACGCCGCTCAGGACCTGCACGCCGGCGGCGGTTTCCCGTCCGGTCTTCACGCTGCGCTTCTGCAGGCGCTCGCCCTGCACCACAAAGACCTCCGCGCTGGTCTCCGTCCGGTTGCGCAGGGCCGCGGCCGGCAGCACGAGGTCACCAGCTCCCTGCACCGCGCCCGGAAGGCGCACGTCCACCGCCATACCCGGCACCAGGTTTTCCGGCAGGGGTTCCACGAGTTGCGCCGTGCACTCCAGCGACCCGCTGGCCGCGTCCACCA
>Ga0073934_10011188_pt1 | contig 10931 bp, 9 predicted proteins | sample LarsenN4metaG_FD_76834 | JGI IMG/M metagenome (GOLD analysis project Ga0073934, IMG submission 76834) | Hot spring sediment bacterial and archeal communities from British Columbia, Canada, to study Microbial Dark Matter (Phase II) - Larsen... ...
AACCCGATCCATCGTCCACGATGGTAACAGCAAGCAGGTTCGGTTGAGGGCGACGAAGCGTGATGCGGACGTTTCGCGCCTTGCCGTGGCGGATCGAGTTGTTCACCGCTTCCTGGACGATGCGATACACGTGCTGCGAGCGAGCGCTGTCCAGCAGAAGCTGCGGTTCGTCGAAATCCGCCGTGCAGTTGATGTTGAACAGCGCCGAGGTCATGTCCGCCAGTTCCTCGACCGCCGCCACCAGCCCGTCGCGCTCGAGCGTGACTGGCGCGAGGCTCTTGGCCAGGTCGCGGGTGATGCCAACCGCCTGGCTGGCCAGCCGAGTGATCGTTTCAACGTTGGCCGGGTCCGGTTGCCGTCCGGACTGGAGCTGTTGTGTCATCGTCTCGCTGAGCAGCGAGATGCCGGTCAGGTGCTGTCCCAGGCCGTCGTGCAGGTCGTGTCCGATGCGTCGCCTTTCGTCGTCGCTGATCTCCAGGACCTGTTGTTCCAGGCGCAGGTTGGCTTCCAGGCGTTGGCGTGCCTTCAGGCGGGTGCTCCGCAACGCGCCGCCAACGGCGCTGACCAGCAGGCACTGAATCGTCAGGGTACGAAGTTGCACTGGCTGCGCTGCGGTGGGGAGGATTTGCCAGGCGCTGACCAGGGCCAGGGCAGTGGCGAGAAGTCCCGGCCCCAGTCCGCCGACCGCGCTTCCCGCCAACACGCCGACGAACAGCGGCAACACCACGTCCTGCCCATCGGGTGAGTTGCGCCCCAGCATCGCCACACCGCCAGCCAACAGCATGATCCCCAGCGCAATGCCATAGCGAGCGTACCACCTGGCGGTCAGACGATCGATGACCGCGTGTGTCTGGCGAAGAATGATCCGGGGGCTGGGCATTGTCCGGCTCACCTTAAATTAACCGCTTTACGCGCCACTCAGAAGCTCAGGGGCCTTCCCGACCGCCGATCGGGGATGAGCTGGGGCAAATGCGGTGATCCTCCGCTTGGCCGGCCAACCGATCACCGTCAATACTTCACGACGCATCACAGCGACGCGCATCACCGGCAAGTTTGACCAGGAAAGCAATGCCATGCGTATTTTCACGGATCGATGGAAGCTACAGAACTGTGAACATAGACGAACAACCGTATCGCACAGACCGCTCATCGAAGCGCTGGAGTTGCGATGGCTGCTGGCCGGAACGAGCCTGACCATCGCCGCCACCGACCCGACGGCATCGGAGACCGATCCGCTGCGATCGGGCCGGGGGCAGTTCGTGATCCGCCGGCCCACCGGGCCGATTGCCGAGCCGCTGACGGTCAAGTACACGGTCACGGCCGCCAGCACCGCCACCCAGGGATCCGACTTCTACACGCTCAAGGGCAAGGTGCTGTTTCGCGCCGGCGCCCGCAGCGCACTGGTTAACCTATACCCTCGAAACGACAGCCTCGTCGAGGGCGATGAGACCGTCGTCATCCGCATCGTCAACAACACCTTCCCGATCATCAGCCGCCAGACAACTATTACGGTCCGGGACAACGACCCGGAAACCGCCTCTCCGCCCGCGGGGTGGTGGAACACCAGTTGGCGCTTCCGCACGCCGATTTCCGTCAGCGTCGGCGCGTTTGCCCGCGCCGATTATCCTGTCCAGCGCCCGATCAACTTCACGACGATTCTCAGCCGCCTGGGACGAAGCGGCGCGCTGATCGAGGAATCGATCCGGGTCATCGAGTATGCTTCCGATGGAAAGAGCGTGATCGATGAAAACGTGCCGTTCCAGTTCGACAAGGCGAGTGGTTACGATGCGGCCTCCAACGCCTCCGGTACGCTGGTGTTTCTGGTCAAGGGTGAGACGGTGGCCGATGAGGTTCGGCGTTATCAGGTCTATTTCGACACCACGGGCAACTTCACCGCGCCAACATTTACGCCGCTGGTCAGAGTCACCGACAACGTTACTGATGAGAGTTTCGAGTCGGTGCAGATCGAAACCTCCGTCGCCACGTACTTCTATCAGAAAGCCGAGGGCGGATTCTCCAGCATCGTCGATGCCGACGGCAACGACTGGGTGAGCTGGAACTCCAACTCCAACCCCGGCTCGGCAGGGGGATTCCGCGGCATACCAAACATGGGGCCGGCCGGATTCCATCCCGGCGCCGGTCACGACGTGATCACCCGGATCGTTTCCCGGGGTCCGTTGCGGGCCGTGCTGGAATCCGCCGACTCCGACGGAAACATGGTGCGCTGGGAGTTTTACCCCACCTTCGCCCGGCAGACGGTGCTGTCGATGAACCAGCCATACTATTTCCTGTACGAGGGCACACCCGGCGGAGCACTGGACGGCAACGACACCGTTGTGCTCAGTGACGGCAGCGTTCACAGCATCAACGAAACCTGGAACGATACCAATGGCCTGGGTTCAGAAAACGGACAGGAGTGGGTCTACTTCCGCGACAGCCAGGTGGGCGCCAACGGGCGGTACTTCTACTTCGTGCACGACACACCCGACCAACTGGAGGATTCGTATTTCAATCTGGAAGATAACATGACGGTTTTCGGGTTCGGGCGGCACAACAACCCGGGCGCTCCGCCGGATCAGCTTCTGAGCGTTGTGCCCAACGTCTTCACGATGGGGTTGTCGGACGCGGGCGGAGGCGCCGACTTCGCCGCCGCCAGCGCGATGATCAACGGCGTTTACCGCCCGGTGAGGACGATCGTCGGGGTCTCGCAGCACTGGGCGGGGTAGCAGCGGCAGGGCAGCAGCAGCCATGTCTCGCAAACAGACGAGTGCAACAGGGCGGCGGCTTCCACCACGCGATGCCAGCGATCAAACCACCCACGCTTGCCACGTGCCGTAGCGGTCGCGGATTCGGCCGCGGGGGATGCTCAACGCGGTCACGGACAGACCGCAGATGACGGCATTGACCGCCGAGCTGACCGTATCGCCGCCGAACAGCAGCGGTGTGGCGACCAGCCAGAGGCCGAGCGGGACGTTCAGGAACCTTCCGGCGCGGACGACCTCAGCCATGGCGATCACGGAGGTCGTGACGAGCATCGCGCCGGCCAGGTGCTGGGTGTCGGCGGCGAAGCCGGACGTGCCGAACACCGCCGGGGCGAACATGAGCCACAGACCAATGAGCGTGCTCATCACCAGGTTCCACGGTGCACTGACGCCCCAGGTCGAGCAGACCAAGACCCGCCACGGCTGCTGCGGGAGGGTATGCAGATCGGGCATCGAGCGTTCGGCACCGGCGGCCTCGTCGGGGTCGGCGAGCGTGTCGCCCATCCAGAACGTCCGCCAGAACCGCTTGCCGTCACGCCACACCGCCTTGCGCAGGAACTGACACATCGCCACAACCTCGTCGAGGGTCAGCGGGATCATGGGGAGCATGATCGCGGCGGCCAGCAGGCACAGCGTGCACCAGTGGCCGACGACGATGGGCTGGGAGATGACGAGGATGATGTGCGTAAGCCCCAGGGGCACGACCAGCACCCCGAAGAGCACGACCATCCACGGCATCGTTCGCCAGCGCGCCGGCGAGCCCATCCAACCCATGAGGAACTCGAACGTGTAGGACAGCGCCCCCAGTGCGGCGTCAGAGATCGGCCACAGGTGCGACATCCGGCTGTTCAAAACCCGCAGCGTGCCATCGCCGAAGAACGGCTCGGCGACGGTGCTGGTGTACCCCAGTTGGAATGCCGCCAGATAGCGCGAGACCATCCACCCTGCGAAGGCCAGCAGGATCATGATCCATCGCTGCGGCCAGCTCGAGGGGTTGTAGCTCCAGCCGGGCGGCTTGTCCGGGCCGGGCACCATCATCGTCATCATCCCCGGCATGCCCGGGATGAGGATCGTCAGCGCGATGACCAGCGCGCCGACGAAGGTGTCGTTGACGTACGCCCACGCCGTCGGCGACCAGAAGACCAGCGGCGCGAAGGTGAGCCAGACGCCGACGAAGCAGGCGAGCCATTGCGTGACAGCTCGCCCCGGGGTGAGCAGCCGCCAGCCGAGCACGACCAGCATCGCGCCGCTGACCAGGTCGCTCCAGAACATCGCCGATGCGCGCGCCTCCAGCGAGAGCCAGAGCTGGCGACCGCCCGACGGCTCGGCCGGGTGCAGCGCGTAGTCGAAGCTCAAGGCGGCGGCGATCAGCCACACGCCCAGGCCGAGGATCGTCCACCAGACCCACAGGGTGCGGCGGTGATGGCTGCGGACCATCTGGGGATCGTGGTGCTGTCCGGCCATCGCGCGGTTGCTCATCGGGTCGCGGCGGTCGTCTGGGGGTCGCTGCGGCTCGCTCGTGCCGGGGTGCTCGGGGTGGACGCCGGGCGAGCGGTGCGCGTCCGGCGTCGCGCGCGTCTGGCCGCGGTGGCTCGTCCGGACGCGGCCCTGGGCGCCGTCGAGATCGGCGCTCTGCTGGCGAGAGTCGCAGTCGCCTGGGTCGTGCTGTGGGTCGTGGTCGTGCGTCATCGTGTCAACCCCGCTGCGGCTGGGACTCGGACCTTGGCCGCGCGCCGGTGCCGGACACAGCCTCCTTGAGCCATTTCGGCGGCTGAAGCTCGTGGCGCTGGTACCAGGCCAGCGGGTCGCGCTTGAGCGATTCGACCATCTTCGGCAGCGTGTCGCGCAGCGAGCGTTTCGGCTCCCAGCCGAGCAGCTTCCGCGCGCGGGTGATGTCCAGCTCGTAATGGTCGGTGGCGCGGTCGATCATCCAGGGCTTGATGAACCCCTCGCCAGGGAGCTTGTCCTGCACCCACGCGCCGACCCTGGCCATTGTCTTGGGGACGCGCTGCGTCTCGAAGCTCTCGCGGGTGCCGTGAATCTCGCGCGCGAAAGTGTGCTGGAGCTCGTCGTAGCTGAGTGTGCGGTCCTCGCCGATGAGCAGGACGGTCTGCGGCGGAAGCTGGCGGCGCTTCTGCACGGCCAGCCAGATCGCCTCGACCACGTCGTCCAGGTGCACAAACGCCTGCCCGTGCGAGGTGCTGCCTGGGTAGACGCGGCTGGTGAGCTGCTTTTCTGAGATGCGCTGCATCTGGTGCACGAGCGGGATCGAGTTTCCCTGATCGTTGTAGACGCCGGCGATCCGCAGCAGCACCACCGGAATGGGGCCGTGTACTTCGCGAATGAGTTGCTCGGTCTGCACTTTCGACCTGGGATAGTCCCACTTCGGATCGATCGGCCAATCTTCGTTGATCGTCTGTCCTGGCTCGCAGGGGGCGTGCACGAGCATCGTGCTGGAGAAGACGAACTGCTCGACGGTGAAGCCGAGTTCGCGAAGTCCGCGGAGCAGGCGTTCGGTGCCGCGGACGGTAACCTGCTCGTAGAGCGGGCTTGGCTCGCCGGCAAAGTCGTAGTACGCCGCCAGGTGAATCACCGACGCCAGCCGCTGCCCACCGGTGTCGAAGACATGTCGCAGGGCGTCGCGGACGCTGTCGTCGGAAGCCAGGTCGATGTCAACGGCGTCGGCCTCCTCCGGCGGCTGGGGCAGCCCCGGACGGTCGAAGCCGATCACGCGGTAGCTCGGCGCGAATCGCCGAACCACCGCCGAGCCGATCAACCCGCTGCTGCCGGTGACGGCGACGATTTCACGTTGGTCGTTAGCCTGGTTCAGCATGGTCATCTGGTGATCTCCTGGCGGTCATCGAAGTGCAAAACATGTGCCCAGAGCGGCGAAAACCGCGGTTTTCGCCGATTATCCGGTGGGATTTGCTCGCCAAAGCTGTGACCATCCCCCGCCATAGCGCTTGTTCAACCGCCCGCGGATGAGGGACATGGCGACGACGACCGCGCCGCCGACGACGCTGTGGGCCATCGCGACCGGCGGATGCGACAGGATGATCGGCGAGACGATCAACCATAAACCCAGCAGCAGGTTTAGCCACCGCAGCGGGCGGGTGACCTGCCAGAGCGCAATGACGGCGAAGGTGGCGACGAGCGGCCCGACGACGTGGTGGTTGTCCGCCGCGGCGCGGGAACCGGCATACCCCAGCACCTGCGGCGCCGCCATGAGCCAGATCCCCACCAGCGTGCTGATCAGTTGTGCCCACATCGTCTGGAGCGAAGCAAATCAGACCCGTCCCCAGAACGCCCGCCACATCGAGCCTCCACAACGCCTTGCCTGCACGACGAACTGGAGGCTGGCGAGCGTCTCGTCCATTGCCGGGCCGATCATCACCACTGAGATGACCGCAGTGGCCAGGCAGATCGCGCACCAGGCGTCGAACAGCACCGGCTGAAGGATGACCAGCAGTACGCTGACGGCGCCCAGCGGACCGACAAACACGCCGAAGACGATGACCATCCAGGGCATGGTTCTCCAGCGGCGGGCGCCGCCGATGGCACCGGTGACGGCGTCGGCCAGGTATCCCAGCGCCCCAAGGAACGCATCGGGCAGGGGAAACAACTCCGAGACCCAGGTGTTCAGGATTCGCTCGCTGCCGTTGCGGTACGGTTCCAGCGGCGAGGCAAACAGCGGGTCCCACACGCCGGCGATGATCCGCCACTGGTACAGCGACAGGTACATTGCCAACACGAAGCCGACAACGGCCGCGAGGACGATGGGCAGTCGCTGCGGCCAGGTCGAGGGGTTGTAACTCCATCCCGGCGGGGCGTTGCGAAGATCGGGTGCGGTGTCACGATCCATGGCCATTCCCCCTCAGCGATGGCGATGCCAAACCTCATTGCGTGACGAGCGTAATCTTCAAAGACGGCGACCCTTGAAGGTCGAGTGGGTTTCGACTACTGTTCTTGGCCCACTGGATCCGCGCGGTCGCACCTGCAACAATCGAGGCGTCAGGTTTTGAGCAGGCGCGGGACCGGGCGGATCTGGCGAACGTAAAACTTTATTTTTCAGATGCTTAGGTGATCTATGGCTCATAAGAAGGGACAGGGTTCGTCCAAAAACGGACGCGACAGCAATCCGCAGTACCTTGGAGTGAAGGTATACGGCGGGCAAGAGATCCGCGCCGGATCGATCATTCTTCGCCAGCGGGGCACGCGGTTTGTGCCCGGGTTCAATGTCGGACAGGGCAAAGATGACACCCTGTTTGCGCTTTGCGACGGCGTGGTGGAGTTCCAGGGAAGAAAAGTGCACGTCCGCGAGTTGCCCGCGGCCGTGCCCGCCTGATGTTGGCGGGTGGCCTTTGGCCGACGAGTTTGGCGGTTGCCAAACCGGCGGAGCGGGATATCATTGGCGTGGTTTCAGCCACCGCGCGGCCTCGCGCGGTGGTTCGTTTTTCTTCAAGTGCGAGCGTCGCAGACTTCTCGGTTCGAGGTTGCCGCAAAGTCGATGCGAACGTGACCCTCTGTCGGAGCCGTGGCCCATGCAGATCGTCAGCGCTCAGGAAAAGGCCCAGCTCGAAGCCAAACGCGAGCAGCTCTACAAAATGCAGGTCGAAGTCCAGGAGCGGATTCGCAAAGCCGCCTCGCTGGGCGACCTGTCCGAAAACGCCGAGTACCATTTTGCCAAGGAGGAGAACCGCAACATCCAGCGGCAGATCGCCGAGCTGGAGGCCAAGCTCAGAAACGTCTCGGTGGTCTCCAACGAGCACGTTCCGCAGGACGTGGTATTCCTCGGGCACACAGTCAAGTTGCTGGACCTCAGCGACGACAGCGAGCAGCTCGTTCGCCTGGTGGGCGAGGCGACAACCCCCGACCCCAACAGCGACGTGCTGCCGGTCTCTGTCAACAGCCCGATGGGCGAAGCGCTGATGAAGGCGCGGGTCGGCGACACGGTGAAGGTCAAGGCCCCGCGGGGAACGATGGAGTTCAAAATCCTGGAGATCCTGTAGGAAGCCTTCGTTCAGCCGCCCCGCGTGCGGGGTCCGAGCGATCCGCCCGCGAAACGATCGCATCGACGGTATAATTGACCAGGTGTTACCGCCACGATAGCTCAGTTGGTAGAGCAGCGGTTTTGTAAACCGCAGGTCGTCGGTTCGACCCCGACTCGTGGCTGTTGGTGGGGGATGCGGACCGCTGCCCGCTTCGTCTGTCCAGCCTTCGTAAGGGCAGTTGTCAGGTCCGATATTGCCTTCGCATCATTTCACCGCAGCATGGCAGGCTATTGATTAACCTTGCTGCTTGCATTCCCGATAGCTATCCGAGGGGTGTTTTCGCGGTCGAGGAAGGACGTGCGCGTGGCAGCAGGCTCATCTTCCGTTTGCTCCAGTACTGCGGGCGTGACGGCGGGCAGCTCCACGGCACACAACTATCGCGCGCAGCTTGCCGACAAGCGTCGCCGCGAGCTGGAGCAGCAGGCGGCGTCGCTGGATCTGCTGCCGACCACCTTCGCCGTGCCGATGCACATTCTCCGCCTGCATCGTAGCCGCAACGCCGCGATGAACGATTTCGCACATGCCATCGGCGCTGACCCGGGGCTGGCCAGCAAGGTCCTGGCGCTGGTCAACAGCGCCGCGTTCAAGCCGACCAGCCGGGTGACGCGCATGTCGCAGGCGGTGTCGATGATCGGGATGAAGAACCTGCTGCCGCTGGTGTTTGGTTTTTCGCTGGCGGGGATCTTCAACAAGCTATCGCTGCCTTCCGCGGAGCGGGGGGCGATGTGGAAGGCATCACTGCTCAAAGCGGTCACGGCGCGAGAGCTAACGGCATCGGCGCAGAACCTGCCGCCAGCCGATGCGACCTCGCTGGCCGAGGAAGCCTTCCTCTGTGCGCTGCTCCAGGACATTTCCCTGCCGGTGATCTATGCCTCGGACCGCTCTGCCTGGCCGGAATTCAGCGCCATCCTCCAGCTCGACAATCCCGATGAACGATGCGACCGCGAGACGCGGATCAACGGCATCGATCACGCGGAACTGGGCGGGCTGGTTGGCAAGGCGATGGGGTTGCCAGAGCCTTTCTGCCGCGCCATCGCGGTTCATCACTGCGGTCTGAGCGCGGTGAGTGAGGCGCTGGAGTCGAATGCGGCGATGGCGCGAGCGCTGGATCTGGCGAGCTGGCTGCCGCACAAGCTGGCGCAGCTCACGCCGCAGACGGCACAACTGCTGGCGATGCGGCTGCGGACCTCCGTGGGGCTGAGCAGTCCCGCCGCCTGTGCCGCGGTTCTCAAGCAGATCGGCTTGTGTTTTGAACAGATGCTTCAGACCTTCGGCGAGGCCGACGAAACCAGCGTTGCGTTCAGGAAGTTTCTCCAGGCGCTGAGCCAGGAGATCGCGACGGTGATGGAATCGGCAGTTTCAGCGTCGAAGTCGGAGATCGGCGAGCTGAAGCAGCGCGAATCCGACCTGCTGGAGAAGGTGGGGCTGCTTCAGCAGCACGTGGTGCAGGCGGATTACGACGAGCTGACCGGGGCGCTGAACCGCCGGGGCTTTTTCACCCGCGCCTCGCGCATCCTGGCGCTGGTGCGCGAGTACGAGAGGCCGTGTATGGTCGGCTTCGTGGACATGGATGATTTCAAGGCGGTCAACGACACGCACGGACACGCGGCGGGGGACGCGGTCCTGGCCGCCGCCAGCCAGCGCATCCGAGACGCCCTGGCCACGCGCGGAATTGTCGGACGCATTGGCGGAGACGAATTCGCAGTTCTGGTCGTTGGCGGCGACGTGGAACAACTCCAGGCCGACGAGAGACAGATCACCCAGAACCTGGCGAGCTTTGTGGTGACCACGCGTTCGCTCACCTCGGCTCAGCCGCTACCAGTACCAGTCACAGCCAGCGTGGGGCTGGAAATTGTGGGGATTCCTTCCGCGGAAACGACGATCGACGCGCTGCTTCGGCGTGCCGACGAACTGATGTATGCACAGAAGCGCAACCGTCGGCTGCGCCGCGCGGATCGCCCCGTCACCTGAGCCGCGGAGGGCTCATCATGATCCTCACCGCTGATCGTTTCGAGCAGATCCTCGCCACGCTCAAGTCCGACGCGGCACGCGCCGGCGATAAACGGCTGGCTCCGCGCGTGGGGCTGCGGATGCAGTTGCAGATCATCGCTGGTGCGGAGGGCAAGGTCGGCCAACGGCACGTGGTGTGGCTGCGGAACCTGTCCAGCGAGGGGATGGGGTTCGTCAACGGCCAGCCGATTCCGCCCGGGACACTGCTGATTGCATGTCTTGCTCGCGGGCGATACGAGGTGCTGCGGATCCTGTATCAGGTGGTGCACTGCACTCGTCTGGTGGATGGGCAGTATATGGTCGGCACCAAGCTGCTTCGGGTATTGGAGCCGACATCCGCTGCGGCAGGGCCAAGGTCCGCGAATCAGTCGTCTACCAGAACGCGGGCGCGCGCCTGAATGATCCAGTTCATCGTCTGCTCAGTTGATGTCCCGCCCGCGGATGCCATTGATCGTGAGGTTGGGGTTGGGCCTGGCGTCGTTGGCGAGGCGCAGGTCCTTGAATGAGACCGATTGCACGTGTCCATCGGCAAAGAGGAATACGCGGCTGCCGCCTGGCGGGCCGAACCATCCGCCGTCTCCGCTGAACGGGGCGTGGTTGGACAGCCACTCCCCGGCCAGCACCTTCTGAGCCGCGAACCGCACGCGTGAGGCCTTCTGCGGGATCGGCGGCAGGGGATCGGTGTAGTTGGAGGCAACGCTGCTTCGCGTGTCGATCTGCTCGGGACTGTGATAGAAGCACATGGAGTAGGCGTAGGAGGTGCTGTCGTACTTGCCCACCGCCGTTTCGTCCGCCGGACACCAGAAGACCCCGGGGTTGCTGCTGCTGCGACGGGCATACGGCTCGAGCACCGGCCGCCATCCACGTCCCATCCACAGCCACACATAAGGCGTGGTGGAGACCGGATCCTGTGCGGCCGGATAGATTCCCTTGTGATCAATGAGGTACATCTGGAAGGCCGCGCCCAACTGGCGGAGATTGCTGGCGCAGGCGGTCCGCTGGGCGGCGCGGCGGGCGCCGACCAGTGTGGGCATCAGGATCGCAATCAGCACCGAAATGATGCCGATCACCACCAGCAGTTCAACCAGAGTGAACCCCCGTCTGCGCC
>Ga0073934_10011189_pt1 | contig 10928 bp, 9 predicted proteins | sample LarsenN4metaG_FD_76834 | JGI IMG/M metagenome (GOLD analysis project Ga0073934, IMG submission 76834) | Hot spring sediment bacterial and archeal communities from British Columbia, Canada, to study Microbial Dark Matter (Phase II) - Larsen... ...
CGACGTCGATCTTGATCACGTTCACTCGCGGCACGCCCTGCTGCTCGAGAGCGTCGTCGAGCCGTACGAGGGGGACGGTCTCCGTGTAAGCCTCCTCAACGCCGGCGTAGACGAAGCGCGTCTCGAGAGTGTTGAGTCCCGATCGGCTGACCTCAGCTACCCGGAGCACGGCGGACCCATTCCGGTTCCCGAGCGCGGCCCGAATGGGGCGCACGTTTTCGAGGCCGTTGTGCTGCAGGTGCTCCCGCAGTCGGTTCATCTCACGCCCGCTCGGCTCGAAGCTGATGACCGAGCCCGACGGTCCCACCAGGCGCGACCCGAGCATCGTGAGCAGACCGACGTTCGCGCCGATGTCCACGAAAGTGTCGCCCTCGCGCAGCACGTGCCGGAGCACGGTCGCAGTGCACGGCTCGTAGAGACCGGAGACGTAGAGCGCCTGTGAGATCTGTTCGTGCGGCACGACGAACACGTCCAGCCCGTGCCGCCAGGGAACGCGCGTGGGCGCAGCCAACCGAGTGAAGCGGAAATAGCGCAGGCGATCGGCGAGCCCCGTGCGTGGCTCACCGAAATAGCGCGACCACTTCGCCATCAGCCGGTCGGGCGCGGCGGGATCGCCCGGAACGTCCGGCCCGTCTTCGACGATGCGAGAGGACGTGAATCCGATGACGCGGATCTTCGTGACTCCGGCCGGCGCTGCGACGGCGAGCTCGATACGATCGCCATCCATCGGTTCATCGTGGATGAGGTCGACGCTGTGAGCTCCAGGCTCCAGCAGGACGTCAGCGAACGGCAACGGAGTGCGATTGGAGGCCCAGCGGATTTTCGTGAACCCCAGGAGGACGGCGAGCTCGACGCGCGTGATCCAGGCGATCGTGCGCTGATCCGGCGGGGCAGGCGCAACCGACCGGGCGGGGAAGCTGACGATCAGTGGACCGGTGCCGCCCTGCCATCGCAGCAGAAGCGGATCGGTCTTCACGACCGTGGTGCCGTCGGCGAGCGAGAACGCCGCCGGCGACCATGCCGAATCAACGCCTGTCGCGCGGACGCCAGTCCCGAGATCCAAGAGGCTTACCCGGCTCGCGCAGGCCGGCACCTGCGCACTGGAACGGCGAGATCACGACTCGGGCGAGGCATCCCGTGTGGCCGCCGCGCGCTTCAGTGCCAGCTTGTCTTCGCGGCGCAGAAATTTCTGGCAGTCGCGAATCGGCTCGACTGCCGATTCGATCTTGTCGATGGCGATGCGAGCGACCGCGCGGAGATGAGCCACAGCGGTCGAGTAGTCGTTGAGCAGGAGCCGCATGGTCACGGCGGTAATCTCGTCGCGATTTCCGTCGGCGGACTGCAGCTCCGCCGTGAAGCGGCGTATCCGCTCGACTGGAACGTCGGCGAGATGCAACGTGACCGGGTCGGCGTCTCCCGCCTTCGCGCCGGTGCTCCTCGACTGTGCGAGTATCCGCTCGAGGTCGAGCAGTCGCCTCCGCGCATCGCCTGCGCTCATCGTCGCGAGCCTTCGAAGTGGGTCAAAACCTCTGTAGTATACTCAGCACTTCGCATGAGTCGATTGCTCGCGGCCATTGCTTCGACGCTCGGAATCGTCTCAGCACGCCGACATCGCGCACTCCAGGCCCAGGCCGCCGACCTGAAATCGGCGGTGGCCGAGTGGAAGTCCAAGGCCACCGACGCAACCAACCGGATGCGAACGCTCGAGCAGGAGCTGCGCCGGCAGACCCAGATCAACGAGAAGCTGCGCGCCTCCGCCGACAAGGCGAAGCAGAAGCAGGGCGACATCGAGAAGCTGCGCGCGCAGCTGCAGAACGCGGAGCGCGAGCTGGCCGGCGCGCGTGAGCACCTCATGGTGATCGAGGTGAAGCTCGACATCCTCGAGGGTGCGGCCAACGTCCTGGACGCGCGCACGCGCACCGCGGTGGCGCGTTCGGCTGGCGGGACCGGTGCACCCGTCTGACGACTCCGGCGCTGCACCTGCAGTGAGTCGCCGGGACGATGCGCCGCTCGTCAGCATCGTGCTGACCGGACGCAACGACGGCTACGGCGGCGATTTCACGACGCGCTTCTTCCGAACGCTGCGATTCAATCTCCAGCAACTGGCGAGCCGCGGCATCTCGCACGAGATCGTTTTCGTCGAGTGGGCGCCTCCGGCCGGGTCGCCGTTGCTCATCGACCAGATCCTCGGCGCAGTGCCGGAGCTCGACCCGTCGATCTGTTCGTGGTGGGTGGTTGATGGCCGGTACCAGGAGGCGCTGTCGCTCAACCCGCGGCTCGAGTACCTCGAGTTCCTGGCGAAGAACGTCGGCGTGCGCCGTGCCCGCGGCCGCTTCGTGCTCACCTCGAACTGCGACGTGTATTTCGGCCGGCGGGTGCTGGAGGCGCTCGAACGCGGCGCTCTCCACCCGCGCGTCCTCTATCGCGCACCACGGCACGACATCAAGCTGGCAGTGGATCAGTCCACCCTCGACTGGCGTGTGCTGGAGGATCCGCGCAATCTCGACGGACCTGCGCACGTTCTGAAGCCGCCCTACATGGGAAGCGCCACGGGCGATTTCGTGCTGCTCGACCGCGAATCGTTTCACGAGATTCGAGGCTTCAACGAGATTTATCGCGTCGCGCGCATCGGCATCGATCGCAACGTGCTCGTGAAGGCGTTGTCGAGCGGGATCTCGATTGCAGACATCGGCGGGCCGGTCTACCACGTCAATCACGTGGGCAGCTATCGCATCAGCCCGGCTGCGTATGCCGGCCGCGAGGCCGAAGCGCACTGGGGCGATCGGCGATGGCACTCGGGTGGCGTGAGCTACACGAATCCCCCGACGTGGGGGTTGGGCGAGGCGCCGGATAGGCGGCTCGGCGAGCACCTTCACTACGTCGATTTTTCCTGGGATGCCGTGCCGCCGCTGGTCGATCTGCGGCGTATCGTGTTGCCTGCCGCCCGCCGGGGCGGGCCGATGCCGGGACATTACGTGCGGAAGCGGTAGTCATGCGGAACGCGGCGTGCTGAAACCGCGAGTGGAGTGCCGGGACACACGTCAGACGGGCTGAGCTCCGGCGTTCCCCGTTTCTGCATTCTGCAATTCAGAATTACCAGAGTGGCTGAAAAGACCGATCGCGAGAAGGCGCAGCGGACGATTGCGGACAACCGCAAGGCGTTCCACGACTATCACGTGCTCGACACGTGGGAGGCGGGGGTCGTGTTGCTGGGCACCGAGGTGAAAGCCATTCGTGAAGGGTCGGTCAACCTGCGCGACAGCTACGCCCGCGTCGAGAAGGGCGAGGTCTGGTTGATGAACGTCCACGTCAGTCCGTACAGCCACACGGGCTACGCGCGGCATGAAGAGCGGCGGAACCGCAAGCTGCTGCTGCACCGCCACGAGATCCAGAAGCTCATGGGCCGCGTGGTGGAGAAGGGGCTGACGCTGGTCCCGCTGCGGCTGTACCTCAAGAACGGCAGAGTCAAAGTGGCGCTCGCGCTCGTCAAGGGCAAGCAGGCCCACGACAAGCGGGAGACGATTCGCCGCCGCGAGGTGGACCGCGAAACGCGCGCGGCGGTCAAAGCGAGATCGCGATAGTGGACCGCCTCCTGCTGCTGCCGCTGCTGACGCCGATCGTCCTGGTAGCCGCGGGAAACGACGCGTTCGGGTTCGATCCGCCGGGCTACCTCGATGCCTTCATGTATCTCGGGTATTTCTGGCACTACCCGGAACACATCCCGCTCCTCGATGACAACTACAAGATCTCCCGCCTGCCCTGGATCATTCCCGGCTATCTCGCGCACGCCGTCGGGGGTGTCAGCACTGGCGCGCTCGTCCTCGCCTTCGTCACGCTCGCCGCCGGCGCGGCCGCCCTCTACCTGCTCGTGCGCGACGCGCTGCACGATCGCACGATCGCGGCCGTAGTCGGTGTCGCGTGGGCGGGCTGCACCTGGGCTCATGGCGTCGGGGGCTGGAACTATCACATGCTCGCCGCGGCGGACTACTACCTGCTGGCGTGCTGGCTCCTGGTGCGCGCGGCGCAAGGGCGCTCGGCAAACGTTTCGGCGCTGCTGGGCGGGGCGTGTTTCGCTGCAGCGGTTCACACGCATGTCTTCTATGTGACCTTTGCCCCGCTGCTGGCGATCCTGTATTGGGTGATGCTGCCCCGCACGGCCCGGCAACCGCTCGCTTCGTGCGCCCGCGCGGCGCTGCTCGTCGTTGCGGGAGGCATTGCGGTGACCGCCCTGCTTGGTGCGATCAATCGAGCCACGGGCGGCGCCTGGTTGTTCTTCATGCCGCAAGTGGAGCAAGCCATCAGGCTCTCGGGCGGCAACGATCGCTGGTGGCTCGCGGCTGTGAACTGGGCGCCGTCCGCCGGCTACCTCGTCCCCCCTCTCGCATTTCTCGTCGCCGGGTTGTTCGGAGCTGGCCGCGCCTGGCGAGACGGGAATCGATCGGCGCTGGCGTTTGTCGGCCTGGCCTGGGGCGCGCTCGCCATCATGTGCTACTTCCAGTTCGTTCGGCGCCAGACGACGCTCGACTACCACTACATGGCGTTCGCCCTTTACGTCCACGCGTTCCCATGCCTTGCCGCGGCGATGGCGTCCGGCAAGGATGAACGACCGTTACCCTGGCCGTCCGCCGCCGCCACGGCAGCCATCGTCCTGGGTGCCCTCCTGTTTCTTCTGCCGGAGCCGCTGCCGGCGCTGATGGACGGTGCATCGGCCTGGCTCGGCGTGCAGGCATTCACGCCGATGCTGCTGCCGCTCGCCGTCAGCGTTCTCGGGGTTGCGGCGATGTTTCTGTCGCCGCGACGCCTGCGCGCGTTCGTGTTTGCCGTGTGGTTCGCCGTTGTCAACGCGTGGATCGCGCCTGCTCGCGCGGCGTACGGCATCGGCACACCGGGCATTCATCGCGAGATGCTGTCGCTCTTCAGCGATGCCGATCGCTTTGCGACCGAGCTCGATCCGAGCTTGGCCGGCATCAAGTACTGGATCTCGGGCGGCCAGACCTCGACCGGCGAGGACGATGTGGTCGCAGGCGTGTTCGACAGCTTCGTTGCGACCAGAACGTGGTTGACGAACCTGCTCGGCCGGAAGAGCCCGGGTCCTCCAATCGAGCAGTTGACGCTCGCCGACGTCGATCGCGGCGTGTGTATCGGCGTGCTGTCCTCGATCGACGCACAGCAGCGGCTGCGCCGGGAAATGGAAGAACGGTTCAGGGCGCTCGGGCGTCCGCTGCGTCACGTTGCGGAGCGGCGGTTCCAGACGGCGGAGCTTTCGTTCGCGCTCACGGTGTTGAAGCCGGTGTCGAACGCAGACACCGGTCGAGCCCCGTGCGCGCGATAGATGTCAATCGCGACGCTGCGCGATCGCAATCAGCGACCCGCCGCGCACCCAGGCCAGACGCCGGAGCGGTGCTTCGACCCTGATCGACCAGCGGAACAGCTGATTGAGCCCCTGCGGGGGGATGGTCAGAGCCTTGCGCACGATGGCGATTGTGTCGTGTGTCTCGGAGCGCAGCTCCGGAGCGAACCAGCGCTGGACCATCTGAGCGATCAGCGGAAGGCAGCTGAAGTAGGCGATGTAGCGGATTTCCATCCCCGCGTCGCGAAGAACGTGAGCCAGGCGCTCGCGATCGTATCGCCTCTTGTGACCGATGACCTCGTCGTACACCGTCCACAGGTTGGCGCCCGCCGGAACCGTGACAACTCCGTATCCCTTTGCTCGCAGCACGCCGGCCGCCTGCCTGATCGCTTCCACGTCATCGTCGATATGCTCGATGACATCGAACAGCGAGACGACGTCGAAGTCACGAAAGAATGGGAGTGCGGGAGAGTGACTCGAGAACAGGGGACCGCGCACCCGGCTCCGTGCGCGCGACAGCGCGCGACGGTGCATGTCGATGCCCCACGCCTCCATGCCGGCGCTCTCGAGCGCGGCCGTGACGAACCCTGTGCCGCATCCGACGTCGAGAAGACTCCGCCCCGCAAGCGGACCGATCACGCGGCGCATGGTTGACAGGATGACGTCGTTTCGCGCGGCGAACCAGAAATGGCGCTGCTCGACCTCGGCCACGAGATCCACGAGTGGCGCCGGGTAGTCGCGATCGTCGGCCGGATCACCGAGCGCCACGATTCCATCTTCCAGCCGGAACGTCGCGTGGCAATCCGAGCACCGCGGCGACTCGCCGGTGAGAGTCAATCTTGCCTCGCCCCCGCAGTGCACGCAGCGGAACCGGCGGGCCATCGCCATCGCGCCCGTCACATGCGGAACTGTCGAACGGCGTCGATCACGTCGTTCTGATCCGCGACGCTGAGGTCGGTGTAGAAGGGCAGCCGCAACAGGCGATCGCTCACGTCTTCCGCGACCGGGCAGGCGCCTTCCGTACCGCCGAGCCGACGCCCCATCGGCGACAGGTGGAGCGGAACGTAGTGGAAGACGGCGAGAATGCCGTGCCGCTTGAGGTGATCGATGAGGCGAGTCCGGGCCGGCGCATTCGGAAGCATCAGGTAGTACAGATGCGCGGGATGTTCGCAGTGATCGGGCACCGTGGGGCGGCCCACGCCACTGGACCGCGCCCAGTCCGCCAGTCCTTCGTCGTAACGCTGCCAGATGGCGGCCCTTCGTGACTGGACGAGATCGCTGGAGCGAAGTTGAGCGAGCAGGAACGCGGCCTGCATCTCCGACGAGAGGTAGTTCGAGCCGAGGTCCACCCAGGTGTACTTGTCCACCTCTCCCCGGAAGAAGCGGCTGCGATTGGTGCCCTTCTCGCGCAACACCTCGGCGCGTTCCACGAACGATGCGTCGTTGAGCAGCAGCGCGCCACCCTCTCCGGACGTCACGTTCTTCGTGTCGTGGAAGCTCTGGGTGGCCAGGGCTCCGAAGCTGCCCAACGGACGGCCGCGATATTTCCCGAACAGGCCGTGAGCGTTGTCCTCGACGATCGCGAGGCCGTGACGCTCGGCGAGGGCCAGGATGGGGTCCATCTCGCACGCCACCCCGCCGTAGTGCATGACGAGGATCGCCTTGGTACGCGGGCCGATCAAGGGAGCCACGGTCGATTCGTCAACGTTCAGCGTATCCGCCCGGCAGTCGGCAAATACCGGCGAGAAGCCGTGCATGAGGAACGCATTTGCCGTGGACACGAACGTGAACGACGGGACGATGACCTCGTCGCCGGGACGCGCGTCGAGCAACAGCGCGGCGATCTCGAGCGCCGATGTACACGAGCTCGTCAGGAGCGCCGCATGTGCGCCTGTGATTTCTTTCAGCCGCGCCTCGCAACCGTGAGTACACGGGCCGTTGCCCGACAGCCGTCCACTCTGGATCGCCTCGGCCACACAGCCGATCGCTTCGGGCAGCACCGTCGGCCTGTTGAATGGAATCCGATACGTCATGCCTGTCCGGGTGGAATGGCCGTTCGGACGATATACGCAGGACGCTCCATCGTCCGCAGGTGCATGCGGCCGAGATACTCGCCGATGATCCCGAGCGCGAAGAGCTGCGCGCCCGAGAAGATCGCGATGATCGAGGCCAGAAACGGGAACCCGGCGACGCTCGTTCCCGCAATCAGGTAGCGGCCGAGCACGAATGCGAGCACGAGGACGCCGAACAGGGTGAAGACGAACCCGATCATGGTCGCCAGCTGGAGCGGCAGGAGGCTGTAGCCGGTCATCATGTTCATCGCATGGCGCACCAGTGAACGTATCCGATAGTTGGACGTGCCCGACCGCCGCGGTTCGCGTCGAACGACCACGGACGCAAAGCTCGTCGTCGCCCACGTGAGCAGCACGTCGATCGACAAAAGCGGGCTTCGATAGTCGGAAAACGCCGGCTTCACCGATGCGCGGAACGCGCGAAACGCACTGACCATCGGAGCGACGGCGGCGCTCGTCGCGGTCCCCAAGGCGGCCTTGGTCATCCGCGAGCCGAAGTTCCTCCACAGCCCGTGTTGTTCCTGTTCCGGTGTGCCGTATACGACGTCAAAGCCTTCGGCGAGCTTCTCCAGGAGCCGGGGAATCTCCTCCGGCGGCTGCTGGAGGTCGTCGTCGAGGGTGACGATGACGTCGAAGCGGGTGCGGCGGATGCCGCAGAGCAGCGCGTTGTGCTGCCCGTAGTTCCGCATCAGGTCGATGCCGACGATCTCCGGATAGCGGCGCGCCAGCGATTCGATCGTCGCCCAGCTCGAATCGCGGCTCCCATCATTGACGAGGATGATCTCGTATTTCGATGCCGCGTTCTGCACGACAGCACGCAGCCGATCGATCAACGGCGGCACGGTCGCGGCGCCGTTGTAGACCGGGATGACCACTGAAAGCGAATCGAGCACCGTTACTCTATAGCTCGCTTGTGTCTGGACGCTTCAACGTCGGGCATCCCTGCAGCACCGCCGGTCCCAGCCGGGAAGGGTCGCCATAGTCCACCGGACACGAGCGGGATCAGAGGTTAACGGTAGCACGGCAGGCTGAAGAGCTCGTACGTGCCGGTCGGCTTCAACCGCGGATCGACCAGCACGCGGTACCCCTGGGCGTAGTCGGTCGGAATCTCCACGTTCCGATACCGGCTGCGAACGTGTTCAGCGATGATGGGAAAGTAACGCTCGTATTCCCAGTCCCCGTTTTCGAGCACCACCGGCACGCGCTGGCGCTCCAGTCTTGCGACGGAGAGCTGTTGGTCCTCCGGGGTCGCATGCCAGCCGGCCGTGAGATACACCTGCCCGGCTGCGAAAGGGCGCTCCGTGTAGAAGTAAACCTGCGGCGCAAACCAGGTCGCCAGCAGGCGATCCGTCGCCGCCGTGCACTCGTAGACGTATCGCATCAGACCGCCCAGGCCCGGTGTGCGGCGCGTCCAGTTCTCAATCGGCGAGGAGCGAAGACGATCGGTCACGAGAGCCGCCCGCTCCCGCACGCCAGAGGGACCGTCGAGGATCCGGCTGGTCACCGCACTTGTTGCGGCGTCGGCGCTGGTGCCCACGCTCCAGGCGGTGACAACGACCGTGGCCGCCGCAAGAGCACGGCCGGCCGTGGCCCACAGCGGACGCGCATGGCTGGCGGAGCGGAGACACCGCGCCAGCACCCATGCGCCGACAACGAAGATCGGGTTGGCGATGTCAGCCAGGCGTGAATCCGGCGAGCCCCTGACCAGCGTCTGCACCACGATCACGCAGAGGACAACCGACATCGCAACGACTCCCGCTTCCTGGCTGGCGATACTGCCGCGCCACCATGCGTGCACGAGTAATCCCGCGGCGGCGAACGGCAGCAGCAGCGTCAGGTAGTAGAACCATGCCAGCGCGTTCCCTCTCGTGAAGAAACCCGGCGCCAATCGCGTCCGCACGAGCGGAACCTGATGTTGCAGCCGTACATACCAGGGCGTCTCGACCTCGAGCTTGCGGCCCGCGCGGTCGATCCCGTGCGTGTCGGCGACAGCGGGGTCGTCAACCAGTGCCGCCAGGTGTTGCCGATCTTCGTAGGAGAGCACGTAGCTCCACGTCGGCCCTTCCACCTGTTGGGGGCCGAGCAGGGCGTGTTTCTGCTCGAGACTGCGGCGCGTGTGGTCCGGCAGCTGGTCCACCCACCGGACGTTGACGCGTGGTCCCGACGGAACCGCCAGCCTCAGGAGCGGCGCTGCCAGGTCGAACTGGAACGGAAGCCAGTTGATGCGAACGCGTGAGGCTCCGGCCATTTGTGGCGCGATGCTTTCAATCTGATGGACGACGCCCGTCGTCATCTGGAGAAACGCGAGGAATGGCGATAACAGGAGCAGAGTCATCACGCCGCATTGCAGGAGCGCGGAGAGCGTCTGTCGCGGCTCCATCCAGTGTCGAACGGCCAGGAGCGCGGCGAGCGAGAGCGCGATGTACGCGCCGTGGTCGTAGCGAAAGAGGAAGGCAACGGCCGTCGTGCCGGCGAGCGCGAATAGCCGTGCCTTCCCGGGCCGCCGTGCGTAATGCCAGGCCAGCACGATTGCGAGCACGTAGAAGAACACTTTCGGGTAGCTGTAGAGACGCGGCATCGCCAGGGCGCCAAGAGCCGCCGACACGGTCGCGATCCAGGCCGATCGTGACAACGACATCGCGGCGACAAACGTGAGCGCCGATCCTGCCGCGATGAATCCAGCCGTCAGGATCCCTTCACCAAAGAGGTTGTGCCCCGACCAGCGCAACGCCGCAGCCGACGTGTAGTACTGCAGAAACAGGCCCGGGTCGAAAAAGTCCCGGACCGGCACGTCGCCGCGGACGATCTGGAACGCGCGCGACAGGTGAACGAAGTGATCGTTGGTGAACTCGAGGGTGAGATACCGGAACATGAACGTCACCGCTGCCATCACGGCCGCACCCACCCACAGGCCAATGCCGAGCATCGGACGGCTCTCGGCTCCTGCGGCTTCAGTCAACGCGGGCATGTCAGCGGAAGCACGGCAGATTGAGCGGTTCGTAGGTGCCAGTCGGCGTCAGGCGTCGATCGACGAGTACGCGAAATCGGTTCATGGCCTCGGAGGTCATCGGCGCGACCTGATAGTGCTCCTGGACGTACTTGTAGATGAGCGGGAAACGGACACGATATGCGCCGTCCACACGCTCGAGCACGACCGGAACCCGTTGCCGCATGAGACGTTCGATCGTGAGTTGCTGGTCGGCGACCGACGAGTGCCAGTTCGCCGTGAGATAGACCTGCCCGCCAGCGAACATCCGTTCCGTGTAGAAGAAGACCTGCGGATCGAACCAGGTCACGAACACGCGATCGGTCGGCTGCGTGCACTCGAAGACGTAACGTCCCAGGCCAGGCAGCCCGGGATCGTTCGGTCCCCAGTTGTCGATCGGCCGTGCATGCAGGCGCTCGGAGACGACTTCCATGCGTCCGAGCATCGCCATCGGGCCGCGAAGCACGCCCATCGTCTCGAGGCTGGTCAAGGCGCGGGCATCGGCGATGATGCTCCACAA
>Ga0073934_10011190_pt1 | contig 10928 bp, 11 predicted proteins | sample LarsenN4metaG_FD_76834 | JGI IMG/M metagenome (GOLD analysis project Ga0073934, IMG submission 76834) | Hot spring sediment bacterial and archeal communities from British Columbia, Canada, to study Microbial Dark Matter (Phase II) - Larsen... ...
GAGTTGCGGCAGGCCGAGATCCAGCACCACCGCGTCGAAGGTGCCGCTGTCGCCGAGGAAATGTGCGTCGCGGCCGTTGTCGGCCTCGTCGACGGCGTAGCCGGCCGCCTGCAGCGCGGTACGCAACTGCGCGCGCAGGACGGGTTCGTCTTCCACCAGCAGGATATGCATGTGCGTGATCGTATCAGCGGCCGTGTTCGCGCTCGCGGCCGCGCGCGCTCCCGGCGGCGCGCACACGCAGCGTTTCGCCGCTGGCGGCATCGAGCTTGAGCTTCAGCAGGCGGCCATCCGCCTGCAGCAGCCGGACTTCGTAGATCAGCCGGCCGTCATCGTCCTCGAGCTCCACCTCGAGCAGCTGGCCCGGGTACTCGCGCTCGAGCCGCTGCAGCAACGACGCCAGCGGCAGCACCTGCCCTGCCTGCACGGCGGCGCGCGCGCGGTCCTGGTCGCTGTCGGCGCGCGCGCCCGCGCCGCCCAGCAGCAGCGCGATACCGGCCGCCAACGGCAGCAGGCGCCAACGCGTTTTCATGCCGGACATCCTCATTGCGCGAACCTCGGAAACGTCTGGACAAGCGCTTTTTACCGCAAGGCAACGGCACGGAGGCTATCCAGCGGTTCCTTAACCCCGGCTGAACGCGCCCTTCAGGTTGCGTTCAAGACCGCCGCTGCAGAGTGCCCTCAATCCAACACGGGGAGACCTGCCGCCATGACCACCGCAAGCCCGACCCGCGCCGCGCTCGCCGCCCTGCTGCTCGCCGGCATCGTCAGCGCCGCCCACGCCGGCGACACCACGCCGGCGCAACAACTGCAGCGCTTCAGCAGCGAGGCCGGCGCTGCCGGCAACGCCGCCCGCGGCATGGCCTTCTTCAACAGCACGCACGGCGGCGAATGGTCCTGCGCCAGTTGCCACGGCAAGCCGCCAACCACCGCCGGCAAGCACGCCGCTACCGGCAAGGTCATCCCGCCGCTGGCACCGGCGTTCAACGCGAAGGCGTTCACTGACAGCGCCCGGGTCGACAAGTGGTTCCGCCGCAACTGCAAGGACGTGCTCGCACGCGAATGCAGCGCGGCTGAAAAGGCCGACGTGCTCGCTTACCTGGCCAGCCTGCGCTGACGCCACCGCCACAACACCACGGAGTGACGCCATGAATGCACTGCGCCAGTTGCTTGCCGCCGCCCTGCTCGCCGGCGTCGCCGGCACACCGGCCGCGCACGCCGACGGCGGCAGGATGATGCCGCGCGATGTGCCGGCGGCCTACGCCGCCGAATGCGGCGCCTGCCACCTCGCCTACCCGCCGGGCCTGCTGCCGGCGCGATCCTGGCAACGGATCATGAACGGCCTCGACCGGCATTACGGCACCGACGCCACCCTCGGCGACGCCGATTTCCGGCAACTCGACGCCTGGCTGCAGGCGCACGCCGGCACCGGCAAGCGTGTCAGCAGCGAACCGCCGCAGGACCGCATCACGCGCTCGCCGTGGTTTGAACACAAGCACCGCGGCATCGACACCGCCGTCTGGAAACTGCCGGACGTGAAAAGCGCCGCCAACTGCGCCGCCTGCCACGACGGCGCCGCGCAGGGACGTTTCGACGACGACAACCTCCGCCTGCCGGCCGGGCTCACGCCGCGCCAGCGCCAGGCCTTCCTCGACGACTGAACAACCGCACGGAGCACGCCATGCCTGCCACCACCGCCCTGCCCGCCGGCGAACGCCACCAACGCGCCCCGGCCAGCCCGTCACGCCGTGTCACCGACGCGCCAACGCGCATGTTCCATGCGTTGTTCGCGGCGAGTTTCACCGGCGCCTTTCTCACCGCCGACAGCGAGCACTGGCGACTGCTGCACGTCACGCTGGGCTACCTGTTCGCCGGCCTGCTCGCCTTCCGCGTGCTGTACGGCATCGCCGGGCCGCGGCATGCCCGCCTTGGCCTGCTGGTGCGCAAGCTCGCGGCGGCACCGGCCTGGCTGCGTGCGCTCGCGGCGGGCGGCAAGCGCACGGGCGGCAACTGGCGCCAGGGCCAGAACCTCGCCATGGCCGCCGCCGTCGCCGCGATGCTGTTGCTGGTGGTGCCGCTGACGCTCAGCGGCTACGCCACCTACAACGATTGGGGCGAGCGGCTCGGCAGCGACTGGCCGGAAGAACTGCACGAGGTGCTCGGCAACGCGTTCCTCGCCGTGGTCCTGCTGCACCTCGCGCTGATTGCGGTCCTGAGCCGGCTGCGCCAGCGCAACCTCGCGCTGACGATGCTGACCGGACGCGTCGCCGGCGAGGGCGCCGGCCCGGTGCAGCACAACCGGGCCTGGCTGGCAGCGTTGCTGTTGCTGGCGGCAGCAGTGTTTGTCATCGGGCAGTTCTAGCGGCACCGCGCGCGGCGTGTCCGGTGTACAGGCAGGTGCGGCGGCTGCGCATACTGCCCGGCTGGTGGCGTTCCGGTAGCGTCGTGGCTCCCCTTGAGCTGCGCCACCGAACCCGCGAGGCCGCATGGACACCGCACCCACCACGCCCGACAACGACGCCCGTTTCCGCGAACTGCTGCAGCGCCCGCAGGTCGCCTGGCCAACCGTCGGCCTGTTCCTGCTCGCGCTCGCGCTGTACCTCACGGACATCGCGCTCGCGGAAGCCGGCGTGCTGCCGCTGTGGGCCGCCGTCGTCGGCAACGCCGTCGCCACGTTCTGGTTCTTCACCGTCTTCCACGACGCCTCGCACAACAGCCTCAGCCTCAACCGCCACGTCAACGACTGGTTCGGGCGGCTGTCGATCCTGTCGTTCTCGCCCTTCCCGATCTTCCGCGCCTTCCGCTTCATCCACATGCAGCACCACCGCTACGCCAACGAAACACGCGACGTCGACCCGGATGCCTGGTGCGGCGACGCGCCGCGCTGGCAACTGCCGCTGCGCTGGGCAACGCTCGACTGCCACTACTACGGATTCTACCTGCCGAAGCTGATGCAGCGGCCGCGCAGCGAGCGCATCGAGACGATCGTCACCATCACCGCCAGCCTGTCCGTGCTGGCCTGGCTGGTCGCCGCCGGCTACGGCGAGCAGGTGCTGTTCTACTGGTTCATCCCGGCGCGCATCGCGATCTTCATGCTGGCGCTGGCCTTCGACTACCTGCCGCACTACCCCTACGAAGTGCCGGAGCGCGAGAACAAGTACCGCGCCACCAGCGTGCGCGCCGGCCTGGAGTGGCTGCTGTCGCCGCTGCTGCTCAACCAGAACTACCACCTGGTGCACCACCTGTACCCGCTGGTGCCCTTCTACCGCTACGTCGGCGTCTGGCGCGCGAAGGAACGGTTCCACCTCGCGCAGAAGCCGCTGCTGCTGCGCCCGCTGTCGAACACGCAGGTCAGCGAGCAGGAATACCGCGCCTTGCGCGCGCGCTGATTGCCGACGCGCCGCGGTCCGCGCGATCACTGCCCGGCGCGCGCGGACGCCTGTGTCCGTATCGCCGCCGCGCGCGCCTGCACCGCTTTTTTCTCGTCATCCTCCAGCCGCGCCGCGTTCTTCACCTGCAACGCCATGCGCACGTTCTTCGCCAGCGTGCCTTCATGGCGGATCAGGAAATCCCAGTACAGGGTGGTGAACGGGCAGGCACGCTCGCCGGTGCGCTGTGCCGGGTCATAGCGGCAGCCGGCGCAGGGCCCGCCCATGCGCTGGATGTACTTGCCGGTGGCGACGTAGGGCTTGCTCGCCATCAGGCCGCCGTCGGCGTACTGGCTCATGCCGAGCGTATTCGGCAGCTCCACCCATTCCACCGCATCGACGTACACCGCGAGGTACCAGGCGTGTACCTGGCGCGGCTGCACACCGAGCAGCAGTGCGTAGAGGCCGGTGACCATCAGCCGCTGGATGTGGTGCGCGTAGCCGTGCGCCAGCGTCTGCGTGATCACCTCACGCAGGCAGGCCATGTCCGTTTCACCTGTCCAGTAAAAGGCCGGCAGGTCTTCCCGTGCGGCGAGCGCGTTGCGCTCGAGGTATGCGGGCATCTGCGTCCAGTAGATGCCGCGCACGTATTCGCGCCAGCCGAGCACCTGGCGGATGAAGCCTTCCGCGCTCGCCAGCGGCACCTTGCCGGCGTGGTACGCCGCCTCCGCCGCCTGCACCACCTCGGGCGCGCTGAGCAATTTGAGATTCAGGGGCGCGGATAACTGCGAGTGGTACAGCCAGGGCTCGCCGGGCCACATCGCGTCCTCGTAGCGGCCGAACAGCGGCAGGCGGTGCTCGACGAAGTCAGCCAGTGCCTGCAGCGCCTGCGCACGGGTCACCGGCCAGGCAAAGCTTTCCAGCGAACCGGGGTGATCCGCAAAGCGTGTCTGCACCAGTCCAATCACCTCGCGCGTGATCGCGTCCGGCTCAAACACGGCGCGTGGCGGCAACAAGCCCGGGCCGGCAACGCCGAAGGATTCACGGTTGTCGGCATCGAAATTCCATTGCCCGCCGACAGGTTGCCCGTCCTGCACCAGCACGCCGTGGCGCTGGCGCAGTTCGCGGTAAAAGTATTCCAGGCGCAGTGATTTCCGCCCTTTCGCATGCGCGGCGAATTCGCGCACGGTGCAGAAGAAGTGACGGTCGTCGAACACCTCCAGCGCGCGACCGGACGCCTCCACGACAGCGCGCAGCGCTTTCAGCACGCGCCAGTCGCCGGGCGCCGTCACCAGCACGCGCTGCGGTGCCAGCCTGGCCAGCGCCGCCTGCAGTTCGTCAGCGAGCGTGCCGGCGTTCCCGTCATCGTCGAGACGGCGGTAATGCAGCGGGCGCCCGGCATCGGCCAGCGCATGCGCGAAATGGCGCATCGCCGCCAGGAACAGGGCGATGCGCGGCTTGGCCGACCACACCTGCGTGGATTCCCCGGCGACTTCCGCCATCCACACCGCGTCCTGCGCCGGATCGAATGCGTCGAAGACGCTGGCGTTCAGGTCGAGCTGGTCGCCGAGGACGATGACGAGGGAGCGCAGGCGGCTCACGGACACAACTCAGCCGCCGCCATCCGCGCGCGGCGGCTGGCGCGCACGCTCGCGCCACTCGCTGGGCGTCATGCCGGTCCAGCGCCGGAAGGCGTGCGTGAAACTCGCCGGCTCGGCAAACCCGAGCCAGGCGGCGATCTCCTCCAGGCTCTGGCCCGAACGGCCGAGCAGGCGCTCCGCGTCGCGCTGCCGCGCCGCGTCCAGCAACACCTGGAAACCGCTGCCGGACTGCTGCAATTTCCGCTTGAGCGTGCGCGTGGACATGCACAACTGCGAAGCGACGCTTTCCAGGTCCGGGTAACCGGTGTCGCTGCGCAGCAGGCGCCCGGACACCAGCGCGACGATGTCCTGGCTTGCCTGCCGCGTGCGCACCTCGCGCTCGCGCTGCGCCCGTTCAAGCATCAACTGCGCCATCACCGGATCGCCGGTGTTGATGCGCTTGTCGAGTTGCGCGGCGGGAAAGCAGATCTGGTTCGCGCCCATGTCGAAGCGGCAGGCCGGCAGGCGGTCACGGTAGGCGGCGTGGTATTCCGGCTCCGGGTAGTTGAACCACAACTCCACGTCCGGCCAGGTGCCGCCCATGAGGCTGCGCATGCCGGACCACACGCTCACCAGCGCGAGGTCGTAGGCGTAGCGGTACAGGCCCTCTTCCACCGGCATGTCCATACGGATGTCGATGATCGCGGAGCCGTCCTCGATGACCAGTTCACCGCGGTAGACCGGCACCACGATCTGGCTGAACTCGACGCCCATGCGCACGGCGTCGCCGATGGTCATCTGGCTGAGCAGCGCGTAGCCGACGAGCGCGTGCGTGGTGAGGCCGACGCGGAGCGCGAGTTCATAGGCCAGGCCGCCCTCGCCGCCGGACAGCGCGATGGCGCGGCGCAGCAACGCCTCGTGCTGGTCGATGGAGAGGTCTTCGCCGTCGGTGTCGATGAGCGCGGACGGGATCGCCAGGCCGTCGAGCATCCGTTCACGCGGGATGCCGCGCTCCGCCGCCATCGTCAGCACGAGGCGGGCAAACTCCACGGGCACCGCCGGTGCGGTGCGGTCGATGGCGGCAGGGGTTTCCTTCATGGGCCGCAGCCTAATCAGCGCTGGCCCATCATCACAAGCAAGCTGACCTCCGCGGGCATCACGGTTGCCGGCGGCCGCCGGCATGATCCGGGGCGGTCATAACCGCCGTGGAGGTGAACATGGTTCAGGTCGATGTGTTCTGGGCATACGGATTCGGGGCGAGCCTGGCGCTGGCCGCCGGGCCGAAACTGGCCGCGCTGCCAAAGCCGATGGAAAGCCGCTACATGGTGTGGACGCTGCTGTTCCTGGCGCTGGCGTGGTCGCCGACGGGCATGCTGCTGCTGATCCGGCATCCCTCGTGGGAAACCATGCAGGCCGCCGAGAACTTCTACAGCATGAACGAGTTCCTCGTGCTTGCCTTCGGCATCACCAACGTCACGCAAGGCGTCCTCGGTTTCTGGGTGGGCAGCAAACTCGTGGCGGCGGGCCGGTACTTCCTCGCCAACCTCAACTGGATGCTGGGCTACTTCGGCATGTTCTTCATCCTGGTCTACGGTTGGGACGGCCTCGGCTACGACCGCTTTTTCTACGACCGCGACATGCTGGCGGGCTCGCCGGCGTGGACGCCCGGTGCCGGCACCGGCGCGACGATCGCCGGGACTGCGCACGCGGCGCTGCAATTCCTCACCAGCAGCGTCGCCATGACGCTGTACCTCGACGGTGTCTACCTGCTGCCGCCGTTTGCCGCACTGATGTTCACCTGGCACCGCGACGCGGCGGCGGCACGCGGACGCAACCTCAGCTTCTGGGGCGACGGCCCGGTCCTGCTCGTCGCGTACCTCGTTGCCGTGTTCGGCGTGGCACTCGGTGCCGCGATCTTCAGCGCCGTCGTCGTCAACTACGTGGGCGCCCTGCTCGGTGTCGGCGAGCACGTCGCGCGCGGCCTCGGCACGATCCCCGCCAACACCGGCGCGCACATCGCGAGCTACGTCATCGGGCTGCCGCTGGCGCTGGCGCTGCTGTGGTTCACGGTGCTGAAGCCCGGCGGGCTGGTGAACCGCCTGCTGTCGCCCTGGTGCCTCGATCGCCTGGCGCCGCCGGCGGCGACGGCCACGCGCGCAGCCTGAGCCGCTGGCCTGGCGGCGCGCGGGCACACACGCGCGCCGTCCATGCCATTGCGCCGGCTTCCGGCGACGCCCCGATGGCGCGCCAGGTGCGCGCGCGCAACGGTTGTGCCGCAACGCGGTATGGGGCAGGCTCCGTGCGAATGAGCCCTGGTTTTCCCCTGCCTTCGGCCACTGGTCTTGCCGTCGCCCGCCTGCTCGTCCGCCAGGACGCTGCGCAGGACGGGTGCCGGCCGATTGCTCCGGCGTTGCTGTCCATCGAGGAGTACGGCCTTGCTACAACTCAGCATCGAAGACCTGAAGCTCGACTTCGTGCGCAGTGTTTACGAAGCGATTACCAAGCAGATCCAGCAACTGGACCTGAAGATCTCGGTCGTGCTCTCGTGGAACGGCGCCATGGCGGTGATCCTGGCAAAGCAGGTGACCGACATGATCGCGGGGCGGAGCTTCCACCTGCTGCCCGTGGCGCTGATGCTGGCCATCTTCACCGCGATGGCGTTCGCTGCTTCCTATTCCTACCGCGTGCTCAAGCCCCGGCAGGCGACAGGCAACAGTCAGTCCCGGGACGGCTTCGCAGGGCTGCTGTATTCCGATGACATCCTGAAACTCGGCGCCTCGGCACGTGAGCGGATTGCCCGCTACAACGAAGAGCTGCTGGCCATTTCGACGCACGATGAACTTTACCGGCAGTTCACCAAGTCCATCGTGCTGATCAGCGAGGTCCTGAACCAGAAAAACAGGTACTTCAGCCGCGCCCTCATGGCCTCGGTGGTGGCCTTCACCCTTCTGCTCGGCCTGATGGCCGTGATGGGGGTTTTCGACCAGTAGGCGGGGCGCTCCCCGGCAGCAACGCTTCAGGAGGCCACGAAACGGGTGAACTTCCTGGAGCGGCAGCCGGTTCGTGAACGGCCGGGAGCCTCACTTCTTCTTTTTCTTGCCGTGGATCGGGATCACGTCCACCGGCCTGTCCGCATAGCGGCCGATGTGCTTGTGCACGAAGCGGCCGATCTCGCGCACCGCTTCCTTGCCTTCCGGGATGACGTAAGCGAGCGCCTGGAAGACATGCATCATGTCCTCGTAGACGCTGAGCTTCACCGGGATGCCGGCGCGCCGCGCGGCCTCCGCCACGCGCTCGGCGTCGGAGAGCAGCACCTCGATGCCGCCGACCTGGATCAGCAGCGGCGGCAGGCCGGTGTAATCGGCGTAGATCGGGGAAATCATCGGGTCCTGCGGCGAGTTCTCGCCCACGTACACGCTGCAGATGAACTTCAGCACGCTGACCGGGATGTAGGGCTCGTCCTTGCGGTTCTCGCGCAGCGAATCGCCGGTGGCGCTGAGGTCTGCCCAGGGCGAGATCAGCACCGCGCCGGATGGCATCGGCAGGCCGAGCTCGCGGAACTTCAGCAGCGAGGCCAGCGTGAGGTTGCCGCCGGCGCTGTCGCCGCCGATGAAGATGTTCTGCGGCTCGTAGCCGCGCTTGAGCAGCCAGCGGTAGACGCGCACCACGTCCCAGATCGGCGCCGGGTACTCGTGGTCCGGCGGCTGGCGGTAGTCCACCGCCAGCACCTTCATCTTGCCGGCCTGCGAGATGCGCCAGGTGATGGTGCGGTGCGAACGCGGCGAGCCGAAGAAGTAGCCGCCGCCGTGCAGGTAGATGAACACGCGGTTCTGGTGCAGTTCATCGGCGCAGATCACCCACTCGCAGGGCACGTCGTCGGCGTGCACCGGCGTGATCTCGGCGTTGCGCGGCACCGGCAGCACCATCGTCAGCGCATCGAAGCCGAGCTGGGTGAACTTCATCAGCCGCGGCGTGAAATGGATGCGCGCGATGACCGGTTTGACGAACGTGCGCGCGGCGAAGTTGAGCGCCTGCGCTTGCCAGCTGACTGCCATCGACGGTGTTCTCCTCGATCGGTTCCGGTTCGGCGCCGCCGCGACGGCAGTGGCGCGTGTCTTGCCTCAGATCTTTTCCAGCGCCACCGGCAGGCCGTCGCGCGGCCGCGCGATCGGCACCAGCTGGTAGGGCATGCGGTAGTGCTGCGGGATCGTCCAGCGGTTGCGCAGCAACAGCTGGTGCATGATCGCCTTCACCTGCAGTTCCGCGAAGTGCTGGCCGATGCACATGTGCGGGCCGCCGCCGAACGGGACCCAGGCGAAGTGGTGCTGCTTGTGTTCCTCGCGGCCGGGCGCGAACCGTTCCGGGTCGAAACGGAACGGGTGGTTCCAGATTTCTTCCATGTGGTGGGTGTGGATGGGCGCGATACCGACCAGTTGCCGCGCGGGAATGCGGTAACCCATGAACTCGAATTCGCGCAGCGCCCGGCGCGGCATGGCCGGCAGCGGCGGATAGCGGCGCAGCGCTTCCTTCATCGTCCAGCCGATCAGCTCCAGTTTCTCAAGGTCGTCGAAGCCGATGCCGGTCTTGCCCAGCGCGCGCGACTGCTCGCGCAGCCGCTCCTGCCAGCGCGGCTCCTTGCCGAGCGCGTAGATCATCGTCGTCAGCGTCGAGGTCGTGGTGTCGTGCGCGGCCATCATCAGGAAGGCCATGTGGTCGACGATTTCCGAATCCGTGTAGCGCTCGCCGGATTCACTGACGGCATGGCAGAAGGCGCTGAAGAAATCCGGTGTCTCCACCGCGCGCTTCTGCGGCAGCAGCGCATTGAACATCTCGACGAGCGTCGCGCGCCCCTTCACGCCGCGCCAGTAGCGCGTACCGGGAATCGCGAAGCGTATCGGCGCGATCGAGCCCTCGACGGCATCGACGAAGGCATGGTTGATGCGGTTGGATTCCTCACCCAGCCCGATGCCCATGAAGACGCGCGTGGCGAGATCGAGGGTGAGCTGCTTCACCGCCGGGAACACGCGGAAATCGCCGCCGCTGCGCCAGTCGCGCAGGCCGTCGCTGATGTGCGGGTTCATCTGCTCGAGGTAGCTGACCAGCGCCGGCTTCTTGAACGCGTGGTTCATGATGCGGCGCTGGAGCCGGTGCTGGTCGCCGTCCATGGACATGATGGCGCCGGGGAACACGTGGTCGAGGATCCAGTTCCAGCCCTCGTGGCTGGAGAAGAGGTCGTCGCGGTTCTGCAGCACCAACTGGTTCGCGTCCGGCCCGAACAGCGCCACCATCGAGGCCGGCCCGTAGCCGCTCTTCATCACCGGGCCGTTGCGGCGGTACACCTCGCGGGTGAGCCGGCCGATGTCGTTGTAGAACCCGAACAGGAACTGCAGCGGGTAATCGCCGTGGTCTTGCGGGATGCGGCGCTGGGCGGCGGCGGTTGTCATCGGCATGGCACCTGACAGGGGTGTCAGGGAGTCTAGCAACTGGTATGACCATCGGGTCAATGGCGGTCAGGGCCCCTGGCGGGTGCCCCGCCGGGACCGGGATCCTCGCCCGCAAAGGTTCAACAAATTGGTCAGACCACCTACGCTAGGCTTCCCTGCCGCGACGCCGCCCGGCGCGCCGTCAGGCCCGTGAACCCGCCGCCGGAGGCGCCATGCCCAGCCGCTCGCCCGCCCGCACCGCGCCGCCACGCAAGGGGGTTTCGCACGCGCTGTTCGAAACCCTCCGCGACAGGATCCTCGCCGGCGAGTACCCGCCCGGCACGCGCCTGCCGGCCGAGCGCGAACTGGTGGCGCTGCATGGCGTCAACCGCGGCGCCGTGCGCGAGGCGATCAACCGGCTGGCGCAGGCGCGCCTGGTCACGACGGTGCACGGCGGCGGCACGCGGGTGGAGAACTTCATGTCCACCGCCGGCCTCGACCTGCTGGTGAACCTGGTGATTTCCGGCCCGGGCGCCTGGCGCGCCGGCGCCTCGGCGAGC
>Ga0073934_10011191_pt1 | contig 10925 bp, 10 predicted proteins | sample LarsenN4metaG_FD_76834 | JGI IMG/M metagenome (GOLD analysis project Ga0073934, IMG submission 76834) | Hot spring sediment bacterial and archeal communities from British Columbia, Canada, to study Microbial Dark Matter (Phase II) - Larsen... ...
GGACACCCGAGCCACGCGCTGGCGAAGCGGCTGCTGCCGCGCGGCTGCGGGTCGGTGTTCAGCTTCGATCTGAAGGGCAGCCGCGGGCAGGGCCAGGCCTTCATCGAGTCGCTGAAGATCTTCTCGCACCTGGCCAACGTGGGCGACTGCCGCTCGCTGGTGATCCACCCGGCCTCGACGACGCACTTCCGCATGGACGACGCCGCGCTGGCGCGCGCAGGCATCGGGCCGGGCACGATCCGCCTGTCCATCGGCCTGGAAGAGGCCGACGATCTGATCGACGACCTGAAGCGCGCGCTGAAGGCCGCCGAGAAAGCGGGGGCGTGATGGAACTGACCGTGCACGGCCGCAAGGCCTACGCCTACACCGGCGGCAAGCCCTTCGATGCCGCCCTGCCCTGCGTGGTGTTCGTCCACGGCGCGCTGAACGACCACAGCGTGTGGAACCTGCTGGCGCGCTGGTTCGCCCACCACGGCCATGCGGTGCTGGCGGTCGACCAGCCGGGCCATGGCCGCAGCGAGGGGCCGCCGGCGGCCTCCGTCGAGGCGCTGGCCGACTGGGCGCTGGCGCTGCTCGATGCCGCCGGCGTGCAGCGCGCCGCGGTGGTCGGGCACAGCATGGGCACGCTGGTCGGGCTGGAGATGGCCGCGCGAGCCCCTGAGCGCATCACGCAGCTGGCGATGATCGCGACGGCCTACCCGATGAAGGTGTCCGACGCACTGCTGACCACCGGGCGCGACCAGCCGCTGCGCGCCATCGACCTGGTCAACAACCTCTCGCACGCCAGCATCGCCACCAAGCCGTCGTTTCCCGGCCCGGGCATGTGGGTGCACGGCGGCGCCCGCGCGCTGATGCGCCGTGTGTTCGCAGGCGGCAACGGCCTGGATGGGCGCAACCTGTTCGAGCACGACTTCCGGCTGTGCGACGCCTATGCCAACGGGCTGCAGGCCGCGGCGAAGGTGCGCTGCCCGGTGACCTTCGTCCTCGGCACGCGCGATCAGATGACGTCACCGAAAGCCACGCGCGAACTGGCTGCGGCCCTGCGCGCTCAAATTCTCACGCTGCCCGCCGGGCATTCCCTGATGACCGAGGCGCCGGACGGCGTGTTGAATGCCGTGCGCCAGGCCCTCGCCCGAGCCCAGGAGCCCGCATGACCTCCGCCCCCGTCGATCCCAAGGCGATGAAGTCCTTCGCCGAGTTCTACCCCTTCTACCTCAGCGAGCACAGCAACCGCACCTGCCGCCGGCTGCATTTCGTGGGCTCGACGCTGGCGCTGGTGTGCCTGGCCATGCTGCTGGCCACCGGCCGGCCGCAGTACCTGCTGTACGGCCTGCTGTGCGGCTACGGCTTCGCGTGGATCGGCCACTTCGGCTTCGAGAAGAACAGGCCGGCCTCCTTCAAGCGGCCGCTGTTCAGCTTCATGGGCGACTGGGTGATGTACAAGGACATCTGGACCGGCCGCATCCCGTTCTGACCATGACCGCCCCCCCCCCGCGCGACGATCCCTCGGCCAGCACGATCGAGCGGCTGGTCAACGTCGTCGCCCTGCCGATCGGGCGCTGGGACCGCGACGCCCGGCTGGTGTTCTGCAACCCGCCCTACCAGCTGTGGTCGGGCCGCGCCCGCGACGAGCTGCTCGGCCGCACACTCGCCGACCTGTACGGCGATGAGGCCTGGGAGCGTGCCCGGCCCGCCTTCGAGCGTGCGTTCCGCGGCGCCACGACCAGCTACGAGCGGCTGCTGCGCCACGGCACGCTGGCCGGCCGCTGGGCGCGCATCCAGGTGTTCCCGGATGCCGACGCCGCCGGCGAGGTGCATTCGGTGTTCACCATCGCCACCGACGTCCACGAGGACGTGACCGCGCGTGAGGCGCTCATCGCCGCGCGCGTGCGGCTGGATCGTTTCACCGAGAACATCCCCTACCCGCTCACTTACGTCGACGCGGAGTTCGTGCTGCGCTTCGTCAACAAGGCCTACTGCGAGATGGCCGGCAAGCCGGCCGATCAGTTGCTCGGCCACCACATCGGCGCGGTGCGCGGCCAGAAGCGCTGGGCCGAGCACGAGCCGCACTTCCGCCGCGCGCTGGAAGGCAAGACGGTGCAGTACACCCGCCTGGTCGATGGCCTGGCCAACAACCCCGGCGGGCCGCGCTGGCTGCGCACCAGCTACGTGCCCGACTTCGACGAGAGCGGCCAGGTGGTCGGCCTGTACACGGTGACGATCGACGTGCACGACCTCACCGTCGCGCAGGAGCAGCTGCGCCGCAGCGTCGAGCGCGACATGCTCACCGACGTGCTCAGCCGGCGCACGATGATGGACCGCATCGAGGCGGCGATGGTCTCGGCCATCCACGAGCCGGTGGCGCTGTACTTCGTCGACCTCGACGGCTTCAAGGCCGTCAACGACCGGCTCGGCCACCGCGAGGGCGACGCGCTGCTCGTCAAGGTGGCGCAGGCACTGCAGAAGAGCGTGCGCGCCGACGACGCGGTCGGCCGCTTCGGCGGCGACGAGTTCCTCGTGCTCGCCGCGGTGCGCAACCCCTCCGGCGCACGAGCACTGGCGCTGCACATGCTCGAGGCGATCCGTCAGGTGAGCGCCACCGTCGGCGGCGGCGTCAGCGCGAGCATCGGCTATGCGCTGGCGCCGGCCGACGCGCAGCATCCGCTGAAGCTGCTGCAGGCCGCCGACGATGCGATGTACGCCGCCAAGCGCCTCGGCAAGGACCGCGTGCAGCATGGCCCCGCACGCGGCGAGCTCAGGAGCGCAGCAACTCCGCCAGCGTGAGCCGCTCGAAACCGGCACGCTCGGAGAAGGCGCGCAGCGCCGGCGTCGGTTCGATCAGCATCTGGGCGATCAGCGGCGCGGCCGCCGTCTGCGCCGGATCGGCCAGCAGCACGAAGCGCGCCGCGCCGGGCTCGTCCAGGCGGGCCAGCCAGTCCATCTCGACGAGTGCATCGACGATGGGCTCGGCCTGCAGCGGATCGACGCGCAGCGTCTCCGACAGTTCGGCCAGGCTGAGCCCGCGCGCCTCGCTGCGCCGCGCCCGCTCGAGTTCGGTCAGCAGCGCCACCGCCAGGCCGAAGCGCGAGCCCGGCCGGTCGGGCCAGCGCGCCACGCGCATCTGCAGGCTGGGCGCATAGGCGGCGATCACCGCGCCGAGCAGCACGATCACCCAGCCCAGGTAGATCCACACCAGCAGGATCGGCACGGTGGCGAAGGCGCCGTAGACCACGGCGAAGGTCGGCACCTGGGCGATGTACCAGGCCAGCGCCTTCTTGGCGACCTCGAAGCCCACCGAGACGAATACGCCGCCGGCGACGGCGTGGCGCCACTTGACGTGGGTGTTGGGAACATAGTGGAACAGGGCCGCCATGCCCGCGGCCAGCAGCACGAACTCGATGGTGTTCAGCAGCAGGCTCACGCCGCCGGGCAGTTCGGCGACGATGCCGCGGGAGGCCGAGATCACATAAGACGTGAGGCTCAGGCTGACGCCCAGCACCAGCGGGCCGAGCGTGGCCGCCGCCCAGTAGACCAGCACGCGCTGGGCGATCGGCCGCGGCGAGCGCACGCGCCAGATGGCGTTGAGCGTACGATCGATGGTCAGCATCAGCGCCAGCGCCGCCAGCACCAGGAACACCAGGCCCACGGTGCCCAGCCGGTTGGCCTTGGCGGCGAACTGCGTCAGCGCCACCATCACCGGCTTGGCGATGTTGTCGGGCACCAGGCTCTGCAGGAAGTACTTCTGCAGCGACTCCTGGAACGAGGCGAACATCGGGAAGGCCGAGAAGATCGCCAGCGTCACCGTGACCAGCGGCACCAGCGAGATCAGTGTCGTGAAGGTCAGGCTGCTCGCGGTCAGGCCCAGATGGTCTTCGCGGAAACGCTGGCGCAGCGTGCGCAGCGTCTCCAGCCAGGGCCAGTGCTGCAGCGTCTCGAGCAGCAGCGCGATGCGCTCGCGCCAGTTCTCCTCGAGGCGGGCCCGCAGGTGAGAGGGAAGATTCATTGCTGGCATGATAGCCAGCGATGCAGCACGCCCTTTCGCCCACCGTGGCCTGGTCGCAGCGCGTGGCGGTGGCCAGCCTGCTCGGCCTGATCGTTCTCGGCCTGCTCTGGGAGCTCCGGCTTGCGCCCACCGGCAGCGGCATGCTCGCCCTCAAGGTGCTGCCGCTGACCTTCGCCGTCGCCGGCCTGCTCAAGCGGCGCCTGTACACCTACCGCTGGGTGGCGCTGCTGGTGTGGCTGTATTTCGTCGAAGGCGTGGTGCGCGCCACCAGCGACCAGGGGTTGTCGGCCCGTCTGGCGCTGATCGAGGTCGTGCTCACGCTGGTGCTGTTCACCGCCTGCGCGGTGCACGTGCGCTGGCGGCTTCGCGCCGGCACGGCGGGCGCCGCATGACGCTGGAAGCCACGCTGCGCGGCATCGTCGGCACGGCCCACGTGCTCAAGGGCGGTGACCTGCCCGCCTACGAAGTGGACTGGCGCAAGCGCTGGCACGGCCGCGCCCGGGCGGTCGTGCGCCCCGGTTCCCCCGAGGAAGTGGCGGCCGTGGTGCGCGCCTGCGCCGCCCACGGCGTGAGCATCGTGCCGCAGGGCGGCAACACCGGTCTGGTCGGCGCCTCGGTGCCCGACGATTCCGGCACGCAGGTGGTGATGCACCTCGGCCGCCTCAATCGCGTGCGCGAGATCGACGCCGCCAACCTGACCATGACGGTCGAGTCCGGCTGCCTGCTGCAGGCGGTGCAGGAGGCCGCGGCCGCGCAACGGCTGCTCTTCCCGCTCAGCCTGGCGGCCGAAGGCAGCTGCACGATCGGCGGCAACCTGGCCACCAACGCCGGCGGCACGCAGGTGGTGCGCTACGGCAACGCGCGCGAACTCTGCCTCGGGCTGGAGGTGGTGACCGCCGACGGCGAGCTGTGGAACGGCCTGTCGGGCCTGCGCAAGGACAACACCGGCTACGACCTGCGCGACCTGTTCATCGGCAGCGAAGGCACGCTGGGCATCATCACTGCCGCGACGCTCAAGCTCTATCCGCAGCCGGGCACGGTGAGCACCGCGCTGGCCACGCTCGACTGGCTCGACGCCGCGGTCGAGTTCCTCGGTCTGGCCCAGGCACGCCTGGGCGCCTCGCTGACCGGCTTCGAGGTGATGAACCGCTTCTCGCTGGACCTGGTGCGGCGGCACTTCCCGCAGTTGCAGCAGCCCCTTCCCGGCGCGGCCTGGACGGTGCTGCTGGAGCAGAGCGCCAGCGACCGCCCCGAAGACGCCGCGCAGCGCTTCGAGGACCTGCTCGCGCTGGCCTTCGAGCGCGGGCTGATCGCCGACGCCGCCGTGGCCGCCAGCCTGGAACAGTCGAAGACGATGTGGCACCTGCGCGAGTCGATCCCTCTGGCGCAGAGCCTCGAGGGGCTGAACATCAAGCACGACATCTCGGTGCCGATCTCGCGCATCCCGGCCTTCGTGCGCGCCACCGACGAGGCACTGGAGCGAGCCGTGCCCGGCGTCCGTCTGGTCGACTTCGGCCACCTGGGCGATGGCAACCTGCACTACAACGTGCAGGCCCCGGAAGGCGAGTCGGCCGATCGTTTCCTGGCCGATCGCGAGGCCGAGGTGAACCGGATCGTGTACGACGCGGTGATGGCCCATGGCGGCTCGATCTCGGCCGAACACGGCATCGGCGTGCTCAAGCGCGAGGAACTCGCGCAGCGCAAGTCGCCGGTGGCGCTGAAGATGATGCGCGCCATCAAGCAGGCGCTGGACCCGCACGGCCGGATGAATCCGGGCCGCGTGATCTGAGTTACTGCACAGTGCCCTTGAGCGCCGCGGGCACTGGAAGGGACACCACGTCGATGCCCTCCTCGCGCAGCGCCTGCGCGTCTTCGGCGCTGGCCCGGCCGCGGATGCCGCGGGCCTCGGCCTCGCCGTAGTGGATGCGGCGCGCTTCTTCGGGGAAGCGCTCGCCGACGTCCTCCGCCCGGGCCATCAGGTGCTGCACCGCCTGCATGGCGGCCGCCTGCAAGGTGGCGACGCGATCGGCGGCGGGCGGCTCTTCCTTCAGACCGGAGACGTTCAGCCGCGGGGCGCTGGGCAGCTTGGAGATGCTGGCATCGCCGCAGGCCGGGCACCCCACCAGACCGCGGGACGACTGCGATTCGAAGTCCTCGTCGGAGCCGAACCAGCCTTCGAAGCGATGATCATGAGCGCAACGCAGGTTCAACACCTTCATGCGCCGGATTATGGGCCGCAGCCGCTTATCGGGGCGCGAAGCCGGGGATCGCCCAGCGCCCGAGGCGCCAATTCTGCAACCACTGCAGGCCGATCAGCGTCTTCGCGTCGGTCACGGCGCCGCTGGCGCACAGGCGGTCGAGTTCCGCTTCCTCGACCAGCTGCAGGTCGAGGAACTCGCCGTCGTCGAGCCGGCGCTCGCCGGCCGTCAGGCCGCGAGCAAACCAGATCTCGATGCGTTCGTTGGAGTAGGCAATGGCGTTGTGCAGTACGCCGGCCAGCGCCCATTCGGAGGCCTGGTAGCCGGTCTCCTCCAGCAGTTCCCGCTGCGCGCACGGCAAGGTCGGCTCGCCGGGTTCCAGCTTGCCGGCCGGAAACTCCAGCATCACGCGCTCGAGCGGGTAGCGCCACTGCCGCTCCATCACGAGGCGGCCATCGTCGAGCAGCGGCACGATCATCACCGCGCCCGGGTGGACGATGAACTCGCGGGTGGCCTGGCCGCCATCGGGCAGGCGGATCCGGTCTCGCCGCACCTGCAGCAGCCGACCCTCGAAGACCGTCTCGCGGGAGACAGTCTCCTCGCGCAAGTGCGCGTCGTCGGCGTGGGCGGGCGGCCGGCTCACGCCCTCGGGCTCAGGAACCCAGCGCCTTGACGATGGCCTGCGCGCACAGCGCCATCAGGCCACCCGGCAGGATGCCGAACACCAGCACCGCCGCGCCGTTGAGGGACAGGATGGTGCGCACCTCGCCCGTGCTCGCGATCGGCTGGGCATCGGCCGGCTCGTCGAAGTACATCACCTTGACGAGACGCAGGTAGTAGAACGCCGCCACCAGCGACAGCAGCACGGCGATCACCGCCAGCCAGATGTACAGCGCCACGTTGGTCGAGACGATCGCCTGCAGCACGGCCAGCTTGGCGTAGAAGCCCACCGTCGGCGGGATGCCGGCCAGGGAGAACATGAAGATCGCCATCACCGCGGCGTACCAGGGGCTGCGCCGTGCCAGGCCCTTGAAGTCGTCGATCTGCTCGGCCTCGTGGCCCGCACGCGACAGCAGCATCACGACGCCGAAGGTGCCCAGCGTGGTGAACACGTAGGTGAGCACGTAGAACATCGACGAGCTGTAGCCGTTCGCCGCCGACAGCGTGTTCACCGACACCACGGTGGGTGTCAGGCCGAGCAGCATGAAGCCGATCTGGCCGATGGTCGAGTACGCCAGCATGCGCTTGAGGTTGCTCTGCGCGATCGCCGCCACGTTGCCCAGCGCCATCGAGGCCACCGACAGCACGATCAGCATCTGCTGCCAGTCCTGTGCGATGCCCGACATGCCCTCGACCAGCAACCGGATGGTGATCGCGAAAGCGGCCAGCTTGGGCGCGCCAGCGATCAGCAGCGTGACGGCGGTGGGCGCGCCCTGGTAGACGTCGGGGATCCACATGTGGAACGGCACCGCCCCCAGCTTGAAGGCCAGGCCCGCAACCACGAACACGATGCCCAGCACCAGCACCGCCTGGTTGATCTGGCCGGTGGCGATGGCCTTGAAGACCTCGCCGATGTCCAGCGAGCCGGTGGCGCCGTACATCATCGACAGGCCGTACAGCAGGAAGCCGCTGGCCAGCGCGCCGAGCACGAAGTACTTCATCGCCGCCTCGGTCGACTGGGTGTGGTCGCGACGCAGCGCCACCAGGGCGTACAGGCTCAGCGACATCAGCTCGAGGCCAAGGTAGACGACGAGGAAATTGTTCGCCGACACCATGACGCAGATGCCCAGCAGCGAGAACATCGCCAGCGAGATCAGCTCGCCCTTGAGCATGTCGCGCTCGGCGGCGTAGGGGCGTGCGTAGGCCAGCGAGACCATCGTGGCCAGCGTGGCGAAGAAGGCCAGCAGGTGGCCCATCGGGTCGGCCACCACCATGCGCTGCACGGCGTAGACGGTGTCGCCGGCGTCGAAGCGCAGCAGGTGCAGCACGGCCACCGCGGCCAGCGAGGCCTGGGCCAGCAGGTAGGTCGGCGTGCGGCGCGGATGCGTCACCCAGAGGTCGACCATGGCGACCACCAGGGCCGTCACCAGCAGCACGACCTCGGGGGCGATGGCGAGCCAGTTCATCTGATTCATGTCGTTCTCGTCCGGCTCAGGGGACCAGCTTGGATTGCGCCACGTGCTTGAGCAGCTCGGTCACCGAGACGTGCATCACGTCGGTAAATGGCTTCGGGTAGAGGCCCATCCACAGCACGGCGATGGCGAGGATGGCCATCATCAGGAACTCGCGGCTGTTCAGGTCGGTGAGCGACTTGACGTCGTCGTTGGCCACCGGGCCGAAGTACACCCGCTTGACCATCCACAGGTTGTACGCGGCGCCGAAGATCAGCGCCGTGGCCGCCAGGAAGGCGAGCCAGAAGCCGGCCTTGACCGTGCCGAGGATGACCATCCACTCGCCGATGAAGCCGCTGGTGCCGGGCAGGCCGCTGTTGGCCATCGCGAAGAACACCGCGAAGGCCGCGAACTTGGGCATGGTATTGACCACGCCGCCGTAGGACGCGATCTCGCGCGAGTGCACCCGGTCGTAGAGCACGCCAATGCACAGGAACATCGCGCCGGAGACGAAGCCGTGCGAGACCATCTGCACGATGCCGCCGGAGACGCCCAGTTCGCTGAAGATGAAGAAGCCCAGGGTGCAGAAGCCCATATGTGCGATGGACGAGTACGCCACCAGCTTCTTCATGTCCTGCTGCACCAGCGCCACCAGGCCGATGTAGATCACCGCGATCAGGCTCAGCGCGATGATGAACCAGGCCCACTCGCGGCTGGCATCCGGCGCGATCGGCATCGAGAAGCGCAGGAAGCCGTAGGCGCCCAGCTTCAGCATGATCGCCGCCAGCACCACCGAGCCGCCGGTGGGCGCCTCGACGTGGGCATCGGGCAGCCAGGTGTGCACCGGCCACATCGGCACCTTCACGGCGAAGGCCATGAAGAAGGCGAAGAAGAGCAAGGTCTGCGCCGTGGCCGACAGCGGCAGCTTGTGCCAGGCCAGGATGTCGAAGCTGCCGCCCGACTTGTAGTAGAGGTAGACCAGCGCCACCAGCATCAGCAGCGAGCCGGCCAGCGTGTAGAGGAAGAACTTGAAGGCCGCGTAGACGCGCCGCGGGCCGCCCCAGATGCCGATGATGATGTACATCGGGATCAGCGTGGCCTCGAAGAACACGTAGAACAGCAGGCCGTCGACCGCGCTGAACACGCCGACCATCAGGCCGGACAGGATCAGGAACGCGCCCATGTACTGGTTGACGCGCTCGGCGATCACCTCCCAGGCCGAGATCACGACGATCACGGTGACGAAGGCGGTCAGCGGCACGAACCACATCGACAGGCCGTCGACGCCGAGGGCATAGCGCACGTTGAAGCGCTCGATCCATGGCAGCGACTCGGTGAACTGCAGCGCCGCGGTGGAGGTGTCGAAGCCGCTGATCAGCGGCAGCGTCACGAGGAAGCTGACGAACGCGCCGACCAGCGCCATCCAGCGCACCGCCCCGGCGTTCGAATCACGTCCGAACGCCAGCAGCAACACGCCGCAGGCGATCGGCAGCCAGATGGCCAAGCTGAGCAAACCCATGTTCTTGTTCTCCGTCCCGTCTGCTACTTGCCGCCCAGGCTGCCCAGGTAGGGCCACAGCTGCCAGGTCATCAGTGCAATGACGCCCACGATCATGACCAGCGCGTACCAGTAGAGGTAGCCGGTCTGAAGAAAGCGCGTCACCGAAGCCAGCGCGCCGACCGCACGCGCGGAGCCGTTGATGGCGCCGTCGATCAGGCCGACGTCACCGCCCCTCCACAGGCCGCGACCGAGGGCGCGCGCCGCGGGGGCGAAGACGTTCTCGTTGATCCAGTCCATGTAGTACTTGTTCTCCAGCACCTTCACGATGGGGCTGAAGGTCTTCGCGATGGCCGCCGGGATGCCCGGCTTGACCATGTAGAACACGTAGGCGGTGACGACGCCGGCCAGCGCCAGCCAGAACGGCAGCGTCATCAGGCCGTGCGTGGCCATGGCCAGCGCACCGTGGAAGTGCTTGGACAGCGTGGCCATCGCCGGATGCTTCGCGGCATCGACGGTGATGGCGTCCTTGAAGAACTCGCCGTGCACCAGCGGGCCGATCGTCAGGTAGCCGATCACCACCGACGGCACGGCCAGCAGCAGCAGCGGCGCCGTCACCACCCAGGGCGACTCGTGCGGCTCGTGCGCATGACCATGGCCATGGTCATCGTCGTGGTGGTCGTGCTCGCCGGGGAACGGCTTGTGGCGGAAGTGCTCCTTGCCGTGGAAGACGAGGAAGTACATCCGGAACGAATAGAAGGCGGTGACGAACACGCCGACGATCACCGCGAAGTAGGCGAAGCCCGAGCCGGCGATGGTCGAGGCATGCACCGCCTCGATGATGCTGTCCTTGCTGTAGAAGCCGGCGAACAGCGGCGTGCCGATCAGCGCCAACGAGCCCAGCAGCGAGGTGATCCAGGTGATGGGCATGTACTTGCGCAGGCCGCCCATGTTGCGGATGTCCTGGTCGTGGTGCATGCCGATGATCACGCTGCCGGCCGCCAGGAACAGCAGCGCCTTGAAGAAGGCGTGCGTCATCAGGTGGAACACCGCCACCGAGTAGGCCGAGGCGCCCAGCGCCACCGTCATGTAGCCCAGCTGCGAGAGCGTGGAGTA
>Ga0073934_10011192_pt1 | contig 10923 bp, 9 predicted proteins | sample LarsenN4metaG_FD_76834 | JGI IMG/M metagenome (GOLD analysis project Ga0073934, IMG submission 76834) | Hot spring sediment bacterial and archeal communities from British Columbia, Canada, to study Microbial Dark Matter (Phase II) - Larsen... ...
CGATCAGGCCGGCCGGATCGTCCTTGCCGCTGTTGATGCGGAAGCCGGTGCTCAGCCGCTCCAGGGACCGACTCAATCTGGCGTTCTGCTGGCCCAGGACGCGGCCGGCAATCAGAGATTGGATGTTGGTGTTGATTCGGCTCAACCTGGTTGGCCTCCAAACTCCCCGGCCGGCTGCTTTCCGGCGGTGCGGCCGCGCGTCCTGTCTGTGGCGCCGCCGATCCGCAGGTGCCGCGGGGCGTGGCCCGGTTTGAGCGCACCGAGTCCACGGGCACACAAGTTAGCTGTTCGTCTGTTCAGTCGCCAGTTTCACCCCTATCGCAGGGCGGAACTCACTTCCCCATTGCTCGCTTTGCCCGCTCCGCGTTGTCCGGCTCGGCCCCACCTGGTGATATGGCCATCTAAGACCGAGCCGCTCTTGGACCTCTCTACTCCGTCAGTGAGTCCGGGTAGGCCAATCGGCGAGCACCTCATGGCGGTTTAAGATAAAGCGACCGGGAATTGCGGAGCCTGCGCGGGTGGCCCGTTCGAGATCAGATGAAACGCAAAACAGGCTGTTGCCGGAAAGGAGAGAACAGTCCGAGAACCGGGCCCAAGTCCGAGGCAATCGACCGCCATGGGCGCAGCCTCGCCTGCGTGTGACGCGAGCGGTTCACGTCGGCCCCACGACGCGGAGCACCGAAAGGTCGATCGCCAGGACGCGCCAGGGGCTATCCGCCCAGCAGGGCCAGCACGGTCTGAGGTGTGGCATTGGCCAGGGCCAGCACGCTGGTGCCCGCGTTCACCAGAATCTGGTTCCGCGTCAGGCGCGAGGTCTCCGCGGCGAAGTCCGTGTCCCGGATGGCCGACTCCGAGGCCGTCAGGTTCTCCATGGTGATTTCAAGCTGGTTGATGTTGGTCTGCAGGGTGTTGCGTTCGAAGGCTCCCAGCCGGCCGCGAAGCTGGGCCACCTGGGTGATGGCCAGATCGGTGATGGCCTGCGCCCGGCGGGCCTGTCCGGCGACCAGGCTGAAGTCGCCGCCGGTGACGATCTGGGAGAGGAACCCGGTGATGTCGTCTCCCAGGCGCGATCCCGCCACGGATTGCACGCCTAGGGCCTCCTGTTGATTGGAGTTGATATCCGGGCCCAACTGGAACAGGGCTCCTCCTCCGGTGATGTCGAACCGACTGGTGGCGCTGAGCGGGAAGGTCTCCTGAAGGTTCAGCTCCAGGTCCAGCGTCAGACTGTTGAGCGTCAGGTTCAGCCCCCGCCCGATGACCAGGGCCCCGTTGATGGTCGCCGCCGCGTCCTGACCGGCGTCGAACCTGACCAGGGCACCGTTCACGTCCGTCACGTCGAACGTGTCACCCCCCAGCGGGGTGACGCTGACGAACTGACTGGAACCGTAACCGACGCTCCGCAGGGCCACGCCGCTGCCGGGATTGGACGAGTTCAGGTAAACGGCCTCCACCCCGGTGGCGTCACTGATGTCGTTGATCGCCTGGTAGACGCTCTGCACTGAGGCCGCGGACTCGAAGGTGAGCGTGGCCACGCCCCGGTTGCCCCGAATCTCCACCGTGGCCCGGCTGGAGACGGCCGAGGCCCGGAACTGAAGCTCGCCCTTCTGCGCCGACTGGGTCAGGATGACTTCCACGGGGATGCTGGTGCGCGTGCCGAACTTGGCTCCGTGCACGCGGACGCTGGCCAGGTCGGCGAAGTCCACGCCGCTGAGCACATAGTCCAGCCCGCCGTTCAGCAGGGCCCGCCCGGCAAAGGTGGTGGTGTTGGCGATGCGGGTGATGGACTCGATGGCCGAGTCGATCTGGAGCTGGTTGGCCCGGATTTCCTCGTCCGAGACGGCTCCGGTGTTGGCCGCCTCCAGGATCAGCTCCTGGATGTCCACCAGCAGACTGGCCACCTCGTTGAGGGCCCCTTCGGTGGTGGAGACGACGTTGATGGCCCGCTGGGAGTTGTCGATGGCCTGGTTGACGCTGGCGATCTCGGCGCGCAGATTCTCGGAGACGATCAGACCCGCCGGGTCGTCCGCCCCGCGGTTGATGCGCAGTCCCGTAGACAGGCGCTCCAGCGAGATTTGCAGGTCGCCCTGTGCCCGACGGAGGTTCTTCTGCGCCACCAGGGCCGGCACGTTGGTGTTGATTCGAGCCATGTGCAATCCTCCTTGATTGAACCGGGAGGCCCGCAGCGGGGGCCGGTCACCTTCGGCTGCACGTCCACCCTTTCCGGCGGACGATCCCAGGGCTGCGCCGATGAGTGCCGGCGATCGGCGTCAGCGTGAATCGGCCGGCGGCGCGGGGCCCTTGCCCGCACCGCCCGGCGGTTGATCCTTCGGTTTGGCGTCCTTTTCCTCCAGTTTGGGCAGATCCTCGGGCTTGACGTTGGCCGCCCGCAGGTTCTCGTTCTTGATCGCGTCGTAGACCTCCTTGCGGTGCACCTGGACCCACTTGGGGGCGTTGATCCCCAGGCGCACCTTGTCCCCGCGGATGTCCACCACGGTGATCTCGATGTCATCCCCGATCATGATGGTCTGATCGCGTTGTCTGGAGAGCACCAACATCCTCGGCTCCTTCCTCGGCCATGCCGATGCTGTGTCCATCCGTCACCGGCGGCGTGACCGGGCGAGGGCATGCGGCGGGGCTCACGCCGGCGCCGTCATTCCGCAGATACGCACGTCCGCGACGCTGTTGGGGCGGCGGAGCAGTGGCCGTGTAGCAGGGTCTATGTCTTTTCATTATAGGACGGTAGACCCCGCCGGCCAAGCGCCTACGCCGTTTTGCTCACCACCGCATCCCTGCGCGGGAGCGTCAGCAGCGGGTGTCGCGTGCTGTACTTGCGGTCCGACAACACCAACTGCACCGCCGCCCGGGACTGTACGTTGACCACCAGCGGTCCCTGCAGGTTGCCCGTCAGCGTGTCATCCACCTTGTTGCAGATGATCAACACCTGGGCCCCGGACAGGTCGGCCAGCCCGATGGAGGCCATCTCCTCCGCCCGGATGGCCGCCTGATAGTTGGGGACCAGCACCCGCGGATCGCAGACCACGAAGGCCAGCTCCTTTCGGTCGACGGCCTGCAGCCAATAGAAGACGCTCTTCTCGCCCGTCTGGATCAGGGCGTATTCGTGGTTGCCGGGGAATCCCAGGATCCCCTTCTCGAAGCGGATGAGCCGTCGCTCGTCCGCCTCAATCGAGCCGAAGCGCGATGTTTCGATGATCATCGCGACACTCCTTGTGGTAGCCGGTCCTCCATGACCGCCCCTTCCGCGCCCCCGGCCGAACACCGGCCACCAGCCGGTCCGCCGGCCTGGTTGACTGGGGCAGCACGGAACGGTCCGCGGCCTCCTGGTCCGCGACCCGGAACTTCCACTTCCGGGCGGTCCGAGCCTGCTCCGGGCGGGCGGCCACCGATGCCGCCCGGACGGCACGCGCTTGCCGGCCGGCGCGGACGCCGGCCAATCCCCCCTCGCGCAAGGTTTTGTTTCACCGATTCGATAGCGGCTAACGAAACCAGTCCTGACCTGCGATGGTCATGCTGAACAAAGCGAAGCATCTGCTCCTCCTTCGGCCGCGGGACTGGTGGCGACCAGATCCTTCGCTGCGCGTCGCTCCGCTCAGGATGACCTGTTGGGCACGTTCTGTTAGAAACTATCTCAAAACGTCGCTGGTGGGTGCCACCGGCGGCTTGTCCGCCAGTGCACGGGGAGGCAAGCTGCCCCTGGCACCCCTTTTGAGATAGTCTCTTAGACGTTCGAAGTTTCGTTTTCATGGCCCGGCCACTCCCCTCATCTCAAGAAGTCCAGCAGCGACAGACCCAGCAACTGAGAGCCGCTGGACAGGTTGGCCTGGAAGGCCAACTGAATCTGCTGGAAGCGGGCGATGGCTTCCGTGTAGTCCAGGTCTTTCAGGTCGCTGAGGGTGGTCTGGGTCAGCAGCAGGGCGTCCTCGGTCTGCTGCCGGCGGGCTTCCATGCCCGCCGCCCGGGCCCCCACCACCCCGCGCCGTTCGTTCAATTCGCCGATCAGCTCCCCCAACCGGCTGCCGGCCTCGGTGATGGCTCCCTCGTTGCCGGCACGCAGGGCCTGCTCCAGCTTGAGCAGCACGCCGAAGACGCCGTCCACCTCCACCCCGTTCACGTCGTCGCCCAGCAGCTCGGTGGCCGGGTCGGGCGCGGACTTATTCAGTCCCAGGTCGTCGGCGGCGAAGGAGGGGCTGTTCGGCGGGCGGGAGACGCTCAGGTCCGCCGCGTTCGACCCGGTCGTGTCCACCAGGCGGAGGCCGTTGCCGCTGGCGGCCAGCGACGCCACCACCGTACCCGCCGTGGCCGCGTTGATGGCGTCGATCACGTCCTGCACGGTCACCGACCCGTCCAGGTTCACGTCGTAAACCGTGCCGTCCTTGGCGGTGATCCGCAGGTCCGCCCGGCCGGCGACGATGTCCACGCCCCGGCCGTTGTTCAGCTCGCTCAGCAGGGTCCCCGCGTGCAGCGAGCGGATGCCCAACTGAGCGGCCGTCGTTCCGCCGCTCTCGCCGATCCGCAACGCCGTCCCGGAGATCCGGTTCACCACGTTGATGCCCGTGCGCTGCTCGTTGATCTCCGCCCGCACGCCGACGTTGGCCGCGTTGATGCGGTTGAGGATGTCTTCCACCGTGTTCGCCGTGCTCAGGTCAACGGTGGCGGAGAGAGCGCCGTTGGTAATCAGGATGGGGTCCGCCAGGTTCAGGCCGGCCCCGCCGTTGAGCAGAGCCACCGGCGTGGTGAGAGTGAGCATGGGATTCAGGTCGTCGCCCACCAGCGGCGGGGATGCCGGCGGGTCCCGCAGCAAGCCCAGGTCGGAGGCCGTCGTGCCGCTGCCCGCCTCGCGGACGGCGATGGCCGCCGCGGGCGAGTTCAGTGTCAGCCCGTTGCCCGCGGCGTTGAGGCCGGCCAGCGTTCCCGTGCCGCCGGCCAGCAGGTAAGCGTTGTTGATCGCATCCAGGGCGTCGCCGACGGTGTCCGCCCCGGTCAGGTCCACGGTGAAGACGCCGACGCCGCCGACCTCCTCGATCTGGATCACTCCCAGCCGGATGCCCAGACCGTTGGCCCCGAACAGGTCCACCAGGCGCGTGTCCAGCGACAGATTGGGGTTCAGATCCACAAACCCCTGCACGCGGCTGGACAGGGCCCCGAAGAAATCCCTCCCCGTGACGCTGAAGCTGTCCTCGCCGGCGGGATCGACGCGGGCCCGCAGCTCGGCCACGTCCCCCAGGTAGACCACGCCGCCCATGTTCCGCTCGAAGGGCGGCGTCGTGGTTTTGCGTCCCCCGAACAGGAACATATCGATGTGCTGGCGGTTGCCCACGGCCACGAGCTGGTCGATGATGCTGCTCACCATGGTCGCCGCGGAATCGCGCTCCGCCTGGCTGACCAGGGAACTGACGTTGGCCAGTGCCAGAGCCTTGGCCTCCAGGAGCAGATCGCCGACGGCGTTGCCCGCCGAGTCCGTGGCCGACAGAAACCCGCGGGCGAAGCCGACCACGTCCAGGAGCTTGTTCTGCTGCTCCAGCAGCTCGGTCAGGTCGACGGCCTGCCCGGCCACCAGCGGCTCGTCGCTGATGCTGTTCAGCTTGTTGCCGGTGGCCAGGCGGTTCTGCTGGACGAACAGGTCCAGCGTGTTGCGGCGGAGCGAATCCAGCAGGGACATGGTCCGCAGGTTGAAGCTGACGCGGGACAGGTTGATGGGCGTGATGGCCATTTCTATCGCACCTTCGTCAGTCGCCTAGCGCACCAGGGCCAGCATCTCCGCGATCAATTCGTCCACCACCGTCACGTACCTCGCCGCCCCCTGGAAGGACCGCTGGAACTTGGCCAGAGCGATGGCCTCCTCGTCCAGGCTGACCCCGCTGACCGACTCCTGCTGGGCCTGGAGGCTGGTGAGGATGACGTCGGCGGCCTCGGCGCCGGAGTTGGCCGCCGAAGAGGTGGCGGCGACGGTGCCCACCATGGATCCATAGAAGTCCAGCAGGCTGACGCCGCCGAGGGTGGCGCTGGCGGCGGTTCCCAGCGCGGCCAATCGACCGGCGTTCGTCCCGTCGCCGGCCAGCGCCTCCGTAGCGGCGGCGATGAACTGCGAGTTGCCCTCCACGGCCGCGTTCAGCCTGATGTCCCGCGCGTCCTTGCCGTCGAAAAAGGTGTTGATCCCCAGGGCGGCCAGCGCCGCCGAGCTGTCCTCGGCGAAGCTGAAGGTAAAGCCGCTGGCGGCGGTGATCTGCAACCGGTTGTCCGAGGTCAAGGTGGCCGTCAGATTCGGGACGGCGCCAATCGCCGCCTGTAAGTCGAGCAGGCTGGTGTCCGGCGGGGGGGTGATCCCGTCCAGATCCACCTGGATCACGGTGGTGGTGATGGTCCCCGTGGCCTGGTCGCGGACCTTGATCAGGAACGAGCCGTTCACCGGCGGGAAGGTCAGACCGGCGGTCGTGCTGTTCAGCGCCGCCGTCGGGTCGGCCGCAGAATAGGTACCGGTCACCGACTGAAACCATTGCAGGCCCTGCCCGGAGGAGTGCACCCGGTTCACGTCGTAGATCAACGCCGCGGCCAACTCGTTGAGGGCCTCAAGCTGCCCGACCACGTGCGTGTCCCGCGAGGCCATCAGCCCCTCGAGCCGACCGCCGCTGAGGTCGACGCGCATGCGGTTGGCCGCGAAGAGCACCTGCACCCGCTCAATTCCCTTGACCACTTCCGTCTCCGTGGTCAGGCCCATGGAGATGCCGTCGAAGACCAGCGGCTCGTTGCCCAGATAGACGTTCACCGCCCCGGTGGGCTGCTCGCGGGTGGTGACGCGAACGATCTCGCTCAGCTCGGCCAGCAGGGCGTCCCGCCGGTCCCGCAAGGCTCCCGCGCCGGTGCCCGCGGCGTCGCCGGCCACGATCTGCACGTTGAGCCGGGCCAGCTCGGCGGCCAGCTCGTTGGCCCGGTCCGTGGCCTCGACGATCCGCGCGTTGAACTCACCGGCCATGGCGAAGACGGACTCACGCTGTCGGCGCAGCTCGGCGGCCAGCGCCGCCCCGCCGGTCAGCACCGTCCGCCGGGCACCGATATCCTGGGCCTGGGTCTGCAGGTCCGCCCAGGCGCCGAAAAACTCGTTCATCAAGGTGGACAGATCGTTCTCCGTCAGTTCGTTGAGGATGGACTCGATCTGACCCAGAGCGGCACGCTCGGTGAGCACCGATTCCCGGTCCCCCAGCGCCGTCCGCACGCGAGCCTGCAAAGCCTCGTCCACGTTCCTCCGCAGGGCGGACATGGCCACGCCGTTGCCCGGCTGAAAACCCTCCGCCGTCCTTCCGCCCGGCACGCCGGAAAGGATGGCCGACAGCCGCACGTATCCCGGCCGGGCGGCGTTGGCGATGTTGTGGCCCACCACCTGCAAGGCGCTCTGGTAGGTCAGCAGGGCGCTACGCCCGATCTGCAGTGCGCCGTTCAGAAGTCCCATGCGCTACCCCGTCACCTCAAACAGCCGCGCCCCTGCCCCCGATTGCGCCCCCCCCAACCGGCTGTAGCCGCTTTGCTCGCGGCCGCCGGCGGCCATGACCGCGTAAATCCGCTGGAAGTGCCCCAGCATCTCCCTGCCCACCAGGGCCGCGACGCGATTGGCCTCCGCGGTCTGCTGCATGGCCTGCCGGAGGACGCCGCCCAGGGCGGTCAGCCTCACCGCCAGCGGCTCTCCGACCCGCGAGGCCAGTTCGCTGATGGTCATTGCCCGGCTGGCTTTGCCGTCCCGGCCGAACTGTTCGCCGATCAGCTCCATGAGTTGCTTCCTCAGGCCTTCGCGCTCCTCCAGGCGCTCGGTCAGGAACCGCTCTCGACCGGCCGCCTGCGCCATGGCCTCGGTGTCCGCCCGGCGCATGGCGGCCAGCTTCCGCCCGATCACTTCCCGCAGCTCGGCGCAGAGCTGGTGCATCTCCTCCAGCAGCGCCAGGAGCTGACCGACGCGCTTCTCCGGGGCCGCGCTAGTCACGCCCTGGACCTCCCCGCTCGTACGCCGCCGCCAAACGGCGGTAGATGGCCTCATCGACTCCCAGTCGCCCGGCCTGCCCCGCCCGACGGGCCAGCTCCAGGTTCAATTGGGAGCGGAACATCTCCTCCCCGCGACCTCCGTGGCCGTACTTGCCTTGGAGGGAGCCTGTCTGGGCGCTGTTCAGCAGCGGCAGGTAGAAGGCGAGCCCGACGAACTCGTTGACCTTCTCCCGCAGGTGCGGGAAATCCGTTCCCGGCCGGCCCGCAGCGATCACTAATGTCACGCCTACGTCACTCATCTTCGGTCACCAGGGAAAAAACAGAATTACTCCTCGATCAGCAGCCGGCCCAGCAGCTTGCCGGTCTTGTCCAGCTCCTCGATGATCTCGATCTGGTCGCGGGTAGGGACCTTCAGTTGGTCCAGGGCCGTCAGCAGGTCCACCAGCTTGGTGCCGCCGATGCGCGTGGTGTCCAGCGGCACGAAGGGCTTGACCTCGCCGGTGGGAGGCTGCTCCGGCCCGGGCGGCGCCGCGGTGGTGATGCTCAGCCCGCTGTGGGCCACCACCACGGGCAGGATCTCCACGTCGCCGGTCACCACGATGGAGCTGGTCTTGCGGTTGATGCGCACGCGGGCCTCGGTCTCCGGGGCGAACAGCGGCAGCGATTCGATGTGGGCGATGTAGCCCGCCGGAGAGTCGCGTTCCACGCTGGGGACGCGCACGAGGACGTTCTTGGCGTCCGCGGCCACCGCCACCACGCTCAACTCTGCCGGCTCCGAGGCGTCCTCGTTGATGATCTGGGCGATGGCGTGGGCCATGGCGTAGCCGGCGTGGGCGTCGTCCAGCACCAGGGTGAAGTAGTGGGCGTCCGGCTCCACCCAGGCGAGCTGGTGATCGAGCTCGCGTCCGGCGGCCACGAAGTTGTGGATGATGTTCGCCTCCAGGACCGCCCCCTGACGGATCACGCCGGCGGTGGGCACCGCCAGCTCGTCCACCACCACGGCCCCGGAGGCCAGGGCGTAGTTGAACTGGTCCTGCTTGGTCGGACCCTGCAGCGGACAGGTCAGCAGCCGCCCGCCGAGAAGGCTCTTGGCCGCCCCCAGCGACGTCACACGCACGTCCAGGCGATCACCCTCGCGCACGCCGAACTCCGGCAGGGTCGCCTCGACGGCCACGATGGCCACGTTCTTGGAGTCCTTCAGCTCCTCGAACTTGGCCACCGGGTTGGAGAACTGCTCCAGGAAGGAAGCCAGGGGTCTGACAGCGGGCATGAAGGCGCCGCCATCCCCGGTCCCCTTCAACCCGGTCACCAGACCCATGCCCACGAGCCGGTTGACCCGCTGGCCCTTCAGGTGGGTGATGTCGCTGACCTTGGCCGCCCCGGCGCCCGCCGCGGCCAGGCCCACAAGACAGGCCGTCAAGGCCCCTCGCCGCCACCAGGATGTCACACCCGCGTCACTCATACACCTTCATCTTTCCTCTCTCATCTCTCATCCGTCGCGCTTCCCTCGCCCCCAACCCTAAATGGGTTTCACGAGGTCCCACGCCTTGGTCAGCCAGCCGCGCTCGGTGGCGCTCTTGGTGATGCCGCGATGGTGGACCAGCACCTCCAGGTCGGCGACCTTGGTGCTCAGCACCGAGTTGTCCGGTCCCACGTCATCACCGCGGCACTTGCCGGTCAGTGTCAGCCTGATGTCCTCCTCGTCGTGGGAGATGTGCTTGCTGGCCTCGAAGACCAGCACCCCGTTGGGTTTGACGTCCACGATCTCCACCTGCACCCGGGTGGTCAGCTTGTCCTCCCGGTCGTGGTCGCCGCGGGCCTTGCGCTCCGCCTCGAAAGTTAAATCCACCCCCGGCTGGCCGTTGCTGAGCTGGTCGGTCCCCAGACGATGGTCTTCATAAAAGCGGAACCAATCCTGGAGCTTGGCCCGCAGGTCCACCTCGTTCTTGGTCCGCGTCCGCCCGTCCGACTCGTACTGCTTGCGTTCCTGAACCACCACGGTGATCAGGTCGTGCACGCGGAAATTCCGCGGCGGAGGCAGGACCACGGCCACGAAGGAGGTCTGCTCCAGGGCCGCGTTGCGATGAAAGAAGCCCGGTCCGGGGGCCTCGGGCGGCTCGGCCGGGACCGGCCTGACCGTCCGCACGTGAGCGCTGCCGCCGGCCAGCGAGGAACTCTGGCCCCTGGCCGCCCGTGCCATGAGGACGACACCCGCCGCCAGCACCAGCCAGGCGATCAGCCGCCGGGTCATGAGTCGGCCTCCTGATCCGCGGTCGCCGTTCGGTGGGCCAGCACCTCCACCGTCTGCGGGCCGCTGATGCGGGCCTGGAAGGAGCGGTTGGAGCCCTCGTTCTTGACCGGGATGACGCTCCCGTAGGTGCCGCCCTCCAGGGCCTTGCCCACCGTCCTGATCATCATCCCCCCCAGCCGGTGGTAGACGGTCACCAGTTGCCCGCGCTTGACCAGGGGAACGGGCGTCACGTCCCGGGCGGTGAAGACCTCGCCGCGCTCGATGAACCGCCGGGCCTGCTGCCCGACCAGCGAGGACAAGTCCGTGACACCAAGCTGGTCCAGGCTGGTGAACCGCCTGGCCGCCAGGGCCACCTCCTTGTCAGCAATGGGCATCCCGCGGTTGATGGGCCGCCGGGCCACGGCCACCTGGCGAACCAGGGCCACCTCCGCGATCAGCGGGACGGTCTGCACGATACGGCCGGCGTCCAGCACCTCCGCCTCCAGGCTCACCAGCCCCAGCGGGAGCGGGTCCTTCAGGCGGATGCGGAAGGCGAACGGCGGCTCGCTCAGCGACAGCGCGGGGCGAGACCGAGCGGACCGATCCAGGCTGACTTGGACCTCGCCCCCGTGCTCGGCCAACAGGGCACGAATGTGGGCCATGACGGCCTCTTCCAGAGTGCGGCCGGCGCGGCCGGGCGTCTCGTC
>Ga0073934_10011193_pt1 | contig 10923 bp, 9 predicted proteins | sample LarsenN4metaG_FD_76834 | JGI IMG/M metagenome (GOLD analysis project Ga0073934, IMG submission 76834) | Hot spring sediment bacterial and archeal communities from British Columbia, Canada, to study Microbial Dark Matter (Phase II) - Larsen... ...
GAGCGAGAAGCGCACCCAGATGGGATCGGTCTGCATGATGCGCGCCAGCAGCCCGTCGCTGACGCTGACGAGGCTGCCCTCGCTCTTCTCGGCACGCGTGGCGATGCCCGAGATCGGCGCCGTCACGGTGGTGTACGAGAGGTTCAGCTCGGCCTCGCGCACGCGCGCCTGCTGCACGCCGAGCGCGGCCTCGGCCAGCGCCAGCTGGCTCGCGGCGTCGTCGGCCTCGCGGCGCGAGATGGCCTGCAGCTCGGCCAGCGGCTTCAGTCGCGCGGCCTCGCGCCGGGCCTGCTCGACCCTCGCCTGTTCCTGCGTCAGCGCGGCCCGCGCCTGCGCCAGCGCGATCTCGAACGGCGCGCGGTCGAGCGTGAACATCGGTGCGCCTGCGCGGATGGCTTCACCCTCGCGGTAGCTCTGGCGCTGCAACACGCCGCCCACTCGGGCCCGGACCTCGACCTCCTTGGCGCCTTCGGCCTGGCCGACGGCCTCGACGAGCACCGGCACCACCTGCTGCTGCACGACGCGCACGGCCACCGGCATCGGCGGCATCGCTCCACCCGGCCCGCCGTGGCCCGCGCCACCCGCAGGCTCGCGCCCGCCGCAGGCCGCCAGCAAGACGGTGCACAGGGCCACGCCTGCGAGCGCGCGGGCGCGCGCTGCGCGCGGACCCGACGGCAGAAGGGGGGCGACGGAATGGAAAGCGGTCATGGCTCGGCGGAGGGTGAGGTTGGGGCGCGAAGGCGCCCGCTCCCTGCGCTCGCAAACGCGGCCGCAGGCGTCCTCCGGTGCACGACGATCGAGGCGGCCCGTATTCGACAGGGCACCGGTCGGTCGCGCGGGTGTCGTCTCGGTTTCTAGGCGCGGCAGTGTAGGGGCGCGCGCGGACGACCCGTATTACAGGTGTCATTCAGTGTGCGTGTTAGATTCCCAGCACGCGGTTCGATGGCCGCGCCGCGCGTGCCTACCGCTGGCGGCGCGCAGCCGGCAGGACCCGATGGCAGCAACGCGCACGTCATGAGGTCGTCATCGCAGACGAGCCTGTTCGAGAGCGACGACGGCGACGGTGCCGAAGACGGCATCCCGCGCGCCTCGACGCCGCTGGCGGCCGTGATGCCGGCTCCGTGCGACCCGCAGATCCTGGACCTCGCCTCGCGACTGCACGCGCGTTGGCAGGGGCGGCTTCACCTGGGTACCTCGTCGTGGCACTTCCCGGGCTGGGCCGGGCGGATCTGGGCACGCCCCTACCCCGAGGCGCTGCTGTCGCGGCAGGGCCTCTCGGCCTACGCTCGGCACCCGCTGATGCGCTGCGTCAGCCTGGACCGCGCCTTCTATCGTCCGCTGGACGAGGCCGCCTATGCGGGCCTTGCCGCGCAGGTGCCACCGGACTTCCGCTTCGTCGTCAAGGCGCCGGCGCTCGTCACCGATGCGCAGCTGCGCGAGCCGGGCAGCGGCGCGCCACTGCGCGACAACGCGGGCTTCCTCGATGCGCGCGCAGCGGTCGAGTCGGTCGTGCGCCCGGCACTCGCGGGCCTGGGCGAGCGACTCGGCGTGCTCGTCTTCCAGATCTCCCCATTGCCTGCGCGCCTGCTTCACGACGAGGCCGGCTGGCATGCACGGCTCGAGGCTCTGGCCGCCGCAGTCAGCGAAGCGCTGCAGGGCCGCGCGCTCGCCGCGCTCGAAGTGCGTGACGCGGATGCGCTGGCGCCCGCGCTGGCGGCGCTGCTTCGTCGCCACGGCTGGCGATGCTGCCTGGGCCTGCACGACCGCATGCCCGCAGCCGAGGCGCAACTGCCGATGCAGCGGGCGTTGTGGCCGGGCGATCTCGTCTGCCGCTGGAACCTGCACGCCGGCCTGCGCTACAACGAGGCGCGTGACGCCTGGGCGCCGTTCGACCGCCTGCGGGCCGAGGACCCGCCGACACGCTCCACGCTGGCGCGCGTGGCCCGCGCGACGCTCGAGGCCGGCCATCGCGTCTTCATCACCATCAACAACAAGGCCGAGGGCTCGGCGCCCGCTTCGGTGATGGCATTGGCCCGGTGCCTGGCCTGAGCGCGGCGCAGGCGGGGCTTCCGCTGCTCAGGGCGGCGTCCGTCGCGCGGCGGCGGGCCCCGCAGGCCCAGGGCCTCGCGCGCTGATCCGGTCGAGGTCACCGCCAGCGCGGAGCCCGTCGCGCATCAGACTCGTTGCCGGCGCGCCCGCGCGGAGCCCGGTGCCCGCCTGGCGCTTCTCGTCGGCCTGCTTGTAGCCGCTGTCCTACTGCGACGTTTCCTGCCCTCCGACAGTGCGGCGTCGCCCGCGGCGGAACACTGAGGCCCATGTCAGCCACCGCGAGGAAGGTCCCCATGAAGACCACCGTCACCGCCACCGCCGCTGCGACCGCTGCCATCGCCACCGCCCTGCTGTGCCCTCTCGGCGCCGTCGCCGCGGGCACCTGGAGCCAGCAGCCGACCGAGGTCATGGGCATCCGGCTGGGCGCACCGATCGAGAGCGCCGGCATCCCGCCCTGCGACGCGGTCAACGAGGTGCGCGGGCGTCTCAGCACCTCGGCCATGTGCTTCCATCCGCGATCGGCGCCCGGTCGTCCGGATCGCACCTACTACACGGTGCACAACGCGCCCGATCTGGGCGCCGGCCGCCAGCAGGTCGTCATCGAGGTCGCCTATGGCCAGATCGCCGGCGTCCTGCTCACGGGCCGCGCCCAGCGCTTCGACAAGATGGCCACCGTGCTGGAGGCGCGCTACGGCAAGCCGACCGAAACCGTCGGCGACGCGGGACGCAGCCGCGGCGGCGGCGGCGGCCTCGCCGCTGCAGTCTCGAAGCGATGGCGCGGTGACCGCGTGACGATCGAGGCCGTCAGCCCCTTCGGCAGCTCCGACGAGTACACCGTGTACTGGTCCGACCTCTCGACGCAGGCGCGCAGGGAAGCACAACTCGCGCGGGACTCGGCCCGCATCGCCAGCAAGCTGTAGAAGGCGCCTGGAGCAGGCCCGAAGACGTGGGCAGCGCTGGCGGAGACGGAGGGATTCGAACCCTCGATGCAGGTTTTGCCCGCATACTCCCTTAGCAGGGGAGCACCTTCGGCCACTCGGTCACGTCTCCGGCGAAGTGCGCGGATTCTAGCCCCGTTCGGATCCCGCCACGCCATCGGGCCTGCGCCGCATCGGTGCCAGCGTCGAGCCTCGCGGGCGCACCGCGCGCGTCGAGGCGGGCTCAGGCCGCCTTCGGCTCCTCGAGGCCGAAGGCCTTGTGCAGCGCGCGCACGGCGAGCTCCATGTACTTCTCGTCGATGACGACGCTGGTCTTGATCTCGCTGGTCGTGATCATCTGGATGTTGATGGCCTCGGCCGACAGCGTCTGGAACATCTTGGCGGCGATGCCGGCGTGGCTCTTCATGCCGATGCCGACGATGCTGACCTTGCAGATGCGCGGGTCGCCGCGCACGTCGGCCGCGCCCACGCTCGGCAGCACCTTCGACTTGAGCAGGTCCATCGTGCGCTGGTAGTCGTTGCGGTGCACGGTGAAGCTGAAGTCGGTGCGCCCGTCGTGGCTGACGTTCTGGATGATGACGTCCACGTCGATGTTGGCCTCCGCCACCGGGCCCAGCAGCGCGAATGCGATGCCGGGCCGATCGGGCACGCCGATGACGCTGATCTTCGCCTCGTCGCGGTTGAACGCGATCCCGGCCACGACGGCTTGTTCCATCTTCTCGTCTTCCTCGAAAGTGATCAGGGTGCCGGAGGCCGCCTCTTCCTCGATGGGGATGTCGTGCGGCGTGAAGCTCGAGAGCACGCGCGTGGGCACGCGGTACTTGCCCGCGAACTCCACCGAGCGGATCTGCAGCACCTTGCTGCCGAGGCTCGCCATCTCGAGCATTTCCTCGAAGCTGATCGTGTTGAGCCGCCGTGCCTCGGGCACGATGCGCGGGTCGGTGGTGTAGACGCCGTCGACATCGGTGTAGATGAGGCACTCGGCCGCCTGCAGCGCGGCAGCCACCGCCACGGCCGAGGTGTCGCTGCCGCCGCGACCGAGGGTGGTGACATTGCCCTCCGGGTCGAGGCCCTGGAAGCCCGTGATGATGACGACGCGCCCGGCCGCGAGGTCGGCGCGCACGCGCTTGTCGTCGATGCGCGAGATGCGCGCCTTCGTGAAGGCCGAATCGGTCTCGATCGGCACCTGCCAGCCGGCGTAGCTGACGGCCGGCACCCCCTGCGCCTGCAGCGCCAGCGCGAGCAGGCCCACCGACACCTGCTCGCCCGTGGCCGCGATGGCGTCGAACTCGCGCATGGCCGCGGGCGTGCCGGCCATCGTGGCGTCCGGCATCAGTTCCTTCGCCAGGCCGAGCAGGCGGTTGGTCTCGCCGCTCATCGCCGAGGGCACCACCACCATCTGGTGGCCGGCGCGCACCCACTTGGCGACGCGTTGCGCGACGCTGCGGATGCGCTCGGTGGAGCCCATCGAGGTGCCACCGTACTTGTGAACGATCAGGGCCATCTGCTGCGTCTCTGCGGAACTCTTCTTCGTCGCGCCGCAGGCCGCGGCGCGCAAACGGGTGATTTTAGACGGTCCCCTCGGGCGGCCCGGCGCCACCCGGGCGCCTTCCCCGGGGCCGCTACGCCGGGCGACGCCGTGCCGCGGCCTTCTCAGGGGCGAGCCGGCCGCGCGCGAGTACGAGGTCGCCTTCCCCCGCCGGCCAGCGCGCCCGGTGGCGTCCAGGCAGTTCGTCGCACAGACGGCGCACCAACGTCTCCGGCACCGGCATCGGCAGCACCGACGCGAGCCACAGCCGCAGCACCGCCATGCGACGGGCTGGCGACAGCGCCCCCCACGCCGCCACCGGCAATGCACGGCCCTGCGCGCCGAGCGCCGACAGGTCGGCCGCGGCCACCTCGGCCACGAGCGCCGCGTCGGCCGCGGCCCGCTGCGCGGCGCGCGCCAGCGTGGTCTCGGCATCGGGGAAAGCCGCCGTGAGCGCCGGCCACAACGAACGCAGGCGCGCCCGAGCGAAACGGCGGTCGACGTTGCTCGGGTCCTCGGCGTGGCGCAGCCGATGCCGGCGCAGGTAGGCATCGATCGCCTCGCGCGGGCATCCGAGCCACGGGCGCGCCCAGGTCAGCCCGTCGCGCTGCACCGCGCGCGGCATCGCCGCCAGGCCTGCGGCGCCGCCGCCGCGCAGGGCCTGGATCAGGAACGTCTCGGCCTGGTCCCGACGGTGCTGCGCCAGCAGCACGAGATCGCAGCCTTCGGCGCGGGCCAGGCGGGCGAGCGCCTCGTACCGATGCCTGCGCGCCCAGGCCTCGACGCTGTCGCCGGGCGCAGGGGCGCCCTGCAGGCGCTCGAAGGCAAACCGCGCGCCGAGCCGCTTCGCCTGGCGGCGCACCCGTTCCAGCCACGCATCGGCCCCGGGCATCAACCCGTGATGGACGTGGAGCGCGACGACCGCCACGCCGAGCCGCCGCGCCTCGTGCGCCGTGGCATGCAGGAGCGCAGTCGAATCGCGGCCGCCACTGGCCGCCACCGCCACGCTCGGGCCCGGCCGCTGCGCGGCCGTCATGTCAACGTTCCGTGCTGTCGGCGAAGCGCCCGTAGGCGCGCAGCCGGTCGTAGCGGCGCTGCAGCAGGTCCTTCGGCTTCAGGTCGGCCACCTGCCGCAGCGCATCGCCGAGGGCGCGCTTGAGCTGCGCGGCCATCCAGGCCGTGTCGCGGTGCGCCCCGCCCACGGGCTCGTTGACGATCTTGTCGATCACGCCCAGTGCCTTCAGCCGATGCGCGGTGATGCCCAGCGCCTCGGCCGCGTCGTTCGCACGCTCGGCCGTCTTCCACAGGATCGACGCGCAACCCTCGGGCGAGATCACCGAGTAGACGGCGAACTGCAGCATCAGCACCTGGTCGGCCACGCTGATCGCCAGCGCACCGCCCGAGCCGCCCTCGCCGATGATGGTGGTGAGGATGGGCACCTCGAGCCGGGCCATCTCGAAGATGTTGCGTCCGATGGCCTCGCTCTGGCCGCGCTCCTCGGCGCCGATGCCCGGGTAGGCCCCGGGCGTGTCGACGAAGGTGAAGATCGGCAGGCGGAACTTCTCCGCCAGCTGCATCAGCCGGAGCGCCTTGCGGTAGCCCTCGGGCCGGCTCATGCCGAAGTTGCGCAGCGTGCGCTCCTTCGTATCACGACCCTTCTGGTGCCCGAGCACCATGCACGGCGCGCCGTTGAAGCGGGCGAGGCCTCCGACGATCGACTGGTCGTCGGCAAAGTGCCGGTCGCCGTGCAGTTCCTGGAAGTCGGTGAAGATCTGGCCGACGTAGTCGAGCGTGTAGGGCCGCTGCGGGTGGCGCGCGATCTGCGTCACCTGCCAGGGCGTCAGGTTCGAGTAGATGTCCTTGGTGAGCTGCTGGCTCTTCTGGGACAGCCGCTCGATCTCCTCGGAGATGTCCACGGCCGACTCGTTCTGCACGTAGCGCAGCTCGTCGATCTTGGACTCGAGTTCGGCAATGGACTGCTCGAATTCGAGGAAGTGGCGCTTGTTCATCGGTGGGCCCGCGGACCTCTGGGGTCAGTACTCCACGGGCAGGGGGTCGAGGCTGCGCCAAATATACCAAGTGGCCACGGACCTGAAGGGTGCCCAGGCCTCGCCGACCTCTCGCGCCTCGGCACGCGAGACGGGCTCGCCGCTGAAGTAGTTCAGGCTGATGCCCTTCAGGAGGCCGAGGTCGTCCAGCGGCAGCACGTCCGGGCGCATCAGGTGGAAGATGAGGAACATCTCGGCCGTCCAGCGGCCGATGCCCCGGATCGCCACCAGCTCGGCGATGATGGCCTCGTCGTCCATCGCCGCCCACTCGGCCACGTGAACGCGCCCTTCCTCGAAGTGCCCCGCAAGGTCGAGCAGGTACTCGCACTTGCGTGCCGAGAGGCCCGCCTCGCGCAGGGTGGCGGCCGGCAGCGCTCGCACCTTGCGCGGGGCGAGGTGCGTGCTGGCGCCCCCCACGCTGGCGGCAAACCGGTCCCACACGGACTGCGCCGCCTTCACCGAGATCTGCTGGCCGACGATCGAGCGCGCCAGCGTCGTGAAGGCGTCGCCGCGGCTGGCCAGGCGCGCCTCGCCGAAGCGCGGGATCAGCCGCTTCATCACGCGGTCGCGGCGCGCCAGATGGCGGCACGCATCGTCCCAGTACTCCGGGGTCACCACGTCCCGGACGAGCCCTCGGGCCGCCTTCGCCGGGCTCCTCGCAGGGCCCTTCGGCTCGGCCGCGCCGGCGGCCCTCGGGGTTGGCGGCGGCGCCTTGCCGGCCGCGGGCGCGGCAGGTGTCTTCCTGGCCTGCATGCGCGTCAGGCCCGCACCCAGGTCGTACCCTGCGGCGAGTCCTTCAGGACGATGCCCTCCGCAGCCAGCTCGTCGCGGATGCGATCGGCCCGCGCGAAGTCGCGTGCCTTCTTGGCCGCGGCCCGCTCGGCGATGCGCGCCTGGATCGCCGCCTCGTCGGGCGCCCCGCCGCCCTCGCCGGGGCCGGCCTGGAGATAGGCGCGCGGCGCCTGTTGCAGGATGCCGAGCACGCCGCCCAGCGCCTTGAGAAGCGGCGCGTCGCCAGCGCGGCCACGATTGACGCCGGCGGCGAGATCGAACAGCACCGCCAGGGCACCCGGCGTGTTGAAGTCGTCGTCCATCGCGCTGCGGAAGGCGGCGGCGCGCGGCTCCTGCCAGTCGACAGTGGCGAGCGGCTCCATCTCGCCGGCCGCGTCGAGCGCCGTGTACAGCCGCCGCAAGGCGGTGCGCGCCTCGTCCAGCAGGGTGTCGCTGAAGTTGAACGGGCTGCGGTAGTGCGTGCGCAGCATGAAGAAGCGGATCGCCTCGCCGTCGAACTTCTTCAGCACCTCCTGGATGGTGAAGAAGTTGCCCAGCGACTTCGACATCTTCTCGTCGTCGACATTGAGGAAGCCGTTGTGCACCCACGTGCGGACGAAGGGCCGGCCACTGGCGCCCTCGCTCTGCGCGATCTCGTTCTCGTGGTGCGGGAACATCAGGTCCATGCCGCCGCCGTGGATGTCGAACGGTTCGCCGAGCAGCGCGCAGCTCATCGCCGAGCACTCGATGTGCCAACCCGGGCGGCCCGGGCCGAAGGGACTTTCCCACTTCGCATCGGAGGGCTCGTCGGCCTTGGCCGACTTCCACAGCACGAAGTCGAGCGGGTCCTCCTTGTCGCCCAGCACCGCCACGCGCTCGCCGGCGCGCAGTTCGTCGATGCTCTTGCCCGAGAGCTTGCCGTAGCCGGGAAAGCGGCGCACGGAGAAGTTAACGTCGCCACCTGCGGCCCGGTAGGCGAGCCCCTTGCCCTCCAGGCGCGCGATGAGGTCGAGCATCTGCGGCACGTAGTCGGTGGCGCGCGGCTCGTGTGTCGGCGCGAGCAGGTGCAGCGCGCCGAGGTCGCGATGCATGGCCGCGATCATCTCGTCGGTGAGCTGCCGGATCGGGATGCCGCGCTCGAGGGCGCGCCGGATGATCTTGTCCTCGATGTCGGTGATGTTGCGCACGTAGGTGACGCGGTAGCCGCTGGCGAGCAGCCATCGGTACACGACGTCGAAGGCGAGGTTCATCCGCGCATGGCCGAGGTGGCACAGGTCGTAGACCGTGATGCCGCACACGTACATGCGCACGTGGCCCGCTTCGAGCGGCGAGAACTCCTCGACCCGGCGGGTCAGCGTGTTGTGGATGCGTAGCGCCATGTCAGTGGCAGGAGCGGCGCCCCGCGCGACGCGGCCGCGCACGGGGCGCGCCGGTCGACGATGGCACGGCGCCCGACGGGCGTCGATAGAATGAAACTCAGTATGCCACGCCCTCCGTTCCGCTCGATGCTGCACGCGGTGCTGATGCTTTGGGCGGCATGCCATGCGGGCTGGGCGCTCGCGAACGCGGAGGTACGTGCGGTGCAGGAACTGCTGGCCGCCGGCCAGCCGCATCTGGCGCTGCAGCGGCTGGAAGCCCGCGAGGCGACAGCGGGCGCGGATGGGGCCGTCGCGGCCGGCGTCGACGCGGAGCTCCGCTTCCTGCGCGGCGTGGCGCTGATGGACCTGCGCCGAGACGCAGAGGCCCTGGCCTGGTTCGAGCGCATGACCCAGGACCTCCCGGAACTGCCGGACCCCTACAACAACATCGCCCTGCTGCACGTGCGCGGCGGCCGTCTCGAGCCTGCGCGGCAGGCGCTCGAGACGGCGCTGCGCAACGACCCGTCCTTCCGCGTGGCGCGCGCCAATCTGGGCCTCGTCTACCTGATGCTCGCCGTGCAGGCCTGGGACCAGGTCGCCGCCAGCGGCCCGGTGGACCCGCAACTGGCGCGCCGGCTCGAAGGCGCACGCGCGCTGCTGTCGGCTCCGCCGCCGCGCTGAGCGGCCACGCCGCTCGTCATCGAATGCTTCTGCTGAAACTCGTTCGCGGCGCCGAGCGCGCCAGTGGGGTGCAGCCGCTGGCGCAGGTGCACTCCCGGCAACGGCGCTTCGTCATCGGGCGCGACCCGAAGTGCGACTGGCCCATCAACGACCGGGAGCTCGCCCTTTCGGCCCGGCACTGCGAGATCGTGCTCGTCAACGGGCAGCAGGTGCTGCGCGACCTGTCGACCAACGGCACCTTCGTCAACGGCTCGCGCAAGCGACTGGCCGGTGACCACGTGCTGCGCCATGGCGACCGCATCGGGCTCGGCAACTACCTCATCGAGGTGACGCACGTCTCCGACACGAGCGAGGCGCCGCAACCGACCGTCGCCCGCACGCGCATCCCGCCCCGGGGCGGCGATCCGGCGGCCATGGTCGGCACCGACTGGCAGCATGCCGATGCCGCGCTGGCCGCGCCCAGCCTCGAGATGCACTCGGGCTTCACGCGCATCTCCAAGCCGTGGCTCGACACGTCGACGGAGGCGCAGTCGTCGGTCTTCGCGACGGTCCCCAACGTGCGTCCCACCGGCTTCGAGGACACCGGCTCTTCCGAGTCGGGCGCCCTGCCGCCGCCCGACCTCGGCGCCGATTGGCTGCGCCACCTGGCGACGGGCCTGGGGGTCGCGCCGGAGGCGCTCGGCAGCGGCACGCCGGCCGAAACGGCCCACCGTGTCGGCCGGCTCCTGCGAGTGGCCATGTTCGCGCTGCACCACCAGCTCGCGCTGCAGTCGCGCCAGATGCGCGAGCTCGGCAGCCGGGCGGCGGCCGCGCTCGCCGGTTCGCCGGCGGCCAGGCTGCGCCTGGCACCGGGGCCGCAGGACGCCGTGGTGGCGCTGCTCGCCGCCGGGGCGGACGGAGAGGCGATGCTCGTGCGGGCGCACGGCGAGCTCGGCCAGCACACGCAACGCATCCTCGCGGCCTTCGAGACTACCTGCCAGCGCCTCTCGGAGCAGCTGAACCCGGCCACGCTCGAACAGCTCGCGCAGGGCACCGACGACCCCGCACGCCTTTGGCTCACCTACAGTGCCCTCTGGCGGGCCATGGGGCTGGGCGACCAGAAGTCGTGGCCCGAAGGCTTCACCGACGCTGCGTTCACGCATCTGGCCACGGCCTACGACGAGACGCCCCCGGCGGGCCGCAGCTGAGGGCGTGCGCCGGCCACCGGGCTCGCCGCCGCAACAGGGCGGCGCGCTCGGTGGACACGACCGGAACCGCAGTCTGGCTCGCGGCCCTGCAATAGACTCCCGATCCCCGGGTGGCGCGGGCCATCCACCCCTCTTGCACACGACACGGAGATGCGCTTGATTCGACAGACCGCTTGCACTGCCATCGTGGCGCTGCTGCTCGCCGCCGCCCCGGCCTGGGCACAGCAGAAGGTGCGCCTGGCCACCAGCGAGGGCGACATCGTCCTCGAGCTCGACGCGGCAAAGGCGCCGAAGACGGTCGACAACTTCCTCACCTACGTGAAGGCGGGTCACTACGACGGCACGATCTTCCATCGCGTCATC
>Ga0073934_10011194_pt1 | contig 10920 bp, 5 predicted proteins | sample LarsenN4metaG_FD_76834 | JGI IMG/M metagenome (GOLD analysis project Ga0073934, IMG submission 76834) | Hot spring sediment bacterial and archeal communities from British Columbia, Canada, to study Microbial Dark Matter (Phase II) - Larsen... ...
CGAGTTCTTCTTTGCTCCTCTGCTCCTTTGCTCCTTTACTCCTCTCGTCACCTCCGTTGCAGCATTTCGCTCGAGTTCACCAGCGCCCAGAGGATGTCTTCGCAGGCTTCGGCGCGGTCGCCGACGGTGGCGAAATGCTCCAGGCAAGTCGTTTGTTCTTGATCCGTGGGCCGGCGCCCGAGCGAGCGCAGGTAAAGTTGCTCGACGACTTGCTCATCCTTGAGATCGCCGGCCAACAGCTTGTTGATGGCTGTGCCGGCGGCCGCGGCGTCGACCGAGCGCTGCACCGCTTTCGAGTTCATCAACATCAGCGCCTGCGGGATCGAGCCGGCCTGTTCATCGCGCGGGTCGCTGGGGTCGAAACCGAACTCCTCGGCGAACACCGCGCGGGGGCCGCGGAGCGACGCCAACGGTCCGCGGCGCGGGGTGAGATCGAAGTACAGGTCGTTCGCGCCCAAAGCGGTCAAGAGCGAGTCATAGACCTGATCGGTGCGCAGCCGGCTGGCGTGGAGCGTGGCGAGGCGCGATTCGCTGGCGCTGCCTGGGGCGCGCTGGTACATCGCCGTGGACATGATCGTGCGATAGAGCCACTTGATCGAATAGTCGTGTTTGACGAATTGCGCGGCGAGGAAGTCGAGCGTCTTCGGCGCGCGGCATTCGCGGTCTGGCCCCAGATCGTCGATCGGCTCATAGAATCCCCAGCCGACAAGTTCCGCCCAGATACGATTCACGTAGGCCTTGGCAAACCACGGGTTCTTCTCGGACGTGGTCCAGGCGCCCAACACCTCACGCCGAAACGCGTCCGGCTTGCCTGTGTCGAGTCGTTGTGAGGTGAGAAACAGCGCCGGCTGGACCAGCGTGCCGCGAGCCTTGGGATTATTGAGGTCGGGCATGAAGTGCTCGAGCGACCGATTCTTGCCGTTCGGATTGGGCGGGGCGTAGACTGGTCCGCGGTCGCGCCCCACGACAATAAAGTCCAGTCGCTGCTGGCCGCCGCGCTGTTGCCGCGTTTCGACGCGGGCAAAAAACGCGGCGAGTTCATGGAACTGCTGTCGCTTCCAGCGATCGGTCGGGTGATCGTGGCATTGGGCGCATTGAATCTGCACGCCCAGAAAGATCCGCGACATCTCGGCGGCCACTTCCTCGGCGTTGCCGGCGTGGGCCATGATGATGCCGGTAGCGCCGTTCTCGCGGACGCTGCCGGTGGCCTCGATCATCTCCTGGGCAATCACGTTCCAGCCTTCGTCGGCGTTGTAAGCGTCGGCGAAGTAGCCGGCCAGCGTGCCCGACATCAGCTCCGCGCGCGGTTCCGTGCGACGGGAGAGAATCACGTCGCGCCAGTAGTTGCCCCAGTTGTCGCCAAAATCCGGCGCGTGGATGAGCTTGTCGACCGTTGCCGCGAACTTGCCGGGCGAAGCATCGGCGACGAAGTCCCGCACGCGCTGGGGCGCAAGCTGTCGCCCAACCAAGTCGAGCGAGGCCCGCCTCAGCAGCACTTCGTCACTCGCCCGCTGGAGATCCTTCGCGTCGGACAACTCGCTGGCGAGCAACGCGTCGATCCGTTCGGCCGACTGCTTCGCGGTCAGTCCCTCGGCAATGGCCGAACCAGCCCCGAGGAGCAGCGGAGCAACCAGCATCAGCGACCATCGCGGCATCACAATTCTCCCCCTCGGTTCGAGACAAGATCGGAGCCAACCCCATGCCAATTCTAGCGATCGCGACTTTCAGACCGTGGCCGATTTGGCGAGTCGCCCTGTTGCCATTACGCGACGGCGTTGCGTTTGGGACACGTTCAAGTTTCTGAAAATCGACTTGCAGACGCCAAGGTGTTTGCAAAAGTCTTGTTCAGCATTGCACTTAAGGGTTCCCTCGGCCGCGACCGCGTTCCCGGCGCGGACCTTGCTTTTTCCTCCGGGAGACCGTCTCCCCGAGGAGCAGCGATCCATGTTGTTGGACGGCCAATTCCAAGTCCTGGAAGTCAACTCCCTCGACGAGCTGCGCCCGTACCGGTTCGTGTGGCGGAGCCTGTTCGCCGATACCCGCAACGCCAGCTTTTTCCAGACCTACGAATGGTTCGTCACCTATTGGAAGCACTTCGGCGCCGCGCAGCGGATGCGCGTGCTCGTGCTCCTAGATGGTGATACGGCGGTCGGCATCGTTCCTTTCATCATTCGGACGGAAAAAACCAAGGCCGGCCCCGTTCGGGTGCTGACCTACCCCCTGCACGACTGGGGCAGCCTCTATGGGCCGATCGGTCCACAGCCAGCGGCCGCGCTCTTGTTCGCATTCCGCTACCTGGCCGAATCCCCGCGCGACTGGGACATCCTCGACCTGCGTTGGATCGACGACGCCGGCGCCGATCATGGCCGCACGCAAAGCGCTATGACCTTGGCCGGTCTGCCGCCTGTGATCGGCGATTGGAAGCATTCGGCCGTCGTGGAACTCGAAAAAGGGTGGGGCGCCTACTGGGGGAGTCGGAAATCGCACTGGCGGACCAACTGCCGCCGCAATGAACGGCGGCTGGAAGACCTGGGCGAGGTGAAGCTCGTCCGCTATCGCCCGGTGGGGAGCGCCTCGGGGGACGATGATCCACGCTGGTATCTCTTCGAGCAGTGCATCGAGTTAGCCCGGCGAAGTTGGCAGGGGGATTCGGCCGACGGCACCACGCTGTGCCACGAGCAAATCATCGACTTCCTACGCGAGGCCCATGCCGAAGCGGTGAAGTTGGGCATGGTCGACGTCTGCCTGTTGGAGGTCGACGGGCGGCCGGTGGCGTTCGCCTACAATTACCAGTTCAACGGCCGCGTGTTCGGCCTGCGGATGGGACACGACCGCGATGAACAGTACGAAGGGGCCGGCACCGTATTGATGTACCGGATGCTGCAGGACAGCGCCCAACGCGGCGACGTGCTCGTGGACCTGGGCCCCGAATACCTCGACTGCAAGCGCCACTGGTTCACTAAAATCGTGGCCAGCGGCCGCGCCACGTACTACCCGCCGCTGGCGGTGCGCGGCCAGGCGCTGCGGCTCAAGCGCTGGTGGGATCGCCGCCGGGCGGTCAAGGCTTGAGCGAATGATGCACCACGGAGAGGGATGGGTTAGTGATGAGTGAAAGAAGGTGAGAAGCTGAGCAGGTAAGGAGATGAGAAGGCTGTCGCGGTGTCGAGCGCTTTGCTTACGTCAATTCTCATCTCCTTACCTTCTCCACTGAACACTGAAAACTTCACACGGACTCCCAATTGAATCGATGCAATGCCGACTCGCCCGGTTTGCTGGATGGGCAAACTAAGAGCGCCGACACCTCCGCGTGACTAGCGCAATATGCTTGTGCGTCTGCTGGTCCGAGGATGAAGAACGCGGTGGAGAGGGCGTCGGCTAGGGCGGCCGTGGGGGCGATGACGGTGCTGCTCAATACCCCCTCGGCCGGCCAGCCCGTGCGCGGGTCAATGATGTGTCCGTAGCGCCGGCCCGCCTGGCGGAAGAACTGGAACTGCGTGCCGGAGGTGCCGACGGCGCGATCCACCACGGGAAACTCAAGCAGCGTTTTGCCGGGGCGCAGCGGATCGCCAATGCTCACTCTCCAACCGCGATCGTCCGGCCGGCCCGTGGCGCGAGCGCCGCGGGCCAGGATGCTGCTTTGCCCTCCGTGCAGGAGAAACGTGTCGACGCCTCCGTGCAGCAATAACTCGGCGCAGCGATCGAGCGCGTAGCCTTTGCCGATCGCGCCGAGGTTCAATTCCACGCCAGGTTGCGTGAAGGCAACCGTGCCGCGCTCGGCGTCGAGCACCAGTTTGTCGCTGCCGACCGAGGCCAGCGCCTCGCCGAGCGCCGCTTCGTCGGGCACGGCGCCTTGGCGGCGAAAGAATCCCCAAGCCTTGCTCAACGGACCGGCGGTGATGTCGTACGCGCCATGCGTCTCGCGATGCAACTGAACGGCTTGTTGCAGTAACGCCAAGAGTCGCGGTTCCACGGCGACCGGGTGTTCCGCGGCGGCGCGGTTGATCTCCAGCACCTCGCTCGTCTCGCGATAAACCGTGAGCTGCGATTCAAGCTCCTCCACCAGATCGAGCGCCGCCACGGCCAGCATTGGTCCATCCTCGTACTGGCCCGCGTTGAGCAGAATCTCGAAGTCGCACGCCATCGCGAGGCGCTTGAGCGAAATCAAATATCGTCCCGCGGCCTCGACCGGCGCTACTTCCAGCGTCGGCGGCACAGCATCCAGCCAGTCGTTCACCGCATCGCGCGCGGCTTTGCCGCGCAGAAAATCGCGCCGGGAACTGCGGCGAGAGGGCATGGGCGAAGGAGTAAAGGAGTCAAGAAGCAAGGGAGAAAAGAAGTACCGGAACCTCAAGCATGCACTGCCGGACGAGCCGCCAGTGGCACCCAAGCGGCGAGCGGGCGTGGAAGTCTAACGTTGTGGCACGAAACTATGCGCCGCTCGCGACCGGTGGAGCGCATTTTTCCTTGGCCCAGTCCTTGAGCTTTTTCAGGTCCAGCTTGCCGGTGCCGAGGACCGGCATTTCTTCCACCGTGAAGTAGCTGTTGACGTCGGGAATCCAGAGGTTGGGTAAGCCGGCGGCCGCCAACTCGTGCGTGATCTCACGCGGCGTTTTTTCCGATGGCAACATCAGCACCACCAGCCGTTCCCCCTTCTTCGCGTCGGGCACGGCTGTCACGGCGGCGCGGAGTGTTTCGTGGTCGTGTCCGAGGATCAAATTGATCTCGTCCTCGATTCGCAAGTGGGGGACCATCTCGCCGCCGAGCTTGGAGAATCGGCTCAAGCGGCCCGTGATCTCGATGAACCCGTCGGCGTCGACCCGGGCGATGTCGCCGGTCTTGTACCAGCCGTCGCGAATCACCTCGGCGGTCTGCGCCGGCTTGTTCAAGTAGCCCTTCATCACCGTCGGGCCTTTGACCCACAACATGCCGGCCTCGCCGACCCCCAAGACTTCGTCGGTGTCGGGGTCGCGGACCTGGATTTCCAGATGCTTGATCGGCCGGCCGACGGTCCCTTCTTTGACCCACGGGCCTCCGGTGGCCGGCGCGCGATGCTTGGGCACGTTGACCGCCACCAGCGGCGAGAGCTCCGTGGCGCCGTAAGCCTCCAGCGGCCGCACGCCGAACTTGTTGGCGAAGGCGTCGCACAACTCGCTCGAGAGCTTTTCCGCGCTGCCGAACACCGCGTCGAGCGTGGCGAAGTGCTCCGGCGGGCAGCGCTTCAGATACGAACGCAGGAACGTGGGCGTCGACATGAAGATCGTCACCCGGTATTTCGCGCACAGCTCGCCGACCACGCCGGCCTCCAGCGGACTGAAATGGTACACGCCCATCGGGTCGAGCGTCAGCACCGACCAGAGCGTGGCCGTGAAGCCGTATGAGTGGAAGAACGGCAGCGTGCCGATCAATACATCGTCGGGCGTCAGGCGGACGCTCTGGGCAATGCCGTCGATGTTGTAAGCCACGTTACCGTGAGAGAGCATCACCCCCTTGGGATCGCCCGTGGAGCCGGACGTGAAGATGACGGTCAGCAGGTCGTCGCCGGTCAGCTTGTCCAAGCCGAGATGGCGTTCCAACATCCCCAGCGGCCAGAACCGCGCCATCAGGTAAGCGATGGCCTTATCCGTCTTGGTCACCTTGCGCAGCAGGTCTTCGAGATAGACCAGCTCGGCGTTGACCTTGAGATGTTCGAGTTTGTGAATGACCCGTTTGCTGGTCAGCACGTGGCGGATGCCGCACTGCTGGAGGCAGGAATCCATGATCTCGGTCGAGACCGTGTAGTTCAAGTTGACCGCGACCTTGCCGCACAGCGGCAGCGCCGCGTTGGCGAGCACGCCGCCGACGGAGGGCGGGATCAAGAGCCCCACGTACTTCTCGTCGGCCCCCAGCACGTCGCGCAGCAGCCGGCGAAAGACCAGCGCGCCGATCAACAGCTCGCCGCCGGTAAGCTGCTTGCCGGTCGAATCGGCCGCCTTCGGCTGCTTCCACATCCGGCGGCACATCCGCAGAAAACTCCGCGGCGGGATCATGGTGGGGTCGGCTTGAACGGCCACGGCATCTTTCCCTAGTTGAACCACGGCTTCACGCACGCCGACGACGTCATACGGCGCCTCCAGCGGCCTGCCAAAATGGACCGCCACGACAAACGGCCAGCGCTTCGGCCATTTCCACAGCAAACGCCCCCGCTCATAACTAAAGATACTCCCCCAGAGTTGGTCCAAAAAGACCGGAATGATCGGCGCGCCGGTCCCTTCCACGATCCGCAGCATGCCGGGCTTGAAATCGGCGATTTCACCGTCGCGGCTGATGGCGCCCTCAGGGAAAATGCAGACCAGCTCGCCGTTCAGCACGGCCTTCCGGGCGGTATCGAGCGCCTGCTTGATCGCTTTCGGACCAGGGCCGATCGGGATGATTCCCATCACGCGACCGATCCAGCTCAGCCCGCGAATCTGCACGTAGGGAGCATAGGCCACGAACCGCACCGGCCGCGACGAGGTGAGCAACAGGACGAGGCCGTCGATCCAACTGACGTGATTGGCCACCAGCAGCGCGCCGCCGCGTTCCGGGAGATTTTTCAGGTCGTGAATCCGAAAGCGATACACCGTGTGGCTCAGCAGCCAGAGCACGAAACGAATCGTCGCCTGCGGCAACAACAGCAGGATGTAAATGAAGATCGGCACCGTCGCCAAACCTGCGAGCAAGAACACCTCGCGAGCGGAAAAGGCCGGTTCCGCGCCGGCGATCGGCAGTCGCATCAGGCAGTAGATGCCGGCCGTGACCAGCGAACCGCCGAAGATCAGAAAGTTGGTGGCGGCCAGAATCTGCCCGCGCGCCTGCGGCGGACTGCGGTGCTGCAAGTACGAGGCGAGCGGCACGTCGAACAGGCCGGCGCTTGCTCCCAGAAAGGTCATCAAGCAGCAGGTGGTAAAGTAGTTGTCGTTCCAGATCGAATCGTTGTAGATGATTTGGCCATGCACCAAGTACAGCCACACGGAGCTGGTCGCCAATCCCGCCGCGCCGAGCGGCAGGATGCCTAACTCCACGCGCCCGTTGGACCACCAGCCGGCCAACACGCTGCCGAGTCCCAGGCCGACCACCAGCGCCAACAGCAGCGGCACAATCTGCTCTTGCTCGCTCGCGCCTCCCTCGAAGGCATATTGGTCGATGTTCATGTTGGCCAGCGAGGCGAGCGACCAGAAGAAGGCCTCGCCGATCGCCACGCGCAGCAACGGTCGGCTGCTGGCCAGCGCGCTGAGATCACGCAGAGTCTGCGCCGGCGCGTTCCAAGGGAACGTCTGCAGCGGATTTGCCGGCGCTAAGTGAGCCACGCGCAGGCTGCAGAGCCAGCCCACGAGCGCTACGCCGATAATCGTGAGCGCCGCGCCGGCCGTCCACATGGGAAACTCCACGCCGCGATGCCCCATGCGGTCGCTCAGCCAATTGCCGATCGCGCCCCCGAGCGCCGTTGACACGACCGTCGCCAGTCCCAGCGCGCCGTTGGCGGCGGAGATTTTGTTCGCGGGGAGCAATTCGGGGATCGCGCCAAACTTGGCCGGGCCGAACAGCGCTGCCTGCGCGCCCATCAAGAACACGGCCCCGAACATCAAGTACAGGTTACCAATCAGAATCGCCGCGATACCCGCCATCATCAGGCCGATCTCGGCCACTTTGCACCAGACGATCACACTCCGCTTGCTGTAGCGGTCGGCCAGATAACCCGCCGGCGCGGCCAGCAGCAAATAGGGCAACACGAAGCACGCAAGTCCAGCGGCCAACACCGTCGACGCCGCTGAGGCCGGCACAAAGTCCTTGCCGATGCCGATCGCCAGCCAACGGAAGATGTTGTCATTCAGCGTGCCGAGCGCCTGCGTCCCGATCAGCCCGAGGAATGCGCCGGAGCCCAGTCCGCGCGAGGCGCCGTGGTCGTGCTCACCCGTCTCGTTCATCGCGTTGGGTTCCTCAAGACTATCTCGGAGCTGCGTGGCGATAGCACCGGCGGCATCTGGCTGCGTCTATAACAGCTTGGCTCGTGCGCCGGCGCGCGAACCTGCCCCAAAAGCGAAAAAGATGCCGATTAGCGCGATTTTGCCGGCTTTTCCAGATACGGCTGACCTGCTTCATAAAGCTTGAGCCGCGCGGTGATTTGCTCCGCCAGCTTGTTATCGCCCACAGCCTCGGCCGCGGCGATCGCTTCTTGGGCCGTGGCGACGGCTTCCGGAAAGCTGCCCGATGCCGCCTGGGCGGCCGCCAGGCTGTCGAGCAGCAGGGGGATTTTGGCCTTGGCGCTCGCGACCGCGGCGGCGGCCAATCGCTCGGCTTCCTCGGGACGGCGCGTGTGCTCGTCTGGATGCGTGGCCAGCAGCCATGCCAGGTTGTTTTCCGCATCCGGCCAATCGGGGCGATTGGCGAGCGCTTCACGGTAGCAGGCGGCCGCCTCGTCGTATTTGCCTTGCGAGGTGAGGATCATGCCCAGCTTATAGTTCGCCTCGGGATGCCCCGGGCGCAAGCGCAGCGCTTCGCGGAATTGCGCCGCGGCGACGGTCGGTTTGCCTTGACGCAGCAGCGTATCGCCCATCGCGTAGCGCGCCGGCACGTTCGCCGGAGCGATCCGCACGGCCTCGGTGAACCTCGCCGCGGCCTCTTTCAGTTTCCCTTGAGCGAGCAATAACTGGCCCGCCTGATAGTGCGCCTCGCCGTAGGACGGTTTCTGGCGGAGCGCCTCATCGAATTGGACGATCGCTTCGTCGGTGCGGCCCAGGGTGGCCAGGATGCGGCCCAATTGGTAATAGGCGTCGGCGTAGGCAGGCGCATACTTGACGGCCGTGCGAAGCTCCTCCATCGCCGCTTGTTGCGCCCCTTCTTGGCTCAGCGCGAGGCCCAGGTTGTAATGCGCGTCGGCGTGATCGGGCTTGAGCTTGACAGCCGCCGCGAACTCTCGCTTGGCCTCCGCATTGCTCCCCAGTCGGGTCAGCACGACGCCCAGGTCGTTGTGGGCGTTGGCGTCGTCCGGAAACAGCCGCACGCGGCCGCTGTAGACCTCGCTGGCCTCCATCAGCCGGCCCAGGTCGAGCAAGATCGCGCCCAGGTCGATCCGGGCGCTGGTGAACTTCGGGTCGTACTCGATGGCCTGGTAGAGCGACACAATGGCGTCGTTCACCTGGCCGTTGCGATAGTGGGCGACGCCGAGCTGGTAACTGAGGAGCGGATTCTTCGGCATCCGCTGGCGCGCTTCGTTCAAGAGGGCGAGAGCGCCGGCGTAGTCCTGGCGGGCGATCAGCACGGTGGCTAAATCGCTGATCGCCTGCGCGTTATCTGGCTGTTGGTGGATTAGCTCTCGCAGCTTGGCTTCATCGGCATTTGCATTGGCCTGGGTCGCTTGCGGACTTGTTGTTTGCGCCGCGGCAAACCGCGGAAAAAGCCCGAAAAACAGGCCCAATTCGCAGACGGCGGCCAGCGCCACGAGTCGCGCTGCGCGCCTGATTCCGACGTAGGTTGACATGGTTGATTCTCCCCCACAGCCATCCAACCATACGCCGCCTGCCGGGGCAAGGAACCGCGGACAAGCGAAAAAACAGAACTACAGAAAAACTTTTTTCAGAAAAAGCTTGATCGCGATGTCGTTTGTGTTTAGACTCCGTGTGCATATCACGCATGCCGCGCGGGGCGTTCGCCCTGGCACGGGATGCATTGATCGTACACGTCTGCTACTCCTCGCATCGCGACACACCACAACTTCTGCGTTTGAATCCTTGAAAGGGAACTCATGACTGGTTCTCTGCGCAACGCGCTCAGTAGCGCGTTCTCTCGCCGCGCTTTGGCCTTGGGCCTGACCATCTCATTTTCAGCGGCTGCAAGCCTCCAAGCGGCCAGCGTGACCTGGGAAGGGGATGACGCCGGCGACCCCACGAACTGGGCCGTGGGCGGCAACTGGGACCTGGGCACGGTACCGGTCGGCGGCGATGACGCCTTCATCGCGAATGGTCGCCCGGCCACGATTTCGAGCGACGTGGGCTTCGTCAACAACATTTACGTCCGGGGCGGCAGCCGCCTGAACATGAATGCGGGCGGCAAGGTCTCGCCGGACTTCGACGTGTTCATCGGCGACGCCGGTGAAACAGGCGAGTACGTGCAATCGGGCGGCGTGGTCGACGGCTTCGGCGGCATCCGCATCGGCGTCGGCGGCGGCACCGGCACGGCCCGGCTGACCGGCGGCCAATTGCTATTCAACTCCTCGGTTGGATTCCCGGACCAGAATTCCTCGTTCCAAATGGGGATCGACGGCACCGGCACGTTCAATCTTGAAGGAGGCGAACTGCGTCAGGTAACCGCTGGCGACCCGAACAATGGCGCTTCTTGGAACTACATCGGCCGCGGCACGGGTACGGCGACCTTTAACATCAGCGGTGGCAAGGCCTCGTTTGTGGGCCGCACGCACATCGGCGATGGCCCCACCCAGGCAACCGTCAATCAAACTGGCGGTGTGTTTGAGGTCACTGATCATGAGTTGGTAATCGCCGACTCCGGTGGCGCCGGGAGCAAGAGCGTCTATAACATCTCCGGCGGTCAGTTGCTCGTGAACGACTTAAACGGCGTCAACGGCAATGCCGGCAATATCAACATCGGTCACTGGACGAACTCGGATGCGGAGCTCAACGTCAGTGGCACCGCGGATGTTCAGTTGAGCAATGAATTGCACGTCGGCGGCGGCGACAATATCGGCAGCCCCGCCAAGGGCGTCCTCAACCAGTCGGGCGGCACCATTCGCGCCGGCGGTTGGAGCTATATCGGCGGTCCGGGAGGCGGCCCGAACTCGGGTGGTAACGGAACTTTCAATCTCTCCGGCGGTAGCTTCACCAACGCGAATCGTTTCCATGTCGCCGGTGAAAACGGCAGCGAGGGCGTGATCAATCAGACTGGCGGCAC
>Ga0073934_10011196_pt1 | contig 10919 bp, 26 predicted proteins | sample LarsenN4metaG_FD_76834 | JGI IMG/M metagenome (GOLD analysis project Ga0073934, IMG submission 76834) | Hot spring sediment bacterial and archeal communities from British Columbia, Canada, to study Microbial Dark Matter (Phase II) - Larsen... ...
CCGTGCTTGTCGATTGCGTGAACGACCACGACGCGTTCCCGCAGATCATCGGGCCGTTCGACACGAAGGAGGAGGCTGATGCCTTCGCCGAGCACTACAAGGAGCAGGACGCGAACCTGACGTTCACGGTCGCGCCGCTTCGCACCGGTGGCAGCTTCAAGCAGTTCATGAGCTGGTGATGCTCAAGAGCACCGAACAGCAGGTGTGGGTCGTCACGTACGACCACAAGCACGGCAACGACATCAGCGTCTACGACAGCGAGAGAGCGGCCCAGGAAGGGATTCGCGAGATGATGCGCGATTCGCTGATGGGACAAGAGTACGACGAGAGCCTCAACGACATCCGCGCAGCGCTCGACGCAGGCGATGTGCCCACCGATCGTTGGCGAGAGAGATTCAACGAGTACTTCAACTACGAACAGAAGACGGTGGCCACGTGGGCAGACAACCTCGACAAGATGGCGGAGAGCATCCGCGAATCAGCCCAAGAACCGTCGTCGGCAGCAACTCACCCTAGCAAGCGACGACGACGGACGGGCGCACAGCGCACATCTCGATGAGCGAAGACGAGAAGGTCGTGACCGTCACGGTCGGGGACCGCTCGTGGAAGATCGACCACCGCTTCGGCCGCACGCTGCGTGAGACGCTCACGGCCGAAGAGTGGATCAAGAACAACCTCGACGTCATGGAGGAGTACATGAGGTTCACCGGTACTTCGAGAGCAGTCCGGTGGCGAAGAAGTTGGAGAAGATGGCCATGGAGGCAGCCGACGACCTGCTGCCGCACGTCGTCAGCCTAGCGGAGAAGAAGCTCGGCGGCCGATGTCGGCGTGAGCCAAAAGCTACCGTCGGTACTACACGGAGGCCTTCGACAAGCGCATGGGCGAGCTCGTCGAGGCGAGATCAGAAGAAAGGAGGTATCGAGATGCGGAACGCGAGTGGTAGGCCCTCCTCGAAAAGCACGTGCAAGATTCTGAGCTCGTCGATCGACGGAGTGAACGACAACTACGAGGCGATGACGACGAAGGGTGAGTACGTCGTCTTCAAGATCGGGGGCGATCGACTGCGCTGGTACATCGACGATGTGCTGCAGACGCCGTTGAAGATGACCAAGAACGGCGCGCTGCTGTCCACGTTCAAGTCGTACAAGATGCTCGCCGACAACCTAGAAGAGATGGAGGCGTCGCTCGATGCCGAGGTAGAGGGCTGAGGACGAGGAGGACTACGATCCGACGACTACCAGAAGGACTGGAAGCTCAAGCGCGTCAGCTTCGTGGTGAACCTCGATCTGTGGATCAAGAGGCCCGACACCGAAGAGGAGGTCGAGCAAGAGATCTTCGAGATGATCAAGACCAACGTCGAGGTCGAGCGCACGAGCGCGAACCTCGGGCTGATGAAGGACGCCGTCGACGAGTAGCCGCAACAACATTCGCATTCGCAAGGAGGACCCGGCGACGAGACGGGTTTTTTCACATGGGAACCATCTTCTACACGCCCAACACGCCCATCATCATCAGAGATGAGAGCGTTCCGATCACCAAGAATAGCTTCGGCACGTTCAAGGACATCATCGACGCCGAGCTCGTCACAAAGGTCCCGCGCGTCGACATCGTCGCTGCCGCCGACAGCGGCAAGCCGATCAACGGTTTCCACTCTCGTGGCCGTCTCTGAAGACGGTGAAGTCCATGTACCCGAACTACGCCGTCGTGCGTCCGACGGCGCGCAAGGTTTCGCCGGCGCGTCCGACGACTGTGCACCTGAAGACGCCGGGCCGTTACAGCCAGAGCCACGACGTCCACTTCCGGTCGATGACGAGCGCGCGCATCGCCTGGAACCTGTCCATCCGCGACTTCGAGCTCATCGTCGCGAACAAAGGAGGATGGCAAGCGCGCGTGCCCACGGTCATCGCCGCCATCACCGTTCACCCGGCTGGTTGGCAGCCGCGTGGCGGTCAGTAGACGAAGATCTTGAAGGTGCAAGGGCCGCTGTTCGAGTGCGAGCAGCTCAAGGGCCGCATCACCATCGACTACATCGACCCGTCGAACGTCAAGAACGTCGCCGAAGTTCCCATGGAAGTGCTCACCAACTGCAAGTGGAGGTAGGTCATGTACACGATGAAGATCGAAGACAACAAGGTGCTGCTGAAGAACGGATCGCCGACGGCGAAGCGGGCCACGGCGGTCATCTACGAGGAGACAGGCAAGGTCTTCGCCGGCAGCGCCAAGGCTGCGAAGCACTTCGGCGTCCACCCGACGACGGTCAGTTCAGCCATCGCTAGGGAGAAGACCAAGATCAAGGCTCGCGCCGCGACGCCGGAGGAGGTGAAGGGCGCGTTCAAGATCGTGGAGACGCCGGAGGCGATCATGCGGCCGGCCGGCAAGAACAAGGGGATGACGGTGGCTGAGAAGAAGAACGGCAGTCGCTGCGTCTACCGCGTGCGGGACGACAGCCGCATCGAGTACCGCAAGCCCGACGACAAGAACTGGGGCATCGCCGTGTGCTGCGGCAAGAAGGCGTTCCGCTCCTTGGGCATCGCCGAGGGCGTGAGGAAGATCGACAGGACCATCATCTCCAAGAAGGCTGAGACCAAGAGCGACGGGCGGCGCTGGGCCACGGAGCAAGACGTGCTCAGGGCCTGGCCCATGTCCACGCGCGTGTACACGCCCACGGAGCGTACGGTCGTGACCGAGTCGTTCATGGCCGTGACGTGGCCCGACGGCCAGGTGACGGTGCGCGCGTCAGTCGGCACGTGGTGCTCGCACTACGCCAGCGTCGAGCTCGTGCCCGCGGGCATCATGGAAGCGGCCAAGGTCCTGTGCTGACGAAGGCATGGCTCATCGTGCACGAGCTCCCGGACGGATCGTTCACCTACCGCGTCGCCGGGGACTTCGAGAAGGCCAAGGAAGTCTTCGAGAAGTTCCGCGGCGAGAACAGCCTGCCGTTGCGCGAAGGCGACAACGACGGGTGATGCAGGCGGGTGACGACGACAGCGGGGAGTTCGTGTACGCCTACAACATCGACGTCGAGTACTCGGCTCTCGGCCTGATGGAGATGGCAACCAGTAAAAAGAAGGGTCAGAGTTGACTGCATGAGTGATGTCAAGTACGACTGCCAGTCATGCGGCGCTTGCTGCCTCGGCGAGCTGTACGACGACACCTTCCACCCGAGTGGATGGGTCTCTGCGAACGGCTTCGACCAGCAGCGCATGACCAAGGCGCAGCGCGCGCTCTACGTCGTGAACAACAGCGACGTGCTCAAGACGCAGGACTACGGAGACTTCGGCTACGCCTGCGCGTGCCTCCAAGGCACGCCGGCGAGTCCGTGTCGTGTTCGATCTACAAGAACCGGCCTCGTGTCTGAAGAGAGTTCCCGCCTGGCTCGTTCGCGTGTCAGAGGGCCAGGAAGGAGATCGGTCTGTGACCAAGAAGCTGTACGTCGTGACTATCACCGTCGAGGTCGAGGCCATTGTTCTCGCCGAGAGCGAGAAGGAGGCTTGCGAGGCGGAGGATGAGATCATGCGAACCGAGGACATACGCGACGCGCGCATGACCGCAGCCAGGCCGCTGACCAGCATCAACGGCAAGCCGATGCTGCCGAACGCGTGGGACGATTCGTGCCTAGTCTACGGAGCGGACGGAGATCTGTCTGTCGCCGAGGCCGTGAAGCAGTTCCCGCCGGAGCCTGTCGAACAGAAGAAGCTCCTGTGATCAGAGTCGGCGACCCCTTGTTCATCGGCAACGATGGCAAGCTCACAAATGAGCAGAAGGCTGCGTCGCCTATTGGCACCGTCGTCGCTGTTCACGACAACGGCTTCGTCGATGTTCAGATACGTGGCGGGGTCGTGACCAAGTTCGATACCAACAAACGGGCTGGCTGGGCGCCCGACAACCTGCAGTTGATGGAGGAGTCCCTTGAGACCGAGTAAAGACGAGTACTTCCTGGCCATCGCCGAAGCGGCCGCGCTTCGAGCGACGTGCCTGCGCCGCAAGGTCGGCTCGATCATCGTCGTCGAAGATCAGGTCGTGGCTACGGGCTACAACGGCGCACCGCGAGGCATGCCGCAGTGCACGGACGACGGCGTCGGCTGCGAGATGGAGCACGGGCACTGCATCCGCACCGTGCACGCCGAGCTCAACGCGTTGCTGCAGGCCGCCGGCCGAGGAGCGCGGGCGAGCGGAGCGACGCTCTTCACCACGGCCAGCCCGTGTAGGCGCTGCATGATGGCCGTCATCAACGCGCGCATCGAGCGCGTTGTCTACCGCGACGTCTACGACACCAACGCCGGGCACGTCTGGCCGTTGGATGCCGCGCGCGCCGCCGGCATCGTCATGACCCACATTCCCATTCGGAGTACACCTTGAAGGCCCTTTGGATTGGCGGACCTGAGAGCCGCGTCGTCAAGAATCTGTTCAAGGAGCTCGCGAACCACGGTGTCGATGTCGATGCGCAGTGGATGCGGCTCGGCGACAAGAACCACTTCCCCAGCTGGGTCGACGTCGTCATCTGCAACGAAGAGGCCTGCGATCGTCGCGACAAGGACGAAGTCAGGAAGATGGCTGCCGCTGTCCAGGTCCCGTTCGTCTGGGGCAGCATCAAGGGCAGCGTCGTCGTAGAGCGTCTGCGAGAGAAGGGGATCTTGCAGTCCCCCGTGCCCGCGACCACCATGCTCCCGCCCAACGACCGCGAGGAGTACAACAAGCCCACGACCACGCTGCACGCTGACGGCACGCTCTCCGTCGACGGCAAGAAGCTGAAGCCGATCATCGTCGAAGACGACTTGTACGTGGACGCCGTGAACGCAACGCGCAGCAAGGGCCGTGACGTCTGGCAGATCGCACGCACACGACTCGCCAGCCGCGGTGAGGTGCTGGCGCGCATGCCCGACGTCACCATCCCAGACAAGGACAAGATCGCTGCCGTGGAGAATCTCGTGGCCACCACCCCGCTCGTCGTCAATCCGCCGCCGGCGTCGCCGACGGAGAAGAAGCCCACGATCGTCAGCTACGGCGAAGGTCTGCCTGCGCTCATCGACGTCAACGGGAAGCGCATGCGCCCGGTGAAGTTGTCTAACGGACAGCTCGCGACGTTCGATGATCTGGCGACGATGCACCCGAACGCTGAGTGGGTCGAGAGCCCGCTGAAGGTGCACGCCATCATCATCAACTCCGATGACCAGGTCGAGCTCCGCGTGTCCGTCGACGGGCACGTGAGGCGCGTGAAGCCGTTGTTCGTCGACGGCGTGTACTACGACACGCAGAGCGAAGCCGCTGAGTCCGTGGGCGTGCAGCAGAGGGAGCTCAGCCTCATCTTCCGCAAAGGGGAGGGGGATCTTGGAAATCATCACGTACGCGCCGCGACGCTCGAAGACGTGCGGCAGATGTACCCGAAGGCACCCGTGACCGATGTCGACGACGAGAGCCCTGAGGCGGCCACGGTCGTGAACGTGATCCTCGCGGACCAGCAGCCGCTGCGCGTGCGTACGCTCGCGAATCCGCAGCCGCAGATCCCGGTCATCGTCGACGGCCGCGTCTTCGCGAACACGGACCTTGCCGCTCGCGACTTCCCGCTCGTGCGTGATGCCGTCAGGTATCTGCGCTCCGGCAAGAAGTCGTACAACGGCCACAACCTCGCCTGGCCCACGCTCGACGAGCTTCGTCGTACGTGGCCTGGAGCGCACGTCGTTGGTTCGGAGAACACAAGGCCAGTCGCCTTGCCGCAGCTGCCGCCCGCGAGAACCACCAAAGTCTTCAAGGCTCAGGTGCTGCCGACGGGTCAGGTGCTGGTCGTGCCGCTGAGCCCCAAGGCCCAGCTGTTCGACAGCCGTGACGAGATGCCTCCTGGCATGGACGAGCTCTGCCAATGGGACTGAAGGAACTGAGGGCCAAGCAGCGGCAGGAGCGCGTGTTCCTGGAGTTCGACGCCATGGCGGCGGCGTACTTCGCGGTCATGCGCGCTTTCCGTCGCGAGAAGAACACCATCAAGATCACCGAGGCCGAGTGGATCGTCGAGGTTCTCGCTGGCGCTTTGGCGCTTGCTGAGGCTGAGAGCGGTGCGAAGCGCGAGCGCCTGCGCGAACTTCGTGCCGGCGGAGAAGAGAACGGCGTGTCGTTGTCGGCCGCCGGTATCGTCCACGAGGTGAGGCCGTGCTTCGTTTGCGGGGCATGCGTGCGCTTGCCTCGTGTCGTCGCCGGCTACATCTGCAGCGAATGCAAAGAGGACTTCCGTGAAGTCATGGCTGGTACGCTCGCGGATCTTGGAGTTGACCTTGATGCCACGCCTGATGACGGCGGCGATCCAGGTCGATGACGAGCACGCGAGCGTAGCGCTCTTCGCATGGTTCGTCGGGTTCGCCATCCGCGTCGAACGGCCCTACGTGGCCGGCCGGCGCGGGTGGCGTCTCGCCGTGTCCATCAGCGACTGGCTGCTGCACGTCGACATCTTCGCACGGCCTCACGAGTGGCGCGCCGTCGTTCCGTGGTGGGCGACAAGCCATTCCATGGATCTGCGTCAGGTGCTCAGGGGCAAGGAGACGTGTCGTCGCCTCGAAGGCCGCTGGCGTCGAGCGCGTCTGCCGATGCCAGAAGGGGAGTACGGCATCGAGGTGCGCAGGGTCGTTCAGATCTGGACATGGAGCCGCTGGCCGTGGCCGCGCGTTCGTCGCTGCTGGGACTTCCAGGGCACGGAGCGCGTCTACGGCAGCAGCGTCTGGGGCATCGCCAGCAGCGGCACGCTGAAGGATGCCTGTGCTGATGTCGCGCGCCGGATCTCTGAGGACCGAGACATCCACGTTCCCAAGCACGTTCCGTCACTGGAGGCCATGCGAGATGCAGTTGAGTCCACAGATCCTGGCTGAGTTCGTGGCCAAGAACGCCGGGCGCAACCGCGGTCAGCGTCTGGCCGTGTCGTTCCCGAAGTGGTTCATCGACAACTGGCCGTGGGACGAGCCGCGGCCGATGCGCAAGATCGACTTCGGCATGGGTCTCGGCAAGATCGCTATACACGACCACGACGAACCGATCAACGCCGTCGTCTTGCACACGGGCGACGGCGAGCGCTTCGAGCTCATCGTCACGCCCCCATCCCTCTTGCTCATGGAGCGAGCTCTTGACCCCGAGTGAGCACCTCGAAGCATGCCTCAAGATCATCGACGACGCGGTCAGGAACAACCCGAAGTACGACTACCTGAGCGTTCCGCAGTGGCTGCGCCTCGTCTTCAAGGACGACCGACGCGTCGATAGCCGCTGGCACTGGGACGACAAGCCGAGAACGATCGTGTACATGATGGTTGATGGGAACGACGTCAAGTTCCAGATGCCCAGGTACCCGGGGCGCTACGACAACATGAGGCTGATGCGTGACGCCGTACTTCGAGCAGATCGCTGATGCAGCTGCTGGCCGGGTCATAGTCCAGCTGGACATCCCGCGCTGGCTCATCGAACACGACCCGGAGATCGGCGCGCTCCCAATGCACGTGTTCGTGTGCAAGCATCTACGACATGTCGCTCGTCTGGTGGTCGCGGATTCAGCAAACGGCCAATCTCAGATCGAAGTCATCAAGGTTCCTCTGAAGGAGCCTGAGAACAACCTGCACATCATGGCCAGGTCCTTGCGCTCACGGCGTTGACCGGCGACCCTTGGAGATAGATGGAAGAGGCTGAGATCTTGCGCCAGGCGCTCAGGGAGCGTCAGGCGATCATCAACCGCGTGGCCGCTTGGCTGCGTGATCAAGCCCGTCACACGGAGTCCTGCAAGGCTCCAGAGGAGAAGTGCTCTTGCGGACTCGACGAACTGCGAAAGGAGGTGGGATGCGACAGCAGCTCCACATCGTCGACGAAGAGCTCGTGAACCGCGCCCGTTGCGGGCACAGCGAGTTCAGCGTCGGGAACACCCACACGTGCCGCGTGCAGAAGTGCGCCGCGGCGGCGGACTTCCGTTGCGAGCACTGGATGCCGTTCATGCTCTGCAACCCGCTGTTCCCCGAGGTCGAGATCGTTGTCGGAGAATCTTAATCTCATGGCCGCGTCGATCGGTCCCATTGTCCGCGGACTGCCGACGCCGTGCTGGACCGATGACGACATGGTTCGTCGACTCGACGAGATTATCGAGGCGGCGCACGACGTCGTTGCTGATCGTCTCACTGAAGAGGACGTCGACTTCGACACCGGCGAGCCGAATAGCGACTGGAGCCACTACTGGATGAAGGTGGCGACCAAGGCGATCATCAAAGAGATCGGCGACGACAGGAGCTTCAGGCTCTTGCGTGACGAAGCTCGCAGTCGAGGCCTGTGGCATGCGTGTTTCAGTGACTACGGCCCGTGACGACGTCACGTGGCTGAGCTCGGAGGACGACAGGCTCTACTGTGACGCCTGTGGAGAGAGCAGAGAGGACGGCGACGATAACGTCAGGAACTCGTTCGCCGCACTTCATTGGTGCTGCGCCTACGGCCAGGGACCTGCCAAATCACATCCAGGACCCGTGCCCGTTCTGCGACGACGGTAGGTATGACGCAGATGAAGAAGGAAACGTCGACGAGAACGCGACGTGCGACAACTGCGACAGCGAGCGCTGGTTCGAGTGGACGGCCTACGGTCAGCAGAGCGACATCGGGCACTGCGACCATTGCAAGCGCGACGACATCGAGATCCACATCTTCGACGACCAGGCGATCTGCATGCGCTGCATCATCGCCTGTCACCGCGCGTGGTGCGGCTGCGCGTTGTGGAGGAAGTGGGAGGCTTGGGATCAGGACCCGATCACGCAGATGGGGGTGGCTCTCGATGCCGCGAAGGATGCACAGCGCGAACGAGGCGGTGAAGACGAAGAACGGACGCGCGGCGATCGTGAACATGAACCGTGAGATGGCGCCTGGAGACATCCTCACCATCAGCGGCGCGCCGATTCCAAAGGCTTCGCCGTGGAGCTCGGCGACGCTGCCGACAACCTCGACATCATGGAGGCGGCTATCGATGACGCTCACACGTGACTGGAAACGAGTGCATCCGGAGGCGGTGCGGATCGTGGTCTCCAAGGTCCGCCCGCCGTTGCCGGGCACGAGCCTGCACGTCTACGTCGTCAACGACCTGCCGCCGCCCGACGGCACCTCCGTCATCGTCACCGACGGACACGACGACGTCTACGGCAACATGAAGCTGGAGAAGAGATACTGGAGGAACTTCGGAACGCCGGCGATAGCGCTCAAAGACAACAAGGTCGTAGGCTTCGGCATGATGGTGCAGACCGACAACGGAACGCTCAAGTTGCGCGAGCCGTCTTCGGTCGAGCTCATGGAGGCAGCGTGTCGTTTGTCGACGACCTAGCAGCTGAGCTCGACACCACGCCGCGACCGATGCCGGACATCATCACGTTCCAGATGGATGGGGTGCTGAACGGCTACAAGGGTCAGGTCGTGACTGTTCCGCGCCACGGCTTGTGGAAGGTGGAGAACATCGAATGGCTCAAGACCCCGAAGATCCGGTTCGTGGCGGGAAAGAAGAAGCGGCACGCCCGCGTCGTGATCAGGAAGGTAGACAACCTGGAGCTGATGGATGGCGCGTTGTCATCGCAGGACGACAGCTAGCGCCGGGCGACTACGAGTTCGACTTCGGCCCTCCGTTCCATCTGCGGCTGCACATCGAGGGTCTGAAGATCGACAGCGACGTCACGATCCTTGTGGATCAGGAGACGAAAACCGTGTTCGTCGGGGCCGAAACCTCGGGGCTTGTGACGATGTCGCGGGCATGCTCTGATGAGTGAAAAGGAGTCAACGTGGACGCAAAAAACTACTCAGCTTCTGATGCCTGTCGAGACGCATTCGCCCTGCTGCAGGGGGCCGTCGAGATCCAGTACAAGGACGGCGACAAGTGGCGCTTGGAGGAGGGGCAGGACGAGCACCCCGTCGTTCACCGTCTGCGCGGCGCCAGTCGACAGGCCCTGACCGAGGAGCCGCCTCAGGTCGCCGTCAGCGACAACGAGATGCTGAACAACGAGCGCCAGGCGAACCAGGCGTTGCGCGGGTTCATGAGCAAGCTCCAGGAGCTCTGCGAGCAGAACGGCTGCGCCAACGCGCACGATCCCGAGGCCGTCTACGTCTTCCTCGCGCAGAAGCTCCGCGGCGCGTCGTGAAGTACAAGGTCATCGAGACGAGCTACCCCGGCAACGCCGTCGAAGGCTTGGAGTCCGAGCTCAACAAGCTCAGCTCCGACGGCTGGCGCGTCGTCGTCGCCACGGCCGTGCGCGAGATCGAGGGCGAGGACAAGCTCAGCGCTCCGGTGTCGGTGGTGGTCCTTGAGCGCGCGGACTGACGCCACCGCGCGCGTCACGGCGCTGACGGCAGCCTGGTTCTGGCGCCAGCGTCGCTCTAGGGCGTTGGCGACCGAGGTCGGGCTGTGCCCAGTCCGCGGTCTCGTGGCGCCGGCGCAGGGGCGCTGGCGCGTGGACCTCGCGGCCGTCACCGTCGAGGACTCGGCAGAGGGTGTCCACGTCGTCGAGGTCAAGGGCACGGCTGAAGACCTGGCACGCGAAGACCTCGCCTTGGGCAAGTGGCAGCTCGACTACGCCGCGTACCAGTTGCACCCATGGCTCGCTGTCGACGTGTCGATGAAGGCTTCGCCGCCGCGTGGATGGGGTCTCCTCGTCGTAGGCGAGAACGTCGTCGTCGCCAAGAAGCCGACGGATGTCACCACCGACTACCACCAGCCGAACGACCACGTGACGCGCGCGTATCGTGCGATAGCCGAGGTCGTGACCGCTCAGCGTCTGCCGACGCTCATGGGTCTCAGCGGACACGGAACGGCAGCAGCGATGCTGCAGTCTGGTTTCCATCTTCCGTGGCTCGACTGGATGTCGAAGTCACGTGATCAGGAACTCTCCGGATACCCGGACGAGGATGCGAAGGTCTTGTGACTTCGCGGCATAACAAAA
>Ga0073934_10011197_pt1 | contig 10917 bp, 10 predicted proteins | sample LarsenN4metaG_FD_76834 | JGI IMG/M metagenome (GOLD analysis project Ga0073934, IMG submission 76834) | Hot spring sediment bacterial and archeal communities from British Columbia, Canada, to study Microbial Dark Matter (Phase II) - Larsen... ...
CCGCGGCGCCGCAGGCCGGCGGCGATTCCAAGGAGGTGGAAGTCGTGGGCCCACACGGCGGAGCCCGGGCTCACGAGCCGGGCTGCCGCCGCGGCGATGCGGTCGTTCACGTCGCTGTAGGCCGCCCAGGCCGCGTCCGAGAAGCTGGCTCGCTCCGGGAGAGAGTGGAGGAGCGGCCACAGGCAGCGATTGCAGAAACCGTTGTAGTAGGCGTCGTGCAAGGACGCCGGCAGATCGAACCAGGCGAGCTGCGCGCTCGGGTCCGTCGCGACCTCGAGCTGCCCGCGGTCCTCCGGGAGCGTACGGCCACTCCAGCCCAACCACAGCCCGTGCCGGCTCACGACCACCGGCTCCAGCGCGGCCACGAGGCCGCCCACGGACCGCTTGCGCTCTTCCTCGGGAGACACCGGAGCCCGGAGGTCGGGGAGCCGGTTCGACACCACCAGCAGGTCGCGGGGGTGCTCGCCGTTGGCTCTCACACGAGGGATGCGAATTCGCTTCGGCAGCGTCGCTTCCAGCGACGAGGGTTCGTCCAGCCGAACGGCGCAGATCCAGCGGAGGAAGGCTTGGGTCTGCTCGGGCGCCGCGAGCCGCCAATGGGCCGCCGTGAGACGGTCGAGCTTCGGGGCCACGACGATGGATTCGTCGGCGGAGCCCATGGCCAGGAACATGTCCTCGTCGGTCACGTCGTCGCCGATCGCCACGATGCGCGTGTCGGCACCGCGCGCACGTCGCACCCACTCGACCGCCACGGTCTTGCGCGCGACCGTCGGGCGGACCTCGATCACCTCGGCGCCTTCCAGGTACTCGAAGCCCGGATTCGACGCGAGCCACGCGCGCACCGCCGCGACGACCTCGACGAGGAGCTGAGGTGCCAGCCGGTGGTTGACCGCCCGGTAATGGACCGCCACCGTCCACGACTTGCGCTCGACCAGGGCTCCCGGTGTCTGAGACGCGATGTGCTCGAGCGTGGCCTGCAGGACGTCGAGTCGCTCGGGCGTTCCGGCCGACGTCGGCACCCACGCGCCCTCGCCGCGGAAGAAGGCGCCGTGCTCGGCGACGAGCCAGAGGCCTGGCGTGTCGCCGAACCATCGCTCCAGGTCGCTCCGCGGTCGACCGCTCACGAGCACGGTCAGGAGGCCCGGCAGAGCCGCCGTGGTGGCGAGTAGCTCGAGCAGCGAGGGATCGGGCTGGGACAGGTCCGGACGCTGAGCGAATGGCATCAGCGTCCCATCGAGGTCCAGGAGGAGCGCGAGCGGCGAGTGGCGCACCACGCGCGCCCAGTGCTCAGTCGTCTTCAAGGCGAAGCCAGAGCAACGAGTGCGGCCCGAGGGTCAACAGGTACTTCGGGCCTTCGACGACGGGGAACCTCGCCTTCCCGAAGAGATCGACCGGAGTGCGGCCCGCCCATTCGGCGAGCGGAACCAGCGCGGGCTGGGCGAAGCGGGAGAGGTTGTTCACGCAGAGCACGCTTCCTCCCTCGCCCTCGCGCACGAACGCGAGCACGCGGGGGTTGTCCAGCGGGAGGACGCGCATGCGGCTGCCCCGAAACACCGGATCCGCCCGATGGACCTTGATCATGCGGCGGAGCCAGTTCAGGAAGGACGTCCGCTTGTGGTCGCGCGAGCGCACGTTGTGGCCGGCGTAGTGGTACTCGGGGTCCACGATCACCGGCGCGTACAGACGCGACGGGTCGGCGGTCGAAAAGCCTGCGTTCGCCTCGGCGGACCACTGCATGGGCGTACGCACGCCCATGCGATCGCCGAGGTTGTGGTTGTCGCCCATCTCGATCTCGTCGCCGTAGTAGAGCACCGCGCATCCCGGCAGGCTCAGGATGAGCCCGTGCAGCAGCTCCACCTGCCGGCGCCCTCCGCTCATCAACGGCCACAGACGCCGACGGATCCCGAGGTTCAACCGCATCAGCGGGTCGGACGCGAAGTGCTCCCACAGGTACGTCCGGTCGTCGTCCGTGATCATCTCGAGCGTGAGCTCGTCGTGATTGCGCAGGAACATGACCCACTGGCATCCGTCCGGGAGAGCGAAGGAGCGCTCGATCACCTCGATGAGCGGAGCCGCCTCCTCCTTCTGGATCGCGAGGAAGAGCCGCGGCATGAGCGGGAAATGGAACGCCATGTGGAACTCGTCCCCGTCGCCAAAATAGCGGATCAGCTCCTCGGTGGGCTGATTCGCCTCGGCGATCAGCACGCGGGGCGGGTCGTAGCCGTCGACGACGGAGCGGAGCCGCTTGAGGAACTCGTGCGTCTCGGGGAGGCTCTCTCCGCCCACGCCCTCGCGCTCGAACAGGTACGGAGCCGCATCGACGCGGAATCCGTCCACGCCGAGGTCCAGCCAGAAGCGCGCGACGTCGAGCATCTCGTTCTGGACGCGCGGATCGTCGTAGTTGAGATCCGGCTGGTGCGCGTAGAAGCGATGCCAGTAGTAGAGGCCACACGACTCGTCGTACGACCAGTTGGAGGGCTCCACGTCGACGAAGATCCGCCGCACTTCCCTATATCGATCCGGAGTCGCGTTCCACACGTAGTAGTTGTGATAGGGGCTCTCCGGACCGCGGCGCGCTTCCTGGAACCAGGGATGCTGGTCGCTCGTGTGGTTGAGCACGAGGTCCACCAGGACACGCAGCCCGAGCGCATGCGCGGTCGCGAGCAGATGGCGAAAGTCGTCGAGCGTTCCCAGGTCCGGGTGGATGCCCCGGTAGTCCGCGACGTCGTAGCCGTCGTCCCGCAGCGGGCTCGGGAAGATGGGGAGGAGCCACACCGCTCCCACGCCGAGATCGCGGATATACGGCAGCTTCTCGGTCAGGCCGCGCAGATCCCCGATCCCGTCCCCATTGGAGTCGTAGAATCCCCGCACATAGACGGCATAGAGCACGAGGTCGCGCCACCAAGGAACGGTCATCGCACCCGAAGGAGAGAGACTGCCGGGAACCCTCCGAGGCTCGGGGCAAGAAGCGTGCGACCACCTGGTCCGTTGACCCCCCCCGTCGGCCTCGTCATCTTTTCCAGCTCGCCTTTGGCCTCATACTCGGGGCCCAGCACTTCCATGAACCGGGCTGCCGGAAATGAAGCCGACCTACAGACCCCGCAATCGCAAGCGGGCGAACAAGCACGGGTTCCGCGCGCGGATGAAGACGAAGGGCGGGCGCAAGACGCTGAACCGCCGCAGGAAGCACGGGCGGGCGCGGATCGCGATCAAGATCGCCGGGAAGCCGTAGCCCCAGGACCGCGAGCGGAGCGCCTTCCACGCGGGGCGCGCATCCACAGCAGCTCCGAGATTCGTCGATTGCTCGAGAAGGGGAAGCGGCAGCGCACGGCGAGTCTCGACGTGTACCTGGCACCTTCGCATGCCGCGCGGTCGCGGCTCGGTCTGATCGTACCGAAGCACGGCCACCGCATCGTAGACCGGAACCTGCTCAAGCGCCGGCTGCGCGAGATCGGACGACGGCGAGTGCTGCCGATGTTGGATGCCCGTGAGCGGGGGATGGACGTGCTGATCAGAGCTCGAGTGCCCGCCTATGCGACGGAGTACGATGGACTGGCTCGAGAGGTGATGGAGGCGGTGGAGGTGCTGTGCTCGCGCGTCTCCTGATCGGGCTGGTGCGGTTCTATCAGCTGGCGATCTCCCCGTGGACGCCTCCGGCTTGCCGCTTCACGCCGAGCTGCTCGCACTACGCGATCGGGGCGCTGCGCGAGCACGGGGCGCTGCGCGGTCTCTGGCTCTCGGTGCGTCGCATCGCGCGCTGCCACCCCTGGGGCGGTTACGGCTACGACCCCGTTCCGGACCGGAAACGCGTGGCTGAAGTGGCCGAGGTGTCCGAGGTGTCGGTTCGATGACCACGTCGCTGCGCTTCTTGCTCGCGATGGTGCTGATGCTCGGCGTGCTGGTCGGGACGAACTTCCTCTTTCCGCCGATCGTGCCGGAGACGGGCGTTCCGGCGGACAGCGTCGCGCCCGCCCCTCGGCCCACGGTCGGCCCTCCCGGCGACGCCTCGCCCGTGATTCCTGCGGCTCCCGGCGGGGCCCCCGCGGCGCCGGCTGCCGCCGATGTGCCAGCGGAGGAGCTGGTCACCGTGGAGAGCCCGCTGTACCGGCTCCAGTTCTCGAGCTACGGCGCGCGACTGCTGTCGGCGGAGCTCCCGCAGTTCCGTGCGCTGAACGAGGACGGAGTCGTCGACCTCGTGCCCAGCGGCTCGGCGGGCTACCTGAGCCAGAAGCTCGTGCTCGGCTCCGACACGGTGGACCTGTCGCGCGCTCCGTTCCAAGTCGAGCCCGCGGGCGACCTGACGCTGGTCGAGGGCGGCCAGCCCGAGTCGCTGCGCTTCGTCTACCAGCACCCCACGAGCCCGCTACGGGTCGAGACGGAGTACACCTTCGATCCGTCGCTCTACGTCGTCAGGGTCGAGGGCCGGGTCGACGGGGTGGACCGCCCACTCCTCCTCACTGATCTGGGTGAGGGGCTGGCGTTCGCCGAGGCGGACTCGTCGAACGAGGCGCGCATGATGGCCTACGTATACAACCACGTCGACGAGGGGATCAGCGCCGTCCCCCTGCTCCGGACGACGCCGACCATCGTGCAGGGGCCGCTCATCTGGGCTGCGCTCAAGAACAAGTTTTTCGTGCTCGCTCTCCTCGCCGGCGCGAGCGATGAGACGGCGACGGGCTCCGACTATCTCGGTGGTCTTGTGGTGTCGCCCGGAACGCTTCCAGAGCGGGTCTCCGTCGGCGCCGCGCAGAGCATCGGCACGGACGGCGCGTTCGCTCACCGGCTCGTGCTCGGGCCCCAGGACCACGCGAGCCTCGCGTCGCTCGGCCAGGGCCTCGAGGAGGTCAACCCGTACGGAGGCCGGATCTTCCGCCCGATCGTCCGGCCGTTCGTGTCGATCATTCTCGCCATCCTCGTCTTCCTGCACACGAACCTGGGGATCGGCTACGGCTGGGTGCTGGTCCTCTTCGGTCTCCTCATGCGCGTCGTGCTCTTCCCGCTCAACCACAGGGCGATGAAGGCGCAGGTGCGGAACATGGAGTTCCAGCCCCGCTTGGCCGATGCGCAGCGCAAGTACAAGGACAACCCGCAGAAGATGCAGGAGGAGGTACGGAAGCTGTACAAGGAGGGATTCAACCCGTTGGCCGGGTGTCTGCCTCTGCTGCTCCCGTGGCCGATCCTCATCGCGCTCTTCTTCGTCTTCCAGAACACGATCGAGCTCCGCGGCGTGCCCTTCCTCTGGCTGCCCGACCTGTCGACGAAGGACCCGTTCTACGTCCTGCCGATGGCGCTGGCTGCGTCGATGTTCCTCATGATGTGGCTGACCATGAAGTCGGTCGAGCAGCCGAACGCGCAGATGCAGATGCAGTCGAAGATGATGATGTGGATCATGCCCCCGGTGATGCTCATCATCTTCCTGAACCTCGCGAGCGGGCTGAACCTCTACTACCTCGTCTCCAACCTCGCGACCATCCCGCAGCAGATGTGGATCACGGAGCAGCGCAAGAAGCTGCGGGCCCAGGGAGCGGCCAAGGCGCCGGCCCCGTCCACCACGAAGTCCAAGGGCTGACGCGACGGGAGCGGCCGGATGCAAGTCGACACGATCGCAGCAGTGTCGACCGCGCCCGGGGTGGGTGCCGTTGCGATGGTACGGCTGTCCGGACCTTGCGCTGGATCCATCCTGAGGCGCCTCGCGCCTCGGCTCGGCGCGCTACCGGAGCCCAGGCGGGTCACGCTCGTCGAGCTTCGTGATCCGGCGGACGGATCGCGACTCGACGAGGTGCTCGCGACCTACTTCGCAGGGCCCGAGAGCTACACCGGCGAGGACGTGGTCGAGATCTCCTGCCACGGCGGCTGGCTGGTTCCGGAGATGATCGCGGACGCATGCGTGCGCGCAGGTGCCAGACGCGCCGACCCCGGGGAGTTCACCCGCCGCGCCTACCTGAACGGAAAGGTCGACCTCGTGCAGGCCGAGGCGGTGGCCGATCTCATCGAGTCACGGAGCCGTGCGTCCCACCGGGCTGCCTTGACCCAGCTCGAGCGCGGGCTTTCGGTGCGCGTCAACGGGCTGCGGGACGCACTGGTGAAGCTCGAGGCGCTCCTGGTCCACCACATCGATTTTCCCGAGGAAGACGAGCCGCCCGTTCCGGTCGCTCGGGTCGTGGACGTGGCATCGGCGCTCCTCCCCGACATCGACGCGCTGCTGGCGACCGCACCCGGCGGCGAGCTATTGCGCGAAGGCGCGCTCGCCGTTCTCGCCGGGCGGCCCAACGCCGGCAAGTCATCGCTCTACAACGCGCTGATCGGCGAGGAGCGGGCGATCGTGACGGAAGAGCCGGGGACCACGCGCGACGCCCTCATCACTGCCGTCGAGCTCGGCGGGTTTCCCTTCCGCCTCGTGGATACGGCCGGATTGCGGGAAGGCGGCGAGCGCGTGGAGCGGCTCGGAATCGAGGTCACCCGCCGGTACCTGGAGCGCGCGGACGTCGTGCTCCTGTGCGTTCCAGCCGATGCCGAGGAGTCGGCGTCCGAGTCCGGGTTTCTGGAACAGGTCCAGGGCGTCCCGGTCCTGTGGCTGGAGACCAAGGCGGATGTCGCGTCTGCCTTCGATGCGCCCGCACCCCGCGGCATCGACCGGGTGGCGGATAGGCTGCGCATATCCGTGGTCACCGGGGAAGGGATCGACGCGCTGAAGACGACACTCACGCGCTTGGTGTACGGCGGCGTGGTGACGCTGGGTCCCGACGCTCCGGTTCTGACTCGGGTGCGCCAGCGACGGGCGCTCGAGACGGCCCGCGCGGAGATCGACGCGTTCGTCAGCGCCCTCCGCGACGGCCTCCCCGCCGAGGTCGCGTCCAGTCATCTTCGGGCAGCGGAGACGGCCCTCGAGGATCTTCTCGGGGCGATCTCCACGGAGACCGTACTGGATGCCGTCTTCAGAGAGTTCTGCGTCGGGAAGTGACCGGACCGACCTCCCCCTAGCTCCTGCCGGAATCGGCCTGCGGGCTTACCGCGTGTTGGGGCGGGTGCAGGGGGTGGGGTTTCGTGAGTGGACGCGGCGCACGGCCGAGGGGTTGGGAGTGTCGGGGAGCGTGCGGAACCGCGAGGACGGATCGGTGGAGGTGCACGCGGCCGGCAGCGAAGACCAGCTGCGCCGGCTGGAAGAGGCGCTGGCGAAGGGACCCCTTGCGGCGCGGGTGGCCCGCATCGAGTCATTGACCCCCGACGCGGGCATGCCACGGTCGGGGTTCAGGGTCCTCTATTGAAGATGCGCGTGGCATTGCGCATAAACCGGGGGGCAGCGAGTGCGTAGCTCGTACGACGTGATCGTGATCGGTGGAGGCCACGCGGGCGTGGAGGCTGCGGCCGCCGCGGCGCGGGCCGGCGTGCGCACGCTCTTGCTGTCGCCGGACCTGTCACGGCTCGGGCAGATGAGCTGTAACCCGGCGATCGGCGGCGTGGCCAAGGGGATCGTGGTCAGAGAGGTGGACGCGCTCGGAGGGGTGATGGGCCGGGCGACGGATGCTACGCGCATCCAGTTCCGCATGCTCAACCGCTCGAAGGGGCCGGCGGTCTGGGGGCCACGCGCCCAGTGCGACCGGGCGGCCTATCCCCGGGCGGTGCGCCGGGTGCTCGAGGAGCTCAATTCGCTCGACCTCTTCCAGGAGATGGTCGCCGGCCTCGAGGTGAGGGACGGGAGAGTGCGCGGCGTCGTCACGCGAGGCGGCCTCGCGTTCGCGGCGGACACGGTAGTCGTCACGGCCGGCACGTTCCTGCGGGGGCGGATCCACATCGGCGGCCAAGCGGGGGTCGACGCGGGACGCGCCGGGGAGGCTCCCTCCGTGGAGCTCGCGGTCGGTCTCGAGGACCTGGGCCTGGAGGTCGCCCGTTTCAAGACCGGGACTCCCCCGCGAGTGGACGGCCGCACGGTCGACTTCTCGAAGCTCGAGCGTCAGGACGGCGACACACCCGGCTACCACTTCTCGGCGTACGCGGAGGAGACGGTTCCCGAGCAGCGGCCCTGCTGGATCACGTGGACGGGTCCTGGCCTCAAGGCCTTGGTGGAGAGCAACTTGCGCCGAAGCGCGCTCTACGGCGGTGCGATCTCCGGCCGCGGACCTCGCTACTGCCCGTCCATCGAGGACAAGGTGCTGCGGTTCCCGGACGCGCCCCGCCATCAGGTCTTCCTGGAGCCAGAGGGCCTCGACACCTCCGAGCTCTACGTCAACGGGCTCTCGACGTCCCTTCCCCCGGAGGTGCAGCTGGCCTTCCTCCGGACCGTACCGGGCCTCGAGGACGCGGTGATGACGAAGGTGGGATACGCCATCGAGTACGACTACTTCCCGCCGCACCAGCTTCGGCACACGCTGGAGGTGAAGGAGATCTCCGGGCTCTACCTGGCGGGTCAGGTGAACGGGACGACCGGGTACGAGGAGGCGGCGGCTCAGGGCATCGTGGCGGGGATCAACGCAGCCCTCCACGTGCGAGGAGAGCAGCCCCTCGTCCTCGAGCGCGACGAGGCCTACATCGGGGTCTTGATCGACGACCTCGTCACCCGGGGCGTGGACGAGCCGTACCGGCTCTTCACCTCCCGTGCGGAGTTCCGCCTGCTCCTGCGGCAGGACAACGCCGTTCGGCGGCTCGGCCCGATCGCGCGGGACCGGGGTCTGCTCACGGCCACTCAGCGCGACGCGCTCGAGGCGCGTCTGGCCGAGGAAGATCGGCTGGCCCGGTGGTTCCGCGAGACCCGAGTTCGTCCGGCGGCGGAAGGGGGGGATCCCGGCGGGACCGGGAAGGCGCTGTCGGCAGCGGACGCGATACGGCGAGGGGACGTTCGCGCGCTCGACCTGGTGGCCGGGGCTCACCCGGCGCCGCGGGAGGACGTCGTGCACACGGTGGAAGTCGAGCTCAAGTACGATGGATATGTGCGCCGGGAACGCGAACGAGCCGAGCGGCTGCGCGAGCAGGCATCCTTCTTCTTGAGAGATGACCTGCCCTACCAGGAGTTCGTCACCCTGTCCTATGAGGCCCGGGAGAAGCTGGCGCGGGTTCGCCCCGGAACGCTGGCCCAGGCCGCACGGATTCCGGGCGTTTCCCCCGCGGACCTCCAGAACCTGGTCCTAGAGGTTCGGCGGCTCGGACGGGGGGCGCTGGCGGGCTGACTGTTTCACGTGAAACGGTCCTACTGACGCACCAACTCGATGTGGCCCTGGGCCGGCTCGTTGGTCCCGTCGAGGTTGAAATCGAACTCCGTGGCGCCGTCGAGAATCAAAGAGTCAGGCGTCGCGAAGAAATAGGTCGACGGAGCCGGGTCTCCGACTTCGGGGTGGAGCGTCAGCGTGGACGCGTCCTCCACCTTCAGTCGGCCGATTTCAGGCCGGGCACCGGGAAACTCGAGTGTGGCGGTGTACGTCCCGCTCGGCTGGATATTGATCCAGAAGGCGGCGATCGAAAGCACGTCGACTTCCTGGTTGGGAGGAGCGTCGGCCCTCGCCGTCATCACCACCGCATCCCAGGTGCCTACGAAAGGAGCCACGGCCGGGTCGATCTCCACGCCGGTCGAGTCCCCGCAGGCAGCGATGGCAACGACGATCGTCGCCCACCCGAGCCACCTCTTCATCTTTCCCTCCCGTGGGATTGCAGTCCCGACGGCACAGAACCTTCATGCCGGCCACGGCAGGGTCAATGGTACCGCGGATCTCGAAGCGCTTTCCCGGCTCGCGAAGGGCCGCATATATTGCGCCAACCCCGCACTCGGCCCTCGCCGCGTCTCCATGTCCCACGTCATCGCGATCGCCAACCAGAAGGGAGGGGTCGGTAAGACGACCACCGCCATCAACTTGGGCGCCGCCTTGGCGGTAGCGGAGAAGCGGACCCTGGTTCTGGATATCGACCCGCAGGGCAACGCCACCAGCGGCCTGGGCGTGAGCTCACGTGTCGCCAAGCCGACAATATATGATGTGCTGATCGGCAATAGCCCGATCTCGGCGGCCATCATCAAAGCGGTGCACTTCCCGCACCTCGATATCGTGCCGTCCACACGGGACCTGGTGGGAGCCGAGATCGAGCTCGTCTCGGCCATGGGTCGCGAGTCGATCCTGAGGACTGCGCTCACGACGATCCGCGAAACGTATGACTTCATTCTGGTGGACTGCCCGCCGTCGCTCGGTCTGCTGACGCTCAACACGCTGACCGCCGCCGACTCCGTTCTGATTCCGATCCAGTGCGAGTTCTATGCGCTGGAGGGGCTGAGCCAGCTGCTCAACACCGTGAGGCTCGTACAGCGCTCGCTCAACCGCGGGCTGGAGATCGAGGGCGTGCTGCTGACGATGTTCGACCGCAGGTTGCACCTCTCCCGACAGGTCGCTGCGGAAGCTCGCGAGTACTTCGGTCCCAAGGTCTATCGAGCGGCGATCCCGCGTAACGTCCGTCTGGCCGAGGCGCCGAGCTTCGGCAAGCCGATCGTTCTCTACGACGTCCTCTCGAGCGGAGCCAAGGCGTACCTGGCGGTGGCCAACGAGCTCATCAGCCGCAACGCCAAAGTGGACAGCTCCGTAGCCGCCGGCGTAAGCGGATGAACAGAGAGCGTCTGGGTCGCGGCTTGGGCGCCCTCCTGGGCGAGTACCTGGAGCCACAGGCTGCCCCCGCGGAAACGCGGAGAGTTCCGCTCAGCGCGATCGTCCCGAACAATGCGCAGCCTAGGCGCATTTTTAGCGAGGCGGAGCTCGCCGAGCTCGCATCGTCGATCCGGGAGAACGGCCTGCTGCAGCCGATCGTGGTGCGCCCCGTCGCGGGGGCCGAGGGCCGATATGAGCTGATCGTCGGCGAGCGCCGCTTCCGCGCGGTCTCGAGCCTGGGATGGGAGGACGTTCCCGTCGTGGTGCGTGACGCCACCGACGAGACCGTGCTGGTCCTCGC
>Ga0073934_10011198_pt1 | contig 10917 bp, 7 predicted proteins | sample LarsenN4metaG_FD_76834 | JGI IMG/M metagenome (GOLD analysis project Ga0073934, IMG submission 76834) | Hot spring sediment bacterial and archeal communities from British Columbia, Canada, to study Microbial Dark Matter (Phase II) - Larsen... ...
GTCGAGCGCACGCTCGGGCCGCTTCAGGTGCTCGATGACGTCCAGGGCGACGACGACATCGGCCGGCTCGCCGAGCGTGTCGAGTACCTTCCCGGCGAACGCCCCGTCGAGGTCGATCTCGAGGAAGGGGAATGGAAGGTTGCCCGTCGGAGGACGTCTCAGGTCGGCGGCGACGACGGCCGCGCCCTTCTCGTGGAGGGCGAGCGCGACGCGCCCGTGGCCGGCCCCGAGCTCGACCACCTTCTCGCCCGGACGCCAATCGCGGCCGAGCACGAACTGGTGGACGGTGTTCGGCCCTTCCTTGAACACGTACTCGCCCGAGTCGAACACGTCGAACTTCGGGTGATGGACGAGGTGGAAGCGATTCGCACGCGACCGCAGCACGGTCCCGACGCAGCGGATCGCGTAGGGGATCCCCTCGACGTGGCAGATCTCGTCGCCGTAGTAGGTGGGAATGGGCACCTCGACGATGTGCATTCCACGAGCCAGGAGCTGCACGATGATCTCCGTGTCGAAATGGAAATCATTCGTGTTGTACTGGTACGGAATGCTGTCCAAAGCGGAGACGCGGTAGGCCCGGTAGCCCGAGTGGAACTCGGAGAGGCGCGCGCCGAGCAACCGGTTCTCGATCGCGGTGAGCACGCGGTTGCCCACGTACTTATAGAGCGGCATCCCTCCGCGCAGCGCCGCTCCGGGGGTCATCATCCTCGATCCGAAGACGGCCATGGTCTCGGCGTTCGCGAACGGGGCGAGGAGGCGCGGCAGGACTTCGGGAGCGTACTGACCGTCGCCATGGAGGAGCACGACGATGTCGAATCCCCGGCGCGAAGCGTACTGGTAGCCGAGCTTCTGGTTCCCCCCGTATCCCTGGTTCGAGGGCGTTCGGAAGACCTCCAGGTAGGGTATGTCGTCGGCCACGGAGCGGGCGGCCGGGGTGGTCGCATCGCTGCTGGAATCGTCGATCACGTAGATCGCCGCGAGTCGCGCCTTGAGATCCTGCGGGATGCGTTCCAGCGTGGCGCGGATGTGCGACTCCGCGTTGTACGCCACCACGAAGACGGCGACCCGCTGGCTTTCGGCAACGGCTATCCCCGCCGCCCGCTCCTCGGCCGGAAGCACGTCGTCGAACGCCGGGCCGCGTCCCATCGGTTACCCGAAGGGAAGTCCTTTCATGCCGCCCATCATCCCCCGCATCTGCTTCATGAACGCCTCCATCTCCTTGAACTGCTTGAGCAGGCGGTTCACCTCGGCGACCGGGCGCCCGCTCCCCTTGGCCACGCGCATCTTGCGCGACGCGTTGAGGATGTCGGGCTTCCTGCGCTCCTCGGGCGTCATCGAGAGGATGATCGCCTCGACGTGCTTGAAGCGCTTGGGATCCAAGTTACCCGCCGGAATCTTCAGCTTACCCGCTCCAGGAATCATCTTGAGGAGCTGCTCGAGCGGCCCCATGCGCTGCACCTGCCGCATGGCGACCAGGAAGTCCTCGAGGGTGAACCGGCCCCCGCCCTTTCCCATCACTTTCGCCTCGAGCTTCTCCTGCTCCGCCCGGTCGATCGTGGCTTGGGCGCGCTCCACCAGCCCGACGACGTCACCCATCTGGAGGATGCGGCCGGCGAGGCGCTCGGGGTCCGCGGGCTCGAGGTCGTCCATGCCTTCACCGACACCGACGAACTTGATCGGCTTGCCCGTCACGCCGCGGATCGAGAGCGCCGCGCCGCCACGCGCATCGCCGTCCATCTTCGTCATGATCACACCGGTGATGCCGAGCGCCTGGTCGAACCCTTCAGCGATCTTCACCGCTTCCTGACCGGTCATCGCGTCCGCCACCAGCAGGATCTCCGTGGGCGACACGGCTTCCTTGATCGAGGCGAGCTCCTCCATCAGCCGCTCGTCGATCTGGAGCCTCCCCGCCGTGTCGACGATGAGCACCGAGAAGCTCCCGGCGTTCGCCTCGTCCCGGGCGCGCTTGGCGGCGGCGACCGGGTCTCCTCCGAACTCCCCGGCGACGACCGGAATGCCGATCTGGCCGCCGAGCGTGCGCAGCTGGTCGATGGCGGCGGGACGCTGGAGGTCGCAGGCGGCGAGCATCGGCTTCGCGCCGCCGCGCGCGATGCGGCGCGCCAGCTTGGCGGCCGTGGTGGTCTTTCCGGAGCCCTGCAGGCCCACCATGAGCACGACGCTCGTGCGGGTCCCGTGCACCGCGAGGCTGGGGCGTCCCTCGCCGAAGAGCCGCGCGAGCTCGTCGTGAACGATCTTCACGATCTGCTGCCCCGGGGACACGGACTTCAGCACGGCTTCCCCGATGGCGCGCTGCTGCACGCGCTCCAGGAAGTCCCGCGTCACCTGGAAGTTCACGTCCGCCTCGAGCAGGACGCGGCGCACCTCGCGGAGCCCGTCCTTGATCATCGGCTCCGTCAGCACGCCCCTCTCGCGCAGCTTCTTCAGCGCCGCGTCGAGCTTACTCCCCAGCTCGTCGAACATGGCTCTCCAGCCGCTGCAGGAACCCGAGCCCGGAAGCTAGGCGGCACCGCTCACGAAGGAAGCCCTGGCTGACGACCTCGGGACCGGCTCGTGGGGACTCGATTCCGGGCATCGACTTTGCACAGCAAAGTCCTTTGACAAACTGCCTGCTCCCCCCACATACTGGTTCCCATGCAGCATTCGCTGACCGAGTTCCTCTTCCCGGAGCCCGCGCCGCGCAGCCTCACCGGCATCGTCCGGTGGTGGGAGAAGCGACGGCTGGCGTACAACATCGCGGTGGGGTCGGCCGGGCTCGTCACGGTCGGTGTCGCCACGGTGCTCGTCAGCATCATGGAAGGGCGCTTCCTGCTCGTGCCCTGGCAGCCCGTGGTGGCCTTCGGCCTCCTGGCGAACCTCTGCTACCTGCTCGGGCCCACGGTGGAGATCCTGATCCAGAAGATCTGGGGGAGGACGGTCCTCCCGACGGGGCCATCCCTGTACCGGATGGGCCTCACGTTCTCGGTGGGCCTCGCGCTGTTCCCGACGCTCCTGATCACGCTTCTCTTCGTGATCAGGATGTTCATCGACTCGAACTTCCCCTAGCAGGTCATCCCACAGGAATGATCTGATTCCGGTTGGTGCCGACCGAGATGCACCGAACCGGAGCGCCGGTCAGCTCTTCGATGCGATCGAGGTAGGCGCGGGCCTTCGCTGGCAGATCTTGCAGACGTCGAACGTCGTCGGTGGGCGACTGCCATCCGGGGAGTGTCTCGTACACCGGCTGCACGCCAGCGAGCGACCACGTGTCGGCCGGGAAGTTCGCCGTTACACAGCCGTCCGGGAGCTTATACGCCGTCGCGACACGGAGCTCGGGCAGCGTGTCGAGGACGTCCAGCTTGGTGACTGCGACGCCGGTGAGGCCGTTCACCTGGGCGGCGAACCGTGTGAGCACGGAGTCGAACCACCCGCATCGCCGCGGCCGGCCGGTCGTCGCGCCGAACTCGCCTCCCAGCTGACGCACGTGCTCGTCCATCGCCGGATCCATCGCGGTCGGCAGCGGGCCTTCACCCACGCGTGTGGTGTACGCCTTCACGACGCCGAGCACCGCGTCGATCGCCGTCGGCCCGATGCCCGTGCCCGTAGCAGCGGCCGCAGCCGTCGTGTTGGACGACGTCACGAACGGATACGTCCCGTGATCGAGGTCGAGGGCCGTCCCCTGCGCACCTTCGAGCAGCACGCGCCGGCCCGCCTTGAGGGCGTTGGTGATCTCCACACCCGTGTCCGTCGCCAGCTCGAGGAGCCGGTCGCCCAGCGCGAGCGCTTCGTCGACGGTGCGGTCGAGGTCGGCGGGCGTCGCTGCTCCGAGGTGCCCCCTCGTTCGCTCGAGCGCCGCCGCGACGCGCTTGCGCAGGCGCTCGGGGTTGCCGAGGTCGGCGACGCGGACGCCTCGGCGTCCGGCCTTGTCCTCGTACGCCGGCCCGATGCCTCGCCCCGTCGTGCCGATCTTCTCGGCGGCCGAGCTCTCCGAGGCCTGGTCGAGCAGGCGGTGATAGGGAAGCAGGAGCTGCGCGCGCAGGCTCACGCCCACGTGGCCCGCCAGCTCGATCCCCCGCTTCGCGAGCGCGTCGTACTCGTGGAAGAACTGCTGGATGTCGAGCACCACGCCGTTGCCGAGGAGACACCGCTTCCCCGAATGGAGGATCCCCGAGGGAATCTGATGGAGGACGAACTGGTCGTCCTCGACCTCGACGGTGTGGCCCGCGTTCGCCCCGCCTTGGTAGCGCGCGACGATGTCGACGTTCTCGGCGAGGACGTCGACGATCTTGCCCTTCCCTTCGTCCCCCCACTGGCAGCCGACGACGACGGTGCAACGACCTTGAGCAGGCATCTAGACCTTTGGCTGACTACCGGCAAAAACAGCGGGCCCACCCCCGTGCAGGGGATGGGCCCGTTGGCTGACGTATCCTTTGGTGGAAGGTAGACGCAGCCCCGACGCGACGTCAACCGCTCATTGCGCGCTATGCGGCGCGAGCAGCCGCTGCCACGCTTTCGACATGCGATCCCACTCGCCCGGGCAGCGAACCGCGCGCTCCTCGGGGAGGTGGCCATCCGCGACGATCCCGCCGTACTTGTCGGGATCGGATCCGTAGATCCAGCAGAGAACGTTGAAGAGCCGTTGGGGCCCGAGCGAGTGCTCGTCGGCGAAGTCGGCATTCTCGAACTCGGCGGTAGCCGGCTGGATCGCGAGCGTGCCCGAGAGCGCCGCCTGCGCGCCCTTGTCGCCGGTCTCCATGAGCGTCCAGACCGCGAGCTGGTCGGCGACGTCCTCCTCACGTCCCGTGATGGGCAGATCGAGCTGGTGCACGAGCGCGTGCCCGACCTCGTGCATCATGATGAACCAGATCGCTCCCGAGATCTGGTCCTGCGCTTCCTGCGTCCAGCTGCCGTCGGCGGGGAGGAAGACGTCGGTCAGGAGCTGGAGCAGCTCGTAGCAGAAGGTGATGGCGGCCTGGCTCGGCGCGTAGAACGCGTTGATCATCCCGCATTCGTCGAAAGTCACGTCCATGTCGTTCGGCATGGCGTAGCGGCGCGCGAGGTCCTCGGTCATCTGCTCGAGCACGCCCCACTGCTTCGCGCGCTGGCCGAGGGGGCGCAGCGCGGGATCGGCCGAGTCCATGTAGCTGTAGTGCCACTTGCCCGCGGCTCCCGTAACTGGAGCCTCGGCAACCGGCGCCGCGCCGGTCAGCCGCTCGACGGTGAGCGTGTACGAGCCGGTCTCTCCGGCGCTGAAGCTGTTGACGCGGATCGCGTACGTTCCCCCGCCGTCGACGGTGGTCTCGATCTGCGAGTTGGTGCCCCCGGCCCCGTCGTCGTCCGAGGCCTCGGACTCGAACCGGTCGCCGCTCACCCGGCCCCACTGCAGGTAGGCGTCGAAATCGGACGACTGGAGCACGATGCGCACGCGATCGCCCGGCGCGCCTCCGTACACGTAGTCGTTGTAGAAGGAGCTGTCTGCCAGCATGGGGTCGCTGGTGCGGAGCGCACCGTCGATGCGCTGCCCCGCGGACGCGATGCGGGCTCCCGGGGGCAGGCTCGGCGCAGGCGCACCCGCGGTGCCGACCGACGAGACGGTCAGCGTGAAGGCACCGGTCTCGCCGGCACCCAGCGAGTTCGCACGAATGGCCAGCACGCCATCCGCACCGAGTGTCGCGAGGATCTGCGAGTCCGTGCCGCCACCCCCGTCGTCGTTGCTCTCGTCGGATTGGAACGTCTCGCCCGCCATGCTGCCGACCGCCAGGTAGGCGTCGAAATCCCCCGAGCGCATGGTGACGAGCACCTGCTCGCCGGCCCGGCCGCGGTACCCGAACAGCTCGTAATGCGAGTTGTCGCTCAGCGTCGGGTCCACGGCGTCGAGCCGACCGGAGACCGTCTGCCCGAGAGCGATCGTCGGAAGCGTCGTATTGCCCGCGGTGGACGAAGCCACGGAGAGCGTGTAGGCTCCGGTGGCGTCCGCCCCGTACGAGTTCGCCTGGATCACGTAGCGCCCTGCAGTCGAGACGTCGATCTCGAGCCGCGCGTTCGTGCCGCCCCCGCCGTCGTCGTCGTACGTGATCGACTCGAAGGCGGTGCCTTCCCCCCGTCCCCACCTCAGGTAGGCGTCGAAGTCGCTCGACGTCATCGTGACGAAGAGCCGCTCTCCTGCTCTCGCGTCGATGACGTACGTGTCGTAGTGCGAGCCGTCACCGAGGGTGGGCGTCGATTCCGCGAGCCTGCCCGCGACCGTCTCGCCGACGCGGAGCGTGCGCGTGCCCCCCGCGGTGCTCGCACCGCCGCTTCCCTGCACCGTCAGAGTGAACGACCCCGTGACGTCGGCGAGCACGGAGTTCGCCCGGATCCCGTACACGCCGCTCGTGGGCACGGTCACCGAGAGCATGGCGTCCAGCCCGCCTGCTCCGTCGTCGTCGAAGTCCTCGAGATCGATGTTCGATCCCTGCGGGATGCCGCCTCCCAGGAAGGCGTCGAAATCCGAGGAGCGCATGACGACTGTGATCTCTTCGCCCGGGCGGCCGCGATACTCGTAGATCTCGTAATGGGAGCCGTCCTCCAGAACCGGATCGCCCGAGTCCAGGCTGGAGCTGATGGTCTGGCCGGCGGCGATGGTACGCCCGCTCCCGCCCGGCGACGGGCTCGACGCGGTCGAGCCGCCCAGCACCTCGACCGAGAGGGTGTACGCGCCGGTCTCCCCGCTGGACAGCGAGTTCGCGCGGATGCCGTAGACGCCCGACGGCCCGAGGGTGACGGTCAGCCGCGAGTCTGTCCCGCCTCCGCCATCGTCGTCCGAATCCTCCTGGGTCAGCTCGCCGCCCTGGAGTGTTCCACCCGCCAGGTACGTGTCGCACGCCTCCGAGCGCATCGTGATCTCGAGCCGCTCGCCCGGCCGGCCACGGTACTCGTACAGGTGGTAGTGCGAGCCGTCGGAGAGGGTCGGGTCCGAGGTGGCGAGCCGGCCGCTCACGGTCTGACCGGCGCTGATGCGCGTCTGCGCGCCTACCGCGGACGGAAGAACCAACACGAGCAGCGCCAAGGCGCTGCGAGCCGAAAGCGGACGGGCGAAGGTCATGAGCAACTCCGGGGGGGTAGCCACGATGCAGAAAGATGCTACGCGGGCGATGCCGACTGTGAGGTTGTCGGCAGCAGCTCGGCGCTCTCGAGCAGGCGGCGAACCGCGTCGATGCGCTCCCGCGGGGCCGGGAGGAGGGGCGGACGGGGAGCCCCTCCGTGCAGGCCGAGCAGATCGAGCGCGGCCTTCACGCCGGATATGCCGAGGTCGGCCACGATCTGCTGGTGGAGGGGCGCGATGCGCTCCTGCAGACGCCCGGCTTCCGCCGGGTCGCCGGCACGGAATGCGGCCGGGATGGCGGCCGCCGCCGCGGTAGCGATCATCCCGACCGCGACGATCCCACCCACGCAGCCGGTCTCCAGAGCGGGATAGAGCAGCGCGCCGTTGCCCACCAGCACCTGAAAGCCCTGCCGGCACTGCACGATCAGGTCGCCGAGGATCTCGAGCCTGCCGCGCGAATCCTTGATCCCGACGATGTTGTCGTGCTGCGACAGCTCCGCGATGAGCCCGGTGGGGAGGTCGACGGTGCTCATGCGGGTCGGCACTTGGTAGATCACCACGGGCAGGGGCGAAGCGTCCGCCACGGTGCGGTAGTGCCGCACGAGCGCCTCCGGCGTCATGGCGCCCTTGAAGAACGCCGGCGGGCTCACCAGGGCCGCGTCCGCGCCGGCGCTCGACGCCTCGCGCGTGAGTCGAGCCGCGTGGCGCGTGCTCTCCGCTCCCGCCCACGCCAGCACGAGTCGGCCCTCCGGCGCGACTTCCACCGCTGCCTCGATGAGGGCGGCGCGCTCGGAGTCCTCGAGCAGAACACCCTCGCCGTTCGTGCCGCCGATGAGCACGCCCGCGATGGGATGGCTGAACCAGTGCCGGAGGTTCGCCCGCAGGGCGACGACGTCCACATCGCCCGTCACGGGATCGTAGGGCGTCGTGACGGGGAGGAATGTCCCCGACAGATCCACGCTCCTACTCAGCTCGGCACTCCTGCTCACTTCCTCTACTCACATCCGCCGCCGTCAACGCCCCATCATGCGGGTCATCTCGTCGGCCAGGTTCTGCGTACCGCCCGGCCGGGAGCCTGCCGCGGCCGCCGACCGACCCTTCGTGTCCCCGAACATGTTCATCTTGAGGTCGAAGTCCGCCGGGTTGTTCGCCGCGGCCTTCGCGACCTCGAACTGCACCACACCGCTCTTCACGAGCTCCTGCAGGTGCTGGTCGAAGGTCTGGGACCCGTAGTGGTCCTTCCCTTCCTCGATCAGGTCGGTGATCTCCTCCATCCGGTCCGGATCGCGCACGCAGTCGCGAATGGTCGACGTCATGAGCATCACCTCGACGGCCGCGACGCGCCCGCCGGCCTTGCGCTGGACCAGCCGCTGCGAGATGACCGCCTGCAGCGACTCGGAGAGGCGCACGCGAATCATCTCCTGCTCGCTCGGCTCGAACACGGCGATGATGCGCGAGATCGTCTGCACGGCGTTCTTCGTGTGCAGCGTGGAGATGACGAGGTGTCCCGTCTCGGCCGCCTTGAGCGCGGTCTCGATCGTCACCTTGTCGCGCATCTCACCGATCAGGATCACGTCGGGATCCTGACGGAGGACGGCGCGCAGGCCCGACTCGAACGTCGGCGTGTCCGTGCCGATGTCGCGCTGCGTGATGGACGACTGATTGTCGCGATGCAGGAACTCGATCGGGTTCTCGAGCGTGACGATGTGGACGTGCTTGTTGGCGTTGATCCAGTTGATCATCGCGGCCATCGTCGAGCTCTTGCCGGAGCCCGTGACGCCCGTGACGAGGATCAGCCCGCGCTCGTTGTTGGCGATCTTGTTGATGACCGTCGGCAGCCCGAGATCCTCGACGGTCGGAATCTCGATGGGGATGGCGCGCATGACGATCATCGGCGACCCGCGCTGCTTCATGATGTTCACGCGGAAGCGCCCGACCCCGCCGATCCCCCAGGAGCAGTCGTAGTCGAGGATCTTGTCGAAGGCCTTCCGGTCGTCCTCGTGGGGGATGAGCTGGAGCGCGATCCCCTTCACCTGCTCCGGCGTGAGCTTCTGCTGCGTGAGCGGCTGCAGGATGCCGTGGATGCGGGCGCGCATGTAGTCGCCCGCCTTGATGTGGATGTCGCTGGCACCCCGCTCGACCGCGGCCTTGAAGAGCTCCTGCATGGAACGACCCTCCGCGCGCCTTAGGTGTCTACCTTCCGATAATAGTGCGCCGGCGGGGCGGAATGCACGAACTCAGTCGATCGCCGACCGCCAGTCGAGGCCCATCTTGCGGCGTACCTCCGCCATGGTCTCCCGGGCGATCGCCCGCGCCCGCTCGGCGCCTTCCGCGAGGATTCGGCCGACCTCCTCGGGGTGCTCCCGGTAGTGGGCGGCCCGCTCCCGGAAGGGGGCGAAGGCGGCGACGATGTTGTCGGCCAGGATGCGCTTGCAGTCGACGCAGCCCCGGAGCGCGTTGCGGCATTGGTGAGCGACGTCGGCGACCACCTCGGGGCTGCCGAAGAACTTGTGCAGCGAGTAGACGTTGCAGAACTCCGGCCGGCCCGGGTCCGAGCGGCGCACACGCTGCGGATCGGTCACGGCGGTGCGCACTTTCGCCCACACGGCATCGGGCTCGTCGAGGATGCCGACCGTGTTTCCGAGCGACTTGCTCATCTTGGCCGCACCGTCCAGCCCCAGGATGCGGCCCACGTTCTCGTCGATGAGAGCCTCGGTCTCGGGAAACGTCTCCCCGTACGTCGCGTTGAACTTGCGGGCGATCTCGCGCGTGAGCTCCAGGTGCTGCCGCTGGTCCTCTCCGACCGGCACGGCTTCCGCCTTGTAGATGAGGATGTCGGCCGCCTGGAGGATGGGATAGTTGAAGATCCCCGCAGGGACGGACTCGAAGCGCTGCGACTTGTCCTTGTACTGCGTCATCCGCTCCAGCTCGCCGACCGGTGTCACGGCGTTGAAGAGCCAGGCGAGCTCCGTGTGCTCGGGGACGTCGGACTGCACGAAGATGATGGACTTCTCGGGGTCGAGGCCCACCGCGAGGTAGGAGACCGCCAGGTCCACGATGTTGCGCGGCATGTCCTCGGGCTTCACCCCGGCCGTGATGGCGTGGTCGTCGACGATGCACCACAGGCAGTCGTAGTCGTCCTGCATCGACACCCAGCGGCGGAGCGCGCCGAGGTAGTTCCCCAGGTGCGCCTCACCGGACGGCTGCATGCCGCTGAAGACGCGCTTGCGCCTGCCGGGAGGGGGTGGCTTGGACATGCGACGGCGTGGTTTCGGGGATCGGGGGCGCTAACTTAGCCGCCCTTCGTAGCCTGCGGCACCTCCGTCATGGCCCGCTCGAACGCTCGATCCGGGGCTCCGCTTGAACCCACTCCTCAGGACCGCGCTCGACGCCGCCGAGGCGGCAGCCGCCGTCCAGCGGCGAGACGCCTTCCGCGAAGCGGAGGGGGTCAGGCAGAAGTCGCGCGCGGACTGGGTATCCCAGACCGATCTCGACGCTCAGGAGGCCGCGCTCGCCGTCATTCGCGCCCGCCATCCCGACCACGAGATCCTCGCGGAGGAGAGCGCGGAGACGGTCGAGGCGAGGCTCGCGCGCTGGGACGGGCGCCCCCTCTGGCTCGTCGATCCCCTCGACGGGACGGCGAACTTCCTCCACCGGCATCCGTTCCACTGCGCGTCCGTCGCCGTGGCGGTCGATGGCCGCCCGGTGGCGGGCGCCGTCGTCTCGGGCTCCAGCGGCGAGCGCTGGTGGGCCGAGGACGGCCGGGGTGCGTTCAAGAGCGGCCGTCGCATTCGGGTCTCGGAGCGACGTCCCATGCTCGAAGCTCTGGTCGGCAC
>Ga0073934_10011199_pt1 | contig 10916 bp, 14 predicted proteins | sample LarsenN4metaG_FD_76834 | JGI IMG/M metagenome (GOLD analysis project Ga0073934, IMG submission 76834) | Hot spring sediment bacterial and archeal communities from British Columbia, Canada, to study Microbial Dark Matter (Phase II) - Larsen... ...
AGGGGAATCCCCGTGCCTTCGTCCTACCTGGCGGCAAAACCGACCGTCCCTACGACACCAGTTTCAGCGGGCTGAAGACCGCCGTGCTCCGCCTCGTCGAGAAGCACAGAAGCCAGAACCTGCCCCTCGACCCGCCCGACCTTGCTGCGAGCTTCCAGCACACGATCGTCGAAGCCCTCACAAGTCGCGTGCTGGCCGCCATGGAAGAACTGGGCTACACGAAAGTCGTCGTCGCAGGCGGCGTCTCAGCCAACCGAGGCCTGCGCCGCCGCCTGGGTGAGGCGACCGCCGAACGGGGCTGGCAGGCCATCTTTCCGCCCCTGCAGTACTGCACCGACAACGCTGCGATGATCGCCTGCGCTGCCGCCGAACGCTTCAATCGCGGCTACCAATCGCCGCTGACGATTGGGGTGCGCTCGCGCCTGGCCCTCGAAGACTGCGACCTCCTGTACCAGAACTGACCAGGGAAAGTTGTGAGATTTTATGAGTCTAAGCGAGTAAAGTGAGTTGCTTGTGCCGCAATTTTTGATGCAACCGCTACAACTTTTGGGGGAACGGGAAAAGCATTTTTTTTACAGTGACAGTGGAGATTGAACCGGTGGCAATCGACCGATGCCCGAGGCATCCGCCCCTCAGACCACCGGCAAAGGAGTCAAGACATGCAAGCCATCCGTGCCACTGTGAAGTTTGCGCGTGCGCTTCCTGCGTTTGTTGCCCTGGCCGCCGGAACCCTGCTCTCGACGGCAGGTGCGGCCAACGCCGAAGCCGCACAGAGCATTACGGTTCAGGTGGACACCCCCGCATCCCAGTACTCTCCGGCCCAGGGCATGATGCTCGACCGGGGACTGGCAGATCTGCGCGCTGGCCGCAATGAGGCGGCGATCGACGCTTTCAACGACGTGCTCAAGGTCAACCCCAACGAGGCCGTCGCCTACGGCAACCGTGGCGCTGCCCGCCTCGCCCTCGGTGATCTGACCGGTGCACTCGCCGACTTCGACCAGGCGCTCAAGCTCGATCGGAACCTGGGCTTCGTCTACTACAACCGCGGTGTGGCCCACAGGCGTCAGGGCGACCGCCGCGCCGCCATGACCGATTTCCGGCAGGCAGCCGGGCTACTTGAAAATGAAGTTGCCCAGCGCAAGGTCCAGCAAGCGATCGTCGCCCTGGAGAAGCAGCTGCCGATCGGTGCCGCCGCGGCCCAGTAATGCTGAACTAATGCTGAACTGAACCGAAAGCAAGCGGCCGGGGGCAGCCCCCCTGGCCGCTTTTTTAGGCTGCTCCTGCTGCGGGTGTTCCGTCTGTTGCCCGGGGCATCAGCACATGATGAGCACATGATGAGCACATGATGAGTGTGCTGGTGTGATGGGCTCCCAATGGATCCAGACCGTCGCGAGGAACTCGAACGGAAGCGCCTTGCCCTGCAAAGGGAACGTCGTCGGCAGGAAGCCTGTGCGATGGTGGCTGAGGCAACGGCGGTGCTCGCGACGGCAGGCATGCCATTCGAACTGCTCCATCCCGGGAAAGATGATGCTCCCTACTGGCAGTGGCTGCAGCGGACTTTTCCCTGGACGACCTGGGGCCGCATCGACTGGCCACTGGTACCAGGGAGTCTGTGTCGCGCCTGGAACAGCCTGAGCGACCTGTGCGCCGCCTTTGAGACGCTCTGCGCCCTTGCCACCCTGCACAATCCGAGAGTCTTCGTCGGCTGGAGCAATGCTGCCGCCCCGGGGCTGCTCCTCGATCTGGTTGCGGCCCGCCTGGCCGCTGCCGAACTGTTCACGGTGAGCTGGGATACCTGGTTGCTCTGCCCGAGCGAAGGCTGGACCATCGAAGTCTTCCACGAGGGCGAGATCTGCTTCGGCCATATCGAGACAAAAAATACCCGGCCCCTCCCTTGACAAGCCTGTATTATGTTTGTAGTATTTTGTAGTGAGGGTTGTCTCCTCACCCATGCGCCCGGAGGAAGCACTGTGGTTCACGTTCGTTTCGAGGGGCGCTCCTACGACCTGACCGAGGATCGGCTCGGAGTGGCCGGTGGGATGAGCGATGCGGAGATCCGCGCCCGGCTTGCCCGCCACTTCGATACCGGCCTGGAGCGCTTCGCCAGTTATGTGATCGACCGCGGACCGCGCGGCGATCTGATCGTTCGCCCCGAGGCCGTCTACGGCTGAGGGGGGCGGCGCGTGCCCCAACCGCAGCGGCCTACACACGGTAGAGCGCTCGATGGTTCATCGAGAGGCTGCAGGTTCAACCCCTGCTTCCCCCCTGTTTGGGGGAATAGCTCAATCACTGCTCCAGCCGCTTCGACTCGCACGTGCCGCCGTCACATTTTCAGACTTTCGCCGCGCCCCGACCGTGGGAGCCTACATATCCACCAACCCACGGTGCGCACCTGGATAGTGCGCTGCAAGCCAGGACCGTACAGCTGGCAGTGCTCCCGACGACTTGCGCGGCCCCTTTTGCCGTCCGGCGAAGGTCTCTCCCCCCTGGAGGACATGCCATGACTATGACCCATGCCGAGCGCGACCTGCGCCTGGCGCTGTTCGACAGCCTGCTCACCACGCCCCACCGCAAACTGGAGCAGGTCGCCGAACTGCACCGGACGCTCCTCGCCTCCGACCCGATTTTCTACGGCCATCTGGCTGTCTGGTACTGCAAAAACGGCGACGTGCGCGATCACAAGGAAGTCTTCGTAGGCAACCTGCTCGCAAGTGACCTGCAGGGCCACCGCGGCGCCGGTTTCATGCTCCTGCAGGATCTGCCACCCTACCAGGTGGCCCGGGTGGTCGACTTTCTCAAGCGCACGCGCCAGAAGCTCCCCCGCTCGGCCCGCACCGCCGTCGCCCGCTATCTCGCCAGGCGCGAGGCCGATCCGGCCTGCTTCGACCGGGCTGCCCTGCGTAGCCGTCGCGCCCTCAAGCACCTCTATGCGGGACTCCACATCAAGCCCGGTCCCCGCGCCCAGGCCGTGCTCTTCGCCGACGCTCCTCCCGAGGGCAGCCTCGCCTGGGTGCTCAAGCAGTTGGCGAAGCTCGAAGACCCGGCTGCCCAGGCGGCACTCATCGTCGAGCATCGCCTGCCCTACACGATCGCCGTCGGTGCGGTGCAGCAACTCTCCCCGAGTGTGCTCGCCGCCCTCGTCGCCCAGATGACTCCTCAGGAAGTGATCAACAACCTCAAGTCGCTGAAGGTGCGCGGCGCCCTCGACCACCCCGACCTCAAGGCCCTGGTGGACGCCAAACTGGCAGCCGCTGCCTCGGCGGAACGGGTGAGCGCCTTCAAGGCGCGGGTGGCAGCCGACGCCGTCGACCTCGATGCCGAGACGGCAGCCAAGCTCGCCGCCGTCACCGACGCCCAGTTGAAGCGGCGCGGAACGATCCGGCGGCCGACCGCCCTGTTCATCGACAAGTCGGCTTCGATGGAGCAATCGATCGAGCTGGGCAAGCGGATCGCCGCCCTCGTCTCGGGCATCAGCGAGGCCGAACTGATCGTCTACGCCTTCGACACCGCCCCCTACGAGATCAGGGCCGAGGGCAGCGATCTCGCCGCCTGGGAGCGCGCCCTGGAGCATGTCAGGGCGAGCGGCGGCACCTGCATCGGTGCGCCGTTCGAGGCGATGCGCCGCCGCAGTCAGCGGGTCGAGCAGGTGATGATCATCACCGACGAGGGCGAAAACACCCACCCCTACTGCGCCGACGCCTACGCGGCTTACCGGCGCGACCTGGGTGTGTCTCCGAACGTGCTCATCGTCCGCGTCGGCCACGCGGCCGATGCGGTCGAGCGCAGCCTGCGCAGGCTGCAGGTCGAGGTCGACACCTGGACCTTCGCGGGCGACTACTACGCCCTGCCGAATCTGGTGCCGCTCCTCACCCGCCCCAGCCGGTTCGATCTGCTGCTTGAGATCCTCGAAACGCCCCTGCCGGTGCGCAACGATTGACCCCCCTTTCGCACACATCCTCTGGCCGGTGCCCCCCTTCCCTCCATGCGCCGCGACCGCGGGAGCTTACATACCCAGTACGAGAGGAAGAGTACCCCCGCCATTGCGGGGGGCGAGAAGGTGGTCGGGGACGATGAACCCAGGAGGTTGGCCTGAAAGTAGCCATCCTTTAAAGAGTGTGTAACAACTCACTGGCGGAGTCTCCGACCATCGACGCACGCGATGCTCCTGCAACTTGCGCACGGGGCCATTTCCGAAAGCCGGTTCGTGCGAACCGGCTTTCTATTGGAGGCCATCGATGTTCGATATCCGTACCCTGATCGAGCGCCTGGCCGCCGGGGAGGCGGCCAGGCGCGGTGAACCCTTCGTCGCTCCCTGTGTGCGGGGCCGGGTCCATCGCCGGATCGACGGACTCGTCGAGACCCTGCGCTCCGAGGCGAAAGATTTCGAGGGCTGGGGGCTCTTCCGCAAAACCGCGCCGGGTCGGGCCACCCTCATCGAGGAGGCTCCTGTGGCAGCTGTCGGGGCGTATCTCGCGCAGCTCAAGCCCCTGCGGCTCACCCTCGCCCGTGCCCTGCGCGGCAGAGCCTGGCTTGCCTACCCGGTCAACTACGCCGACCTGCGCCGGCGCACCGGCTATGTTCCGGTACCGACGGTGCATCTGGTGTCCGAGGGGCGGGCCTTCGAGCGGGTCGTCGCTCGCCGCGACGGCGAGCACTGGTGGTTCGACGACCTCGATCGCCGCAACCGACCCGCGCCCAGCCGAGCGCCTGCGCGAAGCCCTCGCCGAGTCCCTGTCGCCCGAAGCGCTTGCCTTCCCCGGGCTCACCCCGGAGATGCGCTCCGCCTACAAGATTGCCTACCAGACGACCCAGGAGGCCCAGCGCCTCAGGGAGATCGCCCACGTCGAGCAGCGGCTGCGCGAAGCCCTCGCCCTCGCAGGCGGTGTACTGCGGGAATTTCAAGACCGCGGCGATTGCTGGCTGGTGGAGTGGGCCACCCCTGACGGCGAGCGGCACGCCTCGGCGATCCACAAAGACGATCTCACTGTGCTCGGTGCCGGGATCTGCCTGAGCGGCCGCGACCGCGACTTCGACCTGCAGTCGCTGGTGGGCGTGGTGACACAACGCTTCGATCCATGGGACTGAATCTGGGACTGAATCAATGTCGATCACCTTCCACGAACAACTCCACCGCGGCCCCGAACTGATGGGCCGCCTGCGCGTGCTGCCGATCACCGTCTGCGGTGCGGGGGCAGTGGGTGCCAATCTGGTCGAAACCCTCGCCCGTTCTGGGGCCGGTCAGCTGCGGGTGATCGACCGGGATCGCATCGAGGAGCGCAACCTCTCCACCCAACCCTACCAGCGCGGCGACGTGGGCGCCTTCAAGGCGAAGATCCTCGCCCATACCCTCTACCGGGCCGTCGGAACCGAAGTCGAGGCCCTGAGCACTGAACTCACCCCCGCCAACATCCAGAAACTGCCCGCAGGTAGCGCCCTGGTGGTCGATGCCTTCGACAACAGCCACTCCCGGCGAGCGGTCACAGACTACTGCACCGCCGCGGCGATTCCCTGCCTGCACGTCGGGCTTGCCGCCGGATACGCCGAGGTGATCTGGAACGAACGCTACCGGGTACCCTCCGACGCCCACGACGATATCTGCGACTACCCGCTGGCGCGTACCCTCGTGCTGCTTGCCGTCGCCGTCGCAACCGAGACCATCGTGCAGTTCGTCGCCTGTGGCAGCCGCGAAGATCGGACGATCACCCTCGCCGATCTCACCGTCGGCCAGTTTCTCTAGCTGCGCCGCGCTTTCAAAAACATGGTTCAGTGTTGAGACTTCTGTGCCCGATTGGTGAGCACTTCGGTCTCGGCGTTGGCGTCGGGGTTGAGCGGCAGTCTGAACGTGAGGAGCGGTCGGCTGCCGGGATTGAGCTGGTACTGGATTGTCCAGGTGCCCTTGCGCGGATCGATCCCTTCGGGCAGTTCGAGGGTGTCAGAGCCGACGACAAGACATTGCAGGGTGCCCGCCCCGTCGACTTGCTTCTGAATCGTCGCCCGCAACTCGCGAGCCTCCTGCTCGTCGACGAGTTTGCGGGCGACGGCGGTTTCGAGGGCGGCGAGGCGTTCGCCCGCGCCCAGATTGCCGTCGAGCAGATCCCGGCAGCCGTCGGGGCGAAACACCGTCGCCACCACCGAATGATCGATCCAGCTGGTGTACGGCACAATCACGACCCGTATCACCGCCGTGGTATGGATGACTTTGACGCTCCTGCCGTTCGCCTCCAGACGCACCCAGTCGGTCTGACCGGCGAGGGGATCTGTTGGGACGCTGCTCACCTGGGCCTTGAAGATTTGAGGCTCAGCCGCGCTCGGCTTTTGAGCAGCGAGCACGAGGGCGACAGAACACAGGAGCAGCAGACGTTTCATGCTTGTGGACTCGTGAGCTACAGTGACGACGAGAGCAGTTCGACCCCCAGACCGCCCGGAACTCCCGCCGTGGGGATCAAGCGGAACGTCAGGTTCCAGATCTTGTTGACCTCGACGAACTCGACGTTGAAGCGAAGCCCCCTGGAGAAATCCATTCCAGCAGGTAACTCCAGGCTTTCTGTTCCCTGCACGCGGCAGCTGGCGGTGAGGGCATTGCCGTCGGCCAGCGATGCCAGAAATCGGCGACGGTCTGCGGTGGAAGATGGGGAAATTGACTCCGGTTTGAGGGTGGCGAGTTTTTCGACGAGGAGCCCCGGTGCGACCCCGCACTCGGGAACTTCCACCGAACTGGCGAGCACAGGATGATCGAACCAGCGCCCTTCAAGTTGGGTGCTCGGCACAAACTTCAGACGTTGCCCGTTTCTTTCGAGCCGCACCCAGACGGACTTTGCCCCCCGATCGACGAGCTTGATCTTGTAGATGTCAACGCCTGAAGGGTTTTCGTAGTCGACACCCGCGGCGGCCACTCCCAGGCAGGTACAGGTAGTCAGCACCAGACAGGCAACCGGCAACAGACGAGGGTTCATGGTTTCGCCTCCGTTGGCGCAGGGGGTGCCGTTGCCTCCCTGGGAGCCGGTTGGGTGGTACAGGCGAGCAAGGCCTGATCGGGCGGCAGGAAACCGTCGATGGTCATCGTCGGGCTCTTGCAAAAACCCGTCTGAAAATACGTCCTCACCGCCGACTTGTCGAAGGGGAGGCGCAGCAGGTCGCCGAGCCCGCCGTAGATGTTGGCGCCGGTGTCGCTTGCAAGGCGCGGGCCCTCTTCGTTGGGGCGGCAACCGCGCGCCCGCCACCAGTCTCCCTCTTGAGCCCGTTGGGAACCGGCGTCGATCAGATACTCGCCCTGGGCATTCGCTTCGCCCTGGGCCTGCAGGACCTCCTGACCAGCTGTTTTGCGTGCGATGCAGGCAAGTTGCTCCCCCGTGAGCGTCAGCGGAACGGCCCACCCCGCAGCGGCCAGGCTCCAGATCAGCGCACCCGGCGGGGCGGCACGGCACACACGCAGACAAAAGGCGGAAAGCATCGATCAGGAAGGTAGTTCAGGTCTTACGGGTAGAAGTCTACACTGGCCCCGCAACCGCCGCAAATTCATGGGCGCCTGCATGCGATGATCCGGAGGCAGGATCTCGCGAGTTGCGATGGGCAGACTGGTTGTCTTCGACCTCGACGGTACGCTGATCGACTCGGAAGGGGGCATCGTGTACGCCATGGAGTGCACGGTCGCCGCCCTCGGGCTTCCGGCCGATACGGTGGAGCGCTGGCGGGGGCTCATCGGTGTGCCCCTGCGCGATCAGATGCCGCTCATCCTTCCTGCGGATCGCCTTGGGGAAGCAGCGGCCGTCGTCGAGTACTACCGGAACTGTTATCGGGAGATCATGCTCGAAACTTCCCGGCCCTTCCCCGGTACCGATGCGCTGCTCGCCGAACTGCTTGCTCTGGGGGTGACGCTCGCCATCTGCTCGGGCAAGCGCGGCAATTCGATCCGGACGGTGCTCGCCCACGCGGGCTGGAGCGAGCACTTCGCCACGATCGTCTCCCCCGACGATGTCGTGCGCGGCAAACCCCACCCCGAATCGATGCAGGTCGCCCTCACGCGCACCGGCTTCTCTTCTGAGCAGGCGATCATGGTGGGAGATACCACCATGGACATCGAAATGGCCCGAGGAGCGGGCGTCCCCGCCGTCGCTGTCACCTGGGGGACCCACGACCGCACCCTGCTTGCCACCAGTGCTCCCGCCGCCTGGGCGCACACCGTCGCCGAACTGGCCGCACTGCTCAGGCAATGGTGCGCGCACGGATCGCTTGCCTCGATCCCCTTCCCACAGGACAATACAGGCGGGATCAGGAGGTAAATCTTTGTGAAGCGCATTGCCCTGCTTGGCTCCACCGGCTCGATCGGCACCCAGACCCTCGACATCGTTGCCCAGTACCCGGAACGTTTCAAGGTGACCGGGATGACCGCCCACAACAACGTCGCCCTCCTGGCCGAGCAGGTGCGCGCCTTTGCCCCCGAGGTCGTGGCAGTCGGAAGCGAAGAGGCGCGCATCGCCCTTCACGCCGCCCTCGCCGACCTGCCCCGCCCGCCGGAAGTGCTCGTTGGTCAGTCAGGCTGTGCGGCGGTGGCCGCCCAGGCGCCCGCCGAGGTAGTGGTCACCGGCATCGTCGGCTGTGCGGGCTTGATCCCCACCCTCGCCGCCATCGACGCCGGGCGCGATCTTGCCCTTGCCAACAAAGAAACCCTGGTGGCGGGCGGGCCGGTGGTGATGCCCCGCATCCGCGAACGGGGCGTGAAGTTGCTGCCGGTCGACTCCGAGCACTCGGCTATCTTCCAGTGTCTGCAGGGGGTGCCCGAGCGTGGCCTGCGGCGCATCCTGCTCACCGCTTCGGGCGGAGCCTTCCGCGACTGGCCGGTGGAAAAGCTCGCCCACGCCCAACCCGCCGACGCCCTCAAGCACCCCAACTGGGTGATGGGCCAGAAGATCACCGTCGACTCGGCCACCCTGATGAACAAGGGTCTGGAGGTGATCGAGGCCCACTGGCTCTTCGGCCTCGACTACGACCGCATCGACATCGTCGTCCATCCCCAGAGCATTATTCATTCGCTCGTCGAACTGGAGGACACCTCGGTGCTCGCCCAACTCGGTTGGCCCGACATGCGCCTGCCGATCCTCTACGCCCTCAGTTGGCCCGAACGCCTGCCCACCCCCTGGCGCCCCCTCGACCTCGCCCAGGTGGGCACCCTCACCTTCCGCGAGCCCGACCACGAGCGCTACCCGAGCATGGGACTTGCCTACCGCGCCGGACGCGCCGGGGGAACCTATCCCGCCGTCCTCAACGCCGCCAACGAGGAGGTCGTCCACCAGTTCCTCGGCGGGCGGGTGCGCTTCTTAGAGATGACCCGGGTGCTGGAGGCCGCCCTCGACGCCCATACCGCTGTTTCCTCCCCCGGCCTCGACGACATCCTGGCAGCCGATGCCTGGGCGCGTCGCTTCGTGCGCGAACGCGTCGGCGGCGGGGCGCTCGTCTCTAGCTGAGCTTGCTGATCTCGCGGCGGGAAACTACCACCGTGTGCTGCCAGCCGTCGATGGCGAGGGTAATGCCGCCAAAGGCACTGAAACCGACGACTGTGCCTGTCTTCCCGACCAGGGTGCGGCCGAAGCTGTAGGCTGGCATGCCCCGGGGCGAAGGATTGGCATCAATACAGCGGACACGGTCGCCGATGGCGAGCTGAATCTTCATGCGCTACCGGGATCCATACAGAGAAAATGTGCTTAATATCCTATATGCATCGACAGGGTGGGTCGCGATTCCCTCCGCTCGATTTCGGGATCACTCCGCGTGCGGATTTCGTCGGGGTCTGACCGGCCGGGTATAGTGGCGGCATTGAGAGGGTCAGAGGGCATGGAAGCTTCTCGACGGTGGACGGCAGCGCTCGTGGGATTGTTGCTGGTAGGGTCCTGTCTGGCAGCCCCGGCTGCTCCGCCGACCGAGGCCCGTTTTGTCGCAAGTCCCGCCCCGGTGCGCCGCACCCTCGTCGGCGTCGTCCAGGCCCAGCTCGCTGCCTTCCGCAAGGGAGACTTCGAGAAGGCGTACTCGTACGCTTCTGCTGAGATTCGCCGTCGTTTCGATCGCGCACAGTTTGCGCGGATGGTGCGCGAGAGCTACCCGGCCATTGCCAATTCTCAGGCGGCACGCTTTGGAGGGGTCTTCGACGACGGGCGGCGGGCGGTCGTGCATGCCGAGATCGACAGCGCCGTGCGTCGCCAGGTGATGTTCGCCTACCTGCTGGTGCGCGAAGCGGGGCAGTGGAAGATTAGCGGAGTCTACGAGGCCGAGACGCCCTCTCTGGACGGCGAGATCCAGACTTGAGGGAAATCCAAGTATCCTGAGAAAACACTGTCTTTGCGCGTCCAATGCCCCTGCCCATGGTCTTCGACAGGGACGATCCTGCCTGGCGCTTCGCCCAGTGGCAGCAACAGTTCGACGAATGGCTCGAAGGACAGCTCGGCCGCAGCCCGGTGAGTCACTGGACACCCGACCTGGCTGGCTGGGCTCCTTTTGTGCAGGCGGCCCTCTGGGTGTTGCTCGCCATTGCGCTCCTGGGGCTCGCCTGGTGGCTGCTTCGGGTGTGGCCAGATCTCGTGCGACGACCGCAGGGTACACACAAGGGAAGTGCTTCGCCGACAGCCCAGCTCAGCGAAGACACTTATCGACAACAGGCAAACGACCTCAGTGGGCGGGGCGACTACCGTGGGGCGGCCCGAGCGCTCTACCTGGCTTTGCTGGAGTGGTTGGCAGAGAGCGGGCGGATCCCCCGCGCACCCGCTCGCACCGACGGCGAATACCGCAGCCTGAGCAGGGAGCTGGAGCGGCCCGAGCCCTGCAGTCGCTTGCTTGCCGCCCACGAGCAGATCTGCTTCAACGAAACCGGCCTCGACGAGCGGGCGTACCGCGCCCTGGAGCAGGATTATCGGGAGCTGACCGGCCGA
>Ga0073934_10011203_pt1 | contig 10914 bp, 7 predicted proteins | sample LarsenN4metaG_FD_76834 | JGI IMG/M metagenome (GOLD analysis project Ga0073934, IMG submission 76834) | Hot spring sediment bacterial and archeal communities from British Columbia, Canada, to study Microbial Dark Matter (Phase II) - Larsen... ...
ATCCGCGGCTGGTCTTCTATGTTCCTGCCGGGGGAAAAGCTATCCTGGTTGCCGACGGAGCCAAGGACGGGATCACAAGGCCGAACGGCATCCAGCTAAGCCCTGACGAGCGCGTTCTGTATGTCAACGATATTCGCGGTGAATACCTGATCGCGTATGACGTGCAGCCCGACGGAACGCTCCGCAACCGCCGCAATTTCGCTAAGTATGTCGGCGTGACGACGAGGCCCGAGGGAGGTTTCGCCGCCGGAGCAGACGGTCTGGCCGTCGACAGCGCGGGAAACGTCTACACGACCTCGAATGCCGGCGTGGACGTGTTCAACTCGCAGGGCCGGCATCTGGGCACGATCCATACGCCGCAGCATCCGCAGAATCTGGCTTTCGCCGGAGCCGACAAGAAAACGCTCTACTTGGTCGGCCGCGGCGCAACTTACAAGATGCAAATGCTCGCTCAAGGGTACACTGGCCGGGCAAAGTAATTGTCTTCTTCTCAAGGTTCTTCATGGCTGCGTTTCGCGGCGCGGCTTCGGAGTCACTGTCTGATATATTTCCTGGCAAAGGAGGGTATATGAGATCGCTCCTGACGTTCGTTCTGGCTTGGATTCTCGTAATTCCCAGCATCGTTTCGGCTCAGGTGGCGCCCGGCAATCCGTCAAGGGACACGGTTGCGACTGCTATTCCCGGCGTGATTGCCGCGGGCACGAAAATTGAGTTTCTGGATGACGGCTATCAGGGCACCGAGGGCCCCATCGCTCTGCCCGACGGCAGCGTCGTGTTCACCGAAACGCAGCGAAACCGCCTCATGCGCATAGACCAGGATGGGAACGGTTCCCGCTGGCTCTTCAACACCAACGGGGCGAACGGCCTAGCCTTTGACTCGCAGGGCCGCCTGATCGCTGTTCAGACAGTGCCGGGCAAGACCGCGGTGGCTGTGATCTACCCTCCCGGTCAGGAGAAAGTTCTGTCCAACAACTACAAAGGCAAACCTTACGGGCGGCCGAACGACCTCGTGGTCGACAAGAAGGGCGGCGTCTATTTCACGGATCCGGGTCCGAACGTACCGGCCGGACAGAGTTATCCCGCCGATGCCCTGCCGCCGGCTGTTTACTACATCCCGCCGGGTGGGGAATCGATTCAGGTGGCCACCGATATTGCTCGCCCAAACGGCATCCAGCTCAGTCCGGACGAGCGTATCCTCTACGTAAACGACTCGCGCGGCGAGTATTTGATCGCGTATGACATCCAGTCTGATGGAACTCTCCGGAACAAGCGCAATTTCGCCAAGTACGTCGGCGTCACGCGCGAAGGAGGGCAGATCACGAGCGGTGCGGACGGGCTGGCGGTCGATAACGAAGGCCGCGTTTACACTACGTCGAACGCTGGGATTGACGTGTTCAGCCCGCAAGGCCAGCACCTGGGAACCATTCCGGTCTCTCTGCGGCCTCAGAACCTCGCTTTCTCGGGCAAGGACAAGAAGACGCTCTATATTGTCGGACGAGGAGCGACCTTCAGGGTCCAGATGCTCGCCCAGGGTTACATGGGGCGCGTGAAGTAACTTCAATCGGCCGCGGCGGGACAGCATCTCGCCGTGGCCTTCGGCATCGGGCTTTTGCGGCCGGATTGCCGCCGCGTTTTCATCCCCGTCTTGTTCGTAAAGCGCCAAAGCTGCTAAAATTTCGTCTTCGTCTTGGCAGGCCGACGATCCGCAGGTTAAAATCTTCGGAACCTCCTGAGAGGTTCTTCTTTCGGGAGGCCTTTTTTATGGCTGACGAACTCGATCTTGTGATCATCGGGAGCGGGCCGGGGGGCTATGTTGCGGCCATTCGCGCGGCGCAGTGGGGTCTCAAGACGGCCGTCATCGAGAAGGACGACCGGCTGGGCGGGACCTGCCTGAACGTCGGTTGCATTCCCACCAAAGCACTGCTTTTTGCGGCGGACCTGCATGATTATTTCCGGCACGGCAAGGATTTCGGGATCGAGAATCCGAAGATCAACGTCGACTGGGCGGCAGTCGTGGCCCGGGAGCAGCAGGTCGTTCGCAAGCACAACAAAGGCGTCGAGTTCCTGTTTCGCAAGCACAAGATCGAGACCATCCGAGGCTTTGGAAAGCTCCAGGGCAAGGGCCGTGTGAGCGTGAGCGGCGCAGGCGGCGAGCGCGAGGTTCGGGCGAAGAACATTCTGCTCGCGACCGGCTCTGAGGCGCGCATGCTGCCGGGCCTCGAGCCGGACCCGGAGCGGATTCTGACGAACGTCGAAATCCTGGAAATCAAAGCGATCCCAAAGTCGATCGTAATCATCGGCGCAGGCGCGGTTGGCGTCGAGTTCGCCTCCGTATACCACCGCTTTGGCTCTGAAGTAGTGATCGTCGAGATGCTTCCGCGGATTCTGCCATTAGCTGATGAAGAGGTTTCAAAAGAGCTGGAGAGGTTGTTGAAAAAACAGGGGATGCAGATCCTGACCGGGGCGAAAGTGAAGAGCGTCCAGAAGAAGGGCCCCGGCGTCGAAGTCGAAGTGCTTCAGAACGACAAGTCCCAGCTCTTCAAAGCGGAGCAGACGCTCGTGGCGGTGGGGCGCAGACCGAACACCGACGGCGTGGGTTTGGAAAACACCAAAGCCGAGATCGAGCGTGGCTTCGTCAAAACCGACAAGTACATGCAGACAGCCGAGCCGAATCTGTACGCCATAGGCGATATAGTGGCGGGCGCTCCGCAGCTTGCGCATGCGGCGATGATGGAGGGGATCGTTGCGGTCGGGAAGATCTGCGGGAAGCCGGTTCCGCCCATGAACTATCGGCAGGTCCCCGACTGCGTCTACTGCGAGCCGCAGGTGGCTTCGGTCGGCTTGACGGAAGCCAAGGCACGCGAGGCCGGAATCAAGGTCAAGATCGGGAAGTTTCCGTTCAAGGCCAGCAGCAAGGCTAGTATTTTGAGTGCAGAAGATGGATTTATTAAACTGGTTTGTGAAGAGAAGCACGGAGAGCTTCTCGGTGCGCACATGATCGGACCGTCGGTGACCGAGTTGATTGCACAGGTGGTCATGGCGATGCGGTTGGATGGTACGGCGGAGGACATCATGTATACGGTTCACGCGCATCCTACCTTGGCCGAGGCTGTCTTTGACGCTGCGAATTCCGTCTATTCCGTGACGATCAATGCTTGAGCTTGAGCAAAGCTTTAACCAGGGCCTTAAGCAGCGGCTTAAACGGAGGGCGGCACGACGGGCCCTTGCCGCGGGTCAGACTCCAGCTCAGGCGAACGATGAGGGCAGGCGCTGCACGGTTCGCAGCCTCGGATTGGTGCCTTATCGGCAGGCCTGGGACGAGCAGCGCAGGCTCGTTGAACAGCGTAAGGCGGGCCTTGTCCGTGACACCGTGCTGTTCCTCGAGCACCCGCCAGTGATTACTTTGGGCAGAAACGCTCGGGAAGAGAACGTGCTCACGCCCTCGGTTGTGCTTCGAAACCTCGGGATCGAAGTGATCGAGAGCGACCGAGGCGGGGACGTTACTTTCCACGGGCCAGGGCAGCTGATGGGCTATCTGATTCTCGACCTCAGCTTGATCCGCAAGGATGTAGTCTGGTACGTTCGGACATTGGAGGAAGCGTTGATCCGAACGGCGCACGAGTTCGGGATCGAGGCGGAGCGGCGTGCGGGAATGCCTGGAGTTTGGGTAGACGGCGCCAAAGTAGCGGCGGTCGGAGTGCATCTGAGCCGGTGGGTCACGTCCCACGGTTTCGCGCTGAATCTCGAGACAGACCTCAGCTTCTTCAGGCATATCGTTCCGTGTGGGATTGCGTGCGGAGCCGCACCACCGGTGACTTCGTTCGAGCGACTGCTGGGGCGGCCCGTAGGACGCCGTGAAGTGGAAAGAACGCTGGCCCGGCATTTGGGCGAATGCTTGGGTCTTTCCATGGTGGCGGGCGGGGCATGATCGAACGCCTGGCGCGCTTGATGAGCGGACTCTGAGCCGGGAAAGGAGTGAGCGATGCCAACCGAAGTGCTAATGCCCCAGATGGGCGAAAGTATCGCCGAGGGCACCGTCACCCGATGGCTCAAGAAGGTCGGCGACCCGATTGGCAAAGACGAGCCGCTCTTCGAGATTTCCACGGAAAAGGTAGACGCTGAGATTCCTTCGCCCGTCGCAGGCGTTCTGAAGGACATTCTAGTCAAAGAGGGGCAGACCGTCGCCGTGCGTGCCGTCGTGGCGCACATTGAAACCGACGCGTCTGCCGCGCCAGACTCGTCGGCTAAGCCCCAGGAAGAACAACAGGCGCCGAAGGCGCCGCCCCGCCCCGAACTGGCCAAGCGCATGGAGCAAGCCGAGCCCGGCGTCGGTGCGCCCGAAACCAGAAAGCCTGAAGGGACTGAGCCGCCCGAGGAAGGTTTCGATGAGGACGGGCAGCGCGTGCGCACGTCGCCACTCGTCCGGCGGCTGGCTAAGGAACACGGCGTGGATCTGTCTCAGGTCGAAGGTACGGGATCCGGCGGCAGGATCACCAAGGAAGACCTGCTGGCGTACGTCGAGCGGCAGCAGAAGGCCGCAGCGGGGCCGAGAAGCTCGGCGGCAACTCCCGCGGCTCCTCCTCGCCCAGAAGCACCGCAAAGAGTGGCGGCAGGGCCCCGCGAGGAAGTAGTCCCGATGACTCCGATCCGCAAGAAGATCGCGGAGCACATGGTTCTGAGCCGGCGGACGTCCGCGCACGTCACAACGGTGTTTCAGGTCGACATGTCGCGCATTGTGGACATTTACCGTCGCGAGAAGGACCGGTTTGAGAAGAAAGAAAATACCCGTTTGACGTATACTCCGTTCTTTGTGCGGGCGGCGATGGACGGGCTGCGGCGCTTCCCGATTTTGAACAGCTCCGTCTCCGGCGACAACATCGTATACAAGAGAGACATTCATATGGGTATCGCCGTCGCGCTCGAGTGGGGATTGATCGTCCCGGTGATCCACCACGCCGACGAGAAGAGCTTCCTGGGCCTGACTCGAGCCGTGAACGACCTGGCCGAGCGAGCGCGCACGAAGAAGCTGACCGTCGACGATGTGCAGGGTGGAACATTTACGATAACGAACTTCGGCCTGTTCGGGAGCCTGTTCGCGATGCCCATCATCAACCAGCCGCAGGTGGCGATCCTGGGCGTGGGCTCGATCGCGAAGGCGCCAGTCGTCATCAATGACGCTATTGCGATCCGTTCCATCGCACACCTTTCGTTGACCTATGACCACCGTGTGATTGACGGAGCCGTGGCGGACCAGTTCATGGCGGCTGTGAAGCGCTATCTGGAGAGCTGGGAAGACGAGTTGCTGGCCTGAAGCAAAGAAAATCAGCCAGGAGTATGGATTCAGAATTGAAGCGGCATTCGATTACGGGCTGGCCGCGCTTGGATTCTCCTGTCTGAATTCGTTTCGGCATTCGCAGTTTCCAGTCATTTCAGTCATTTTCGTGTTGGGCAGAGAGGAGCGTTCAAGCAACTGTGGAACTCGGCTTGATCTTTAGCATTAGCATCTTAGGCCTTCTATTCGCAGTCTTTCTGATTCGGGATGTTCTGCGGCGAGACGTTGGCTCGGAGTCCATGCGCGAGATTTCGGATGCCATCAAAGTAGGAGCGGAAGCCTTCCTGCATCGCCAGAATGCGACGATCGCCTATATGGCCGTGGGATTAGCCGCGCTGATCTACATTCTGTATGCTTTCGTGCGGAGTCAGAACGAGCACGACCCGGCATCGCCGGGAGATCTGGCCCTCTGGACGACGCTCTCCTTCCTTTTGGGCGCGGCGTGTTCGGTGGCTTCCGGGTACATGGGGATGTGGGTTGCGATCCGCGCCAATATCCGGACGGCGGCGGCTGCGACCAGGGACATGAATAGCGCGCTCCAGACCGCGCTGCGCGGCGGAGCCGTTTCGGGATTCTTCGTCGTCGCGCTCAGCCTCCTGGGAGTGGCCGGCCTCTTCGCGCTCGTGAACTCGCTCGGGGTAGCCAAGGATGTAACCCAGGTTCCGCTGCTGATCGTGGGATACGGCTTTGGAGCGAGCTTTGTAGCGTTGTTCGCCCAGTTGGGGGGAGGCATCTACACGAAGGCGGCCGACGTGGGCGCGGACCTGGTCGGAAAGCTGGAGGCCGGCATCCCGGAGGACGATCCGCGCAACCCCGCCGTCATCGCGGATCTGGTAGGCGACAACGTGGGCGACTGCGCCGGACGCGGGGCGGACCTGTTTGAATCGACGGCGGCGGAAAATATCGGAGCCATGATCCTGGCGGCGGGCCTCTACCGCGTTAATCAAGCTCTGTTTGAGCAAAATGGTCTGAGCTTGCTCAGCATTCTGCTGTTCCCGCTGGTAGCTCGCGCCTTTGGCATACTAGCGTCGATCGTAGGTATCATGTCGGTGCGGACCAACGACGACGAAGATCCGATGCACGCGCTCAACCGCGGTTATTACGTTACGTCGGCTCTGGCGATCGTCGGATTTTTTTTTGCCGCCCGATGGCTGCTCGGCGCTGATTACTACTTCCACTTCTTTTTATGCGGCGTGATCGGTGTGCTCGCCTCCATTGCGTTCGTATTCTTGACGCAGTATTACACTGAGTACCGCTATCGTCCGGTGCAGTCGATTGCTGAGGCTTCGCAAACCGGCGCCGCCACCAACATTATTTCCGGCGTGGCCGTCGGCATGGAATCGACGGGCTTTCCGGTTCTGGTGATCGGCGTTTCGATCGTCAGCGCATACTTCCTGGGCGATCGCTCGGGTCTCGCGGATGCGGGACTGTTCGGGACGGCCGTGGCCACCATGGGCATGCTCGGTCCGTGTGCCTTCATCCTGGCGATGGACACGTTCGGTCCCATCACGGACAACGCCGGCGGCATCGTCGAAATGAGCCGTCAGCCCAAAGAAATACGTGACAAGACTGACCGGCTGGATTCAGTTGGCAATACCACCAAGGCTCTCACCAAGGGCTATGCCGTGGGCTCGGCCGGTCTAGCCGCTTTTCTGCTCTTCGGCGCCTACCTCGACGAGGTGTCGAATTACATGCCGGCGTTTCAGCGCTCGATTAATCTGAACAAACCCGAGGTGTTCGTTGGCGCGATGTTCGGCGCGGTTCTCGTCTTTCTGTTCTCCTCGCTGGCCATCAAGGCGGTCGGGAAGGCGGCTTATGCGATCATCAACAACGTGCGCGAGCAATTCAGGGATAAACCGGGCATTATGCTTGGAACCTCGAAGCCTGACTACGGCCAGTGCGTCGACATCGCCACGCGCGCGGCGCTCGCCAAAATGGTCGTACCCGGATTGTTGGTGCTCGGCATGACGCTCGGTGTCGGGCTTACGTTCAAATTTCTCTACTACGCGATGGGTCAGCCCGCGAACGGAGCCAGCGGCGCCGAAGTGGTCGGCGGATACCTGATGGTCGGAACAATTACCGGCATTCTGGTCGCTTTGTTCCTGAATAACGGCGGCGGAGCCTGGGACAACGCCAAGAAGTACATTGAGACGGGCCAGTACGGAGGCAAGAAATCGGAGTCGCACAAAGCCTCGGTGGTGGGTGATACCGTGGGAGATCCGTTTAAAGATACCGCGGGGCCCTCCATCCACGTGCTAATCAAGCTGCTGGCGACGCTCACGCTAGTCATGGCCCCGCTGTTTCTGTAGCCTATTGACTCGGCGGCGGCCGAGTCGATCCAGCTAGCTTCTATGACGGAGGAGTCCTTTCCGATGGGCGATCTGACTTTTCTCTCACCCTACGGCGGCGTGTTCGGGCTTGCCATAGCCTTCGGAATCTACACGGCCATGGCTCGCCGTTCTGCTGGGTCCGATCTGATGCGGGAAATCTCGGATCGCATCCATGCCGGCGCCATGGCGTTCCTGCGGCGTGAATACACCATCCTGGCCGTCTTCGTCCTGGTCGTCGCGATTCTGCTCGCCTGGAGACTGCATCCCTGGACGGCGGTCTGTTTCGTGAGCGGAGCCGTATGCTCGGCTCTGGCCGGATTCTTCGGAATGAAGGCCGCCACCAAAGCGAATGTCCGCACGGCCGAAGCGGCCCGCACCAGCGGAGAAGGCTCGGCTCTGCTGGTCTCCTTCGACGGCGGCACCGTCATGGGACTCGCAGTGGCGAGTCTGGGGCTGTTGGGGCTCGGCTTTTTCTACGGCATGTTCGGGGATCCCACCACCTCCGTGTACTTGAGCGGCTTCGCCATGGGCGCGAGTTCCATCGCGTTTTTCGCCCGGGTGGGGGGTGGAATTTTCACGAAGGCGGCCGACGTGGGAAGCGACCTCGTCGGAAAAGTGGAAGCCGGCATCCCCGAGGATGACCCTCGAAACCCCGGCGTGATCGCCGACAACGTAGGTGATAACGTGGGCGACGTTGCGGGCATGGGCGCCGACATCTTCGAGTCCTATGTCGGCTCGATCGTGGCCACCATCGCAATCGCCGCGACTCTGAGCTCTGAAGGAGCCCAGGCTTTGACGGATGCTGCCACGGCCGCTGTCCCGGTCACGGTATTGATGTCCTTGCCGCTCACGCTCGCTTTCCTCGGAATGTTTGCGTCGCTGGCGGGCATAGCGGCCATGCGCATACTCAAGAACTTCGGTCCTGCGGCGGCATTGCGGAACGCCACGATTTTGGCCGCGGCTTTGTTTCTCGTGGCCGCGTATTTCCTTGTATCGGAATCGCCGGTCAATACCAACGTCTTCTGGGCGGTAGTGGCGGGGGTGGTTGGGGGAATCGCCATTGGGCTGCTGACGGAGTACTACACTTCGAGCAGCCCGATTCATACCATTGCGGAGGCTTCCAAGACGGGATCGGCGACCAACATCATCCGGGGGATCGCGGTCGGCATGGAAAGCTGCGCTCTGCCGGCCTTGACGATCTGCCTTGCGATCTACACGGCCAATGCCGTCGGCGGCTTGTACGGCATCGGGATCGCCGGCGTGAGCATGCTAGCGACCGTGGGGATCACCATGAGCGTCGACGCCTATGGGCCCATCGCCGACAACGCCGGCGGTATCTCCGAAATGAGCCACCTTGGGCCGGACGTGCGCAAGATCACCGACAAGCTGGACTCGCTCGGAAACACCACGGCTGCCATCGGAAAGGGCTTCGCGATCGGGTCGGCGGCGCTGACCGCGCTTGCCCTTTTTGCGGCGTACACGCAGGCCGTCAATTTCGTGCGCGCACAAAATGCGCTTCCGCCGATTGCTCTGGAAATTACAAATCCCAACGTCGTCATCGGATTGTTCGTCGGAGGAACACTGCCGTTTTTCATCGCCGCTCTAACCATGACCAGCGTGGGCCTGGCGGCGGGGAAAATGGTGGAAGAGATCCGGCGGCAATTCCGGGAGATCCCGGGGCTTCTTAAGGGCGATCCCAACGCTAAGCCGGACGCGGCTCGTTGCGTGGATATCGCCACACGAGCGGCGCTTCGCGAGATGATCGCTCCCGGGCTGACCGCCGTCGTCTCGCCCATCGTCGTCGGCTATGCTCTCGGCCCCGAAGCGCTCGGTGGAATGCTCGCCGGGGCCACGGTCACGGGTGTGCTCTTAGCCCTTATGATGGCCAACGCGGGCGGCGCCTGGGACAATGCCAAGAAGCTGATCGAGCGCGGCGAGATTCCGGGTGAGAAGAAGGGAACCGACGCGCACAAGGCTGCCGTAGTCGGCGATACGGTCGGCGACCCCTTCAAGGACACTTCCGGACCCTCCATGAACATCCTGATTAAGCTGATGTCGGTGGTGGCGCTGATTATCGCGCCGTTAGTCGCTCTGGCGTAAGCTCACACCGCCGCGAGCAGCCGGTCCGCAACTCGAACGACTGGCAGCATCTGCTGCACGTCGTGTACGCGCACGATGTGCGCTCCATTCAGAATAGCGGCGGTGACGGCGGCGGCCGTTCCGAAGAGCAATTCTTCGGGCACGGCAGCACCTTTCTCTTTCGCGAGGCCCCCCCGCTCGCTCGCGGTCGCCGTTCGGCTTTCGCTCACGGCCCTGAGCAACGTCGAATGGGCTGCCCTGATTCCTTGCTGCTCAATTGCGAGAGCGGTGCGGATGAACGACTTCCGCGATGGACCCACCAGTACCGGATAGCCGAGCGATGCGATGCGGTGGAGGGCGTTGAGCAGCTCGAAATTCTGCTCTGCCGTCTTCCCGAAACCAAGGCCGGCGTCGAGCACGATCCTGCGTTTGGCGATGCCTGCCCGGAGCGCCTTTCGCACGGATTCGGCTAGCCCGCTGCGAACCGCCGACAGGGCGTTTCGCACCGGCGGCAGCTTCTGCATCGTGAGCGGAGTTCCGCGCATGTGCATGAGCACGACGGCCGCGCGCGTACGAGCCGCGACTGCCGCGAGCGCGCCATCGAAACGCAGGCCGCTCACGTCGTTGACGATGTCAGCCCCCGCCTGAATCGCGCGCTCCGCGACCTGAGCTTTATAGGTGTCGACCGAGATCGGGATGCGCAGCCCCTTCTTCATAAGCGCCTCAATCACAGGGATGGTTCGCTCCAGCTCTTCGTCAGCGTCCACAGGCTGCGCACCGGGGCGGGTGGATTCGCCTCCAATGTCCAGAATGTCGGCACCCTCGCGCTCGACTTCGAGGCCGCGCGCAATCGCGGCTTTGCGATCGAAGTAAACGCCCCGCTCGGAAAAAGAGTCGGGGGTCACGTTCAGAATACCCATCAGCAGGGTGCGCTTCCCAAGCTGCAGCTTCCGAGCGGGAAGTTCCAGAGAGAAGACGGCGCGTCGGGGGAGAGGCAGTTCCTATGTGAGGGAGGCGAGCTTGAGGCCCAATTTAACGCCACTCACGGTTTGTGGTGGCCGAGAATTTGATCGATCTCATCCATCGTAAACTTGTTCAGCCCAATGACCTTGGCATCTGATCGACAGACCGGCGGCAGCAACGAGCGCGCTTCCTCTTTACTGTCCACTTCCA
>Ga0073934_10011204_pt1 | contig 10914 bp, 8 predicted proteins | sample LarsenN4metaG_FD_76834 | JGI IMG/M metagenome (GOLD analysis project Ga0073934, IMG submission 76834) | Hot spring sediment bacterial and archeal communities from British Columbia, Canada, to study Microbial Dark Matter (Phase II) - Larsen... ...
GATTCCAGCGGATACGCCAATGACTACGAGCGCGGCAATGCCTGGCGCTACCGCGACTACGTCGTGCGAAGCTTCAATGCCGACAAACCGTACGATCAGTTCGTGAAGGAACAACTCGCGGGGGATGAGATCGAACCCGGCAACCCGGAAATGCTCGTCGCAGTTGGTTTTTTGCGCATGGGGGCCTGGGAACTGACCGGCATGGAAGTCCCCAAGGTCGCCCGGCAACGGTTTCTCGATGATGTCACCGACGCAATCGGCCAGGTTTTCCTGGGCCACATGTTGCAATGCGCCCGCTGCCACGACCACAAGTTCGATCCGGTGCCGACGCGCGACTACTACCGCATTCAAGCAGCGTTGGCGACGACACAAATTGCCGAACGACCGGCGTCCTTTCTGCCGACCGAAAACACCAACGGCTTTGAAGAAAAGAAGTACCTCGACGCCCGGCGGCAACGATTGGAAGCGGACCTCCAGCGCATTCAGGCGACCGAGGCGGCGGCTCGCGCGACCTGGGAGTCCGCCAATCCGAAAAAGAAAGGCGAGAAGCCGCCGCGACACGAGTTTCTCAGTCCGGCTGATCTTGGCCTGGAGCGCATCGCGCGGAAGGGACTGGAACGGCTGAAGTGGGAATACGACCGTTATGAGCCCATCGCGCATTCGGTTTATAGCGGCCGCACGCCGACCGTGAAAGCAATGTTGGCGCCGTTTCGCATGCCGAAGGATTTGAACGCGGGTGAACAGGAGCAGACTTGCATCCTCGCCGGCGGCGATCCGTTCAGTCCGAAGGAGCAAGTGTCGCCAGGTGCTCTCAGCGCCATCGGCGACGCGGTAATTCCCACAACCGTTAGCGGGCGAAGGAAGGCGCTCGCGGAGTGGATCGCAGACTCCCGGAACCCGCTCACCGCCCGAGTCATGGTCAACCGCATTTGGCAATGGACGATGGGCATGCCGCTGGCGGGCAATCCGAATAACTTCGGCGCTACCGGGAAGAAGCCGACGCATCCGGAATTGCTCGATTGGCTCGCGTGGGAATTTGTCGAACGCGGCTGGTCGGTGAAACAAATTCAACGATTGATCCTTGCTTCGGAAGCATACCGGCGCTCGTCCGTTCATCCCGAACCCACGTCGTTCGCACGGAAGGATCCGACCGGCAGCAGTTATGCGGTGTTCAAGCCGCGCCGGTTGGCCGCCGAGGAGTTGCGCGACGCGATGCTCGCGGTTTCCGGTGAACTGAATCCCGCCATGGGCGGCATACCGGTCCGGCCGGAAATCCACAACGACGTCGCTTTGCAGCCACGGCAGGTGATGGGCACATTCGCCCCGGCCTGGGAACCGTCGCCCCGACCGGAACAACGCAATCGACGGACCATCTACGCTCTTAAGCTCCGCGGGCTGCGCGATCCGCTTCTGGAAGTGTTCAATTCGCCCACGCCGGATATCTCCTGCGAAACTCGTGACGTATCCACGGTGGCGCCACAAGCGTTGGCGCTCCTCAACGGCGACGCGACTCGAGCGAGGGCACTGGCGTTTGCGGCGCGAGTCTGGAGAGAATCCAGGACGGCGGATGGCGCCACCGTCCGGGCGTTTCAACTCGCCTTCGGACGCAAGCCGACCGAATTCGAACACGCCGCTTGTCTCAAGCACTGGGCGGCGATGACCGAGCGGCGCCAACGATTGAAATTCGAAAAACCGAATCGGCCGACCGAAGTAGTGCGCGAAGCGGTCGAGGAAAACACGGGCGTGAAGTTCACGTTTCGCGAAGTGCTGCCATCCGCAGCTGCCTTTGTCGCGGACTTGCATCCAGCCGATGTGTCCGCAGAAATGCGCGGCCTGATGGAAGTGTGCCTGGTGCTGTTGAATAGCAATGAATTTATTTACGTGGACTAATTGCGATTGCGAAAGCGAGCGCCAAATCTTCGATGATCGGGAGTTTTCAAATGCCTGCTCAATCCGCAGTCCGCAAACCGCAATCCGCAATGGCGCTCTCTCGTCGCCAAGCACTGTACGGCCTCGGCGCTTCGCTCGGCAGCGTGGCATTCTCGGCCCTGCTCGCGGCCGAGGAGCGGCGTGCCGGCAATGCTCCGCTTTCACCGAAGAAGCCGCATGTCGCCGCGAAGGCAAAAGCGTGCATCTTCCTGATGATGGAGGGCGGGCCGAGCCACATCGACACGTTCGACCCCAAGCCGAAGCTGGCCCAACTTCATCTGAAAGAGTTTCGGCGCGACGACAAGATGCAGTCGGCGATGTCCGGCGGCAAGCGCTATTATGTCGCATCGCCGTTCAAATTCATGAAGGCCGGCCAGTGCGGCGCCGACATCGCCGGCAACTGGGAGCATCTCGCCAAGGTTGTGGACGACATCTGTTTTTATCGCGGCTGCCAGGTCGATTCCGTCAATCACCCGACGGCCATGTACCAGATGAACACGGGCAATCGTTTTGGCGGCGACCCGGCGGTTGGAGCATGGGCGACATATGGGCTGGGCAGCGTCAACCAGAATCTGCCGGGGTTTGTCGTGTTGCCGGAAGTCAGCTATCCGCAGGGCGGCGCGGCGAACTGGGGCAACGGCTTTTTACCCGCCGACTTTCAGGGCACCGCGCTTCGCGCCCAGGGTGCTCCGATCCTCGATCTTGCTCCACCGCACGGCGTGGATCGCGATCACCAGCGTGCGAATCTCGATTTGCTCGCCAAACTGAACCGGCTGCACCTGGCCGACCGTGCCGGCCGCGACGATCTTGCTGCCCGCATCGAGAGCTATGAACTGGCGTTTCGCATGCAGGCCCAGGTGCCCGGACTGCTGGACCTCTCGAAAGAAGACGCAAAGACTCAATCGCTGTACGGCATCGGCGACGAACCCACCGATGCGTTTGGCCGGCGCTGCCTGCTGGCGCGTCGCCTCGTGCAGCAAGGCGTGCGCTTCGTGCAGGTTTATGCCGGCACCTGGGACAGCCACGACTATATCGAAAAAGCGCACGGCAACCTGGTGCGGCAGGTGGACAAGCCGATCGCCGCACTCCTTGCCGACCTGAAGCGGAATGGATTGCTCGATTCGACCCTGGTCATCTGGGCCGGCGAGTTTGGCCGCTCGCCCGACAACGGCGTCCGCATGGGTACGGCCTTTGGCCGCGACCACAACCCCAGGGGCATGACGATCTGGTTCGCCGGCGGCGGGGTCAAAGCCGGCCACACGATCGGCGCGACCGATGAGCTCGGCGCCGAAGCGGTCGAGTGCGTCCATCACGTTCGCGATCTACACGTGACGATCTTGCGCCTGCTGGGACTGGAGGATGCGAAGCTCACCTACTTCCACGGCGGAAGGTACAAACAACTTTCGCAATTCGGCGGGCAGGTCATCCGCGAGATCGTTGCCTGATCGACGCCAACTCGACCTTGCCCGCACCGGGCCGATCGGCTAAACAGCACCGACTATGAATGCCATATTGTTGACTTTTTTGGTCCTTCTTCCGGGGGAAGGTGCTTCGCTATTTTGCCCGGAACCCGTGGTTCAACGCGGCGAGGTCCGCGGCGGGCCGGTCTTTGAGCATACGTTCACGCTCACGAATCGTGGTTCTTCGCCGCTGACGATTAACGACGTTCGCGGAAGCTGCGGTTGTTTGGCCACGAAGATTTCCAATCGAACATTGTCGCCGGGCATGTCGGCCAAACTCAGTGTCGCTGTCTCCACCGCGACGCAGCCCGATGGTGCGAACACGTGGAAAATCAACGTTCAATACGGCGATTCGACCAACAAGGCCCAACAGTTGGAACTGCAACTGAAGGCGAGCCTGGTTCGCGAAGTCGGTTTGACGCCCGCGGCGGTGCAGTTGATCGGCGGGCCGGGAATCCAGCACGAAGTGATGTTGATCGACCGGCGCCGGCAACCGCTGAAGCTAACGTCGGTCCAGGCGTCGTCGCCCCGGCTGAAAGTCTGGAGCGAGCCCTGGGAAAAGGACGCGGACGGCTGGAAGTGCCGGCTTCAGGTGCAACTCGCCGACGATTGTCCGAAAGGCTCCTTCGATGAAACCATCCTGCTGCAAAGCGACGATGCCGACTATCGCGAATTGCGCGTGCCGGTGCGAGTTGTCTGCCGTGGAACGCAGCGCGTTTTAGTTTCACCCGACATGGTGCAGTTGCGTTACGCCCCAGGCAAAGCAACGCCCAGCGTGATGGTCCTGCTGCGCGACGCCAAGGGCGAGTCGGTCGAAGTCGCATCGGTGGAGTGCGCCGACACGGCGCTATCGGCTCGATTCGCAGACGGCGCCCATCCCACCGCGGCCGTTCGACTCAGCGTGATTTCGGGAAAGATGCCGCAACCAAGAAGCACGGTGAGAATTCAGATCCGCAAACCGGGCGCCGAGACGTTGACCTTGCCGGTCGAAGTGGCGCCGTGACGGCTCGGTGAGCACGCCGCACAAGCAAGTGCTGCGTTCACCACTCACCTCGGATGTATATCGGCCAGGGCGTGAGCGTGAGATCCGCCCGGCCATCGCGGACTGTTATTGTACTTGATTCCCGCCCGGAAAGCCCCGGCCGATTCGTTACGACCTGCGCTCGTAGATGTTGCCCGGCAAGCGGCGGACCACCTTTTTCATTTCCAAGAGCATCAACTGCACGTTGAGTTTCGCGGCGTCGAGCGAAGTCGCGGCGGCGATGTCGTCGACGACGCGCGGCCCCTCCCCGAGCGCGTTCCAGATGCTCTGCTGAATCTCATCCAGGTTTGGCGGCGGCGGAGCAACGGGGATGGAGTCGCTTGTACCGTTCGGCGAAGTCGATGGCGGGACAATTGGCGCGATGCCGGCGAGATCTTCGAGAATATCGTCGGCGCTTCGGATCAATCGAGCGCCGTTGCGCAACAACCAGTTGGCGCCGGCGCTGGCTTCGCTGTCCACGGGTCCGGGGACCGCGAAGACCTCTCGTCCTTGCTCGGCCGCATGTTGAGCCGTAATCAATGCGCCGCTCTTTTGGCCTGCCTCGATGATCACCACCGCTCGCGACAGGCCGCTGATAATGCGATTTCGGGCCGGGAACATGCCGGGTTGCGGTTGCACGGTCATCGGCGTTTCGCTCAGCAAGCAGCCGTTCTGCTCGACGGCTGCCGCCAGGTCGGCATGTTCCGGCGGGTAGATGCGCGACAGCCCGCCGGCGAGAACCGCGATCGTTCGGCCGCCCGCATCCAGCGCGCCGCGGTGAGCGGCGCCGTCGATGCCTCGCGCCAGGCCGCTGACGACCGTGACGCCGGCGCGGGCAAGTCCGCCGGCGATGCGCTCGGCCGCGCGTTTGCCGTAACTCGTGCAGTAGCGCGAGCCGATGATCGCCACGGCCTGTTGGTCGCGGTCGCTCAGGTCGCCGCGGTAATACAGCAACGCCGGCGGATCCTCGATGCGCGACAACGCCGCCGGGTACTCGGGCCGGCCCAGCGGCAAAAGCGAGACCTTGTGTTTACTAAGCAAGTCGATTTCTGCTTGAACGTTGATCGAACGAAGCGATTGAACAAAGCGCTGGGCGAGTTGTTCGCCGATGCCTGCGACCTGTTGAAGCTGGTTCGCCGAAGCGCGGCGCACAGCCCCGGCCGACCCGAAATGGGCAATGACCGCAGCGGTCCGCCGCGGTCCAAGCTCCGGCACCAGCGCCAGCGCCAACTGATCGATCATCTCGTTCGGTAATGCGTCGGGCATTTACGAAGAATAGTCGAGAAACGAGGGAATTGCACGTGCGAAATTCAGGAAGGGAATTCGTTGGAAGCCGCCTGGTCTTTCTTCATGAATTCGCGGAGCAGCACGGTCGCATAGGATCCCGCCGGCAGCGAAAACTCCAGTCGCAGGCCGTGTGTTTCCCAACCCGCGCGAAGCCCGTCGACGTAGACGAAGTTGTGCCGTCGCGTCCCCTGGAGAAGTTTCCCGAAACCGCGGAAGGACTCGATGGTCAGCCCGGCCGATTGCAGGATGGCCGACTCTCGCTCGGCTGCTTCTGTCGCGGCCGGAAACATCTTCAATCCAAACATCGGCCCGGCGGGCACGACTTCACGACTATCGAGTCGGGGCTGATCGACGACCGGCTGAGTGCTGACAAACATTCCGCCCGCGGGCCACTTTGCCAACACATCGCCCTGCAGCACCGTCCGCATTTTTCCGTCCGCCATGCGGTCGATCAGATAGCGATTGAAAAGCCAGGACTGCACCGATGACAGCGCCAGTTTGCGAAAGTAGTGGCTCGGCCGGCGCGCGAGGCGTTCGCCGCGAAGCAGCTGCAGACCGGCTTCCAATGTGGCTCCATCACGGCCAAATCGCTGTTCGCCGTAAAAGTTCGGCAATCCCAGCGCCTGGATTTTCGCTGCGATCGCTTGAACCGCTTCTTGATCCTGGACCGCGTCGCGAATCAAGACGTTAAAACGATTGCCGTGCAAATGTCCGAGGCGAAGTTTGTTGGTGTGACGGGCGACGCGCAGCACGCGAAAATCGTTCAGGCTCAGCGCGGAAACGCGGCTTTCAGCGGAAGCCGGGATCGAGATCATTTGCCGAGTCACGGCATGGCGGTCTTTTTGTCCGGCCATTCCCACATCGTTTGCCGAGATCGCCAGTTGCTTGGCGAGTTCCTGGATCAAAAACTCCGTTCCCATGCCGCGTTTTTCGATCCAGAGAAATAGATGATCGCCCTGGCCGCACGGCTCATAGGCCGGGATCTCCTCGACTTCGAAATCCTCCGGCGTCGAGCGGATGACGCCGCCGATGCCGGGCAAATCGGCCGTCAGATAGGGCAAAACCAGCGTATCGTCGATGCGATCCACGCAGATCCCTGTTGTCGAAAAATATCGCCCCCGCCTCGGCGAATTACCGTCAGACTTTCGCGCAAAATGGTGTCATTCCACCGGTTGAATGCCGTTTGCCGGCCTGTTAGATTAGGCCTATTCTCCAGTTACGAAGTGTACTGATATGTTCAAACGAATATTCGCGATTGCCGCATTGTTTGTTCTGGCTCTTGCGGTGTCGGCGCAACCGCCGGGTTTTCCGCAGCCTCCGGGCATGCCGCGCGGCCCCGGCATGCCGGGCGGACCGGCCAATCCCGGCATCCCCGGCGGACCGCCGACGATGCCCGGCATCCCTGGCGGCCCATCGACACCTGGGCTGCCCGGCGGACCCGGCATGCCGAACATACCGGGCCGTCCCGGCTTTCCGAACGATCCCCCCGGTTTCCCGCGCCAGCCCGGCATTCCGGGCATGCCCGGCGACGATTTTCCAGGCGGCCGCGACTTTGGACCACAGGAAAGTGTTTGGAGCTGCAGCAACTGCAAGCGCGAAATCGCACGCGGTTTCGCCAAGCCGCAACATATCGGCAAATGCCCGCATTGCGGCGTGATCTTCGACAATACGGCCGCCGGCCACATGGAACAGGTTCGCGACGACCTGAATAGCCGAACCAGTTTCGGCGGCGGCGGCTTCACCAACCCGCCGGCCACGCCCGCTGCCTCGGGCCCAAGCACCGCCGCCAAAGGCATCGGCATCCTGGTGATCCTGATTATCGGCGTCATTGGCGTATTGGTCTTTGCCGGCTCGATCTGGTTCGTCGTCTGGCTGGTGCAAACACTATCGGCCCCGTCGCCGCGAAGAGTCGTTCGGCGCCGACCCCGACGAGCGGATTATGATTTGTAATTTCCGTGCGGCCAAAAAAAGAAGCCGTTGGCAATAAGCCAACGGCTTTGTTATTTGGAGCTATTTCGATCTATGCCAGCAACTCCTCGATCGGCGTCGGGTCGTCGAGGACCGGCGTGGGCCGGCCGGACGGGTCGAGCAGGTGCAGCTTCTGGTCGATGCCGAGCACCTCGTAAATGGTCGCATGAATGTTGGACGGCTTGACCGGTCGTGTGGCCGGCCGAGTTCCGTTCTTGTCGGTCGAGCCGACGATGGTGCCGCCTTTGACGCCGCCGCCGCCCATGAGGCAGAACATCGAGTGGCCCCAGTGGTCGCGGCCCGGCGTGCCCTGGCTCATCGGCGGGCCGCCGTTGCCGCCGTCGTTCATCTTCGGCGTTCGGCTGAATTCGCCACACAGCACGACGAGGGTTGTTTCGAGCAAGCCGCGATCGTCCAGGTCGCGGAAAAGCGCAGAGACCGCATCGTCCACCTTCGGCAGATAGTTCTCCATGCCTTTTTTCAGGTCCCAGTGATGGTCCCAGCCGCCAAAGTGAACCGTCACGAAGGTCGAACCGGCCTCGACCAGCCGGCGAGCGAGCAGGACGCTCTGGCCCCAGCTATGCCGGCCATAACTGTCGCGCAGCCGCGGGTCTTCCTTGGTCATGTCAAACGCTTGCCGGGCGGCGGGTCCGCTGACGAACTCGTAGGCTTCGCGCGAAAACTTGTCCATCGCTTGCGAAGTCGGATGGTCATCGAGGCTCTTGCGGGCCGTGTCGAAGTGCTTGACGAGCGTCTTGCGATCGTCGAGTTTTTCCAGGCTCAGGCCGGCAGCGAGGTTCAGATTTTGCACCTGGAAGTTGGGAGCGCTCGGATCGGCGTGCGTTTCAAACGGATTGTGATGAGCGCCGAGCATATGCCCGCCGAAGTAGCCGGGCCGCAGGCCGATGCTCATGGCGTACGGGATGCCGATGTAGCCGGGCACGCCCTTGCGGCGCGGTCCGATTTCGCGATCGACGATGGCGCCGATCGAGGGAAACTTGGTCTCGGTGTTGGCGCCGCTGACGCCGAGATCCTTCGCGGTCAGCATGCGATGGCCGCCGGCAAAATGGTCGCCGGTGTCGTGGTACAGCGAGCGGACCATCGAAAACTTGTCGGTGACTTGTGCTTGCTTCGGGAATAGTTCGCTGATGTCGAAACCGGGGACCTTCGTGCGGATCGGCTTCCAGATGCCGCGATACTCGGCCGGTGCGTCCGGCTTCATGTCGTACAGGTCCATGTGGCTCGGCCCGCCGTCCAGCCACAGCAAGATGACCGATGTATTCTTGGATTTGCCCAGACTCGTTGCCGATGCTTCCTTCGCTTGCAGCAACCGGGGCAGACCGACCGCCGCCATGCCCGCGACGCCGAGTTGCAGAAAACTTCGCCGGCTCAGGCCGTCGCAGTAGCGTGAAGCAGCGCCAATTTCCATTCGGAACATATCGCCCCCAAGAATTCGATAGGCAGCGGTGCAGGCAGGACAAAAACAAACGGGCAGCGTACAGGCGGGATACTGGCAGCTTGGGAAATTCTACTCTATCTCTCGGCATCGTGCCAGCCGAAATCGAACAAATCAGCCTCCCCCGGGTCGCTGCACTCAGTACGTCTGCGGCAAATTTCCCATCTGCTTACGCAAATAACACGACTCAGCAACCCCTTTCGGCCGCATGTTTCCGCCCGGTGGACGCAGCCGGGCGAGGTTTGGCAAGTCGCTCGGGAACCCCATCAGCATCTTGTGTAGATTCGGGTCATGCTTGGCCGCGAGCGCGACGATGCCAATCCATAGCATGCGAAATTCTCGGGACGGGTCGCTGTCCAGGCCGAGCACTTCGATCAGCTGCGCCGCGTCCTTGTTGGTTGCGTTGATCGATCCGTCCGGTAATACTTGGACTGAGCCGTTCGTCAGCACTTGAAGCGGGTCGGGCAATATACGATGTCCTTTCACTGCGTTGCACGTGCCGCACGCGTAAAGCAGGTTGTCGTAATCTGAAGCTTTGTCTGGATGGAGCGCAACCGCCAGGAAGTGGTCAATACCGAAGGAACCGTGCCGGGCCCATTGTTCTCGGAGCAGGCAGTAAACGCAGCGAAACGAGAATTCATCGCGAAGCCAGGGTCGATAGCTCGCGTGATCGACGTATCCATGAGGACCGTGTCGCCGCTGGTGCGGCGTCGATGGGTAGACGAATGGGACGGTCATGCATTGTCGGGCTGGGCGCGTGCGGCTTTTTCAAGCAGGTCCTGATGCAATCGGCGCGCTGCCTCCAGCGGTAGGGGCGCTACCCTCTCACGATAGCGGATCATTTGTTCTTGCAGGCGGGCGAGCTCAAGTGCCTCTGCCGGCGACAGCGGGTTGCCCTTGTATTTTCGGTCGATGAGTTCGCACCGGCGCTCGTTCTTCTCGTTCGTCCACGGCTCATCGTCCTCGCCGTTCTCTGATGGCGGCGGCAGCACGCAGGCAACGGCCCGGCCTTCCAGCTCCAACACAGTCCCATTCGAATCGGCCGGGAGCGATAGCACGAACTGCTTCACGGCATCGTGCTGCTTGTCGAGTGCAATGTGGTTCACGGTCCAGTCTCTATGTCCCTGGGGATGCGAATGATGGAGACATTGTACCACCAATGACACCTGGTTACATGCTCATGCGAACCTACGAGCCTCTGGAGATGCTTCTCGCGTCATTGGGAGGCGCCGATCCAAAATGGCGTCGTTTGCTCGCTCGTCCAATTGGCGGCGGTGGCCGGCACGGATCCCTGTCACAAGGAAGGATTCGAATGCGCTTGCTCTCCCCGTTGACATTTGCTCACTGGGACCGCATCTTGTCGAGTAATCCTCGGTTCAAAACTGGCCACTTTCGCGGGATGCGACATGGACCTCGAAGCGCGTGCGGAAGACTGCTGTTCATCGACCTACGTGCTGAAAATCAACGGCCAGGCGGTCGGCAAGCTTTCGGGCCGATGGTTCAGCGAGTCGCTCGACGTCGCGCTCACCGGCCAGCGGCGATTCTTTTTCGTCAACAAGAACTGGCTCGGAAGTTACTTTGAACTCAAAGATGCGGAGAGTGACGCCGTGTTGGCTTCCGCTAAGCCAGCCGGCTTTTTCAGCAGTTCGTGGGACCTGGAACTCAGCATCGGACCGGCGCAACTCAAGAGGGCCGGCTTTTGGAAACGCGGCTGGATCGCCTGGCAGGATCGCCGCCAACTGGCGACGATCGACCCGTTGGGCATGTGCGAACGCGGCTGGCTTCTGCAGAAC
>Ga0073934_10011205_pt1 | contig 10913 bp, 10 predicted proteins | sample LarsenN4metaG_FD_76834 | JGI IMG/M metagenome (GOLD analysis project Ga0073934, IMG submission 76834) | Hot spring sediment bacterial and archeal communities from British Columbia, Canada, to study Microbial Dark Matter (Phase II) - Larsen... ...
CGAGAAGCGCCTGCCGACCATCATCATCCGCCCCGAGGGCGGCCATAAGAGCGACGAAAAGCGCTACCTGATGCCGACCCACGCGCACCTGAGCGTGCGCGACGGCGACACCGTTCACGCCGGCGACGTGCTGGCCAAGATCCCGCGCGCCACAACCAAGACCAAGGACATCACCGGCGGTCTGCCGCGCGTGGTCGAACTGTTCGAAGCCCGCAAGCCGCGCGAAACCGCCGTTATTAGCGAAATCGACGGCATCATTCGCATCGGCGATGTGGTCAAGGGTGTCCGTAAGGTCACGGTCGTCGGCGACGACGGCACGGAGCGCGAATACTCGATCCCGCGCGGCGTTCACATCAACGTGCAGGACGGCGAGCGCGTCCGCGCCGGCGACCCGTTAATGGACGGCCCGCGCAACCCGCACGACATCCTCAGCGTGCTCGGCGAGAAAGAACTGCAGAAATACCTGGTGAACGAAATCCAGGAAGTCTACCGTCTGCAGGGCGTCAACATCAACGACAAGCACCTGGAAGTCATCTCGCGTCAGATGATGCGCTGGGTGCGCGTCGAAGATATCGGCGACACGGAGTTTCTGCCGGATGAGGTGGTGGACAAGTTCAAGTTCCGCGAGGAAAACGAACGCGTCGTCGCCGCCGGAGGCCACCCGGCCACCTTCAAACCGATCCTGTTAGGTATCACGAAGGCGTCGCTTTCGACCGACTCTTTCATCTCGGCCGCATCGTTCCAGGAGACAACGCGTGTACTCACCGAAGCCGCGATCAACGGCAAGGTCGACTACCTGCGCGGTCTCAAGGAGAACGTCATCATGGGCCGCCTGATTCCGGCCGGCACCGGCATGGAGTACTATCGCCGGGTGAAGATCGCCGGAGAGGACGTCGTGGAAGAGCCAGTGCAAGAGGCAGATGTGTTAGCCGACAGCCTGACGATCTACGACGAGGAAACCAAGGGCGGTTACCTGGGCAGCTTCTCGGAAGACCTGGGCCCGGATGAAGGGCTGAGCGAAGCCGAGTAAGTTAGTTCAATCTGATACAAGAGGGCCGCTGTGGGAGTCCCCCCGCAGCGGCCTTTTTTCTATTTGCTTTCCTTTTCCTTTAGAGGTACTCCTCTTACGGAGTGGTAACCCGGCGCCCATATCGAGAAAGGGGCGGCGCTAGCGGCGTCCAAGACTTTGTCGCACCGGCGAAGGATTCAGCGGAGCGCACTCGAGCAACTCTTTGGACTTCAAATGTCTAGGGCGAACCTCAGACAAGGGAGTGATCATTCGTCCATTCCTGATATCGGCAAGAATCGTGCCCGGCAGAGCTCGCCACGAATAGGGGTCGCTCGTTTCGAGCACTTCTTCGCCGGCCTCACTGAGCTACTGTCTAACCAGTGTTCCATCGCTGAACGTAAGAACGCTGCGCTCGTATCGTCCGACGACGGTTCCATCTGAGCCTATTTCTTCGAAACGCTCAATGTGAGAGTACTCTCGGACTTTCACTGCTCCAGGATGGTCGCGAAAGAGATCCGTGAGCGGATAAGCGCCATACAGCACGACCACCACCGTCCCCATCAAAACCGCTATAGCAGCGCCGAGAATATTGTTGCTGCACATCTGCCGGACCAGTAGACTGGGCTTAGGAAGCGAGCCTACTCTGCCGCACCGTCCCAGTCCCTTCTTCCCGACAGGCAATGGTTAACGGCCATTCCGGGCTGGTTCTGCTGGCGCCGCGGACCAGTAGTCTTCTAAGGCTTTTCGCGCCGGTAATTGTCATCAAGCTTCTTCATGAGGTCTCTCTCTGAGTCCGGTACCGGCGCACCGTTCGGAGAATGCCACTGCGAAGGCGGCACCTCCTTCGCGGCGCTCACTACGTGAAACAGAGCAGGGTCGGGTTCGCCCTTCACCAGGGCTACCAGTTTCTTCTCATTAAAAGAGCCGTTCCCCCAATCGGTGTGGTGCTTCACCGGAGCGCAGCCATATTCGAGCGCATGCCAGCTAGTATCGCGCCCCCGGGTGACCTTCGCCGCCTTGTGACCGTCAACCATTTCAGTGCCGGAGTACGACTCGCCAAACTGGTTGAGCACGCAGAGTTGAGCAGGAGCCCGCAGGGGCAGTGCGGCGCCTCCTCTGCCGCTGCTGACAACACCGGCCAGGTCCCGACTTTGGATGGCCGTACCCGTTGGTAAGAAGATCGTTCGAAACACCTCCGGGTTCTTGCTGCCGAACGCTGTGGTCTGCCTTGCGACCATGGCTCCATCGGAACGCACCGCGTAAAGCACGGTATTCACATGCTTGGATTCGCCGTTTGCATAGAAGATCGTCTGGTCAAGGGTGGCTGTAAATGGAACCCTCTGGCCGGCGGAAGCATGCAACTGCCAGACCCAGAGGCGAATCAAGTTCGTTCCCAAAGCCAAAGCCATGACAACGGTGAGTGATGTGATACCAAAACTGAGGATTCTCCTGAACTTCATGAATTTACTCCTCTATCAGCAGTACTGACACATGATTGGCGTATGGCAGTGATCGTTCCACATTTCATGGTCCGGGTAACCGCAGGCAGGACAGTGAGCAGAGCAGGTCGTGATAAAGCACTCGAGATCGCCACCGGAGTGACAGTCCCGGAGCGAGTCATACATGAACAGGTAGCCACCACAGGTCTTGTCGCAGCTCGCGCTCGGATCAGCTTGGACCACCCAAGCGTTAGCGAGAACCAGACCGATCAGTAGAAGAAACCTCGCAGTTTGCATCGTTGCCTATCAATACTAAGTGAACATGAGTATGTGCTAACGAATCGTCATTGTCAAGGGTGACCTATGGGGGGTTATGTGTGGCCACGACGCCTATGATCCTATAAGCGCCCCCGCTGGACGAGAGCTTCTTTAGAAACGCTATTCGCAACCCGTATTACAAGCCCTTGAAGCAACAACTCACTCTGCGTGTGGATGCAGACATTCTCGCCTGGCTCCGACGCGGGGGAAAGGTTATCAGACGTATCAACAACCTGCTTCGTGAAGCGATGATTAAAGATCTGAAACGAAGCGCCTGATCAGAGTACACAGGGGCGATGTTAAACTACAACTGAGGTGCGTCTAGTTCTACGTAAACCGAGCCTTTGGCTGGGACCTCAATGGGCTTCGCCTTTTGCCTCAAAGCCCAGAGCTGGGAGATGCGGTCCACTGATGGGTCTGGGCGGAACTGCGCTGGTATTACCAGATACTTGCCAGGCGGAACAGAGCGGTTTGCGTAACTGCCAGCTTCATCCGTGACGCCGCTAATCAGCCGCTCAGCCAGTTCCGCCTCGGACCGAACGTCCGATGGCATAATTACCACTGAAACTCCACTTATTGGCTTGCCGTCCTTGTCCCGCACTGTCGCGCCGAGCGTTCCACCGTCGCTGCCCAGGAGAACTACAAGCTGGCCGTCCATACTTGTGCCGATCCGCAACGGCTCCCCTTGGATACTGCGGCCGCCGTAGCGAATCTCTTTTACATAAACGCCTGGGTGATTGAACCGCGTGATGACTCCGTATTCATCGAGCAGGATATTAGGGAAGACAAATTCCGCAGGCACGCGGAATCCCCCCGAGTAACGTTCGTTCGCGAAAGTGATCCTGTGCGCGGGCCGCAGTTCAGCCCAGATCTCAAGCTTGGGCGGAGACTCTTCCTTTGTGGCCCACTCCATTCTGCCGGTCAAGCGGGTTCCGGCGGTGGTGTGAAGTTCAATTCCTGAGAGATCCTCGTCCTTGATCATCACCTCTCTCAACTGGTAGAACAGCGGACTGTTCGGCATCCGCAGGCTTGCAATCAGCCGGTGTTGGCGGGGTCCAAATCCGCAGATTTTGAAGTCACCGCCCGGATTAATCGTGACTGTATGCGGAGTAACTGACGCGCCTCCTGTGAGCAATCCGCCATCCCGGATTCCGGGCTGCGAGATGATGATGCCGACAGCCGCCGCAGTGCTCCCGTTTTCGCCTGCCGGCGACAGGTACACCGGTACTGGCATCCAGGATGCCCCCGCCGATCGCTGCCGGGCGCAAAGAATCAGTTGGGCGGCCGAGAGCCCTACAACTCCGCTTAGCAGTATGCTGAGACGCAGTAAACTTGCCATCGCGCCGTGCAGATGAGGACTCCTCCCCACATTACACACCGCTTTAAACAAACAGGAGACGTTATTTTTGTAATAATCCGCCGCGGCACACCCGTGAATTCCCGGCACAGGGCCGCCTTTCGCAAGTTGAAGTAAACGAAACACATTGCGCCTGGCATGCGTCGTGCATACTTGCCAGTCGCTATGAGGTGCTTCGCGATTCTGCTGTTACGGCTGACGCTGCTGCTGGCGGCGGTTGCCAGTCCCGCCGCGGCGCAGACTGCCACATCGAACGATGACGTAAACGTCAACTCCCGCTATACGGTCGAAAGCGTCGACCTGACGCCTGCTGGCGACTACAACCTCAGCCGCTCCTTGCGCCAGGACATCCAGCGCCTGATCGGGGAGAAGCTCAATCAGACCCTGATCGATTCGATCCGCGAGCGGATCAAGCGCGAAAGCGGCGCCTGGCAGGTCCGGCAGCGCGCCTCGCGCGGCTCGCAGCCCGATTCCGTGCGGGTGATTTACGAACTGCGCTTCCGCAATCGCCGGCTCGAAACCGACCTGAACAGTCTCGCTTACCACTCCCGGCTTGGCTGGTCAGGAGGCTTCGAAGTCCGGCCCAGCTTCGAGGGCAACACCCTCGGATTCGGCATGGTCAACGAGGGCCTGAATCACGTCGAGCGGGTTGCCGGGCTGAACGCGCTCTACGAACGGCGCAACCTCTTCACGCCCTATCTTGGCCTGCGTTTCGATTTCCAGAGTTACCGGGCGCAGTGGGATCGCACTACGCTGGAGGCGCTCGGGCAGGAAGGTATTGAGGGCGGCCGCGGCGGCCCGGGCATTTATCGCGAGCGCATGAACTTTCAACCGTCCTTGACGGTGCGGCTTTTGGATGGCGACCTGACGTTCACCACCGGGGCCAGCTTTCAACGAATTCAGGACCAGTTTCCGGCCGCGTCTATCCAGGCCGCAAATGCGGTGACCCAATCTCTGCGCTACCGGCACCGTTGGAGCGGTAATCGCGATTCTCACATCCTGGATGCAGGTTACGATCTGCGCGCGGCCACCCGAAATCTCGACTCAGACTATGTCTTCAACAGCCACCGCATGAGCCTTTACTACAGGCTCTCGCTCGACCGGCATCGCTTGATTGCGCGCATGGATGCCGGCCGCATCGGCGGCATCGCGCCGTTCTATGAACGCTACGTCATCGGCAACACCGAGATGTTGCGGGGTTGGAGCAAGTTTGATCTCACGCCGCGCGGCGCGTCCCGGCTGGCGCACGGCTCGCTGGAATACCGTTTCCGGCCGTTTGCCATCTTCTATGACGTGGGGAATGCCTGGAATCCCGGCGAGGAAACCAAGGTGCGCCACTCGGCCGGAGTGGGGATCTACGAGAACGGCTTCTTCCTGACGGTGGCTTTCCCCATCAAGGAAGGTTCCGCGACGCCGGTCTTCATGACGGGGGTACGTTTCTAATGAACCCCGCCAGACGCCGTCACGCCTGGGGTTTTGCGGCATCGCTGCTGTTGCTCCTGCCGGTGTTGCTACTGGCTCAGGATCTGGAACTCCGTCTCGTGGGAGACGAGATCCGGCTGCGCGCTCCAGGCCTCCACTTTCTTCAAGGGCGCGTACTGGAGCGGGTGCAGAATGGCGCGCCGGTGGTGATTCACCTGGTGTTGAGCATCGCCGTCGATAACCGCGCCAATGTGTTCAAACGTGTCTCGGAGCGTTTCGTGGTGAGCTACGATCTGTGGGAGGAGAAGTTCTCGGTGACTACGGCTCGCTCCGGCGCACAAAACACGACCCACAAGTCCGCTCCCGCGGCGGAAGCGTGGTCTGTGGATCAACTTGCGGTGCAGTCCATCGAAGTGCCGGGCGGCCGGAATCTGTGGTTCAAACTGGAAGCTCGCGCGGAGGGCCTTAGTCCGGAGACGTCGGAGAACGGCCAGACCTCCACAGTGACCTTGCGCCAGTTGATCGACATGTTGAGCCGTACGCGCCCCGGCAATTCGGATGCCCGCTGGAGTGTCGAAAAAGGCCCCATGAAGCTGCAGGATCTACGGCGTAATCCAGCCGAGAAGAAGAGCGCGCGTCTGATCACATCATCGGAATGAGGAGCCTGCGCGCACGGCTGATTCTTGTTTTCCTGGCCGCCGTGCTGGTCCCGCTGGCGGGCGCGCTTTGGATCACGCAGTCTCTGCTGGAGCACAGCCTGACGTACGCCGATCCGCGGCCGCTCGACGAACTGTCCCGGTTGCTGGAGAAAACCGGGCGCGAGTATTACCAGCGGAATCGTGAACTGCTGCGCCTGGATGCGGAATCCGGCAAAGCCGCTCCGCGGCGTTTCCCTGACCAGCAGCGCAAGACCTGGCCTTCGGCCATCGAGAGCTTCGTGCTCAGCGGCGAACAAGAGCGTTTTCTCATCGCCGGCGCGCGCGGAGACGAGATTCAATATCTGGTGCGCAAGCCGGCCGAAGTGCAGATGTTTACCCGCAAGCTGGGTGAGGTGGGCATGACGCAGCTCACCGAGCAGTACCGCCGCGCACGCGAGATGGTTGGCGCAGCCGACGGGCGCGACCTGCGGCGCGGTTTCTTCTACGCTTCTCTCATTCTGTTTGCCGCCGTGTGCGTGATCTCGCTGGCTGCCATGATCCTGCTGGCGAACCATGTCAGCCGCCCGATACGCCAGTTGACCGCGGCACTTTCCACGCTTGCCTCTGGTGATCTGACGGTGCGCGTGCCCGAATCCGGCGCGGATGAAGTGGGCGCAGCCATGACGGCTTTCAATCGCATGGCAGGCCAGCTGGAACAGAGCCGCGAGCGGCTTATCTATTTGACTCAGGTCGCAAGCTGGCAGCGGCTGGCGCGCAAGATGGCGCACGAAGTGAAGAACTCGCTTACGCCCATCCGGCTGAACGTCGAAGAGATGGTCGCCCGCGCCGGACCTGCTGACCGTCAGTTCATGGCCCAGGCTTCGCAGATTATCGTCGATGAGATCGGCGTTCTGGAACGGCGTATCCGAGCGTTCTCGGAACTTGGCGCTGAACCACCGGTGAAGCCCGTCGTAATGGACTTGAACAACGCCGTCGAGGAACGGGTCTCGTTCCTCAAACAGGCGAGACCGGACGTTGTTTACCAGATCCGCACAGACGGGCGGCCGCGTGCATCCGCCGATGCCGACCTTCTCCGCGGCATACTGACTAATCTATTGGAGAACGCAGCGCATGCAGCCGGCCCGGGGGGTGTCGTGCTGGTGAAGACACTGCTTTGCGGCCGGCACGCCTGCGTGGAGGTACATGATTCGGGTCCTGGCTTGAGCCCTGAAGCGCGGAAGTCTCTCTTTGAACCAACCATTTCGTTCAAGAAAGGCGGCATGGGAATCGGGCTTTCGATCGCCAGAAAGAGCGCACTCTCCTGTGGCGGCGACATCATTCACTTGGAAGGAGAATTAGGAGGAGCGGGATTTCGAGTCCTGTTACCGTCAGCTACCTAACGCCATGTTGCAACGCGTAGTTATCGTCGACGATGAAGAGAATATCGGCCGAACACTCGCTTTGATCCTCGAACGGGAAGGCTACTCCTTCTCCATTGCCCGTTCCGCTGCTGAGTTCCGGAGCTTGGCCGAAGTCCAACAAGCCGCGGTGATTCTCATGGATGTCCGCCTGCCGGACGGCAACGGGATCGACCTGCTCAAGGAATTGCGTCAGTCCGGTAACCCGGCCAGCGTTGTCATGATCTCCGGCCATGCGACGATTTCCGATGCTGTGGAAGCAACACGCCATGGAGCGTTCGACTTCCTGGAAAAGCCGCTCAGCCGCGAACGCGTCCTGCTGGCCGTGAAGAATGCCTGCCAGCAACGTACCTTGCGCGAAGAGAATGAGCGTCTGCGCGAGATCATCGGCGCCGGCGCCAGAATGATCGGCTCCAGCCCGGCGCATCGCGCCGCTGTCGAGCAGGCAACGCTCGCCGCGGCGTCAGATGCCCGCGTCCTGCTGACCGGGGAATCAGGCACGGGCAAGGAACTGCTCGCGGGACACATTCACGAACACAGCCCGTTTCACAACGGACCCTTCGTCAAAGTGAACTGCGCCGCGATCCCCACCGAGCTGCTCGAAAGCGAACTCTTCGGCCACGAGAAGGGAGCCTTCACAGGGGCCACTGGACAGCGGCGCGGCAAGTTCGAACTCGCCCACGGGGGAACTATCTTTCTCGATGAAGTTGGCGATCTGCACTCCGCCTCCCAGGCCAAGCTGTTACGGGTTCTCCAGGAGGGGGAATTCCACCGCGTCGGAGGAGAGAAGCCGATTCGCGTGGTGGCGCGTGTGGTGTCGGCGACGAATCGGGACCTTCGCTTGATGGTCGACAACAACCAGTTCCGCGAAGACCTCTATTACCGCCTTTGCGTCGTGCCGATCCGGGTGCCCGCGCTGCGCGAACGCCTGACCGATTTGCAGGACTTAGCGAACTACTTTCTGACTGAATTCTGCCATCGCAATAACTTTCGCCCGAGACGATTTCATCCCGAGGTGTTCCCCATCCTCGAGCGGTATTCCTGGCCGGGAAACATCCGGGAGTTGCGCAACACTGTCGAGCGGATGGCGATCCTGTCGCGGGAGGATGAGCTCGGCGTAGGGGCGATTCCGGCGGAAGTACGCATCGTGCGCGATACGGCTCCCAAAACACGCTTACAGGACGCGCGCGATGCCGCCGAGCGCGACACGATCAGCGAAGCGCTGGAAGCGACCGACTGGAATGTATCGGCAGCGGCGCGGCGGCTCGGCATGGAGCGCACGAATCTGCACAAGCGCATGCGCGCCTTAGGTCTGCAGCGAACGTAGTGCAGTTGACGGCGGCGAGATTCGAACCTAGCGCAGCACAGCCAGCGCGTAGGCGATAAGCGCGAGCAGGAGCCAGAATACGAACAGGACCAACTGACGCTTACGTCTGGCCGCACTGCCCAAGTTGCCGCCGGGCTGCGGATTCTGCTCAGATCGGATAGCTTCCTGGATCGCTCTGCGTCCCGCCCTATCGGCGATAACCACCTGGAATGCCCCGTCACCGCTGGTAATTTCCTCCAGCTTTTGGCGCATATCTGCGGGCAGTTCCGTGGGCGAGCGGTAGATACGTGTCTTCTTCCCGGAGGAGATGAGAATCGTCGAGGACTTAAATGCGCCGTGCTGCACGGTTCTGGCCTACTTAGACTTTACTTCGCCCGGCTGGCCGGCTGCATGCATCCTGCCCGCTGCCATGTCGGACACCACCTGGATGAACCCTAAACCTGCTTTCGAGAACGCCTTGTCCTTGCGATATACCAAGCCCAGCCGGCGGATCATCGGCTCCGGGGCGAGGGATGCGGTGGCGAGGATGCCGGCTTCCACCGCGTCCCGGCAATGTGACGCCGCCATGAAGGAGAGACCCAATCCCGCCGCGACAAAACGCTTGATCATCTCCGTCGAGTCGAGTTCCATGGAAATCTGGATCTCGTCCTCTACTGGCTCCAACCACTGGTTCACCTTGGCGCGGGTAGTGCCGCTTTTCGGCAGCAGCAGCGGATACGGAGTCAGATCGCCGGGGCGCACCGAGAGGTGCTCGGCAAGGGCGTGCCCGCCCGGCACCAGAAGGCGGATTTCGTCGCTATAGACCTGGAGCACTTCCAGTTTCTTTTCCTGTACGGGAAGCTGGCTGAAGCCGAAGTCCGCGAGGTTATCCAGTACCGCCTCGACGACGTGGGCGCCGTAGCTGCGGTCGACCATCAGTTGAACGCCCGGAAACCGCTTCTTGTATTCCGAGAACACGTTCGGCAGCACATAGATGCAGGTAGCTTCATTCGCGGCGATAATCAACTCGCCACGCGGAACCCGTTCCAGTTCGTTGATCGTGTCCTGAGCCCTGCGCCGTAAATCCAGGATCTGCTCGGCGTACTCGGCGAATATCTTGCCGGCCTGCGTCAGTTGGATACGCGTGCCCAGGCGCTCGAAAAGAGACGTGTTTAGCTCCTGTTCCAACTGCCGGATCTGCGCGCTGACGGCTGGCTGCGTGCGATAACAGGTTTGGGCCGCTTTAGAAAAGCTCTTTAGCCGGACAATTTCAAGAAACGTATGTAGTTGGTCAAGATCCATACACGGCTTGTTGAATACAGGAGCTTGCAGGCGGAATCACCCCATACTACCATCGGCAGTAACGAGTGCCGCGCCTGCTTCTTTTTTTCGCCGCCTGTGCGCTGCTAACGCGAGCCCAGGCTCAGCCCCCACCTCTTATTATCGTGGTGAACGACCGGTCTGCGCTCTCGCGCAGTATCGGCGAGTATTACGCAATCAAACGGTCGATCCCAGCGGCGCGCATCTGCCGGATTAACACCAAACCCGTTGAGGAGATTTCGCGCGAAGTCTATAACAACGAGGTCGCGCGGCCTGTCGCCGGATTCCTGAGAAGAAGCACGCTTGCCGACGAGGTGATCTATATCGTCACTACGGCTGATGTTCCGCTGAAGATTGCCGGTACGCAGGGGATGGCGGGCGAAGCGGCGGCAGTGGATTCAGAACTGGCCGCGCTGTACCTGGACCTTAAATCCGGCAAAGTTCACAAACTGGCCGGTCCGCTCGCCAATCCCTACTATGGACAGATTTCCGTCGAATTTCAGCATCCGCGGTTCCCGATCTACCTGGTCACCCGCCTAGCCGGGTATTCGTTTGCCGACGTGCGCGCGATGATCGACAGAGCGCTGAAGCCGAGTTCCGAGGGTGTCATCGTCCTGGATGCGAAGGGCGCCGGCGATACTCCCGGCGACTCGTGGCTGCGTACAGCGGCTTTGTCTCTCCCCAAG
>Ga0073934_10011206_pt1 | contig 10912 bp, 7 predicted proteins | sample LarsenN4metaG_FD_76834 | JGI IMG/M metagenome (GOLD analysis project Ga0073934, IMG submission 76834) | Hot spring sediment bacterial and archeal communities from British Columbia, Canada, to study Microbial Dark Matter (Phase II) - Larsen... ...
CATCATCGAATGCCCCGATGGCCGGGCGATCGCCGTGGCGATCTATGTCACCGGCCAGGGCAGCCGTCTCGCCCGCGAAGAACGGATCGCGGCGATTGCCCGCGCCCTGTATGACGGATTTGCCGTGCGCGCCCAGCAGAACCCGGTGCGGAACTGGGCCAGCGCGCCCTATCGCACCGGCGGCTAAGCGAGCCGCATTCACGAGCGCCTGATGCAAAAGGAAAGGGCGGTGCCTCGCGGCACCGCCCTTCCTGTTTGATCACCACCGCAAACGCGGCGTGATCAGATCCGATTACTCGGCAGCCTTCTCGGCTTCGGCAGCCACGTCAGCGGCGGCGTCGGCAGCAGCGTCGGCGGTCGCTTCGGCACCGTCAGCAGCGGCGTCGGCAGCAGCTTCAGCGCCTTCGGCAGCGGCGTCGGTCGCGGCTTCAGCGCCTTCGACGGCGGCATCGGTCGCGGCGTCGGCGTTGGCTTCGGCGTCGGCAGCCATGGCGTCGACAGCTTCACCGGTTTCGGTGGCGGTTTCGCCCGAGCAAGCGGCGAGGCCGAGAGCCGAGGTGGCGATGGCGGCAGCAAGAATGATCTTACGCATAGTGATGAAATCCTTGTTCAGCATGTGTCACGCGTTCCGTGTCGGAACGTGTCGAAACCGGTCTTTGATCCCCGGTCCACGCTCCAAATAGTGGCAAGAATGCGGCGGCGCAAGCGGATTGGCGCATTCAGGCCTCAATTTTGCCATTTTTTCGCCGCAATTGATTGCACCCCGCCACCGGCCCGTCCTGCCGGCTCGCCCGCAAAAGCGGCTACCCGGCGCAGACGCCCGGTGCTAGCAGACGGCATGGCCGATCCCACCAAGCAACACCTCTATCTCGTCGATGGCTCTTCCTACATCTTCCGTGCCTATCACCGGCTCCCGCCGCTGACCGACCCGGAGGGCACGCCGGTCGGCGCGGTCTATGGCTACACCACGATGCTGTGGAAGCTCGCTGCCGATCTCGACGAGGCCGACGGGCCGACGCATCTTGCGGTGATCCTCGATGCGGGCTCGATCAGCTTCCGCAACGACATCTACGAACACTACAAGGCCAACCGTCCCGAGCCGCCCGAGGATCTGGTCCCCCAGTTCCCGCTGATCCGCGACGCCACCCGCGCCTTCAGCCTGCCGTGCATCGAGGTGGAGGGGCTGGAGGCGGACGATCTCATCGCCTCCTATGCGCGCGAAGCGCAGCGCATGGGCTGGGATGTCACCATCGTCTCCTCGGACAAAGACTTGATGCAGCTCGTCGGTGAGGCCGATGGCCCGGATGGCCCGGCGCGGATCGACATGCTCGATACCATGAAGAACCAGCGCATCTATCTCGAGGAGGTCGAGGAGAAGTTCGGCGTGCCGCCCGAACTGGTCGGCGACGTGCTGGCGCTGATGGGCGACAGCGTCGACAATGTGCCGGGCATTTTCGGGATCGGGCCGAAGACCGCCTCCAAACTGATCGCCGAACACGGCTCGCTCACCGCGGCGCTGGACAGCGCGCATGACATGAAACCCTCCAAGCTCAAGGAGCGGCTGATCGAGGGCCGCGCCGATGCCGAGCTTTCCAAGGTGCTGGTGACGCTCAAGGAGGATTGCGACCTGCCGCAGCCGATCAGCGACATGAAGCTCGGCAAGATCCCGCCCGGGCCCTTGGCGGCCTTTCTCGAAAAGCACGGCTTCACCTCGCTGCTGCGGCGGCTCGAGGGCGGCACCGGCAGCCCGGCGCGCAAGACCGATCTCAGTCCGCCAAAGCCGGACAAGGCGGGCGACAACGGCGCCGGCGACGGCAGCGCCAACCGCCAGCCGCTGCCCGAGATGCCGCGCATCGACCACGGCGCCTACGAGACGGTGCAGAGCATCGAGCGGCTGCAGGACTGGATCGACCGCGCGCGGGCGGCCCGGCTGGTGGCGGTCGACACCGAGACCACCGCGCTCGATCCGATGCGCGCCGACCTCGTCGGCGTCAGCCTTGCGCTCGGGCCCAACGATGCCTGCTACATCCCCTTGGCGCACGGCGGCAGCGACATGTTCGCGCAGAAGCCCGAGCAGGTGCCGATCACGGACGCCCTCGCCGCGCTGAAGCCGCTGCTCGAGGACGATGCCGTCCTCAAGGTGTTTCAGAACGGCAAATACGATCTCAACGTCTTTGCGCGGGTCGGGATCGCCGTCGCGCCGATCGACGATACGATGGTGATCAGCTTCGCGCTCGACGCCGGGCGCGGCGAGGAAGGCATGGGGGGCGGCCACGGGATGGACGAATTGTCCGAGCGCCATCTCGGCCACACCCCGATCGCCTTCAAGGATGTGTGCGGCACCGGCAAGAAGGCGATTCTGTTCGGCGAAGTGCCGCTCGACCGCGCCACCGCCTATGCCGCCGAGGATGCCGACGTCACCCTGCGGCTCTATCGTCACCTCAAGCCGCGGCTCGCGATCGAGGGCGGCACCCGCATCTACGAGCGGGTCGATCGCCCGCTGATCCCGGTGGTCGCGGCGATGGAGCGCGAGGGGATCAAGGTCGACCGGGCGCGGCTGGCCCGGCTGTCGGAGGAATTCTCGGGCGAGATCGCCCGGCTCGAAGGCGAGATCCACGCCGCCGCCGGGCAGGAATTCACCGTCGGCAGCCCCAAGCAGCTGGGCGAGATCCTGTTCGAGAAGCTGGGATACAAGGGCGGCAAGAAGGGCAAGAGCGGGCAATATTCGACCGACGTTTCGGTGCTGGAAAAGCTCGCCGCAGAAGGCGCAGACGTGGCGCGGCTGGTGCTCGAATGGCGCCAGCTCGCCAAGCTCAAGTCAACCTACACCGATGCCCTGCAGGCCGCGATCAATCCGCAGACCGGCCGTGTCCATACCAGCTACAGTCTTGTAGGGGCACAGACCGGGCGATTGAGTTCGACCGATCCCAACCTCCAGAACATCCCGGTCCGCACCCCCATCGGCCGCCAGATCCGCGAGGCCTTCGTGCCCGAGCCCGGCAACGTGCTGCTCGCCGCCGACTATTCGCAGATCGAGCTGCGGCTTGCCGCGCACATGGCCGGGGTCGATACGCTCAAGGAAGCCTTCGCTCACGGCGAGGACATTCATGCTCGCACCGCGCGCGAGATGTTCGGCGAGGTTACCCGCGATACCCGCGCGCGGGCCAAGACGATCAACTTCGCGATCCTTTACGGCATCAGCCGCTGGGGCCTCGCCGCGCGGCTCGAAGTCCCGCCCGACGAAGCGCAGGCGATGATCGACACCTATTTCCAGCGCTTCCCCGGCATCCAGCGCTACATCCACGAAACGCTCGAGAGCGTGCGCGCCAAGGGCTATTCGGAGACTCTGTTCGGGCGCAAGACGTGGTTCCCGCGAATCAATTCGAAGAACCAGGCCGAACGGCAGGCGTCGGAACGCGCGGCGATCAACGCCCCGATCCAGGGCACCAGCGCCGACATCATCAAGCGCGCCATGGCGCGGATGCTCCCGGCGCTGGTTGATGCGGGTCTGCATGACGTGCGCATGTTGTTGCAGGTTCATGACGAGCTCGTTTTCGAGCTGCCCGAGGAGCGGGTCGAGGCGGCGACGCCGATCATTCGCAAGGTCATGGCCGAGGCCGCACTGCCCGCGGTCAGCCTCACCGTGCCGCTCGGGGTCGATATCGGCACCGGCGCCTCGTGGGACGCGGCACACTAGGAGTAGCCCCCGAATGTTTCACGTGGAACATTCGGGGAACTTTTCTGCCTCAGTCGTGCTTCTTCTCGCGGGTTGGGGTAAGCATGTCGGGTGAAAGGAAGCCAATCGGCTGCACTTCGGCTGCGCGCTTCTTCAATTCGCCGCGCATCTTTACGTATTCGTTTTCCATCGCCTCGGTCACGGTGGCGCGCGAATCCTTGAACGCCTCGTCGAAATCGCGAGCGGAAACTTCGTTAACCTCGCCGCCCACGCGCCGCAGCGCGGAAAGGCCGGCGCGGCGCACCAGATCCTCGAGATCGGCTCCGGTAAAGCGCTCGGTCTTGCCCGCCAACAGCGCAAGGTCGACATCCGCGGCGAGCGGCATCTTCGCGGTGTGAATGCCCAAAATATGCTCGCGCCCGGCCTTGTCAGGGGTGCCCACGTAAACCAGTTCGTCGAACCGCCCCGGGCGCAGCAGCGCGGGATCGACCAGCGCCGGACGATTGGTGGCACCGATCACCACCACCGATTGCAGCTCCTCCAGCCCGTCCATCTCGGCAAGGATGGTGTTGACCACCCGGCCCGTCACCTGCGGCTCGCCCTGCCCCGATCCGCGCGCCGGAACGAGGCTGTCGATCTCGTCGATGAACACCACGCAGGGCGCCACCGCGCGGGCGCGGGCGAACAGCTTGGCGATCTGCTGCTCGCTCTCGCCATACCACTTGGACAGCAGGTCCGAGCTCTTCATCGAGATGAAGTTCGCCTCGGCCTCCTTGGCCACGGCCTTGGCCAGCAGGGTCTTGCCGGTGCCGGGCGGGCCATAGAGCAGGAAGCCCTTGGCCGGGCGGATGCCAAGCCGGCGAAACGCCTCGGGGTTCCTGAGCGGAAGCTCGATCCCCTCCTTGAGCTTGTCGATCGCCTCGCCCGCGCCGCCGATGTCGTCCCAACTGACGTTGGGCACCTGCACCATGACCTCGCGCATTGCCGAAGGCTGGATGCGTTTCAAGGCCGACAGGAAATCCTCGCGCGTGACGCACAGGTCCTCGAGCACTTCGGGCGGGATGGTGCGTTCGTCCAGATTGAGCCGCGGCATGATCCGCCGCACCGCCTCGATCGCCGCCTCGCGGGTGAGTGCGGCGATGTCGGCGCCGACGAAGCCATGGGTGACGCGGGCAAGCTCCTTGAGGTCTACCGCCTCTTCCATCGGCATGCCGCGGGTATGGATCGCCAGGATTTCGCGCCGCCCGCGCTCGTCAGGGACGCCGATCACGATCTCGCGGTCGAAGCGACCGGGACGACGCAGCGCCTCATCGATCGCATCGGGGCGGTTGGTGGCGGCGATCACCACGAGGTTGGCGCGCTTTTCCAGGCCGTCCATCAGGGTGAGCAGCTGCGCAACCAAGCGCTTTTCCGCCTCGCCCGGCACCTGAGTGCGCTTGGGCGCGATCGAATCGATCTCGTCGATGAAGATGATTGCCGGCGCGGCGCGACTGGCTTCGTCGAACACTTCGCGCAGGCGCTTTTCGCTCTCGCCATAGCCCGAGCCCATGATCTCCGGGCCGTTGATGGTGAAGAACTCGGCGTCGCTCTCGTTCGCCACGGCCTGCGCCAGCCGGGTCTTGCCGGTGCCGGGCGGACCATGGAGCAGCACGCCCTTGGGCGGCTCGACTCCGAGGCGGATGAACAGCTCGGGATAGCGCAGCGGCAGCTCGACCATTTCGCGCAAGGCCCGGATGGTCTCCTCCATCCCCCCGACATCGTCATAGTTGACCACGGCGCGCCCGTCGCGCGGCTCCTCGAATTCGGCGCGCAGTTCGACCTCGGTGTTCTCGTCGATGTGGACGATGCCCTTGGGGCTGGTCGAATGCACCGAGAGCCGGATCTGGGTGAGCGCGTAGGCCGGCGCGCGCAGCAATTGCCGCACATCGGCGGGCATGTTCTGCACCGGCTGCTGCCCGGTTGTGGCCACCAGATCGCCGGCCACAAGCGGACGGCGGAAGAAATTGCGCTTCAGCGCCTGGGTTGGCCCCTGGAGGCGCATTTCGCGCTGTGCCGGGGCGAAGACGACCCGGGTCGCCGGACGCGACTGCGCCTGCGCGATCTCGACATGCTCCCCCGATCCCGCCTCGGCATTGCCGCGCTGGAGGCCGTCAAGCCGGACCACATCGAGCGCATCGTCCTCGGGATAGGCGGCCATGGCGATCGCCGCGGTGGTGCGCTTGCCGACGATCTCGACAACGTCGCCTTCGGTGATCCCGAGCTTCTGGAACGCCGAGCGCGGCATGCGGGCGATGCCCTGTCCCGATTCCTCCTGCCGGGCTGGCGCGACCTGCAGCCTGACGGTACGGATCTGCGCGGCGGTTTCTGCTTCGGCCATGGGATTTCCTGCGCTTGGCTGAGGTCCTGCAATGTGATCGAATAGCTAGGCACGCCATGGGACGATTGCAATCGAGCAGGGTCGGAGCGCCGCTCGCGGCAGTCGGGCAGCGACAGCCGCCCAAGCGTAGACCGGCCGCCGCGCAGGCAGAGGGCGGGCAGAGCAAAAGGCGCTGGCTTTCCGGGTATGCGCCGGGCAGAAAAAAGCCCGGCACGAGGGCCGGGCTGGAAAGTTTGGGAGAGGATGCCTGAAAGGCCCTTCGCATTTGCAGCAGATTCGCTCTTTGTGCAAGTGCGTAATGCGCGGATTGAGTTGCAATTTTCACAATATATTGCGGGTTCCATGCTGATTTATGTCAAATTTTGCAAATTGTTTGCCCACTGATTGAGCATCAGCACAAGCGTTGAGCAGATGCAGGCGGAAAATGACTTTTGCGTTGCAACATGAAAGTCGGTTCGACTTTTGCTTTGCCCGGGCGTGACAGCGCGGCCCGAAGGCACTAATCACGCATGGGCAATCGCGCAGGGGCGTGGCCCCTGCTGAACCACACGACCAGTCAGCGAGGCCCGATGACCAAGCTCTATCCTGATGCCGCCAGCGCACTCGACGGCATTCTGCGCAACGACATGCTGATCGCCGCAGGCGGGTTCGGCCTTTGCGGCATACCCGAGCGGCTTCTCGACGCGATTCGCGACAGCGGTGTGAGCGGCCTCACCTTCGCCAGCAACAACGCCGGCATCGACAATGAAGGCATCGGCAAGCTCCTGCGGAGCCGGCAGGTCAAGAAGATGATCAGTTCCTACGTGGGGGAGAACAAGGAGTTCGAGCGCCAGTACCTGTCCGGCGAACTCGAGGTCGAATTCTGCCCCCAGGGTACGCTCGCGGAGCGGATGCGCGCTGGAGGCGCGGGCATTCCCGGCTTCTATACCCGCACCGGCGTCGGCACGGCGGTGGCCGAAGGCAAGGAGCACAAGGACTTTCCCGATCGCGACGGCGTGATGCAGACCTACATCCTCGAACGCGGCATCTTCGCCGACCTGTCGATCGTCAAGGCGTGGAAGGCCGACGAAACCGGCAACCTCGTGTTCCGCAAGACCGCGCGCAACTTCAATCTGCCCGCAGCCACCTGCGGAAAAATCTGCGTCGCCGAAGTGGAGGAAGTGGTGCCGGCTGGCAGTCTCGACCCCGATCAGATTCATCTCGCCGGCGTGTTCGTGAACCGGATCGTCTGCGGCGCGCCCTATGAAAAGAAAATCGAATTCCGCACCGTTCGGGAGAGGGAGACCGCGTGATGGATCGCAGACTACTAATAATGCCCTTGCTGGCCTTGGCAGGGACTTCGCTTTCGGGATGCGTCGCGGTGGCGATACCGGCCTTGGCGGGGGCAGGGATGATCGGCACACGGATCGATGGCAAGGATGCCGGCGCGCGCACTCCGGCCCCGAGCCCGCCCGCGGCGGCCGTGGCCGCTGCCGCGCCGCGCCCTGCACCCTCGCCCAATCCCAGCGTGACGGTGATGCCCTCCAGCGCGCAGGCCGCACCTGCCGGCACGGCACCCGCCCGCATCGCTCCCGTACCCGCCGCGCCTGCCCCGATCGCACCGAGGCCGGCGGCTGCGGCTCCAGCGGCGCCGCCGCCAGCCGCGCCTGCTCCTGCGCCTGCCGCCGCCGTGCCTGTAGCCGCGGCGCCAAAGCCGGTGGGAGCCCCATCCGCAGCCCCGTCGCGCCTGGTTGGGCCGCCGGATATCCCCGACCCGATCGTCCGGATTGCGCCTCCTCCGGCACCGGCACCGGCACCCGCCAGTGTCGCCCCCGCCCCAGCGGCCCCGATGCCCGCCCCATCGGCAACTGTCCGGGTGCCCGCCGCGCCCGCGCCGGTGGCGGCCGCCGCCGCGCCGATGGCAGTCCCGGCTGCCGCGCCGTCCCCCCTGCCGGTCGCGCCGGCGGCCCCCTCCGCCCCCGCAGCCGATCCGCGCAGTTTCGCCCAATTCGTGCGCTATGGCCGCGGGGTTGCGGCGGTGAGCGCGCAGTCCAGCGGGCCGCTGTCCGCGATGCTCGCCGATCCGATCGCGCTTGACGGTCAACGCAAGCGCTGCGCGCCCGGTGAGCAGCCGGTTGCGATGATTGACCTCGATCCCGCCGGAAGCCTGTTCGCGCCGCCGGCTGACCCGGAACGGGATGTGGGCCGCGCGCTCGGCCTCGCGGTGCTGCGCGAGGCCGGGGTGCAGATCGCCTGGCTTTCAGACCTGCCGGTGGCCGAAATCGGTGCCGTGCGCACCGCGCTCGAACAGGCGGGTCTTGATCCGCGCGGCCAGGATATCGTCTCGCTCCGCCGCGATCCGGAGGATCGCAAGCAGGCCCGCAAGGAATCGCTCGCGGCGACCTCGTGCATCATTGCCATCGCCGGCGATGCCAAGGCCGATTTCGACGAGCGCTTCCAGTATCTCAAGAACCCCGAGGCCGGCGCCGCGCTCGAAACCGCGATCGGTGACGGCTGGTTCCTGATCGAACCGATTTTCCCCGCCGCCAAGTAAGGACAGCACCACCCATGACGACGCTTGCCCAGGGCTGGACCCGCGACGAGATGGCCGCCCGTGCCGCGCGCGAATTGCAGGACGGCTATTACGTCAACCTCGGCATCGGCATTCCGACGCTGGTCGCCAATCACATCCCCGAAGGCATGCTGGTGACGCTCCAGAGCGAGAACGGGATGCTCGGCATCGGGCCGTTTCCCTATGACGACGAGGTCGATGCGGACCTCATCAACGCCGGCAAGCAGACCATTTCCGAACTGCCGCACTCGGCCTATTTCGACAGCGCCACCAGCTTCGCGATGATCCGCGGCGGGCATATCGACTTGACCGTGCTCGGCGCGATGGAGGTGGCCGAGAACGGCGACATCGCCAACTGGATGATCCCGGGCAAGATGATCAAGGGCATGGGCGGGGCGATGGACCTTGTCGCGGGGGTCAAGAAGATCATCGTGGTGATGGATCATACGGCCAAGGACGGCAGCCCCAAGTTCATCCCCCATTGCACCCTGCCGCTGACCGGCGCGGGGGTGGTCGACATGGTGATCACCAATCTGGCGGTGTTCCAGCGGCCCGACCACGCATCGCCGTTCAGGCTGATCGAGATGGCGCCGGGCGTGACCGAGGCCGATATCGCGGACACCACCACCGCGCATTACGTGGTGTGATGCGGCGTGGGATCGCGCTTGCCGTCCTCGCGCTGGTGCTTGTGATCGGAGGTCTTCTCGCCTTCACCTCGCCGCCGCGGCTGCTGTCGCATTACGACAGGGTGATGGGCGGCGGCGCTGGTGCGCGACTGGTGGCCGAGGGCGTCGCCTTCGGCAACCATGGTCAAAGTCTCGACATCTGGGCGCCCGAAGCCCCGGGCAATGCCCCGCTGCCGGTGGTGATCTTCTGGTATGGCGGCGGCTGGGCCAAGGGCGACCGTGCCTCCTACGCCTTTGCCGGGCGGGCGCTGGCGCGGGCGGGGTTCCTGGTGGTGATCCCCGACTACCGCAAGGTGCCGCAGGTGCGATTTCCGGCCTTCCTCGATGACGGGGCCGAGGCGGTGGCATGGGTCGAGGACAACATTGCCGAACACTTGGGCGATCCCGGACGGGTCGCAGTGATGGGCCATTCGGCGGGGGCCTATCAGGCGGTGATGCTGGCGCTGGATCGCGAGCGGCTGGTGGCAGCGGGCGCCGATCCGGGGATCATCAAGGCGGCGGTCGGCTTGTCGGGCCCTTATGACTTCTACCCGTTCGACAAGCCGCGCTCGATCGCGGCAATGGGGCAATGGCCCCGCCCGGAGGAGACCCAGCCGATCACCTATGCCCGCCCCGATGCGCCGCCGCTGCTGCTGGTGACGTCGGACGGGGACGATACGGTGCGCCCGAAGAACGCCAATAGCCTTGGCGCGCGGCTGCGCAGGCTCGGCGCTCCGGTGGAGGTGCAGAACTATGGCGCGCTGAACCACGAGGAGGTGGTGATGGCACTCTCGGTCCCGTTCCGCGGCAAGGCCCCGGTGCTGGCCGACAGCGTTCGCTTTCTCAAGGCGCAGCTGGGAGAATAGACGATGTGGCTCACCGAACCGCGCAACCCCAACGCCCCGCTGGCCGGGCTCAAGGTGGTCGAGCTTGCCCGTGTGCTGGCCGGCCCGTTCTGCGGGCAGATCCTCGCCGATCTCGGCGCGGACGTGATCAAGGTCGAGAGCCCGGAAGGTGACGGCACAAGGCTGTGGGGTCCACCGTGGGTGGAGCGCACCGATGCGAACGGCACGGTCCACCGCGAGGCGGCCTATTACCACGCCTGCAACCGCGGCAAGCGTTCGATCATCGCCGATTTCACCGCCGCCGACGACCTCGCCCGGGTCAAGGCGCTGATCGCCGATGCCGACGTGGTGATCGAGAACTTCAAGACCGGCAGCCTTGCCAAGTTCGGCCTCGACTACGCCAGCTGCGCCGCGACCAACCCTGCCATCGTCTATTGCGCGATCACCGGCTTCGGCCAGACCGGGCCGAGGGCGCACGAAGCAGGATACGACTTCGTGGTGCAGGGGATGAGCGGGTTCATGTCGCTGACCGGCGAGCCCGATGGGCACCCCGTCAAGATGGGGGTCTCGATCTCGGACCTCGCCACCGGGGTGTGGGCGGCGAACGGCATTCAGGCCGCGCTCTTGATGCGCGCGCGCACGGGGCGCGGCCAGCAGGTCGATATGAGCCTGATGGACTGTTCGGTCGCCCTGCTCTCCAATCAGGCGACCTATTACCTCACGACCGGGCACAATCCGCCGCGTATGGTCAATGCCCACGCCCAGGTCGAGCATTACGGGGTGTTCGCCGTGGCTGAC
>Ga0073934_10011207_pt1 | contig 10912 bp, 12 predicted proteins | sample LarsenN4metaG_FD_76834 | JGI IMG/M metagenome (GOLD analysis project Ga0073934, IMG submission 76834) | Hot spring sediment bacterial and archeal communities from British Columbia, Canada, to study Microbial Dark Matter (Phase II) - Larsen... ...
AGCGTCAGCTGGTTCCCCTTCTCGGCCTCCTCGCCGATCGAGAGCAAACGCACCTCCGGCTCGGCGATGCCGAGGATCTCCTCCGCGAAGATCGCTCCCATCTCGGCGAACTGCAGGAGGTGCTCCGGTCGCGACTCGGCGTTGGCTCCGGCGTCGATCAGCACCGACGGGCCCCGGCGGGCCGGGATGACGACCGCGATCGCAGGCCGGAGCACCCCCGGCAGGCGCCGGATCTCCAGCAGGCAGGCGGCGAGCATCGCGCCCGTGTTGCCCGCGGACACGACTGCCTGGGCCTGTCCGGCCGCGATGGCTGCGCACGCGGCCACGAGAGAGCTGTCCGGCTTCGACCGCACGGCCTCGGCGGGCTTCTCGTCCATGCCGATCGCCTGGCTCGCCGCGACGAGCTCGAGCCCGCCGGTGTCGAGCCCCGCCGGGCCGAAGAGGACCGGCTCGATCGAGCGCGACCGGGCCGCCAGCGCTCCGGCGACGATCTCGCCGGGGGCACGATCACCGCCGAGGGCGTCTACGGCGACCCTGACGGGTGTCGTCACGCTCTACGGGGCCGGAGTGCGAAGCGGCTCGATCTCACGCCCCCGGTACGTCTTGCAGGTCGGGCACGCGCGGTGAGACTGCTTCGGCTGGTGGCAGACCGGGCACACGCTTAGACGGGGCGCCTCGATCCGGTGCTGCGCCCGCCGCTTGTCTCGGCGGGACTTCGACGTCTTTCGCTTCGGAACGGCCATGAGCGGCCGCCCAGTCTAGCAACGGCGCCGGTCTCTCCCTTCAAGAAGGACTTGGCAGTCCTCGAGGACTCCGTCCTCGTTCGCCATCCAGGTTCGGCGCAGCCCGGCTTGGCCAGGCGGAGCCACAGGCACGACTGTGCATTCTGACTTCCGGGGAAGGGGGTTCACGGGGGAAACCGGCCGTTTCCCCCGTGCCTAGAGCCGGTCGCGCAGCTCTGCGAGCGCAGACCAGCGCGCGTCCGGCTCCGGCTCGTGCTCGTGCGGCTTCCGGTTCAGGTCCTCGCCGCACACCGGGCACAGGCCCGCGCAGTCCGGGCGGCAGAGGATCTTCGCGGGCAGCGCCAGCACGAGCGCGTCGCGAGCCCAGTCGGAGAGCTGGAGGCGGTTGGCCTCGACGTAGGGTGTCGCCAGCTCCTCCGAGCCTCCGGGCTCCTCCGCCTGGTACTCCCTGAGCCGGAGATCCCGCTCGACGACCGCGTCGCCGAGGCAGCGGAAGCACGGCCCGTGCAGCCGGACGTGCAGGGCGAGCTCGAAGATCGTCCCCGTCGTCGCGCGCGAGACGGTGAGCGCGGCCGGAACGGTCTCGGGCACCGAGACGTAGCGCTGACCGGCGAGCTCGACGGGGGCGATCTCGACGTCGTGCTCGTCGCGGTGCTCCTCGCCAGGCCGCAGCCGGACGGATCGGAGATCGAGAACGGTCACGCACTCAGCGTAGCGCCGGCTACCCGCCGCGAGCGGGTACCGGCGCGGCGGCGGCTCGCGGCTCGCGCCGCCGCGGGCTCGAGACGATCAGCGCCACCGCCGCGAGGACGATGCCCCCGCCGACGACGAGGCGCCACGTCAGCGCCTCGTCGAGGACGAGCGAGCCGAGCAGCACGGCGACGACGGGGTTCACGTGGGCGTAGGTTCCGACGAGCGAGGTCGGCGCTGCCCGCAGCAGCCACACGTACGCGGTGAACGCGAGCAGAGAGCCGAACGCGACCAGGTACGCGAGGCCGAGGAGCGACGTCACCGACACGTCCGCGGCGCTCAGCTCCGCCGTCTCGCCGGAGGCGACGGCGATCAGGCCGAGGACGAGCCCGCCGGCGAGCATCTGCATCGACGCCCCCAGCAGGAGCGAGGTCGAGGTCGGCCGGCGCGAGTACAGCGACCCGAGCGCCCAGACGGCCGCGCCGGCGACCATCGCCAGCTCGCCGGCGAGGTCGGAGTCGTGCCCTCCGGGAGCGACGAGCACCGCGACGCCGGCAAAGCCGACGAGGAGACCGGCGACGACCGCCCGTCCGAGCCGTTGCCCGAAGAGCAGGCGATCGAAGAGCGCCAGCCACAGCGGCATCGACGCGACGATCAGCGCGGAGGTGCCGATGTCGACCCCTCGGTCCTCGGCCCAGCCGACGGCGCCGTTGCCGACCGTCAGCAGCGCCGTCCCGGTCACGAGCGCCCGTCCCCACTCGGCGAGGCTCGGCGGGCGTCTCCACCTCCCGTCGCGCGTCGCCGCCCAGGCGTAGAGCAGCCCGCCGGCGACGAGGAAGCGGACGGCTGCCATCGAGAACGGCGGAATCGTGCGCACCGCGAGCTCGATGCCGAGGTACGTCGAGCCCCAGACGACGTAGACGACGAGCAGCGCCGCCCAGATGCGGACGGAGGAGTGCGTGGCGGAGGCGCTCAGCGGGGTCGCCCGGGCCACCAGCCGCGGCGGTCGCGGTCGTCGAGGTCCCGATCGGGCAGCATCGGAGCGAGACAGCAGACGACGAGGAAGACGACGAAGAGCACGAGCACCACGGTCATGACGTATACCCTGCCATCCGTCAGGCCATTAGCGCCAGTCGTGTTATCGTTAGATTCGATCATGCCAACTGATGGATGGTCCGGGCTCGAGCTGCGGCACCTGACGGCGCTGAAGGCGGTCGCCGAGACGGGATCCTTCGGCCGTGCCGCGGCCCGGCTCGGCTACACGCAGTCGGCGGTCAGCCAGCAGATCGCTGCGCTCGAGCGGATCGTCGGCCAGCGCCTGATCGAGCGGCCCGGCGGGCCGCGACCCGTCTCGCCGACGGAGGCCGGCACCGTGCTGCTCCGTCACGCCGACGGGATCGCCGCCCGGCTGAACGCGGCACGCGCCGACCTCGCCGCGCTCGCCGACGGCGACGCCGGGAGACTGCGGATCGGCACGTTCCAGAGCGTGGGCTCCCGCCTCCTGCCCGGGCTCCTGCGCGAGTTCTCCGCGGACTGGCCGAAGGTGGAGGTGAGCCTGATCGAGTCGGCCGACGACGGCGACCTGATGGCGCTCGTCGAGCAGGGCGAGCTCGACCTCAGCTTCGTCATGCTCCCGCTCGAGCCCGGCCCGTTCGAGGCGGTCGAGCTGATGCGCGACCCGTACGTGCTGCTCGTGCCGGCGGAGTCCGACCTGGCGGTGCGCGACCGGCCGCCGACGGTGCGGGAGATCGCCGAGCTCCCGCTGATCGGACACCGCCAGTGCCGGAGCATGCAGAAGATCGAGACGCGGCTCCTCGCGGCAGGTCACGAGGCGAACGTCGTCTTCCGTTCAGACGACAACGGGACCGTCCAGGCGATGGTGTCCACCGGGCTCGGCTACGCGCTCGTGCCGCGGCTCACGGTGGACGAGAGCGACGCGTCGATCCACGTGATCGACCTCGCGGATCGGCTGCCGCCGCGCCTGATCGGCATCGCGTGGCACCGTGACCGGCGCCGCTCGCGGGCGGCAGAGGCGTTCGTCGCCGCCGCTCGAGCGCTCTTCGACCGGGCCGAGCTCGCCCCGACCGCCGCGTAGCAGCCGCAGGGGGACAGCCGGTTCCCCGGCCGTCAGTACGGCTGCTCGTCGACGGAGTCGATCGAGGAGACCCCGGCGACGACCGTCTCCTGCGAGCGCTCGTGGAGCCGCTCCCTGCCGCGCTTGACGGCGGTGAGGAACTTGTCGAGGTTGACCTCGAGCGTCGAGAGGATGCTGTCCGCCCAGTCCTCCATCTCCAGCTTCGTCTCGCGAGCCTGCCGGCGCGCGTCCTCGACGATCTCCTGCGCTTGGCGCTCAGCCAGCCGGACGATCTCCGTCTGCGACGCCTCGCGCATGGCCTGTTCCCGCGCCTCGCCGAGCAGCCGGTCGCACTCCCGCTTGGCCTCGGCGAGCATCTCCTGCCGCTCCTTGACGATCCAGCGGGCCTGCTTGATCTCCTCGGGGATCGTCGCGCGCATCTGGTCGAGGATGTCGTAGATCTCCTCGCGGTCGATGCGCACCTGGTCGGTCAGCGGCACCGCCTTCGCGTTGTGCACGAGATCGTCGAGCTTGTCGATGAGAACGAGGACGTCCATGGTCGGTCTCCCAGTCTACTCTCGGGGGCTGACGGGAGCCCCCGGTCGGCCCTGTGGGTAGAGCGCCCTGAACCGCGCAGCGACGGCGGGCGGGACGAGCTCGTCCACGTTTCCGCCGAACGCCGCGATCTCCTTCACGCCGCTCGAGGAGACGAAGCTGAACTGGGGGCGGGCCATCACGTAGACGGTCTCGACGTCGGGGGCGAGGGTCCGGTTCAGGTGGTTCATCTGGAACTCCCACTCGAAGTCCGAGGTGACGCGGAGGCCCTTGACCATCGTCCGCGCGCCCCAGCGGCGGGCGAAGTCGACGACCAGCTCGGCGAAGACGTCGATCTCGACGTTGTCGATCCCGTTGAGCGCCTCGTGGAGGAACGCGACGCGCTCCTCGACGGTGAACGTCGTCGACTTGTGGTGGGGCTCGCGGACGACCCCCACGACGACGCGCTCGAAGATCGAGGCGGCCCGCTGGATCACGTCGACGTGGCCGTTCGTGACCGGGTCGTACGAGCCCGGGCAGATCGCGGTGACGGGGGCGTCGGCGCTCACCGCTCGAACAGGGTGATCCGTGCGGATCCGTAGCGGCGGGACGTGCGCTTGGTCAGCGGCAGCTCGGGCTCGTCCCCGGCCGCCGTCTCGAAGACGACGACCCCGTCCTCTGCGACGACCTGTGGGAGGTAGATCGCGAGCCGCATGCGCAGGGATTCAACCATCTCGTACGGCGGGTCGACGAGGACGAGGTCGTAGCTGCCCCGCTCGGTGGCCAGGAAGCGGAGCGCGTCGTCGCAGACGACGCGGACGCCCGCGACGCCGAGCTTGGCGACGTTCTGCTCGATCGTGCGGCACGCAGCGCGGTCGGAGTCGACGAAGACGGCGGACGAGGCGCCGCGCGAGAGCGCCTCGAGCCCCATCGCGCCGGAGCCCGCGTAGAGGTCGAGGACGGTTGCGCCGTCGACCGGCCCGATCAGGTCGAACGCGGCCTCGCGGACGCGGTCGCCGGTCGGTCGCGTGTGAGCGCCCCTCGGCGCGAAGATGCGAGCGCCCTTGTGGGTGCCGGCGATGATGCGCACGGCCTCAGGCTACGCCCTTTCGGACAATGTCCCGGGGCCAGGCCCCGGGACATGTCTAGACGTCGACGAACGCACGAAAGTCCCTGCTCTTTCGGCCTAGAGCACGTTGAACACCTGCAAGGACTTGTCTGAAAACGCCATGCCGGAGGGCCAGGCCCCGGGACACTTGTGCGTGCCGGCGATGATACGCACGATCTCAGGCTAGGCCGCAGCGCAGATCACGACGTCGGCCATCAGCTCCGCCGCTTCTGAGGCCCGGAGGCCCCTCGCGCGGAGGCATCGCCAGGCGTGGAAGTCGAGCGCCAGCCCGACCGCGGCCCGGACGCGCGGTGTCTGCGGCATGCCCTCGAGCAGCAGCTCCACCATCCTGGCGAAGATCGGGCCTCCCCTGAGCTCGAAGATCTCCTGCGTGAGCGGGTCGACCTCGGCGTCCCTGACGATGGGCGCCAGAGCGTCCCCGTGCTCCTCGAAGTACGCGTACAGCTCACCCAGGCCGTGCCGCAGACGCGCCTTCGGCTCCGGGATCGTCCGCCAGCGCTCCGGATCGGGCAGGGGCCTCTCCTCCTCCATGAAGAGCGCGGAGCAGGCCAAGCCCAGGGAGCGCTCGTCCGGAAAGTGGCGGTAGAACGTATGCCGCTGCACGCCCGCGCGCTCCGCGATCGCGCTGACGGTCGTGCGCAGAGGGCCGACCGTGGAGTGCAGCTCCACCGCCGCCTCGACGATCCGGCGGCGTGTCTCCGCCTGCCGCTCGGCCCGACGCTTCAGCTCGTACTTCCGCGCCATCCGTCAATGGTTGCACACATGTGTCTCATGGTTTAAGCTTGCCGACGATCATAGTACACAGTCGTGCAGCGAAAGGAGTCCCGGTGCAGACGCGGATCGATCACATCACAGGCGGCATCTACCGGATCTCGACGTGGGCCGAGCCGTTCGGCATCACCTTCAACCAGTTCCTGATCGACGACGAGCGGCCGACCCTGATCCACACGGGCGAGTACGGGGCGTACGACGGTATCCGCAAGGCGGTGGCGCAGGTCCTCGACCCGGCGCGTCTCGCGTACGTGGCGCTCCTGCACTGGGAGGGAGACGAGAACGGAAGCATGGACCGCTTCATCGCGGAGGCCCGCGGCGCGGAGCTGGTCGGCTCCAAGCTCTCGATCGAGCCGAACGCCCGCGGCTTCGGGATCGCGGAGCGGGTGCGCGGCTTCGTCGACGGGGAGACCCTCGATCTCGGCAAGCACCGTCTGCGCTTCCTCGAGACGCCTCACGTGCACCACTGGGACTCGATGATGGTCGTCGAGGAGACGACGGGGAGCCTCTTCCCGGCGGACCTCTTCCTCCAACCCGGAGACCAGCCGCCGATCGTGACCGAGAACCTGGGGGATGCCATGTGCGCCGTCTACCGCGCGGTCGGGATCTTCGCGCACGAGGATCCCGTGCGCAGCGTCGTCGATCGCATCGAGGCGCTCGACCCGAAGTGGATCCACGCGATGCACGGCGGCACGCTGACCCGCGAAGGGCTTCCGCCGTTCATCGGGGCGCTGCGTGAGCAGGACTTCGCGTTCGAAGGCAAGCTGCTCGGCCGGGAAATCCCGATCGGCGCTGCGGCAGCGAGCTAATCAGGAAAGGCTCCCGCCTGCTCCGTGGAAGAGATCCGGTCGACCTCGGCTGCCAGAGGGCCGCCGTCGTCGACCAGCCCTGCCGCCTCCCTGCGCGCCAGGTCGAGCAGCGCGCGATCGGCGCGAAGCCGGGTGAACCGCAGATCCGACAGCCCGGACTGGCGCGTGCCGAGCAGCTGACCCTCTCCGCGCAGCTCGAGGTCGACCTCGGCCAGCTCGAACCCGTCACCCGTCCGCACGAGCGCCTCGAGCCGCCCTTTCGCGGCCTCCGTGAGCTCCTCGCGCGGACGCGAGACGAGCAGGCAGTACGACTGCTCCGCGCCGCGCCCCACCCGCCCGCGCAGCTGGTGCAGCTGGGCGAGCCCGAAGCGATCGGCCTCCTGGACGATCATCACCGTCGCGTTCGGGACGTCGACGCCGACCTCGATCACCGTCGTCGCCACCAGCACGTCGAGCTCGTGCGCCTTGAAGCGCGCCATCAGCTCCCGCCGCTCGGCCGGACGGAGCCGCCTGTGCAGGCAGCCGACTCGGAAGCCGCGCAGCTCGGCGCCCCGCAGCCGCTCGGCCTCCTCCTCCGCGGCGCGGGCGCGGGTCGTCTCCGACGTCTCGATCAACGGGCAGACGACGTACGCCTGACGGCCCTCGCGCAGGAGCCGCGTCAGCCGGCGGTAGGCCTCCGATGCTCGCTCCTCGGGGATCCACCGCGTCACCACCGGCTTGCGCGAGGCCGGCGGCTTGGCGATCTCGCTCACCGCGAGGTCGCCGTACACGGTCAGCGCGAGCGTCCGCGGGATCGGCGTCGCCGTCATGTGCAGCAGGTGCGGGGTGCGGCCCTCGGCAAGCGCCTGGCGCTGCTCGACGCCGAAGCGGTGCTGCTCGTCGACGACCGCCACGGCAAGGTCGCGCAGCTCGACCCCCTCCTGGATGAGAGCGTGCGTGCCGACGACGATCGCCGCGCCGGCCGCCCGCTCCCGCTCCCGCCTCGGCACGGAGCTCGTCAGCAGACCGCAGTCGACGCCGAGCTCGCGGCAGCGCTCGTCGACGGTGAAGAAGTGCTGCTCGGCGAGCGTCTCGGTCGGCGCCATCAGGGCGCCGCGAAAGCCCGCCTCGACCGCGCGCAGGAGGGCATAGAGCGCGACCGCCGTCTTGCCCGAGCCGACGTCTCCCTGCAGCAGCCGGTGCATCGGCACCGTCCCGGCGAGGTCGCGGTCGATCTCGGCGATCGCCTGGTCCTGGTGCGGCGTCAGCCGGAAGGGGAGGCTCGCCCGGTAGCGAGCGACGAGCTCGCCCGGCTCGCCGAGCGCAGGCGCGACCTGGCGCTCCCGCTCGCGGACGCGCCGCGCCAGGCCGAGCTGCAGCAGCAGGAGCTCGTCGAACGCGAGCCGCCGGCGCCCCACCTCCGCCTCCTCGAGCGTCCGCGGCCGGTGCAGCGCGTGGAAGGCGTCGGCGCGGAACGGCAGAGCCTCGCGCCGTCTCAGCTCGGCCGGCAGCGGGTCGGCGACGTTCCGGACGAGGGCGAGCGCCCCCTGCGACAGCGCGCGCAGCCGCTGCGGCGGGATCTCCTCGCCAGCCGGGTAGATGGGCGCGAGGTCGGCCGTGGCGATGCCGCCGTTCAGGTCGTGCGAGCGAACCGCGAACTCGTTCCGCCGCAGCGAGCCGCGCAGGCGCACGCGCGTCCCCGGCAGGAGCTTCTTGGCCAGCCACTCCTGGTTGAACCACACCGCGGGGATCGACCCGCTCTCGTCGGCCACGGTCGCGCGGACGACGGCGAGCCGCCGGCGAGGCCTGCGCACGGACACGTCCCGCACCTCCCCGACGATGACGGCCTCGTCCTCGCCGAAGAGATCCGAGATCGGCGTCACGCCCACCGCCCGCTGGTAGTCGCGTGGGCGGTGCTCCAGCAGGTCTCGCACGCTGCGGAGCCCGAGGCGCGCAAGCCGCCTGCTCAGCTGCGTTCCGATTCCGGGCAGCGTTTCGATCGGAGCCTCCAGTCGCTCGGGCCGGGGCTGCCCGCGCGTGCGCGGCCAGACGTCACGCCGGTCCGTGACCGCGAACCCGGTCGGAGAGCGGGCCACGGTGCCGAGTATAGGTCCGAGCCCGGCTGAGGCGGCTCAGGCGGGCTCAGCGCGGCCCGCGGCCCGGAAGATCGCCTCGACGATCTCGTCGAGCGAGGCTCCCTTCATCACGCAGCCGACGGCGCCGGCCTGCTGGAGCGCCTCCTCCTCCCGCGGGGTGACCGACGCCGTCAGGCAGAGGACGGCCACGTCGGAGAACGCGGCTCGCACCGCGGACGTCACCTGCACGCCGTCGAGGCCGGGCAGCCGGTAGTCGACCAGGACGACGTCGGGCCTCGTCCGCTCGCAGAGCGCGACCACCTCCCGCCCGTCACCGTGCGTCCCCACCACCTCGATCTCCGGCCTGAGCTCGAGCAGCAGCTCGAGGGCCTCCCGGAAGACCGCGTTGTCCTCGATCAGCGCGACGCGAACGGGCCGCTCGTCCATCGTCGGCGGACATTATTCGCTGTTCCCGCGCCGGGGTGGCGCGCGAGCCTCAGAGGGCCTTCTGGACTTTGCCCGCCTTCAGGCAGCGGGTGCACACGTAGGCGCGCTTCGGAACTCCGTCCAGGATCACCCGGACACGCTGGAGGTTGGGGTCGAAGCGCCGCTTCGTCGCCACCATCGAGTGGCTCCGGTTGTGGCCGAACGAGGGCTTCTTCCCGCAGACTGCGCAGACCTTCGACATCGCGGCCGGCCAGTCTACCTTCCGGCGGCCTGCATCCGCACCTGGGAGAAGAGATCGGCCATCTCGAGCGCGGCCCGCGCAGCCTCGGCCCCCTTCTCGACCCGCGCCTCGGCCTGCTCCTTCGTCTCGCACGTCAGCAGCCCGAACGCGACGGGCACGCCGGTCTCGAGCGCAGCCAGCTGCAGCCCGCTGGCCGCCTCCCCGGCGACGAAGTCGAAGTGGGGCGTCTCGCCGCGGATGACGCACCCGAGCGCGATCACGCACGAGAACTTGCGGGTCTTGGCGAGCGCCATCGCGGCCAGCGGCAGCTCGAACGCACCGGGCACGGGCACGACGGTGATCGCTCCGGCGACGACCCCCGCCGCCTCGAGCTCGCCGACGGCCCGTGCGAGGAGCCGGTTGGTGATCTCGCCGTTGAACCGGCCGACGACGACGCCGACGGTCCGCCGCTCGCCCGTCGGCGCGCCCTGGACGACGGCGACCCCCGCAGGGAAGTCGATGCCGCCCGCTGCATGGTCGGCCTCGTCGGGCTGCACGGCTCCCTCCTCCGCCACGTCGACCGAAGCCTCTCCGGGCTCCTCTCCGGGCAGCGCGACCGCGCCGGCGTCGGCGTCCGGCTCCGACACGGCGTCGGGCTCGCCGGCCGGCTCCTGCTCGACGACCCGGACGGGCGCCGGCGCCGGCTCTACCTCGACGGCTCCCGCGACCGGCGGCTCGGGCACGGCGTCCTCGGACGGCGCCGGGGGTGGCGCGACCTCGGGAGCGGTGCTCTCGGGGCTGACCGGCTCTCGGCCTGCGTCCTGCTGGGCCGCCGGCAGCCGCGAGAACGCGGAGTCGCTCTCCCGGTAGGGCCAGTCCCCGGTGTCCTCCTTGAAGACGTCGCTCACGTATCTTCGGGCTCGAACTTCAGGCCTTGGTGGTGGAGGCGGTGCCCGAGCTTCTCGCGCTTCGCCGCCAGGTAGCGGTGGTTCTCCGCGTTCGGCGGAACCTCGATCGGCACCTGCTCGACGACGGTCAGCCCGTACGCGGCGGCGCCCTCGATCTTGCGCGGGTTGTTGGTGAGGACGCGGATCGTCGTCAGCCCGAGGTCGGCGAGGATCTGGTAGCCGATCCCGTACTCGCGCGAGTCGGCCGGGAAGCCGAGGGCCAGGTTGGCCTCGACCGTGTCGAGCCCCTGCTCCTGCAGCTCGTAGGCCCGGAGCTTGTCGAGGAGCCCGATCCCGCGCCCCTCCTGGGAGAGGTAGAGGAGGACGCCCTGCTCCTCCTCGCCGATCCGGGCCATCGCGAGGACGAGCTGCTCCCCGCAGTCGCAGCGGAGCGAGTGGAACACGTCCCCCGTGAGGCATTCGGAGTGGACGCGCACGAGGACGTCCTCGGCCTCCGCCACGCACCCGCGGACGAGCGCGACGTGGTGCCTCCC
>Ga0073934_10011208_pt1 | contig 10911 bp, 7 predicted proteins | sample LarsenN4metaG_FD_76834 | JGI IMG/M metagenome (GOLD analysis project Ga0073934, IMG submission 76834) | Hot spring sediment bacterial and archeal communities from British Columbia, Canada, to study Microbial Dark Matter (Phase II) - Larsen... ...
CCTCGCAAAGACTGATTGCGTGGGCGAGGCAGTGGTTCGCTGGATCTCTAAGGATGTCCCGCTCAACGCGCACCACCAGCTTCCGCCCGCAGAAAGGCGATCATGGCCGTGGCATCGAGAACGTAAATCACAGTGGATGCCGGCGATCTTCAATTAAGATTTCGGCCTCTTGCGTTTCCGCTAATCCAAGTGGAACACTTCTTCCAACGGCCGCATCTGCTCGTCGGCCTTCCGCCCGGCCGGGTCGATGAAGAATTCCTTCATTTCTGCCTGCCAGCGAGCGTTCACTTCAGTCGCGGCCATGCCTGACAGCGCCTTCTCGAAATCCGGCGTTTCCACGTATCCGATCAGTAGCCCGTCCTCGCGCAGGAATAGCGTATAGTTGCACCAACCGGTCGCCCGCAGCGCCTGCTGCATCTCGGGCCATACGGAGCGGTGCCGCTCCTTGTACTCGGCCAGGCGGTCGGGCTTCACCTGGAGACAAAAACAGACACGTTGCATTGTTGTACGCTTTCATTAAAGCAGGAGGGGCTGGGCCCATGGCGATTTTCCGTTTGGCGGTGAGTGTCCTGCTTGGCGTGTCCATCTCTCTTGCCCAAGGACTTACCTACCCTACCGGTGTGGCCCTGGACGGAAAAGGCGGTCTTTATATCGCCGACGCGGGTTCGCACTGTGTTTTCCGCCTGGACCTGAAATCCGGCCAGTTGAGCAGTATTGCAGGCACTGGTGCAGCGGGATTCAGCGGGGACGGTGGGCCTGCGCGAAGGGCCGCGCTTTTCTCGCCGCATGCACTGGCGGTTCACGCCGATGGAAGCCTTTTCATTGCCGATACGTTGAACCACCGCATCCGGCGCATTGACCCAGCGGGGATGATTTCGACCTATGCGGCCGGATTCAACGGACCGCAGGGTATTCGCTTCGATCGCGAAGGGCGGCTGCTGGTCGCGGATACTTTCAACTCGGTCGTCCGCCGCGTCGAGAAGGACGGCAATCTCACTGTCATCGCGGGATCCGAAGTCGGCCTCAGCGGCGATGGCGGTCCGGCTACGGCTGCGCGTATGAATCTGCCTGTTGACGTGGAGGTTGGCCCCGACGGGACGCTCTACATCGCGGAAGCAGGCAACAGCCGCGTCCGCATGGTGTCGCCCGACGGAACGTTGACCACTCTCACCGGCAACGGGGGAGGCGCGGGATTGGGCGGCGCTGGTTTCTCCGGGGACGGAGGTCCGGCGGCAAGGGCCAAGCTGTTTGCGCCCAGTGGCCTGGTGCGTGCCGCGAACGGAGATCTGTATGTCGCGGATTCCGGCAATAACCGTATTCGGGTGGTGAATCAGACCACCACTTCGCTGAACGGCAGCGATCGAGCCGGCTTCAATACCCCGTTTAAGATTTGCCTCGGCGCGGATGGAACTTTGTATGTCGCAGACCGCGGAAACGGACGTGTCATAGCGCGCGACCCGGGCGGAACCTTCCGAACGCTCGTATCCTCCGAAAGCCCGCATGGCAGCACGTTCATCGGCGCGACCTCAGTGGCAGCAGTGCCTCCCGCTCGCGCTGCTGTTAATGCCCGCACGGAAACTACAACGGAAGCGGCCCTGCTACGCCGTACACCCGATCACGAACAGATTCACAGCCCGGCGGCAACGCCGGAGCGGTTGACGAATGTCAGTCTCCCGGCCGCAGGCGCACCCGGCGTTCCGGTAACGCCTAGAACTTTGGTGGACCGTATCCTGTTTGCTGCATGGCAGCGTGACCGCATTCCGCATGCGCCGCTGTCGAACGACTATGAATTCGCCCGCCGCGTGCATCTCGACCTGACCGGACGTATCCCGCCCGCTGGGAAACTGTCCGAATTTGTAGCGTCGAAGGACCCGGCCAAACGCGATCAGCTCATCGAAGAACTTCTGGACAGTCCGGCGTGGGTCGATTATTGGGCCTACTGGTTCGGCGACCTGATGCGGATTACGCAGAACCGGATCGGCGACGCTTCCACCAAGCACTTCGACCAATGGTTGCGCGCTTCCCTGCGCAGCGGTAAGCCTTACAACCGATTGGTCACCGAGTTACTGACTGCCACCGCGCCCACGAGCAATTGGATGCCCGATGCGGCTCCTTCCGCGTTCCTGTCGCGAAATTTCATCGCCGGCGTGACGATGTACACGGACCAGTATGAGGACACTGCGGATGAGATCATGGTCCAGTCGTCGCGGCTGTTTCTGGGTATCAATTACCAGTGCATTTCCTGTCATGGCGGCCGCGGATTTCTGGAGAAAGTCGATCTTGGCCTGCTGCCGAAAACGCGCAAGGACTTCTGGTCGATGGCGGCGTTTTTCGGCAAGACCAAAGTGCGCGCGGTCTGGTATCAGGACCGGTATGCAATCACCGACGATGGCGCAGGCTACGATACCAACGCCGCCAGCATGGTTCGGTTGCAGCGTACGGGCGGGCAGATCGAGCCAACGTTCCTTTTGACCGGTGAAAAAGCGGATCCAACGCAGCCGCTGCGACCTCAATTCGCGCGCATGCTGACGTCGCATCCGCAGTTTGCGCGGGCGACGGTGAACCTGATTTGGAAGCAGTTGTTCGGGATGGGCATTGTCGAACCGGTAGACGGATTCGACATGGCGCGCCAGGACCCGAAGAATCCTCCGCCGGCCCCGTGGACGATCCAACCGGCAAACCCCGAATTGCTGGAAGCCCTGGCGCGCGATTTTGCGGCCAACGGATATAACCTGAAGCACTTGATGCGTACCCTGGCGCGATCGAGCGTGTATCAATTGTCCTCGCGCTTTGATGGCGAATGGAAAGAAAGCTACACGCCATACTTCGCGCGGCATTTTGTGCGCCGGTTGAGTGCCGAGCAGATGCACGATGCGGTGGCGCAGGCGACCTCTGTCACGGGCGGCTACCAATTGCGCGATCTCGTTTACGGTACCCCGTTGCCTGTGGTTCAGTTTTGGACTCAAGTCGCCAGCCCGGAGCAGATCGGCAATCGTGAAGCCAAGTCGTTCCTGCAAGCCTTCGGCCTGGCGAATCGCGAGCAGTTTGACCGGCAGCAGTCCGGCTCTATCATGCAAGCTCTGATGCTGATGAACAGCCCGTTTGTAAACCGCCGCGTGCGTATCGATGGAGACACGCTGGTGGCGAAGCTGGTCAAGTCGGAACGACCGGCGGCGGAGTTAGTCAACGAACTTTACCTGTCGACGTTGTCGCGTCCGCCGTCCCCGCCGGAAAAGGACCTGGCTTTAAGCTGGCTGGCTGAGGATCGAAGCAGCCTGGCCGACCTGCATTGGGCCTTGCTGAACAAGCTGGATTTCATTCTGAACTACTGAGGACCGAAGACCTATGAAGCGACAGAACCAGCTCGTGATCACGCGCCGGAGACTGCTCGATGTTGCCGGTCTGAGTATCAGCGGCGGCTTTCTTGGAGCGTTCACCCCGCGCAACGTTCTGGGCCAGCAGCAGCGCGCCACTCCACGCGGCACGGCGCGCAATGTTCTATTCATCAACATCGACGGCGGCATGAGCCAGATCGATACGCTGGATGCGCGCGAAGGCCCTTGGACGCCGCCGGAGTTCGACATCCGCAAGTACCCGAACGGGATCAGCCTGCCTTATGGGCTGATGCCGAATGTCGCGGGTCTGTTGGACAAGATCACGGTGGTGCGATCGCTGGGCGCTTGGGACGCCGTTCATGGGCGGGCGCAGTACTACATTCAGACGGGCCATCCGTTGAACCTGGCGCTGGCGAAAGAGGTGCCCGCCATCGGAGCAGTGGTTGCCTGGGAGCTGACGAAACAGCGTAAGGCGAGCGATTCATTGCCGCCGTATATTGCCATGAATGCGGATGGCAACCAGGCCGGGCTGATCGGCAACGGATTTCTGTCGGCGGAGTACAACCCGATGAGCCTGCGTGTCGGCGACGGTCCACCGGATCTGGTTCCACGCGAAGGCATGACGGATGCGTTGAAGCGGCGCTGGGACCGCTTGCAGCAACTTGACCAGGCGTTGCGACAGGGGGGTAATCCGAGCCTCGACCGCGGCTACGGAGATTACCACGAGTATTACCGCAGCGCGTGGGCCATCATGAATGACCCGCGCATCGCCTCCATCTTCACCATTGGCGACGAGGAGAAGAAGCGCTACGGCAACAGTTCCATTGGTAATTCGCTGATCCTGGCGCGCAACCTGTTTCGCTCGGGGGCCGGTACGCGCTTCATCATGGCGAGCCATGGCGGCTGGGATCACCATGGCGATATCTACACGCCTAAGACGAGGAATCACCCGGTGCTGATCCGTGAGTTGGATGCGGCGTTTGGCAGCCTGATTCGGGATCTGGAGACTACTCCTTCGCCGCACGATCCGAAGCGCACGCTGCTGGACGACACGCTGGTGATCGCGATGAGCGAATTCGGCCGCACGGTGGGTCCGATTTCGGACACGCGCAAGGGCCGCGAGCACTACATCCGCGTGCACTGTGGCATGTTCGCCGGGGGCGGTGTGCATCGCGGCGCCGTGATTGGCCGCACCGATGAAAGCGGAGGCGAGATCGTGGATTCGGGCTGGAGCGGCAAGCGGCCGATCTACATGGAAGATGTTGCGTGCACCATATATTCGGCGCTCGGCATCGACTGGACCAAGAAGATCGACAATACGCCTTCCGGACGCGCATTTCACTACATCGATCCGTCGTCGGGAACAAAGTACGTCGGCTTCAAACCAGTTGACGAGTTGTTCGTCTGACGTTGGATTCCGGGGGCGCAACCGTGAGCGGGGTCCAGCCCTGGTTCGCATAGCCGTTCCCCCTCACCACGCTTCGGTTCACTTTCGATTCGCCGCCGCTGGGCATACACTATTAACCATGCGTTTACTCCCCGCAGTTGCTGCACTCTCCCTGCTTGCTGTGATGCCCCTTGCCGCGGAAACCGCGGCCGAAAAGGCGGTTAAGGCCAATATCGAGGCGCTTCGTCAGGCGCTGGTCAAGCGTGACCGCGCCACACTCGATAAACTTACGGCTCCGGACCTGCTCTACAGCCATTCCAACTCGCGTCTGGAGAGCAAAACCCAATTTCTGGACGCCAACTCGAAAACGACCGAAGGGTATGAGGCCATCGACTTCGGCCCCACCACGTTCTTCACCTACGGCGACACGGTTGTGGCGCGCGGTGACTGGATGGTGAAAACCAAACAGGCCGGCGGTCAGATCACCGACATGAAGCTCAACGTGCTGCAGGTTTGGGCGAAGACGAAGTCCGGCTGGCAACTCGTCGCGCGCCAGTCAACCCGCTACCTGCCCTGATCGGCTTCGCCATCTGATATAACCAGAGTTCTGTATCGGATTCATTAAAGGAGCGTTCGCTTCATGAAGAAGGCTTTCTACGGCTGGTGGATCGTATTTTCGGCCTTTTGCACCTTCGGCCTGGCGGTAGGGATACCCTACTACAACATTCCGTTCTTCTACGATTACTACGCCAAGACGTTCGGGTGGTCCAAACCTGACATTACCTTGGGCTTTCCCATCGCCGCGTTCATCACGTTTGTCGGCCCCTTTGTCGTGCCGCGATTTCGCCCCCGCTACCTGATCCTGGCCGGAACCCTGATGACCTTCATCGCGTTCATCGGCTTCGGCCGAATGAATGGCGATCTGACCGTCTTCTATTTCCTGTGCTTCATCTACATGGTGGGCTATATCCTATCCGGACCGGTGGCTCACCAGATCGTGATTTCACAGTGGTTCCGCATGAAACGCGGAACTGCGATGGGCATCACCTACGTCGGCGTCGGAGCTTTCGGCGCCATTGGGGGAATCCTCGCGAAAGAACTCACTCGCATCTATGGTTGGCAGGCGGCAGTCCAGCTTCTCGGCGCCATGGTGCTGCTCGCATGGCCGATTGCGATCTTCATCCTGCGCGATAAACCTTCAGACATGGGCCAGAATCCCGATGGCGCTGATGTTCCGGCCGCCGAGGTCAAAGTCGCCCCGCGGCCTTTCTCCGAAATCGCCTCGAAACGGTCCTTCTGGCTTCTGCTGATCGGAAGCGCCTGTTCTATCGGATCCATCGGCGCGATCAACCAGCACATGAAGTTCGTGTTCCGCGACCAGGGGTTCACAGAACAAGTCAAACTCGACTCGATGTGGGCCATTGCCTCGCCGTTGATTCTGATCTCCAGCATCGTCGGCCGCATCGCCGTCGGCTATCTCGCCGACAAGTTCCCCAAGAAACTCGTCATGGTGGTTACCTACGTCGTAGTAGCGGCTACCATTCCGGTCCTCTTGCTGGTCAAGCCGGGACAGGAATACTACCTCTATGTCTTTGCCATTGTGTTCGGCTTTGGCATGGGCGCCGACTACATGTTGATTCCGCTCATGGCGGCCGAACAGTTCGGCGTGAATACGCTGGCCCGGGCGATGGCCATCATCTTGCCGTCGGACACAATCGGACAGTTCTGGTTCCCATATGCTATCTCGCATCTGCGGGAGGCATGGGGCAACTACAACAGCGCCTTGATGGTGATCTTCGGCATGGCCTTCATCGGAGCCATCTCGATCGCTTTGTTGCCCCGCCACGAAGGAGATCCGAAGAACGAACCGGCGCTGCCGGTAAAAGACGCCGGTCCAGCCCCGGCGCGCGGCTAAAGCCGCACTGCCAGACCACGTCAAACGCCACCGCCGGGACAACGTTCGGACCTCACCCGCTGCCAGGAGGGAGCGGTGGTCTGGCCTGCGCGAAAAAACCCGCCCTCCGGCTGCCTGACAGCACCCCTGGCCGCTACTCAGCCCGCAAAGCCGCAGCCGGGTCCACGCGGGTGGCGCGAAGCGCGGGAATCCAGCAAGCCAAACCAGCGGCGCATAACAGCAGGACCGAGACCAGAACAGCCGTCATCGGATCGAAGAGCCCCACGTTATAGAGCATCCCTCGCAGCGCGAGCGCGGCCAGCGGCGCAACCGCCAGACCGCTCACCAGACCGGCCAGCGTAAGCAACATCCCATGTCCAAAGACCAGCAGCAGAACGTCGGTCTGGTCTGCGCCGATCGCCATCCGGATTCCGAACTCACGCACTCGCTGCGACACGGAATACGCGAGCACGGCGTAAAGCCCGATCAACGACAGCAACAACGCAAGCCCGGCGAAAGAAAGCAGCAGCGTCATGGCGAGCCGCCGCTGTGCCAGGACCGCATCCACCAGCGCATCCATCGTGGTCACCCGGTCGACCGGCAGGCGCGGATCGACTTCGGCAAATACCGATCGAATGGGCCTCACCAGCCCCCGCGAGTCTTGCTGGGTTCGAACCGAGAAAACAAGGAACGGCCAGGACATCTGCGCGTATGGCTGGTAAATCGTCGGCCGCGGCGGTTCATCCAGCCTTAACTGCCTGACATCGCCGACAACGCCCACGATTTCGGGCCGGCTGTTCACACGCTGTACGGTCAGATTCAGGTATTTGCCGATAGGATCGACGTCCCCGAACTGCTGCCGGGCGAACGTCTCGCTGATGATCACCACAGGAGGGCTGGTTTCACCGTCGCTCGCGCGGAAATAGCGGCCACGCAATAAGGGAATTCCGAGCGCCTCAAAGTAGCGAGGCGTAACAACGTTATAGGACGCCTGCTCCTTACGCTCGGCCGGCCTTCCGTCCACTACGAAGTCAGCGCGCCAGTTGACCTGCATCATGGGGACAGCCGTCGAGAGACTGGCCGCCGCAACGCCGGGTAAGGTGTTCAGCTTGTCCAGGACACGCGCGACGTAGCCGGCGCGATCCTGCGGCTTGGGGTAATGCGCATCCGGAAGCGTTGTGCGCAGCGTGAGCACATTCTGCGCGGAGAAGCCCGGTTGAATACGGCCGATTTCTACCAGCGTACGAACCAGCAGTCCCGCCGAGGCGAGAAGTATGGCGGAAAGCGCCACTTCGCTTGCCACCATCAGGTCCCGCAGTCGCGTGGCGCGAATGCTTCCGGATCCGGACCGCCCCTCCTCGCGCAGAGCGCGCGCCAGATCAAGGCGCAGAGCTTGAATCGCCGGAGCTAATCCAAAGAGCACCCCGCTCAGACTGGCCACAACAAGCGTGAAGATCAGTACGGGCCCGTCGATTTGGGCCTGCTGGAGGCGCGGAATGTTGGTGGGGCCAAATGCTCGGATACCCCAAACCAAGCCCCATGCTGCGGCCAATCCGAGCAGCCCTCCCAACAGCGACAGCACCACACTTTCTGTCAGTAACTGGCGCAGGACCCGCCCCTGGCTGGCCCCGACCGCTGTACGTATCGCGACCTCCCGAAATCGCCCGCTCGAGCGTACCAGCAGCAAGGTCGCCACATTCACGCATGCGATCAAAAGTACAACTCCCACCGCGGCGCTGAGTGCCCGCAGAGGCTGGGCTGAGTCGCCGACAATCTCTTCGATGACGGGCTTCAGGAAAGAACGCCAGCCTTCCGAGTCCGGGTAAACGGCGGCGATCCGTTTGATAATCGCATCCGTATCGGCGACTGCCTGCGCCGGGCTGACCCCTTGCCGCAGCCTGCCGAATACAGTCAGAAACCGGGATTGGCGCGCTTGGTGGTGGACTTCGTTGAACACGAACGGAAGGTAAACATCCACGCCGCGAGCCTCGCCGTCCAGCCGTGGCAACACTCCGATGATGGTCACCAGCTCACCATCGATGGTGACCCCTTTGCCGATCACGCTTGGATCCGCGCCGAAACGGTTACGCCAGCAGGCGTTGGATAGCACTGCGTCGTTGGCGCGCGCTTTAGTTGTGTGTCCCTCACCGAAGACGGCTCCGCTGAGAGGTCCGATGCCTGTCAGCCGGAAATAGTTCGAGGTTACGAACAGGACCGTTACCCGGGCGGGCTCCCCCTGGCCCGTCAGCGTCGCGCTGTAGAGAAACGTTGCTGATAGATCTTCAAACGAAGAACTATTTTTGGCTACTTCCAGATAATCGGAAGCGTTCCAACCGGATTGAGGTACTTTCTTCTCCGGATTGGCGGCCCATAAATAATAGATGTTGTTCTGGTCCTTGTAAGGTAACGGCTTGAGCAGAACCGTGTTGACGATGCTAAATATCGCACTATTGGCTCCGATTCCAAGAGCCAGCGCCACTAGAATTGTTACTGTAAACCAAGGCTGGCGGCGAAATAGTCGAAGTGCGTGCCGAATATCCGCGTACAAAGAGTCCATATAATCAGGACAAGAATCCCGATTATACAGGAAGTGTGAGGCGCGCTTCGCAGCCGCGCGTATCCGCTCTGTTTTGCAGCGTTAGCGTGCCTCCATGCCCTTCCGCGATTTGTCTGCTCAGCACAAGTCCAATCCCGGAACCGCCCGGTTTTGTGGTGAAGAAGGGCACGAACAGGTTGTTTGTGTTTGACAAACCCAGACCCTCGTCTTTCACCGAAATAATCGCGTTGCCGCCGTCGACGTCCCACTGAACCTGGACTCCGCCTCCCGTTTCGTTGGCCGCCTCTGCGGCGTTCTTCACCAGGTTGATCAGAAGTTGTTCGAGTTGGTCGCCATCCGCTTGTACCGTCATCGGCGGGCCTTCGATCACCCGCACGTGGATCCGCGTTTCGAGTCCGGCTACGCGCTGCACTAATGGAGGAATCTCCACCGGCGCAAGACGGGGCCGCGGCAATTTGGCCAGACGCGCATACGCTCCCATGAAGCGGCTCAGCGCTTCCGAGCGTGTCGCGATCACATCCAGCCCGCGCGTCATGTCTTCTTCCCAGTCTTCTGGACGAGGATTACGAGTCACCAGGAACTTAAGGCTGCCCGCGATTGACTTGATCGGCGTCAGCGAATTGTTCAGTTCGTGGCCCAATACGCGCACCAGCCGCTGCCACGCTTGCAATTCCTCTTCGCGCAGCGCGCGCGTCAGGTCGGTCATCACCAGCATCGTGTGAGGCAGGCCGCCTTCGCGGAAGTCGGAACGGTTTACCCGCCAGCGGCCGGCGCCTCCCGGGAACGTGCGAGTCACCGGTTGGCTGATGTCCTCGGTCAGGAACTCGCGCAGGCCAAGTTCATCGGCGGTGCGATCCAGAAGTTTGTCCGATGGCAAAGCCATCAATCGTTCGCCCGCGCGATTGACCAGCCTTAGCCTCTCATGGCTGTCGAAGGTGAATACAGCGACTTCAATCTCCTGCATCACCTTGCGAAGCAGGGCGGTCGCCTCGACCGCACCCAGGCGTTGAGCCCGCAGAGTCGCGCCGATTGCGTTCACCTGGATCATAACTTCGCCGAGAGCGTCATCCGCTCGGGCGCCGCGTCCGCGGATTGAGTAATCGCCCTCGCGCATCGCTTCCAGAAGATTGGCCAGAGTGCGCAATGGCGAGACAACATGTTCCCGCGCTGAATAGGCGAAACCAAGCCAGCAGCCCAGGAAGATCACCGATAGAGTCCAGCGAACCTTGTCGCTGAACGTGTCGCCTGTCCACAGCACGATCATGGCGAAAATCAGCGTTGCCAGACCCGCCGCCAGCGAGTTCAGCAGAACGCGGTTTTCGTGAACTTCAAGCCACAGGCCAATTTGGCGCAACAGGTTCATAGCCCGTAGCGTTGCAGGCGGCGGTACAGAGCACTGCGGCTCAGGCCGAGCGCACCCGCGGCTTGGCTGACGTTACCGCTGTAACGCGCCAGCGCCTTCTTGATCAGGAAAGCCTCAACATCTTCCAAACTCATATCCTCCAGCCGGGGCGCCGCATCGCGGCCGGGACGCAGAGCAAGATCGCCCGTGCGGATCAGCCCGTCCTGCGCCATTAGCACCGCACGTTCTATTACGTGATTCAGCTCGCGAACGTTCCCGTGCCAGGAATGGTCCAGCATTGCCTGCAGCGCGGGGCCGTCAAATCCGGAAACCTGTTTCCGGTACCGGCGCGCCATCTGCGACAGATGGTGCGCAGCCAGCAGTGGAATATCTTCG
>Ga0073934_10011209_pt1 | contig 10910 bp, 10 predicted proteins | sample LarsenN4metaG_FD_76834 | JGI IMG/M metagenome (GOLD analysis project Ga0073934, IMG submission 76834) | Hot spring sediment bacterial and archeal communities from British Columbia, Canada, to study Microbial Dark Matter (Phase II) - Larsen... ...
GCGGCCACGACGAGCGCGGCCGCGGGGTCGAGCCACCACAGGCCGAGGAGGGCGTTGCCGAGCAGGCCGGCCAGCACCGCCGCGGCGAGGGCGGCGCAGAGCAGGTTCTGCGTGCCCTCGCCCCTGGTGGCGGCCGAGCCCAGCGTCTCCGCGAGCCGGTGCTTCGCGAGCCCGAGCGCGGGCATCCCGGCCAGGCTCGTCGCGACCAGCGCGATCCCCAGCCAGCTCGTGTCCGGCCTCTCCGCGCCGGCCAGCTTGTGCACCGCCTCGGCGGTCACGTACGGGGCGAGCAGGAAGAACTGGAGCGCGACGAGCTGCTGCGCCCGCTGCTCGGCCCGCTCCGAGAGCAGCCGCCCGCCCGTGAAGCGCCAGACGATGACGAGGCTGGCGAAGCCCTCGATCGCGGAGTCGATCCCGAACGCCACCAGCGCGATCGAGCCGGCGAGGACGCCGGCGACGACGGCGATCGCGCCCTCCGCCGCCATCCAGGCGAGCGAGAGCCAGGACAGGAGCCGAGCCCGCCGGGCGGCCCGGAGCCAGTCGGCGCTCGGGAGGGCGGTGGAGACGCTCACGACGACCTCCTAGCGGAAGCGGCCCAGCTCGACCAGCCCCTCGCCGCCGGCGTGGTCGACCTGGAGCGTCGTATGGGTGATCCCGAACTCCTCCGCGAGCAGCCGCTCGAGCTCGCGCCGGCGCGCGTGGCAGTCCTCGCCCGGCCGCACGAGCACGTGCGCCGAGAGCGCCGGGAACCCCGAGGTGATCGTCCACACGTGGAGGTCGTGGACCTCGACCACGCCGGGCGCCGCGGCCAGACGCTCCCCCAGGGAGCGCGTGTCGATCCCCCGCGGCGCCGCCTCGAGCAGGATCGCCGTCGAGTCGCGGAGGATCGACCAGGAGCTCGCGAGCACGAGCAGGCCGATGAGGATGCTCACGAGCGGATCGGCGACGAGCCAGCCCGCCGCCAGGACGAGCACGGCGGCCGCGACCACCCCGAGCGAGCCGGCGAGATCGGCGGCGACGTGCCGCAGGGCGGCCTCCACGTTCAGGCTCCCCGCCCGCGCGCGCACGAGGACGGCGCCCGCGGCGACGTTGACCGCGACCCCGGCGAGCGCGACCACGAGCATCCAGCCGCCGAGCACCTCGGGCGGATCGCCGAGCCTCCGGGCGGCCTCGACGAAGATCCAGATCGCGAGCGCGACCAGCGTGACGCCGTTGGCGAGCGCCGCCAGCACCTCCGCCCGCTTGAAGCCGTACGTCCGCGCCGGCGTCTCCGGCCTCCCCGCGAGCCAGACGGCGACCAGGGCGAGCGCCAGGGAGACGTTGTCGGAGAGCATGTGCACGGCGTCCGCGAGCAGGGCGAGGCTCCCCGTGAGCAGGCCCGCGACGACCTCGACCCCCGTGTAGGAGGCGGTCAGCGCCAGCGCGAGCGCGAGCGCGCGGCGACGCTCGCTCCGCGCGTGATCGTGCCCGTGCCCCATGCCAAAGTTCTAGCGGGCCGGGCGGGCGGTCGCCGCCGGCGCCTGCTCGACCGGCGGCGGGGACGCGTTCGTCAGCACCGCGGCCGCGAGCAGCACCGCGATCGCGACCGCAGCCTCCCCGGCGAGGCTGGGACGGACGCGCGGCACGTCGCCCCGCTCCAGCCGCGGGCGGACGAGGAAGTGGTGCGCCCCACCCCAGGCGAGCGCGAGCCCGACGAGCGCGCCCTTGACGAGCAGCGCCCGCCCGTACCCCGTCTCCCACAGGTCGGCCAGCTCGGGCAGGCGGACGAGCGCGAGGTAGAGGCCGCCGAGGACCATCGCCGCCACGAGCGCCACCGCCAAGCGGGAGAAGCCGAGGAACGCGGCCCGGCGCAGCCCAGGGGCGACCGGCCACACGCAGAGGGCGAGGGCGACGAGGCCGCCCACCCAGATCGAGGCGGCGACCAGGTGCAGCCAGTCGGCGAGCTGGGCGAGCCAGGATGAGTTGGGCTCGGTCGCCTGGTGGCTGGAGAGCGAGAGGCCGGAGGCGAGAGCGAGCGAGAGCCCGAGCGCGGGCCAGCGGAGGCCGAGGCGGTCGAAGATCCAGGCGGCGAGGAGGAGCGCGGCCACGACCCCGAAGCCGAAGGTCATGACCAGGAACGCGACCCCGAAGCGGGTCTTCTCGGCGAACGGCTGCAGGTCGCCGTAGAGCAGGTCGCCCACAGGGAGCTGGAGGGCGTTCGAGGCCCGCAGCACGAAGGCGACGATGCCCGCGTCGATCACCGCCACCGCGGCGGCGGAGGTGAGCAGGTGAAAGCGGCGCTCGAGGGCCGCCGGGACGGGCCCTCGCAGCACGACGAGCCGGAGGGTGAGCGGGCCGACGAGGAGGGCGAGCACGGCGAAGAGCGCCCAGCGCGCGGCATCGTCCTTCCAGGTCGTCCCTCCGGCCCCCACCGCCTGCGTCGGCGGCGGGGCGGGGACGCCGATGCCGAAGGTGAAGACGCCCGCGGGCGAGTGGCCGTCGGAGGAGGTCACCCGCCAGCGCACCGTGTAGGCAGCCCCTCGCACGAGCCCCGAGACCGTCGCGACGACGACTTGGCCCCGGTCGCGCGTCGTCGTCGCGCCGGAGACGACGCGACCGTCCGCGGCCAGCACCCGGATCGCCTGCGGGGTGACGGTCACCGCCTGGTTGAAGACGAGCCGCACCTCGCTGGGCGGCGCCGCCAGCGTCGCCTGCGTCGCCGGGGAGGCACCCTTCAGGGTCGCGTGGGCGAGGGCGGTGGAGGGCAGGAGGAGCGCCACCCCAGCGCAGGCCGCGAGCGCGAGGAGCCGTCTCACGGCCCCCCCAGCTCGCCGAAGCGGCCGAAGATGGGCGCCGCGTCCCGGTCGGCGTAGAGCAGGACCGCGAGCACGACCCAGGTGAGCGCGAAGCCGGCGCTCCAGACGAGCCGCCGCGGGCGCAGCGCCTGGCCGAAGGGGAAGAGGGAGGCGGCGACGAGCGTCCAGCCGATCGTGTGGTGGAGGAAAGCCGAGCGCGAGTACAGCCACGGGTTCTGCTCGTGCACGAGGAAGGCGATCCCGGAGACGAGGAGCCCGGCCGCGACCGCGAGCGAGGGGAGCGCTCCCCGGAGCTTCCCCCGCACGGCGGCGAGCTGCGCGGCCCCCGCGAGCAGGGCCGCCTGCGCCCAGACCGCGTGGGCGAGCAGGTGCAAGGTGGAGAAGGTCGAGAAGACGGCGATCACCCACAGCCCGACGCTCGAGCCGAAGGCGAGCGCGGGCCAGAGGTAGGCGCGCCACCGACGGCGGCGGAAGACGTCCGGGCCGACGATCACCTCCGCGAGCAGGACGAGCCCGAGGAACAGGGCGACGGACGCCGCGAGCCAGTGGGCGGTCTCAGCGCGGGGAACCATGCTCCCCGCCCTCGAGATCCTCGACGAGCCCGGGGGCGATCGCCAGGGCGAACACGAGCCCGACCAGGACGACGAGCAGCGGCGGCTGGACGAGGTAGTCGTAGGCTCCCTTGCCTTCCGGATACAGGAAGGCGACCCGGTAGGGCTGCACGGCCGCCCAGACGACGCCCGCGAGCATCGTCAGCGGCCCCAGGAGCTGCACCGCCAGACCGCGGAGCTGACGGCGCGTGGCGGGAGAGCGGCGCCGTGCCGCCCGCTCCGAGATGGTGGTGGCGATCTCCGAGCTCACCCAGTGCCCCCGGACAGTCTCGCCCGCCGGGCCCCCGCTGCGCAAGCGCCTTCGGCGGGCCCGGCCCGGGTCGGGCATGATGGCGCGGTGCGCCGCTTCCGCCTCGCCGCCCTCGCCGCCGTGGCGGCCTTCTCGGCCTCGGTCGCGGTGGTCGCCCTCGCCTCGGCGACGGCGAACGGCCTTCCCGCCTACACCGACGGGTATCAGTCCTGGCCGAAGCTGAACCGCAAGCCGGTCACGGGCGGCTCCCCGGCCCACGGCGGGACGAAGAACGTCTACGCCTCCAAGCGGAAGGTCGGCAAGGCCTTCCCGAACGGGACCGTGATCGTGAAGTCGATCGCGCGGCCGGGCGACCGGCGGGCGCGGCCCTCGCAGGTCGCGGTCATGCGCAAGGTCGCGGGGCGCTGGCAGTTCGTCGAGTACCAGCTCTCGGGCACGCGCTACACCGTGCTCGCGCAGGGCCAGCTCTGCCTCTCCTGTCACGTGCGAGCGCGCGCGAACGACTACGTGTTCACGAAACGCTAGGGCCGCTCGGCGACACTAAAGGGACATGGGCCTCACCACGGGCACGGGGCCGTTCGGCCCCCATCCGCGCGGGCGGCTCAGCTTCGAGCCGCCGGTGCGGGTCGTGTACGTCGAGCCGTGGCCACGGCGGGTGCGCGCGCTCGCCGGCGGGGAGACGATCGTGGACAGCGAGCGGACGGTGCTCGTGTACGAATCGGGCCGCCTGCCGCGCTACGCCTTCCCGGCCGAGGACGTCTCCGCGCGAGCGCGGGCGGAGCCCGAGCCGGAGGTCGAGGGGTACGTACGCGTCCCCTGGGAGGCCGCGGAGCGCTGGCTCGAGGAGGACGAGGAGGTGATCGTGCATCCGCACGATCCCTACCACCGGATCGAGGTGCTGCGGAGCTCGCGACACGTGCGCGTCCTGGTGCACGGCGAGCTCGTCGCGGAGTCGAGCCGGCCGAGGATCCTGTTCGAGACCGGCCTGCCGCCGCGCTACTACCTGCCGCGCGAGGACGTGCGCATGGACGCCCTCGAGCCGCGCGCGATCGAGACGGGCTGCGCGTACAAAGGCTGGGCGACGTACTGGGATGCGCTCACCGCGCGCGGGCGCGTGCCCGCGGTCGCCTGGAGCTACCCGGAGCCGCTCCGCGAGGGCGAGCCGATCCGGGGGCTCCTCTGCTTCTTCCAGGAGCGGGCGGAGATCGAGGTCGAGGTGGACGGCGCCGCCGTCTCCCCGCCGCCGACGGCCTGGTCGGACACCGGGTGGCTCCGGGCGCCGTGGGTCAGGCGGCACGCACGCGCTTGAAGGCCTCGATCGCGCGCTCCAGGTGCTCCGGCTCCAGCGCGGCCGACATCTGCACGCGGATCCGGGCCGTGCCCTCGGGGACGACGGGGTAGCCGAAGCCGGTGACGAAGACGCCCTCGTCGAGCAGGCGCTCGGAGAGGGCCATCGCCTCGGCGGTGTCGCCGATGACGATCGGGATGATCGCCGCCTCGCCCGGAAGCGGCGAGAAGCCCGCCTCCGTGAGCGCCGCCCGGAACGCGCGCGTGTTCTCGCGCAGGCGCGCGAGCAGCTCGGGCCGCTCGAGCATCAGCTCGATCGCGCGCAGCGCGCTGCAGGCGACCGTGGGCGGGAGCGCGTTCGAGAAGAGCTGCGGGCGCGAGCGCTGCGCGAGCAGGTCGCAGACCTCCTCCGAGGAGGCGACGTAGCCGCCGGCCGCCCCCCCGAGCGCCTTCCCCAGCGTGCCCGTGAGGACGTCCACCTCGCCCAGGAGCCCGAAGTGCTCGACGACCCCGCGACCCGTCTCCCCCAGCACGCCCACCCCGTGCGAGTCGTCCACGATCACGACCGCGTCGTGGGCGCGGGCGAGCTCGACGATGTCGGGGAGCTTGCAGAGGTCGCCCTCCATGGAGAAGACGCCGTCGGTGACGATCAGCTTGCGGGCGTCGCGAGGAGCCGCGGCCAGACCGTCCCGGAGCGCGGCCAGGTCCGAGTGGGGGTAGATCACCTTCTGCGCCGGGCGCGCGAGGCGGATCGCGTCGATGATCGAGGCGTGGTTGAGCTCGTCGGTGAAGATCACCGTGCTCTCGTCGGTCAGGGTGGGGATGACGGCCTCGTTCGCGTTCCAGCAGGAGACGTAGGTGAGCGCCGCCTCCGTCCCCGAGAGCTCGGCGAGCTTGCGCTCGAGCTCGAGGTGGGGCGCGAAGGTGCCGCAGATGAAGCGCACCGAGGCCGTCCCCGCCCCGTAGCGCTCGAGCCCCTCGATCCCGGCCCGCACGACCTCGGGGTGCCCGGCCAGGCCGAGGTAGTTGTTCGAGGAGAGGACGATCACCTCGCCGCGCCCGGCCATGCGCACGACCGGCCCCTGCGGCGACTCGAGCACGTTGAAGCGCTTGTAGGTGCGTGCCGCGCGCAGGGCCTCCAGCTCGGCGCCGACCTGCTCGATCAAGGTCGCGTTCATGGGCTCCCTCCATTCGCTCCAGTCGGGCGCAGGACGATCTTGCAGGCCTCGCCCGTCTCGAGCAGCGCGAAGGCCTCCTCGAAGCGCTCGAGCGGGAGCTCCGCCGTGAGCAGCGGCCGCAGGTCGACGACCCCGTGCTCGAGCAGCCAGCGGGTCGTGTACCAGGTCTCCCAGATCTGGCGTCCGTTGACCGCGCTGACGGTGACGTTCTTGAAGATGAGCGACTCCGCGATGTCGATCGTCGCCGGCCGCGAGGGGATCCCGAAGAGGACGACGTGGCCGCCGTGCCGGACGATCCGGAACGCGTCCTCGATCGCCTTCAGCGCCCCCGACATCTCGAACACGACCCCCATCCCCACGCCCTCGTTGCGCTCGAGGAACCACGCGGGGACGTCCTCCACCTCGTCCACGTCGACGACGCCGTCGACGCCGAGCGAGCGCGCCAGCCCGATGCGGAAGGCGACGTGGTCGGAGGCGAGCAGCCGGCCGGCGCCGAAGGCGCGCGCGATGGCGATGGTGAAGAGACCGACCGGCCCGCACCCGAGCACGGCCACCGCGCGTCCGGCCAGCTCCTGCGTCGAGGTGGCGAAGACGGCGTTGCCGAAGGGCTCCTGCAGGCAGGCGATCTCAGGCGGCAGCTTGGCGCAGTCGTTCTGCCAGATGACCGAGGCGGGGACGGCGACGTAGTCGGCGAAGCCGCCGTCGCGGTCGACCCCGAGGATCCGCGTCCGCTCGCACATGTGCGCACGTCCGGTGCGGCAGTGGAAGCAGCGCCCGCAGGTGACGTGGCTCTCGCAGGAGACGTAGTCGCCCTCGGCGACGTCGCGGACGGAGCTGCCGACGGCGACCACGGTCCCGGCCAGCTCGTGTCCCAGCGTCAGCGGCGGCCGGACGCGCTCCGCCGACCACTGGTCCCAGCGGGCGATGTGGAGGTCGGTGCCGCAGATCGACGCCGCCTCGATCCGCACGAGCACCTCGTCCGGGCCGGGCGACGGTACGGGCACCTCGTCGAGGACGAGGCCGGGCCCGGCCTCGCGCTTGCGGACGGCGCGCATCGTCTCCACGGCGGGACGATCTTGCCACGGCAGGTTCCAACGCGGTGTCAGACACCGCCGCTCGAGCCGCTGCGGCGGCGGTCGGGACACCCTCCCCGTTCGGCCATGACCCGAGGGCGGAAAGCCAGGGTGGAAGCGCCAACCCAGGTGTGGAGCGATTGGCACTGATTTGTGACGAACGACCCTTGACAGCCACCGGTGTCCGACACCGGGTGCACCGGGTGTGGCGACGCCACAACAGCGATTCGGCTTTCCACCGATGACATCCGGTCCTGAGCCCGGACAGCATGCGGCCGTGGAGCGCCTGCCGCCGCCCCCGTGGAAGGTCAAGGTGGTCGAGCCGATCGAGCTGCGCTCTCCTGCCGAGCGCCGGGTCGCGATCGGCGAGGCGAGCTACAACACGTTCCTCCTCCGCTCCGAAGACGTCTTCGTCGACCTGCTCACCGACAGCGGCACCTCCGCGCTCTCGCAGGAGCAGCGCTCGGCGATGGAGCTCGGCGACGAGGCCTACTCCGGCTCGCGCAGCTTCTTCCGCCTCGAGCAGGCGGTTCGGGAGACGTTCGGCTACCGCTACGTCATCCCCACGCACCAGGGACGCGGCGCCGAGCACTTGCTCGCCCGCGCGCTCGTCCGGCCGGGGTCGCTCGTCCCCTCCAACCTCTACTTCACCACGTCGCGCGAGCACGTCGAGCTCGCGGGTGGCCGCTGGGTGGACGTCGCCGTCGCCGAGGCGACCGAGCCCGAGTCGACCTTCCCGTTCAAGGGGAACATCGACCTCGGGCGGCTGGAGCAGGTCCTCGCCGAGGCCGGGCCGGAGGGTGTCGCCTACGTCCGCCAGGAGGCGTGCCTGAACATGGCCGGCGGCCAGCCCTTCTCGCTCGAGAACCTCGCCGGCGTGCGGGAGCTGACCCGCCGCCACGGGGTGCCGTTCATCCTCGATGCGACCCGCATCTCCGAAAACGCGCTCTTCGTCAAGGAGCGCGAGCCCGGGTACGCGGAGCGCGCGCTCCCGGACCTGATCCGCCTGATCGCCGACCACGCGGACGGCGCCGTCTTCTCGTCCAAGAAGGACCACTTCGTGCCGATCGGCGGCTTCGTGGCCGTGGACGACGTCGAGCTTGCCCGCAGGCTCCGCGAGCAGGTCGTCGTGTACGAGGGCTTCCCGCACTACGGGGGCATGGCCGGACACGACATGGAGGCGCTCGCGCAGGGGATCCGCGAGTCGACCGACGAACGGATCGTCCGGGCGTACGTCGCCCAGGCCCGCTACCTGGGTGGGCTGCTCCGGGAGGCCGGCGTCCCCGTCGTCCTCCCAATCGGCGCGCACGCCGTGTTCGTCGACGCGAAGCGCTTCCTCCCCCACCTCGACCAGCCAGCCCTACGGGCGCAGTCGCTCGCTGCGGCCTTCTACCTCGCCGGCGGCGTCCGCTCGATGGAGCGAGGCATCGTCTCCGGCCAGCACGGCCGAGAGCCCTACGACGGGCTCGAGCTCGTCCGGCTGACGCTGCCCCGCCGGGTCTACACGCAGGAGCACCTGACCTGGGTCGCGGACGTCGTCACGCACGTCCATGCGCGCGCGAGCGAGGTGCCCGGGCTCCGCTTCACCTACGAGCCGGAGCACCTGCGCTTCTTCCTCGCCCGCTTCGCGCCGCTCTCCCCGTACCCGGACCTCGCGCTCGAGCACGGCGCGGTCGCGCCCGCCCTCACGCGGGCGTAGGGCTCACTCGTCCCGCCGCGGGCGCAGGTAGACGAGCCAGTAGACGGCACCGACCATCAGCGCGCCGCCGATCACGTTCCCGATCGTGACCGGGAGCAGGTTGCCGGCGAGGAAGCTCCCCCAGGTCAGCCCGTCCAGGTCGGGCGCGTCCCCGAGCCCGGCCACGAACGCCTCGTCCGACTTCACGAGCAGCCCGATGGAGATGAAGTACATGTTCGCGACCGAGTGCTCGAAGCCGGCGGCGACGAAGGCGGCGATGGGCGGGATGATCGCCAGGATCTTGTCGGTCGTCGTGTGCGCGCCGTAGGTGAGCCAGACGGCGAGGCAGACGAGGGCGTTGCAGAGCATCCCCAGCGCGACCGCCTGCACGAAGCCGAGGTTCGTCTTCGCCGCCGCGATCGAGAGCACCGCCTGCCCGACCGCGCCCCCGCCGAGCTCGTACTGCCCGGAGACGTAGACGATGAGCGCCGTGGCGAAGGCGCCGACGAAGTTCCCGATCCAGACGAGCGTCCAGTTCCCGAGCAGCTTCGCGGTCGACACGCGCCGGCTCGCCCAGGCCATGACGATCAGGTTGTTGCCGGTGAAGAGCTCCGCGCCGGCGACGACGACGAGGATCAGCCCGAGCGTGAAGACGAGCCCGGCGAGCAGGCGGACGACGCCGTAGGGCAGCTCGCCCCCGCCGGCGGAGACGGTGGTGGCGAAGATCGCCCCCAGCGCGATGAAGGCGCCGGCGAGGACCGAGAGCACGAAGACGTTGACCCGGTCCATCCCGGCCTTCGTGACGCCGACGGACTCCGCCTTGCGTGCGACCTCGGCGGGCGCCAGCGCGTCCAGCCCGGTCGGCGTGAACGGCGCCTCGCTCACGAGCGACAGCCTGACCGCTGGGCCGGACGTCGGCGCCCACCCGGTGTCCGGCCCCGAAGGCGAGGACCGAGACCCGAATACCCGTGCGGCCGAGGGTGCGGTAGTGCATGAGGCTCAACTCTCCAGCGCCTGCGGTTTTGGTGAAGGGGCGAACCAGATGATGATCATCCCGACTCCGTAGATCAACCCGCTCCAGAAGCCGACGCGGGCGTAATCCCCGCCGAACAGGTGGAGGAACGTCCCGGCGAAGAGGACCACGAACGCCGCGACGACCCGGCCCGAGTTGAACGAGATCCCCGAGCCGGTCGAGCGGACGCGCGTCGGGAAGAGTTCGGGCAGGTAGAGCGGCAGCCAGCCGAAGTAGATGATGCCGACGAAGCCCAGCACGAACGACCACAGGAGGAAGTACGGGTCGAGCGGGTCGAGCTGGGTGAAGATGTAGGTGCTCGTCGCCAGGGCGCCGAGGCTGATCAGGAAGTAGGACAGCCGACGGCCGACGAGGCCCGCGAGGAGGCCGCCGAGGAGGCTGCCGAAGATGCCGCCGCCCGAGCGGAGGACCTGGGTCAGTGCCTTGCTGCGCGGGTCGGCCGACTTCTTGGAGACCTCCTCGCCGCGTTCCAGGGCCTGCTCTCGCTGCCGGGCCGCCGCGTGATCGGTCCACGGCACCAGCCAGTTGCCGTTGGCGGACGTGCCGACGACCGGGATCGCGCTCAGGGCGATGCCCAGCAGGGTGCAGTAGAGCAGGGGCGGCGTCAGGACCTCGCGCAGCGGGGCGGCACGGACCTCCGCGCGAGCCTTGCTGCGCGCGGCCAGCCAGCGCACCGACTCGGGCACGCAAAAGCAGGTCCACAGCCCCAGCAGACCCGGGATTCCACCGACGAGGAGGGTCCAGCGCCAGGAGTTCTCGGTGACCGGGAAGCAGAGGCCGAGCACGCCCAGCAGAACCTGGCCGAAGTTGGCGGCGGCGCCGAGCAGTCCCGCGAGGAAGGGACGAGACGCGCCGGCCCAGGCCTCGGCGACAAGGGCGACGGCGTTGGGCCAGACGCCGCCGACGCCCAGCGACGCGAGGACCCGGAGGACGAGGAGCGCCTCGGGAGAGGTGAGGGGGTAGCTGGCGAGGGTGAAGCCGGCGTAGCAGATGGAACTGAGTCCC
>Ga0073934_10011210_pt1 | contig 10909 bp, 6 predicted proteins | sample LarsenN4metaG_FD_76834 | JGI IMG/M metagenome (GOLD analysis project Ga0073934, IMG submission 76834) | Hot spring sediment bacterial and archeal communities from British Columbia, Canada, to study Microbial Dark Matter (Phase II) - Larsen... ...
AGGTTCGGGTCATAGAAGAAGTCGCGCTGGATCCGCCAAACTTCGTGGAACATCTGGCTCCATTCCTCGCGCGGATTCACCTGCATCTCCATGCCGTCCAAACGCAACGGTGGGGCAGGAGGAGCGCCACCTGCGCCCGGACCGGCGCCGGCAGGCGGACCCGTGGCCGCCCGAATTGACCAGTTCTGACCCTGGCGCAGGAGCATCTTCTCGCCGTTCGCCGCCAATTCGAAGGCATCTACGCCTTCCAGCAGACGGTCCAACTTGCGTGTCTTGACGTCGTAGCGGTGGATGGTTCGCGGTCCACCGGGCCCGGGACCCTGGACATTCACAATCTGCTGCCCTTCGAGCACGAACAGCGTACCCGCCTTGCCGGCGGCCAGTTGCGTGTAATTCCGTTCAGGCACGCTGGGAAGCGCCACGATGCGCTGATCGATGTTGTCGAAGTCGATGCGGACGTCCTTGACCGCCGGCTTGGCGGGAGAGGCCGGTTTTGCCGCTTCCGCTTTGGCCGTGTCGGGCGTCGCCGCTTTCTCTTCATCGCTCTCAGGAGCGAACGGGGAGGGAACGTCGTTCTTCAATACGATCAGATAAACCGCGCGTGTCACCGCACGCGCGAAGCTCGACATGTCCAGCCAGCCGGCTGCCGTTCCCGCGTTGGTGGACGCGGCGAAATACAGGTATTCTCCGTCCTTGTCCCATACCGGATAACGTGCGTCGCTCAAACCGTCAGTGACCTGGCGCGTTTGCCCGGTCTCGGTTGAGTAGATATGAATCGCGCGCAGATGATTTCTCAGTTGCCTGGCATAAGCCAGCCACTTCGAATCAGGAGAAAATGTGGGACTCATCTCGCGGAAGGGCGCCGGCTCGTCGTAGGTGTCACTGTCCACCTTAACGGGAGTCTTCTTGTCGAGATCGAGGAACCAAAGCGCAAGGCGCTTATCCATGTAGGCGACCCGCTTCGAATCCGGGCTCCACACCAGGTTCCAGTAAAACGAACCAGGAGTGCCGAGGTCATACTTGCGCACAGGCTCCTTGCCGGCCTGATCGCGGATGTGCAACGCGTACTCTCCGTTTTCGTCCGAGAAGTAGGCGATCCATTTGCCGTCGGGCGACCACACCGGCGATCGTTCATGAATGCCGGAGGTCTGCGTCAGATTGCGGATGTCTCCCTTTTCGGCGGGAACGGTAAAGATGTCGCCGCGCGCCGCGAATACCGCGCGTACGCCGGTGGGGGAAATACCTGCCGCATTGATGCGCTGGGCGACTTTCTCCCAACTCGGACGCACTCCGGCCAGGTCTCCGCTGACCCGAATGTCGACCTTCTTCGGCTTGCCCGATTTCAGGTCCAGCAGGTGCAGAGCGCCGAACTGCTCGTAGGCGATCACGTCTGTTCCCGGGGTCGCCGACTTAATTGGGGTGTTATCCGCCTTGACCACCAAGGTGACTCGTTTCGACTTCGTGTCGTAGGCGTACAAGCTTGCCAAACCGCCGCGGTCACTGATGAAGTACACCTTGTCTCCAATCCACATGGGATTGAAGTCGTTTGAATTCTCGCGCGGGATTTTCTCCACCTTGGAAGTTGCCAGGTCAGCGATCCAAAGAGGTGTCGTCCGGCCCCCGCGATAGTTCTTCCAGATCAGATCCGCGCGGGACCAGGGCAGATAGGCGATGCGCTGCCCGTCCGGAGACAGAGCGGCGGCATCGGAACTGGGAAGCGGGATCTCTTCCTCCAGGCCCCCTTCCAAGGAGACTTTGAACAGCCGGGGCGAAGGCGTCGCGGATGCGCGCATCGAGGTGAATAGGATGGACTTGCCGTCCGGCGTCCAGCCTTCAACGGCGTCGCTGCCGGGGTGCCAGGTGAGGCGCTTTGGAATTCCCCCGCTTGCCGGGACGACGAAGACATCAGTATTGCCGTCATATTGACCCGTGAATGCCACCATCGAACCGTCGGGAGAAAAGCGCGGACGCACTTCCATTCCCGGACCGCTGGTCAGGCGAATGGCGTCGCCACCATCGCGGGGCGCCATCCAGAGATCACCCGCATAGGCGAAAACAATGTGCGTCCGGTTGACGGTTGGATGTTGCAGCAGTGGCGGCTGGGCCATCAGCCCGCTCGCCAACAGGACGGTCGCAAAGGCAAGGTACCTCATGCGCGCAGTATAGCGCCAGACTGCGCCGTGGATGTAGCAACTTGATGCTCTTCAGTCAGCCAGCCGGTAAGAGAGTAAATGCCCGAAATAGTATTGACACCGGAGGGTCGCGGGACTAGACTCATGGCGCTGAGTGGTTCAGTCTTGGACCATAGCCACTTCGTTCGGGTAGCCGGTTTTCCAGGTACCCCTTGATCTTGGCTTTGCCGACCCGACTAGCGGCGTGCTCAGATGTCAGGTCGTGGATCGTATTGGTCTTGAACTCGATCGAGCACGCGTGCCATCGGGGCTTCGCAAAACGCCACCGCAAGGCTTTGCCATGGCCTTGCTGGAGGATTCTCTCATGCAGCGATCTAGTTCCCGATTTGCCCGGTTGGCGGTCTGTTTTGCCGGTGTTGTCGTGACCTTGCCACTTGCCGCAAATGCCGCGGTCCTCTACTCTGCCTCCCCGCCTGCCGACATCATCTTCCTTGACGACTCCAAGGTGACGTTAATCACCTTGGACGGCTATGCACTGAATCAGAAGGGCCCGGAGATTCTGGTGGATCAAATTGACAACCCGACTCCGAGCAAAGTAACGCATACCTATTCCATAGAGATCAGCCGCAGTTACAGCAAGACCGTATCAGCCAGTGTGCTGGCCGACGCCAGCTACATCCAGAGCGTGTTCGCGGAGTTCGGAGGCATTGGCGCATCGATTGAAACCGCAGTAGGAGCGGGCGCCGCCGGATCCATGTCCGAATCATGGAGCGAGACGATTACCGAAACCAAGACAGAGACGTGGTGCGCTACGTGCGCCAAACTCAGCTTGTACCGGTACGCGCTCTATTCGGAGTTCTGGGGTACCGTCGAGTGGTATTACGATGATCCCGCGCCGGGCTTCACCTTCGAAACCCTGACCTGGAGCGCGCGCGTAGAAAACGGGACGGGAACTCGCATTTCCGTCGATACAATCTACACCGACGAGCCTTGTCCCGAACCGGGTATGGCTTTGTTGGTCGGGATGGGGCTCCTGGCGATTGCGCTACGGCGCAAGCGCGACTGAAACGTAGCGCGGCAGGAGAAAAAAAGAGGACCCCTGCCGCGCACTAGTTAAACCTGAGGACGACCTGCACGGTCTTTGCCGCCTCGTCGATGTTTGTCTCGGCCTTGGTCTTGCGCAGATTGTCGAAGACGCCGTCCGACTCGATGCGGCTGAGGAACAACTGAGGGTACGACTTGTTGAAGGGATCGCCGGGCTTCAAAGCCCAGAGCTTGCGCACTACCGGTTCGGTGTGAATGTCCAGGCCGATCAGTTTCAACGCGCTGAACGTGTACTGTGGGCCTGGATCGACGAAAACTTTCAAAGAGACGGTCTTGGCTTCGTCGTTGGCGCGGCGCTCCGCTTTGTAGGAAGCCTTCAGGTAGCCGCGATTGCGCAGTTGCTCGAGGACGCGTTCGATGCCCTTGCCGACCTCGGAGTAGTTGGCGGTCTCGCCGACACGGAAATCGCCGATTCTGCCGATTTCGTCCTGCTCCAGCGGCGCGCCTTCCACCGCCACCGCGGTCAGCTTGTAAACCTCGCCTTCATTGACGGCGACGTTGACGATCAGGCCATTCACGTCTTTCGCCGGCTCGGTGGTGATCTTGGGAAACGAGACGCGAATCCGTCCGCGCGCCTCGTAGACCGGCTTAACTGTGTATTCCAGGGATTCGCGGAACCGTGGCTCGGAGAACGGTGTTCCGACCACTGTCGGCCCCAATGCCTGCCGGAGGATGCCGGTGTCGACCGTGCTGTTGCCGGTGAAGTGCACTTCCGCGACCGTGGGACGCAAGGTTGCCGGACGGAACACGATCTTCAGTTCGTCCTTCTTTTCGGCTTCAAGCTTGGCGACGACCTTGAGCGGCTGGCCTTGGCGCGCCAGAATGTCCTCAAGAGCACGTGCATAGCGTTGCAGCACCGGCTCGGTGGCCGGGATTTTTTCGCCGAAAAGCGGATCGCGGCGGCGGAGTTGTTCCTCAAATAACTGAGGAGTGACGGGGAGGTCCTCGATCCTCCAGGGAAATATCTGATCCACCTCAACCACTTCCAGGCTGACGAAGTAGGACACGTTGCCGGGTGCGGGCTCAAAGCGGTAGGCGACGCTGGCGAAGTAGCCGGAATTCAGCAGCCGGTCACGAGCGGCGTCAAAGTGCCAGCGACCGGCGGGCAGGCCGACGCGAAGCCCGGATGCAGCGATTACCTGCTCTTCGGAGAGGCGCTTATTTCCTTCGACCGCAATGACTTCGACGACCCAGTTGGCGGGCGAAGGCGGCTGCTGCGGTTTCGGCGCGGCGGGCCGGGTTTGCGCTTGCAACGTCAGGCACCCGGCGATCAACAATGCCCCTAACTTCATGTATTTATTATGCTCAAAAGCTCGGATGATAGACTGAAAACAATGCCCTACGACCTGATTGTGATCGGCAGCGGTCCTGGGGGATATTCTGCTGCCATCCGCGCCGCGCAATACGGCCTGAAGACCGCCATCATTGAAAAAGACCCGAAGCTGGGTGGTACCTGTTTGCATGTGGGTTGCATTCCGACCAAGGCGCTGCTGCAAACCGCCGAGGTTTGGGATCATTTCCTCCACCCCGAGGCGCAAGGCATCCACTGCCAGAATCCTGCCCTCGATATGCCATTGGTGATGAGCCGCAAGGACAGCATCGTGTCCAAGCACGCCAAAGGCGTCGACGGGTTGATGAAGAAGAACAAGATCGAGGTGTTCAAAGGTTTCGGACGCCTGAAAGGCGGTGGACAGGTCGAGGTGATCGGCCAGAACGGCTCGCAGACGCTCGAAGCCGAGTCGGTGATCCTTGCCACCGGGTCCGAGGCTCGCATGCTGCCCGGCTTGACGCCGGACGAGACAATCCTCACGAATGTTGAGATTCTACGCCTCCAGTACGTGCCCAAGAGCCTGCTGATCATCGGTGCGGGCGCTGTTGGCGTTGAGTTTGGATCGATTTTCAAGCGTTTCGGTTCCGAAGTGACCATCTTTGAGATGTTGCCGCGATTGGTGCCGGTCGAAGATGAAGACGTATCGCGGGAACTGGAGCGTTCCTTCAAAAAGCAGGGCATCCGCAGCGAGACGGGCGCCAAGGTGCTCGAGGTGAACCGGACAAGTGAAGGGATTTCCCTCAAAGTACAGCTCTCGAACGGCAATGTGCAGGAATTCTCCGGCGAGAAACTGCTGGTCGCGGTTGGCCGGAAACCGAACACGGAGAACATCGGGCTGGAAAACACGAAAGTGCAACTGGACCGCGGTTTCGTCAAAGTAAACGCAAACCAGGAGACGGCTGAGCCGGGCGTCTACGCGATTGGTGACATCGTTGCCGGAACGCCGCAACTGGCCCACGTCGCCACGGCGGAAGGAATGGTGGCTGTGGCGGATATTGCCGGCAAGCCGTACAAACCGATCAACCGCAACCGCATCCCCGGCGCGACCTACACGGAACCCGGAATCGGCAGTGTCGGTCTGACCGAGCGTCAGGCGAAGGAAGCAGGCTACAACGTCAAAGTCGGCAAGTTCCCATTCCTGGCCAACAGCAAGGCTTCGATTATTGGGAATCACGATGGCTTTGTGAAAGTCGTGGCGGATGCCAAATATGGTGAGATTCTGGGCGTCCACATTATCGGGCCGCACGGCTACGAACTGATTGCCGAGGCGGTGGCGGCGATGGAAGCAGAGGCCACTGTCGAAACAATGATGGCCACGATTCACGCGCATCCGACGCTTTACGAAGCCGTCGGTGAAGCTTTCAACGGAGTTTACGGTCTAACGATCAATGCGTAGGCTCGAGGTTCAGGAACTCGGGCGCACCGGCTATGCCGAGGCGCTGGCCTGGCAAGAGAATCTGGCTGCGCGTCGAAAGCGTGGCGAGATTGCGGACCAGCTATTGCTGCTGGAGCATCCGCCGGTGGTGACGCTGGGCCGCAACGCGCATGAAGAGAATGTGTTGCTGAGTCCGGAACTGCTGCGTTCGAAAGGCATCGAGCTGCACGAAACGAATCGCGGCGGCGACGTTACGTTTCACGGCCCGGGGCAGGTTGTCGGCTATCCGATCATCGATTTGCGAGAATGGAAACGCGACGTGGTGGCCTATGTCCGTGCGGTAGAGCAGGTCATCATCGAAGCGTTGGGGCAGTTCGGAATTCAAGGTGAGCGCGATCCGGGGGCGACTGGCGTCTGGGTGAATGGCGCGAAAGTTTGCGCCATCGGAGTGCATATCAGCCGCTGGGTGACCACGCATGGATTCGCGTTGAACTGGACCACAGATCTTAATTACTTCCAGTACATTGTTCCCTGCGGGCTGACGCGACCGGTAACGTCGCTGGAGCGCCTCGGGATTCGAGTAGAGCGCGCGGCTGTTCACGCCGCGATTACCGGCGGCTTCGCGCGCGTGTTTGATTACGAACCGGTGCCGGTGGTGGAAACGGGCGCGCCCAATGCGCTGCTCGCCGCCGGCCGCTTGTAGAACGGAGAACAGAGCATGGCCGATGTTGTGATGCCCCAGATGGGCGAGAGCATTGTCGAGGGTACGCTTACCAAGTGGCTGAAGAAGGTGGGCGACCGGGTTGAGCGCGATGAGCCGCTCTTCGAGATTTCCACCGACAAGGTAGACACCGAGATTCCCGCTCCCGCCGCAGGCGTTCTCAGCGAGATTCTGGTGACAGAGGGGACGGTGGTTTCCGTCAACTCGGTGGTCGGCAGAATCGATGATGGCAGTGGCGCGGGCGCAGCCACGGCCGCGGTTGCTCCTGCCGCTGCGCCGCCGAAGCCGGCGGAGGAACCGAAGCCTGCACCTGCGACCTTGGCCGCCGAAGCAGAGCCCTCGCCTGCCGCGGCTCCAACAGCCCAGCCTGCGGTGACCGCTCCCGCGCACGTGGCCGAACCGGCCGCGGGCGCCGGCGAAGAACCGGAGGCAGACCTTGGGCCGATCAGCCCGCTGGTACGACGAATGGCTCGGGAGAACAGCATCGACCTGAAGCAGGTGAAGGGCACCGGCGCCGGTGGGCGGATCACGAAGCAGGACGTGGAGAATTTCCTGGCCGCGAAAGGCGCTCCCACCGCCGCGGCGGCGGCCCCGGCTCAAGCTGCGCCAGCACCGGCTCCGGCTCCTGCGCCAGCGGCTCGCCCGGCTGCGGCGGCTGCCCCGGCTGCTCCCGCTCCGGCTGCGCCCGAAGCTCCGTTGCCGCGCACCGAACCAGCCAAGACTCGCGTTGAGCCGATGAGCATCATGCGCTCTAAAATCGCCGAGCACATGGTGATGTCGAAACGGACGTCGGCGCATGTTACCACGGTGCACCGGGTCGACATGACGAAGATCACCAAGGTGCGCGATAAGATCAAGGGCGACTTCCAGCAGCGCTACGGTTTCGGGCTGACGTTCCTGCCGTTTATCACGCGCGCGGCTGCGGAGGCGTTGCGCACCTTCCCGATTTTCAACGCCTCGATCGAAGGCAACAATATCCTGTTCCACAACGAGATCAACATCGGGATTGCGGTGGCCCTCGAAAACGGTTTGATCGTGCCTGTGATCCGGCAGGCAGACGAACGCAACATCGTCGGTTTGCAGCGCGCCATCGTGGATCTTGCCGCGCGTGCGCGTTCCCGCCAGTTGAAACCGGATGAGGTTTCCGGCGGCACGTTCTCGATCACCAACTTCGGCAGCTTCGGCAGCTTATTCGCGACTCCGGTAATCAACCAGCCGCAGGTGGCGATCCTGGGAGTGGGCGCGGTGGAGAAAGTGCCGGTGGTGATCGACGATGCGATCGCCATCCGTTCCATGGCTTACCTGGCGCTGACGTTTGACCATCGCCTGATCGATGGCGCGCTGGCGGATCAGTTCTGCCAGAAGGTAAAGGCTGTGCTCGAATCCTGGTCCGACCAGGTTCTGTAACCTCTGATGGGGCGTTTGTGGGCGGTTCTAGCGCTGTGTGCTGTCGTAACGGCGCAGGAACCGCCCAAGCCATCTGAAGACGGCGAGGGGCAGAAACGGATTCTGGCGCTGATCGAAGAGATCACGACCCTGGCCGCTTCCGAGCCGCCCATACTCGGCATCGATACGCAACTCGACGCCGCCGAAGTAGTCCGCGAACGCTATGCCGCTCTCGCGCGGCGTTTTGTGGAAGATGCCATCTCGCGGGCGCAGCCGCTGGCGGATCCTCCCACACGGTCCCGTTTTCTGCTGCGCTCCATTCGCGTGCTGGCCACGCTCGACTTGAACGCCGCGGAGCAGGCTGTGCTGCTTTATGCGGGGCAGAACGGCGGAGCCGAGTTTCTCAAGGACGGGTGGCAACAAGTTCTGAATGTGGCGCTGCAGAAGTCTTCCTGGGAAGAGCAGACCGCAGCGATGCGGCGCGCGTTGGCCGCCGGCGCCTTTGCCGTCTTCGAGCACCGTACGCTGCTGGAACGGGCGCGGGACAAGCATCGCGATGAGGTCGGCTCGTTGTTTGCATCCATACTTCAGGGTTTTCCGGCCAAGCCGGATGAAGCGGACATCCGCTTCCTGGTTCGCCTGGTGCGGCTTGCCGGGGAGACGGATATCGCGCTGACGCGGCAGGCGCTCGAGACCGCACTGAAGGCGGTGAAGGACCACCAGTTTGGCAAGCGCGAGAACGTCAAGCTGCGTTACGAGATTGCCGGCAAGAACCAGGACATGAAGAGCGTGCGTGAAGCCCTGCTGTTCCAGATCGCCGCTGCGGCCAAGGTCGTGGGACCGGACCTGTTCGACACCTACCAGAAAGATCTCGGCCACTGGCTGAAGCAGGTGGAGTCACTGGAATGGAAAGATGTCGCCGACATGCGCGAACAGGACCTGGGAGAAAGCGGCAAGAAAAAGGATGACGAGGAAGACACCACCGATCTTGACGTTTTCGGCGAAAACCGCTCGCTTGCTGCCGCGATCGATTATGCGCGCGCGCAGAAGACACCTCTGCGGAAGTTCGCGGCGCTGATGGAAGTACTTGACCGGGACGATTTGCCTCTGCCCCGCAAGATGGCGCTGGCGCAGGAAGCGATCGACGTTTCAATCAAAGTGAAGCCCGGTGACGAACGGCTGATCGGACAGGCCATGCTGACAAGAATGCTGCATGAACTGGGCGACCTGCCGCGCGCAGGCGTCGCGGCGCAACTGCTGGCGGAGAGCTATCGCCTGGTGTGCCGTTGCGAAGATGCGTCCTGCGACTCGATTAAGGGGCGCGATGAATGCGCGGAAAACGTGCAGGCGTTTGCCGAGTATCTGCGCGACAACAAGATCGACCCGCAGAGTATCGGATTGCACCACCGGTCATTGGAAGTGCGTTTGAAGATTCTCGATTTGCAGGAACTGCTCGGGAAGAACTGAACCGCAGATCACTTCAAGGCGCACACGTAGGAGTTGGCCGACTCCGGCGGGCCGCCGCGATACTTGGGGAACTCCGGATACGAGCACATCGGCATGCTCCTGTCTCCCGCCGTCACCGTGATCGATTTGCCGGGCGCTTTGCCGTTCTCCACCCAATCCAGCAGCAAGCCAACGCGATCATATGCAGTGGGGATCGGCTGTGGTTTGATTTCCTTGCCGTCGCCATCGACATTCGCGGTGCGCGCATTCAGACCATGATCGGCCTGGGGCAGCACATAGAAGCGGGCAAACGAGTCGACTGCGTTACGACCCATCTTGTCCAGCACGGACTGGTAGTAATCGATCTGGGCGCCAGGTGAGGCCAGCGTGTCGTTAGTGCCGATGGCCACCATCAGCTTGCCGCCACGTTTGCGGAAGGCGCTCAGGTCGGGGTTGGTCGAGTCCAGAATCGCGGAAAGCTCCACACGCCGCTTGTCGAATGTGCCGCCCTCTTCGTAATCGAGGGGGTTTGCTTCCAGATCTTTCATCAGGAATGCCGTGACTCCCAGGACGCCCAGGTGGCCGTGCAGCGGTGCGTTCTCCGCCGCGCCCTCCTGTCCGCGAAATCGAGTTGCCACAATCAGACCGCTGCCGGAAGGATCTGTGTTTGGCAGCCACATGCCAAAGCTTCTGACGCGGTTCGCGAGCGGAGTGGCGAACTCGTAGGGCGAGTAAACCAGGCGCAGCGTTTCCATCTGCTCATTCGTCAGGCAGGCATTCGCGCTGGTATCGCCCGGATTGCGGTCGAGGTTGTTCGGGCACTGCTTCTCCATCCACGGATTGGGACGCCTGGCACTGAAAATCGCGCGGCAGGCCATGTAATTGTTGATGACTCCGTCGACCAAACCGTCGAGTTTGTCGCACTGTCGCAGGAACTCGGCCCGAATTGCGTTGGTTTTTGCCGGAGTAACCCAGTTTGCCAGCGGGATTTCCTTGATGCGGATCAACTCGGGAGCCAACATTAGCGTCGAGAAGCTGACAATGGGCACCGCTGCGGAGACGCCGTCGTAATCGGCGGGGTAGCGCTGTGCGACGGTCAGCGCTTCACGCCCGCCCTGCGAGTTGCCGAAGAAATAGTTGAACCGCGGCTTTTCGCTATACATGCGTTGGATGATCACCATGGCCGCATCATGCGTCTTCTTCAATTGCATGTAGCCGAGATTGCGAATGGCCTCCTCATTCAGCGCCCAGTCGTTTGCTCCTGGCGCGGGCGGGCGGCCGAATCCACCGCCCTGGTGGCCGGAGTCGCTGCCGTAAGTTGCGAAGCCGCGCTCCAGCAAAGACGGTCCGCTGCGGGTGATGGCGCCGTTCAGCGGCGGGATCACTCCGTTCATTCCGCCGCCGCCGAGTTGAGC
>Ga0073934_10011211_pt1 | contig 10909 bp, 9 predicted proteins | sample LarsenN4metaG_FD_76834 | JGI IMG/M metagenome (GOLD analysis project Ga0073934, IMG submission 76834) | Hot spring sediment bacterial and archeal communities from British Columbia, Canada, to study Microbial Dark Matter (Phase II) - Larsen... ...
CTGACGAGGACATCAACGCCGCCATGCAAAAACAGAAAGGCCGGGAACTGGTCCACAGTTGGAAAGTCATGGCCTCGGAGAATTGCTCCGCCTGTCACAGATGAAAACCGTCCCGCCAACCTGTCCGGAGCCGCAAACCGGCCCGCAATACTGGCGCAGCCTGGATCAACTGGCTGACACGCCGGAATTCCGGGAATGGCTGGAGAAGGAGTTTCCCCACGGGGCCGCCGAACTGGCCGACGCCCCCAACCGCCGCCAGTTCGTCAAGATCATGTCCGCCTCCTTCTTGCTGGCGGGCCTGGGGCTGACCGGCTGCCGCCGCCCGGAGGAGAAGATCATGCCGTTTGGCCGGGCGGTTCCCGGCTATGTGCATGGCGTGCCACAATATTACGCCACAGCCATGCCGGCGCGCCGCAGCGCCATTCCGCTCGTCGTGCGCTCGCACGATGGCCGCCCCACGAAGATCGAGGGCAACCCGCAGCACCCCGCCAGCAACGGCAGCACCGATCAGTTTGCCCAGGCTTCGATCCTTAACCTTTACGATCCGGACCGCGCCACCCAGTTCAAGAAGGACGGCAAACGCGCCTCCCGCGAGGATGTCGCCACCGGGCTTGGCGAACTCGCCGCCGCCGCGCGCGCCAACGGCGGCACGGGCCTGGCCTTCCTGTTGGAACGCGGCGGTTCGCCCTCGCGCGACCGCGTGATCGCGGAGGTGAAGAAGGCCCTGCCCAACGCCCGCTGGTTCGTCCATGAGCCCGTGGATTTCGACATCCACCGCGAAGCCGCCACGCTCGCTTTTGGCAAGCCCGTCGCGCCTGTTTTCCACTACGACAAGGCGAAAGTCATCGTCTCGCTGGACTGCGATTTCATCGGTGGCGAGGAGGAGACTTACATCAACGTCCGCCGCTACGCCCAGGGCCGCCGCGTCACCGGGCCGAACAGCTCGATGAGCCGGCTCTACGCGGTCGAGGCGCTGTTCACGCTCACTGGCGCAAATGCGGATCATCGCCTGCGTGTTGCGCCCAGCGCCGTGTTGAATGTCGCAGCCCAATTAGCGGCCAAGGTGCTGGGCCGTGGTCAAACCGCCTCGCTGGTTTCGTCCCTCGGCTCATTGACAGGCGCGAAAGTGGCGGATGAAAAATGGATTTCCGAGTGCGCCAACGACCTGTTGGACGAGCATCATCACGGCAACGTGCTCGTCGTCGCGGGCCATCGCCAGCCGCTGGCGGTGCATCTGCTGGCGCACGCGATGAACGTGGCCTTGGGAGCGGTTGGCAAGACGGTCACGTTCCAGACACTAGAAGCGGACGGTTTCGGCAAGATTCAGGATTTGGCCGCGCAACTGGACAGTGGCTCGGTGGAAACGCTGGTTTTGGTAGGCGGCAATCCGGCCTACACCGCGCCTGCCGACGTGAACTGGGCGCAGGCCGCTGCCAAGGCGAAGAACACTGTCCGGCTCGGCTACTACGAGGACGAATCGTTCAACGCCAAGGGCTGGCACCTGCCGCAGGCGCATTTCCTGGAATCCTGGGGTGACGCCCGCACGGCGGACGGCACGCTCGTGCCCGTGCAGCCATTGATTGCGCCTTTGTTTGACGCGATGACCGAGCTGGAACTGCTCGCGCGCATCGGCGGACTGGCGAAGACCAATCCGCACGACATTGTGCGCGAGACTTTCAATGGGCTGGCCGGCAGCGAGGAAAACGCCTGGCGCAAGTTCCTTCACGACGGCTTCCTCGCAGGCAGCGCCGCACCGGCTGTTAATGCCACCTTCGATACCGCCGCGGTGGCGCGCGTTCTCGGCGCCGCGCAAGCCGCGCCTTCCGCCGCCGGTTCGCTTGAAGTCGTTTTCCACCGTAGTTACGCGATGGATGACGGTCGTTTCAACAACAACGGCTGGTTGCAGGAGACGCCCGATCCCATCACCAAGCTGGTTTGGGACAATGCGGTCCTTGTTAGTCCGGCCACGGCGGAGAAACTGGGACTGGGCAAGCTCGGCTCGTCCAAGACCCGCGACACTTACAAGGACGCGACCGGCGGCTCGAACATGACGCCGGAGGCGAAGAAGGGCCAGTTTCACAATCAAGTGGTGAAGGTTACCGTCGGCGGGCGTTCCGTGACCGGTCCGGTGTGGATTGTTCCCGGCATGGCGGACAATGTCGCCGGTCTGGCGCTGGGCTATGGCCGCGAGAAAACCGGCCGCGTGGGCACGGCGCAGAAGGGCGGTCCGGTGGGCTTCAACGCCTACAAACTCCGCACCTCGCAGCACCCGCACTTCGCGGGCGGCGCGACCATTTCCGCCACGGGCCAGACGCATCAACTGGCCTCCACGCAGGAGCACGGCGTGATGGAAGGCCGGCCCATCGTGCGCGAGGCCAACCTTGAGCAGTACCGCAAGCACCCGGACTTCGCGAAAAACATGGATTTGGATTCGCCCGGGCACACGGCGCACATTGACATGGATCCCGCCAAGCCCGGCTTGCCGAAGCGCATTTACAAGGCGCCGCCGCTGACCGGCCTGCATCAGTGGGGAATGACGATTGATCTGACCGCTTGCGTGGGCTGCACCGCCTGCCAGGTTGCCTGCCAGAGCGAGAACAACATCCCCATCGTCGGCCACGAGCAGGTGACCAAGGGCCGCGAGATGTCCTGGATGCGCCTGGACCGGTATTTTGCGGGCGACGTGAATAATCCACAGGTGGCGTTCCAGCCGATGCTCTGCCAGCACTGCGAGAACGCGCCGTGCGAGAGCGTCTGCCCAGTGAACGCGACGGTTCATGACGAGGAGGGGTTGAATTTGATGGCTTACAACCGCTGCGTCGGCACGCGGTATTGCTCGAACAACTGCCCGTACAAGGTCCGCCGGTTCAATTATTTCGACTACAACCGCCGTCCGTTGAGCGACCTTTACAAGAGCGCGATTGACCCGCGCAACGAAACCAACGGCCAGTGGGAGTTCTGGCGCTGGTTCAAGGATCCGTCCACCGGCTCGAAGCCGAAGGACGAGTGGGACTTGATGCACCTGGCCAAGAACCCGAACGTCTCGGTGCGCATGCGCGGCGTGATGGAGAAGTGCACGTTCTGCCTCCAGCGCATCGAGGAGGCGAAGATCGCCCAGAAGGTCAAGGCCGGGCCTTCCGACGACGTGCGCGTGCCCGATGGCGCGATCAAGACCGCCTGCCAGCAGGCCTGCCCGGCGGAGGCGATTGTCTTCGGGGACATTTCCGACCCGGACAGCCGCGTGTCACAAATGAAAAAGCTGGAGCGCAACTACACCGTGCTCGGCTATCTCGACACCCGCACGCGCAACACGTATCTCGCCCGCATCCGCAATCCAAATCCCAAGATGCCGGATTACCTCGAAACCACCGCCGTCCAGGACGAGTACTATCGCAAGAGCGGCTCCAGTCCCTTTGAGCCGCATGGCGGGCACGGCCCGGCCAAGGCCAGTGCGGCAGCGGATCACGGGAAAGGAGGCCACTGATGTCACATGCCCCGACATCCACTGCGGTGAACATCCAAGCCCCTCCGGCGGAGCTGGAACGCGAGCCGTTGGTCGCGAACCAGCGCAGCTTGGGCTGGGTCACGGACCGCATCGCGGGCGTGTGCGAGGGCAAGGCCCCGCTCTGGTGGTGGTGTGCGCTGATCCCCAGCTTCCTGCTGTTCCTGGTGGGCGTCACCTGCGTCGCTTACCTCATCTCGACGGGGGTGGGTGTCTGGGGGTTGAACCATCCCATCGCCTGGGCGTGGGACATCACAAACTTCGTCTGGTGGATCGGCATCGGCCACGCCGGCACGCTGATTTCAGCCATCCTTTTCCTGCTCCGCCAGAAATGGCGCACGGCGGTCAACCGCGCCGCCGAGGCCATGACCATTTTCGCCGTGATGTGCGCCGGGTTGTATCCGCTGATCCACGTCGGCCGCACGTGGCTGGGCTGGTGGCTGCTGCCCATCCCGAACGCCAACGGCATTTGGCCGCAGTTCCGCTCGCCGCTGGAATGGGATGTGTTCGCTGTCTCGACCTACTTCACCGTGTCGCTGCTGTTCTGGTACATGGGCCTGGTGCCCGACCTCGCCGTGATGCGCGACCGCGCCAAGACCTGGACGCGCAAGTTCCTCTACGGCGTCTTCGCGCTGGGCTGGAATTTCTCGAACCGCCACTGGAGCAACTACGAGAAGGCCTATCTGCTGCTCGCCGGCCTCTCGACGCCCCTGGTGCTGTCCGTCCACTCGATCGTGTCCTTCGACTTCGCGGTGTCGCAGCTCCCTGGCTGGCACACGACCATCTTCCCGCCCTACTTCGTCGCGGGCGCGGTGTTCTCCGGGTTCGGCATGGTGCTGACGCTGCTCGTGCCGCTGCGCACCATCTGCAAGCTGGAGGACATCATCACCGTGCGGCACGTGGACCTGATGTGCAAGGTGACGCTCACCACCGGCACGATTGTCGGCTACGCTTACGGGATGGAGTTCTTCATCGCCTACTACGGCGGCAATCCTTACGAGCTGGAGGCGTTCAAATACCGCGCCACGGGCACCTACTGGTGGGCCTACTGGGCGATGATCAGTTGCAACGTGATCTTCCCGCAGCTTTTTTGGTTCAAATGGTTCCGGACAAACATGTTTGCCGTGTTCGTCCTGTCCATCATCGTGAACATCGGCATGTGGTTCGAGCGGTTCGTCATCATCGCCACCACGCTGGCGCGTGAGTTCATGCCGTCGAACTGGGGTTACTTCATCCCGACCTGGGTGGACATCTGGACGTACCTGGGCACGATGGGGATGTTCATGACGTTGTTCCTGCTGTTCATGCGCTACCTGCCGATGATCGCGATCTGCGAGGTCAAGGGCGTCACACCTCAGGCGGACCCGCATCATCCGCTGGGCGGGGCCAAACCCGGAGGGCATCACTGATGGGCGACGCGGTGAAACATTACGGATTGCTGGCGGAGTTCGACACGCCCGCCGACACCATGCGCGCGGCCGAGCGGGTCCGCGACGCGGGGTACACCCGCTGGGATGTCTATACGCCATTCCCGATTCACGGCATGGACGACGCGATGGGTTTGAAGAACTCGAAGGTCGGCTGGTTTAGCTTCCTTGGCGGCGTGACCGGCTACACGACTGGCATGTTGCTGATCTGGTGGACGAACGCGATGGACTACGGCATCCCGGTGGGCGGCAAGCCGATGTTCAGCCCGATGGGCGCGTTTCCGCCGAGCTACGAGCTGACGATCCTGTTCGGTGCGTTTGGCGCGCTTGGTGGAATGTTGTTCCTCAACCGCCTGCCCCGCTGGCATCACCCGCTGCTCAAGCACCGGCGCTTCGCCAATGTGGCCCACGACAAGTTTTACGTCTGCGTCGAGTGCGATGACCCGAAGTTCTCGCCGCAGGAAACCCGCGCGCTGCTGGAATCCGCCGGCAGCCGGCACATCGAAATGGTGGAGGACTGATGCGCTGGTTCCTGCTCATATTCGCCCTCAGCGGCCTCGTGGTGGCCGGCTTTGCCGGCTTCCGCGGTGACAAGTCCGTCAAGCCGCCCATTGAGCTGATCGCGGACATGGACCGCCAGCCCAAGCTCGATCCGCAATCCACCGCCGCCTTCTTCAGTGACGGACTCAGCAGCCGTCTGCCGGTCGAGGGCACGGTGGCGCGTGGCGCGGCCTACGAGATCAACCCCTTCAACACCGGCCGCCTGCCCAGCGCCCCCGGCACGACCAACTTCGTGCAAAACGTCCCGCTTCCGGTGACGATGGAACTGCTCCAGCGCGGACGTGAGCGTTACAACATCTACTGCGCCGTCTGCCACAGCGAGACGGGCGACGGCAAGGGCATCACCGGCAAATACGGCATGGTTGGCATGGCCAACTTCCACGAGCCGCGCCTGGTGCAGATGCCCGACGGTGAATACTTCGACACCATCACGCACGGGAAGAACAACATGGGCGCCTATGCGGCCAACATCGAGATCAACGACCGCTGGGCCATCGTCGCCTACATCCGCGCCCTGCAACGCAGCCGGCTGGCGGTGCTGGAGGATGTGCCTCCCGGTCAGCGTGCTGTCCTGAAATGAACCGAGCATGAGCGCGCCCAGCCAACAACCCGCCGCCGCGACCCTGGACCTGTCCCGGTGGAGCAAGCTGCCCGAGCGTGTCATGATCGGCGGCGCGGTCATCGCGCTGATTGGGCTGCTGACGAACTTCAAGCTGTTCCTCTACTCGTATCTGACGGCGTTCATGTTTTTCCTCAGCCTTGGCCTGGGGGCGCTTTTCCTGGTGATGCTGCACCATTTGTTTGATGCGATGTGGACGGTGCCCATCCGCCGCTTTGTCGAGCATATCGCCTGCCTGCTCTTCCCCTGGCTCTTCGTGCTGTCCATCCCCATCGCGATCTTCGCCCCGATGATTTATCCGTGGATGGGACTCAGCCCGGAGGCGGCCCATGCCGACCATGCGTTGCACGCCAAGCATCATTACATGAACTATGTCGCCTGGTATGGGCGCTGGCTGCTGGTGTTTGGCGTCTGGTACTGGCTCTCCAATGGGTTGCGGAAAGCCTCCTTGAAACAGGATGAAACCGGCGGAGCCGACTGCACCCGCGCCATGCGCAAATACTCGGCGGGCGGCATCGTGCTCTTCGCGTTCACGCTTACCATGGGCGTCGTGGACTGGATGAAGTCGCTGGAGCACCAGTTCTTCTCCACCATGTATGGCGTATATTATTTCGCCGGCAGCGTGTGGACGACGCTGGCGACGGTATATCTCATCACCATCCTGCTCCAGCGCGCCGGGCCGCTGAAGGACGTGGTCAAGACCAGCACCATTCTCGACTGCGGCAAGCTGTTCTTCGCCTTCACCGTGTTCTACGCCTACATCCATTTCTCCCAGTACTTCCTGATCTGGAACGCCGCCCTGCCGGAGGAAACCTTCTGGTATGTGAAGCGCGAGCAGGGCGCCTGGGAGCACATCGGCTACCTCCTCCTGTTCGGTCATTTCTTTGTGCCGTTCCTGTTGCTCCTGCGCATTGACGCCAAGACCAACCTGGCCGTGATGGTGCCCATTTGCGTCTGGGCGTGGATCATGCATCTCTGCGACATGGGGTACAACGTGATGCCCGCGCTCAAGGTCAACGGCGTCGCCGTCCATGCGAACGGTCCGAGCGCCGAAGCCGTCCTTTACACACTCGGCTGCGCCGCGTTCATGGCTGGCTTGCTGGCGCGGCGGTTCATCAAGTCTTTCCAGGCGCATCCGCCCTATCCGCAGCGCGATCCGCGCATCGCGGAGGCCATGGGCGTCTATGTGCCGCCCGCGTCGGAGTCCCACGCCCATGGAGGTGCGAAATGAGCAACGCTTCCTGCTGCGGCTGCAATCTGAAACAGGCTTGCCTCATCGTCGGCGTGTTGCTGGCCATGCTGCTCGGCGGCCTGCTCATGCGGCGCCTGGTGGACCAGCAGCCCGCCCGCAGTCCGCGCGCGGCCCGCGCCGAGGAACGCGCCAAGAACCGTCATGATTACGTCGAGGCGCTGAAGAAGGAGACCTCCGGCGTGGCCGTGCTGAACGCCGCCGAGGGCATCTACCGCATCCCGGTGGAGCAGGCGATGGAAATCACCGTGCGTGAATGGCGGAACCCCGAGGCCGCGCGCAAGCAGTTGAACGCGCGCGTCGAAAAAGCCTTCGCCGCGCCGCCCGCCGCGCCCGCCCCGCCGAGCAAGTTTGAATGAGCCGCGCAGATTGAACGCGACATGAGTCCGACCAACGAAAACAACGCGCCCGCGACGCCCCAGGCGATTGACGCCTCGTGCCGCTGGCCGCTGCTGATCCTGTTCACCGGGGCAGCGGGCTGGCTGCTCGTGAGCACGGCGCTGGGGTTCTTTGCCACGCTGAAATTCCACAAGCCGGACCTCTTCGCGAACTGCCCGTTTTTTTCCTACGGTCGGCTGGTGGCGTCCTCGAACGGCCTGTTGATCTACGGCTTTGGTGTGCCGGCGGCAATGGGTGCGGCGATGTGGATCATGGCCCGCCTCAGCCGCGCGCCGCTGGCCCTTGGCTCGTTTGCGGCCATTGCGGCTCATTTCTGGCACGCCGGGGTGTTGATCTTGTGGGTGCTGCTGGGTTTCGGCGGGCTGACGGGGCACGAGTGGTTTGAGGTGCCGCGCGGCGCGGCCTTCGTGCTGTTCGGCTCGTTTATCGCGCTGGCTTTGCCGGTGGTGCTGACGCTGGCGGCCCGCCGGGAGAAGGAGCTTTATCCCTCGCAATGGTTCATCCTCGCCGCGGTGTTCTGGTTCGCGTGGATTTTTGCCACAGCCTGCTTCGTGGTGCATTGCCAGCCCGCGAGCGGCCTGGTGCAGGCGGCGGTGCAATACTGGTATGGGCGCAACCTGGTCTGGGTGTTCTTCGCGTTCAACACGCTGGCCATCGTTTTCTACCTCCTGCCCAAGCTGGTGGACGCCCCGCTTTACAGCCGCGAGCTGGCAGGTTTCACCTTTTGGGCTTTGCTCATCCTCGGCTCGCTGGGCGGTGTGCCGCACGGTGTGCCGTTGCCCGCGTGGTTGGGCGGCGTCAATGGCGCCACGGCGGCGTTGCTGCTGGTGCCAGTCCTGGCGGCGGCGGTGAACTGTCATCTCACGGCCTTCCAACACCGGCAGAAACTGCGCGGCGACACGGTCGCCTCCTGCACCCACATCGGGATGCTGTTCCTTGTGGTCGGTGCGTTGACCGCGGCGGTCTTGGCGGTGCGCCCATCCTTTGCTCCGTTTAATGACTGGTTTGGCCTGACGATGTTTCAGCCGGCGGTGAACAAGCTGCTGCTCCAAGGTTTCATGGTCGTCACTTTCTTCGCGGCCATCCTGCACATCCTCCCGCAAGTCACCGGCGCGGCCTGGCCCAAGCCGGGGCTGGTGAAAGTGCAATTCGCGGCGACAACCATCGGAGTGGTGCTCTCCGTGGTGTTTCTCGCCATTGGCGGTATCCGATTGGGGCTGATGCAACAGAACTTGGACGGCCCGCCGTTCGAGCAAATCATCGAGTCCGGGCTTAACTTCATCCGCATGGCGACGCTGGGTGATCTCATCATGCTCCTGGGTCATGCGGCGCTGTTCGCCAATCTGGCCATTCTTTCCTATCGGCAGTGCCGCGCCTGCTGCGCCGGCTGTTCGGACGCGGTTTGTTCCACCAAGGCGGCGGAGGTGACGGCATGAACAACGCCCTGCTCATATTCCTCGGAATGATTGCCGCCTTCGGCGCCTCCTGGTGCGCGATGGTTGGCCAGACTTGGCGGCAACTGGCCGCGCAGCAGGAGGTCAAGATCGTCGGCACGGAGCAGCGTTATCCCGCGCCGCGGGGCGGTTTGGCGGAGCGCGGGGCGCAGGTGTATCGGCAGGAGGGTTGCTATTATTGCCACAGCCAGCAGGTGCGCGCCTCTGGTTACGCCTTCAACCTCCATCTGCTGAAACTGCCCGAACCCGCCGCGCCCGGTTCGGAGGCGGACAAGCTGACCAACGAGGTCATCAAGGCCGTGCTCCGGGTGGACCCCCGGCGCACCGTCGCCGAGATTCGCCGCGCCCTGCGCAGTCCGCCAACTACGCTCGCCAAGCTGGTGGACGAGGAGCGCGTGGCCAACGCGCGCAAGGCTTTCGCTCTGGCTGGCGCTGACAAGGCCCTGGGCGTGGAACTCGTGGCCGTCGGGCCGGAGATCATGCGTTCGTTGAACACCGGCTGGGGGGGGCGCGAAACCGTGGCGCTGGATTACCTGCACGACGACCTCGTGATGCCCGGCAGTGTGCGCTTCGGTCCTGACCTGGCGAATGTTGGCGAGCGCAAGCCGCTGGACACCTGGCATCTCGCCCACCTTTACGCCCCCGCCTCTTTGGCCAGCGGCTCGCGGATGCCGCCGTATCCGCACCTCTTCAAACTCCAGCCTGAAGGCGCCCGCCCCACCCCCGGCGCGCTGCGTCTGGGCGCTGATGCCGGCATTCCCAAGGGCTACGAACTGGTTCCCACCGACCATGCTCGCGCCCTGGCCGCCTACCTGGTGAGCCTTCAGGCTCGGGCCAATCTCTTTGAGGCCCGTGCCCCGCAATCCAGCGCCCCCCAGCCGGACTCCGGCCAGTAGGCACCCGAACTCTCGCGAACATGAACCCCGAACCCAGCCAGGAAGCCAGCGTGGCGATCAGCGCCGAGCCGCGCGCCGCCCGCGCCGCCACTCCGGCGGTGGTGATGTTTGTGCTGCTCGCGCTGGCCGCCTATGGCAGCACCTATTACCTGGAGCAGCACAGCGGCGGCTTCAAGGCGCAGGTCGCCCAGCCGTATCCCAGTGTCGCCTTCCTCAAGAAATACCCTCCGTATGGCGCGGCGGATGATCCCATCAGCGCGGGCAAGCGGGTTTACGAGACCTACTGTCAGATCTGCCACCAATCCACCGGCTTGGGACTGCCCGGTCAGTTTCCGCCGCTGGCCGGTTCCGAATGGGTCGTGGAAGGCAAGCCCGACCGCATTATCCGCATCGTGTTGAACGGTCTCTCCGGTCCCATCGAGGTGAAGGGTGTGACCTACAACGGCGCGATGTTCGCTTTCAAGGATATGCCTTTGAAGGACGAGGATATCGCCAACGTGCTCACTTACATCCGGAACACTTGGGGCAACAAAGCCCCCGAGGTGAAGCCCGAGCTGGTCAAAGCCATCCGCGGCGAGGTGAGCAGCCGTGGGCTGCCTTGGACCTCCGCCGAGCTGCTCAAGGTGCCGGTCGAGTAATGCGGCCCGCCCCGCCGCCCGTGAACCCGGACAGAACTGGTCAACCGAAGGCCTGCTTGCCTTGGATGGCTCCGGTTTGCAGGTTCACGGGGAATCCCACGGTCACCAATTCGTCATCTCCGTCCCCCCTAGCGACACACCGTATTCCTTGCGTGGCGTCACAA
>Ga0073934_10011212_pt1 | contig 10909 bp, 10 predicted proteins | sample LarsenN4metaG_FD_76834 | JGI IMG/M metagenome (GOLD analysis project Ga0073934, IMG submission 76834) | Hot spring sediment bacterial and archeal communities from British Columbia, Canada, to study Microbial Dark Matter (Phase II) - Larsen... ...
ATCCTCGATCTCAATCACCAGCGACTGACACTTCGGGCGGAACACTCGACCAGCATCCTGGTTGAACTGGGAAGTTGATTGCTCCGCCACTGGTGCCCCCCCTGCCTGATAGCCCTGCCGATATGCACACCCTCGCGGACCTCTCCCTTGGCGACGCAGCCCGGATCGTGGAGATCCTGGGGGAAGACGCCGTGGCCGTGCGACTGATGGAAATGGGCCTGACAGAGGGAGAGGAAGTTCAATTGTTGGGAACGGCCCCGCTGGGGGACCCCCTGGAGTTCTCCGTTCGCGGTTACCGACTGTCGTTGCGCAAGGCCGAAGCGGCACGGGTGGTGATCGCGCGGCCTGCCGCCTAGTCATCGGGTCCTCGTCGTTTTTCCTGCCTGAGAGTTTCCCGCCCATGCTGGCCGCCAGCTCGCCCCGGACGCTCACGGTCGCCTGCATCGGCAATCCGAACACCGGCAAGAGCACACTGTTCTCTGCGCTGACCGGCGTGCACGCGGTGACCGGCAATTTCCCCGGGGTGACGGTTGAAAAAAAGATCGGATCTCTCAAGGTCCAGGGGATCCCGATTCGGCTGATCGACTTGCCGGGAACTTACAGCCTCAGCCCGCGGACGCTCGACGAAATGGTTTCCGTCGACGTGCTGTTGGGGCGGCAGGCGGATGTCGGCCCCATCGACGCTGTCGTCTGCATCGCCGACGCCTCCAACCTCGAACGGCATCTGTACCTCGTCAGTCAGGTGCTGGACCTGGGTTTGCCGACCGTGCTCGTCCTGAACATGTGGGATGTGGCGAAGGACCGGGGGATTCACATTGACGTGGACGAACTCAGCCGCCGACTGGGATTGCCCGTCGTAACCTGCGAAGCGCACCGCCGGCAAAACCTCGATGCAGTCAAACAGGCCCTGCTGGATGTCGTCGAAAAACCCCCGCGGCCGCCGCATCGGGTGTTTTCGACGGAGTTCTACGCAGAGATCGATGCGCTTCGGCAGGAAATCGGGCAAGATACGCCGCACTACATTGCCGAGCGGCTGCTCCTGGACCCCGGAGGACAGATCGAAAACGGCCTGACTCGGGAGGTGGGAGAGCGATTGAGTACCTGGCTGGCGGCATCGCGCGAGCGGTTGCGAGCGGCTGGCTGCAAGATTCCGGCGATTGAGGCCAAGGTCCGTTATCACTGGGCGCGGGAAATCCTCAACGGCGTGCAGGCGGCGCCATCGCTGCGCGTCACAACGCGCTCGGACCGAATCGACCAATACCTGACGCATCGGGTGACAGGACTGGTGGTGTTTTGCCTGGTCATGTTCGTGGTGTTCCAGGCCATCTCTTTCGGCGCGGCCCCGCTGATGGATGGAATCGAAGCCGTGCAGGGCTGGGTGGGGGATGCCGTTTCGGGCTTTCTGCCCCCCGGTCCGCTGCGGAGCCTGCTGGTGGACGGCGTGATTGCCGGCGTCGGCGGCGTGCTGGTCTTTCTTCCGCAGATTGTGTTGCTGTTTCTGTTCATCGCGCTGCTCGAAGACTGCGGGTACATGGCCCGCGCGGCGTTTCTGATGGACAAGCTGATGACCAAGGTGGGACTGAGCGGAAAATCGTTCGTGCCGCTGATGTCATCATTCGCCTGTGCGGTGCCGGGGATCATGGCGACGCGGGTCATTGAGAACCGTCGCGACCGGATGACGACGATCCTGGTCGCCCCGCTGATGAGCTGTTCGGCGCGGTTGCCGGTGTACGTGCTGATGGTCTACGCCTTTCTGCCGCCAATTCTGCTGTTTGGGTGGTTGCCTCTGCAGGGGACCGTGCTGTTCGCCATGACGACGCTGGGCGCGGTGGTGGCCATACCCGTGGCGTGGGTGTTGAAGAAGACGTTGTTTCGCGGGGAAACGCCTCCCTTTGTCATGGAGCTGCCGAGCTACAAATGGCCGTCGCCACGGCTGGTGCTGCACCGCGTGTACGACCGGGCCAAGGCGTTCGTGGTCCGCGCCGGAACGCTGATCTTTGCGACGCGTGTGCTGGTCTGGGCCGCCAGCTTTTTTCCCATGGATCACGCACGGGAACAGGAGCTGGCCGCACACATCGAGCGATTGGAGGCCGGAGGCGCCAATGACGCGGAGCGGGAGGCCGCCGTCGCCGCACTCAACGCCGAATCGGAACGGCTCCTGGCCCAGAGTTACATCGGCCGGTTGGGGCATCTGATCGAACCGGCCATCCGGCCGCTTGGCTGGGATTGGCGGATAGGCATCGGCGTGATTGCCTCCTTCCCGGCCCGGGAGGTCATCATCTCCACGCTGGGGACCATCTACAGCCTGGGAGGCGACGTGTCCGAAGAGGATACCGGCTTGCGGACCGCCATGCGGGAGGCGTCCTGGCCCGACGGCCGGCCGGTGTTCACCATTCCGGTCGCCGTCTCGATCATGGTGTTCTTCGCGCTGTGCGCGCAGTGTGCCTCGACGCTGATGGTCATCCGCCGGGAGACGAACCACTGGGGCTGGGCGGCGTTCACGTTCGTTTACATGACCGCGCTGGCGTACGTCGGCGCATGGATCACGCAGGTGGTCGGCTCGTGGCTGGCCGCGTGACGGCAAATCACTGCAGGAACTTCGCGAATTCCTGCTTCACCGCGTTCAGGCCGGCGACGACGATCCGCACGTCATTGGTCGGTGACAGCAGCCGGCAGCCGTTGTCGTACAGCAATTGTGCGTGCTGCGGATTCCACACCACCGCCGCCAGATGTTTCTTGTGATTGCGGCAGGCCTGGCCAATCCGTTCGATCGCCCTGACGCACTTCTCGTGGAAGAACTGACCGGTAACCCCAAGACTCTGGCTCAGGTCGGCCGGACCGATGAACAGGGCGTCCACGCCGTCGATCGCGGCGATCGCCTCGCACTCCTCGACGGCCTGCAGCGTCTCAATCTGAATCAGCACAAAGGTCTCCGCGTTGGCCCTGGCCGTGAACTCGGCAGCGGGGGTCATGGTAAACTTCGCGTCGATGCCCCCGGTGTTGAGCCCCCGATAGCCGCGCGGCGAAAACTTGGCCCAGCGGACGAATTCCTCAGCCTGTTTGGCGGAGAAGATTTGCGCGGCCATCACGCCCCCGGCGCCCGCTTCCAGGCACCGCGTGACCGTGGCGTAATCGGTGGGGGCGACGCGACAGAAGGCGTCCAGTCCGTGCGCCCGACACGCCAGCGTGGCCACTTCCAGATCCTGCGTCGTCAGGCCAACGTGCTCCATGTCGATCCACACGCCATGAAACCCGCCCGACAGACCGGCAATCTGCAGGAAATTGTGGTGGAACACCCGGCCGGCCGCAAACGTCAATACGGTCTCGCCGGCATCCAGTCGCTGCTTCAGCGTTCGCATGGAATGGAAATCCTGGGTTGGTCTTATGGACGGTCGGTCGCATTCGGCTGTTGCAAGATGCAGAGCATAACAACTGGGGGATGAATCGGCATCTGGATCGGCCGCCGCGATTGTGGGGGATTGCCACAGGGATCGGGCGGCGTCCTTGATTTCAGTTCCCGAGGACCGGATATTGGTCCTCTGCTGCCGTGGCGGCAAGGATTTACGATCTTCGATGCCATCTGTCTGAGAGTGGAATGGGGAAGAAGAAATCCAGCGGTGGATTGGAGGGCACCCGCGTCCGGGTGAAGGACGGGGTCGCATCGCCCGAGTTCCCGGAGGTGGCCCTGTCGGGTTGGACGGGGACCGTGGTGGAAACCACGGGCAAGCCGCCCGCGGTGAAGGTGGTCATCGAATGGGACGGCGATACGCTGGCCAGGATGCCCGCCGACTATGTGTCGCGCTGCGAGGCCCAGCAGTTGTACTACCAGATGGCCTGCCTGACGGAAGCCGATGTCGAGCCTGCGACCTGAGCGGCGATCAGCAATCAGCCGTCTTTCCGCTTGGGCAAAGCAACAGCATACAGCATCGTCACCGAGCCGATGGACATCAGCGCGAACGCGGTCCAGTCGGCGGGGTCGATGACGGGGCGGGCCTCGTCGGCGATCTGCTCCTTGGCCAGCATGGCCCGGATGCCCCGCTCCTCGCCGGTCGTGTTGAACAGAACGAGTTTGTCGATGACGAGGAAGCTGGCGCCCCACTGGGCAATGAACAGGCCGATGGCGAATGCGGATGCCCGAAGCATCGTCAAATCCTTGAAACCCAGGCCGAAAACGGCGGCAGGCCGGCTCTCGTGGTATCGGTTTCCTTCCGGCCTGACTTGACGGCAACCGGGTTGAGGGCCGCAACTTGCGTCGCCGGGCGACGGGATTCGCCGGTTGCGGCGGTAATTCGCAGCCGGGGAACTTCCCGTCGGACCGGCCGACCCGTACATTACGACGCAACTTGCCAGGTCATGTGATCAGAGGACTCGCGCATCGTGGATGCCAGGATCGTGTTGCTGCCGGGTGACGGCATTGGGCCGGAAGTCACCGCTGAAGGAGCCCGGGTGCTCCAGGCCATCGCCGAGCGGTGCGGACACAAGTTCACAATGACCAGCCACCTCGTCGGCGGCTGCGCGATTGATGCCCACGGCACATCGCTCCCCGACGAGACGCTGGCCGCTGCGAAGGCTTCCGACGCGATTCTGCTCGGCGCGGTGGGCGGGCCGAAGTGGGACGATCCCACGGCCAAAGTCCGGCCGGAACAGGGGCTGCTGAAACTCCGCAAGGAACTGGGACTGTTCGCCAATCTGCGGCCGATCTCGGTGCTGCCGGAACTTGTGGCGTCTTCGCCGCTGAAGCCGGAGATCGCTTCCGGCGTCGACATTCTGTTCTTTCGCGAATTGACTGGCGGGTTGTATTTTGGCGAGTCCGGCACCCGGCCTGCCAAAGACGGCTCCGGCGAGGAGTCGTTCAGCACGATGCTGTACAGCACCGGCGAAATCGAGCGGATCGTCCGTCTCGCCGCCGCAGCGGCGCGCAAGCGCCGCAACAAGGTCACGTCCGTCGACAAGGCCAACGTGCTGGAAGTGTCGCGGTTGTGGCGGCGGGTTTTCGAACGCGTGATGCGCGACGAGTTCCCCGATGTGCAGTTCGAGAATGTCCTGGTCGACGCGGCTGCGATGTACCTTATCTCACGGCCCCGGAGCTTCGACGTCATCGTCACCGAAAACATGTTCGGCGACATCCTGACGGACGAAGGGTCGATGCTGCCCGGTTCGATGGGGCTGCTGCCGTCGGCCTCGCTGGGTTCCTCCGGGCCGGGACTGTACGAACCGATTCACGGTTCGGCGCCGGACATCGCGGGGCAGGGGATCGCCAATCCGCTGGCGACCATTCTTGCGGCGGCGATGCTGCTGCGGCATTCGCTCAAGCTGGAGCAGGAGGCCACGCTCATCGAGCAGGCCGTGCACCGCGTCCTGCAGGCTGGTCACCGCACGAAGGATCTTGCGGCAGCCGGCGCACCGTGGGTGAAGACGACGGCGATGGGCGACCTGGTGATCGCTGCGCTGGGCCGCTGACAGCGATCGCCGTGCGTCTCGCGAGCGCGCTGCGCGACGAATCCTTGCAGACTCGTAAGGTTCGCGCGCGAAGCCTCGGCTTGCTGACGGACATGTAAGCGAGCTCTCTCCTTTCCTGGCCGATGCAGTCGCTAGGATTCTACAGACGACTCCGTCGATGCCTGCCCGGATCGGCGGCGCTCGTCGCCTTCCGGCTTGCCTCTTGCACTTTGCAAGACCCCGCCCACGCTCTGCTGTCCGTCCTTCACCCTCCGAGTGCCGATTCATGACTCACAGCACCGTCACGAACGACGCACCGCCTCGGCCTGCACTCACGCCTGCTCAACGCTGGCAGGCGGACATCACGGCCGGGTTTCTTGTATTCCTGATCGCGTTGCCGTTGTGCCTGGCGATTTCGCTGGCCAGCGGCTTTCCTGCCACGGCGGGCGTGTTTACGGCGATCGTCGGCGGACTCTTGGCCCCGTGGATCAGCAATTCGGAACTGACGATCAAGGGCCCGGCCGCCGGGATGATCGTGATCGTCCTCGGCTGCGCGCTGGAATTCGGCGGCGGTAAAGACGCAACGGCGGAGGCCCAGCGGCACGCTCAGGAGCTGACGCTCGGCGTCGCCGTCGTCGCGGGACTGCTGCAGATCGGCTTTGCGCTGTTCCGTTCCGGCGTCCTCGCCGAGATGTTCCCGACGGCCGCGGTGCACGGCATGCTGGCGGCGATCGGCGTCATCATCATGGGCAAGCAGATCCACATCATGCTGGGGGTCACGCCCGAAGGGAAAGAACCTCTGCACCTGATCGCGGAGATTCCACACTCCCTTTTGCACGCCAATCCGGAAATCGCGCTGATCGGCGTGCTGGGGCTGATCCTGCTGTTCGCGTGGCCGGTCATCGCCCGCGGGCCGATTCGCAGGATCCCGCCGCAACTCGTTGTGGCGCTGTTGGGCATGGGCCTCGGAATGTGGTTCGACCTGGATCACACGCACACCTACAGTTTCCGCGGGCACGACTATGAAGTCAGCAGCAAGCTGCTTGTCGATGTGCCGAACAACATTCGGTCGGCGATCATGCTGCCGGATTTCAGCGGGGTCACGACACCCACCGGCATCAAGTGGATTGTCATGTTCGCCCTCATTGGCACGCTGGAGTCCGTCCTCAGCGCCAAGGCGGTCGACCTGATCGACCCGCAGAAGCGGCGACACGATCCCAACCGCGACCTGCTGGCCGTTGGCTTTGGCAACACGCTGGCGTCCTTCCTCGGCGGACTGCCGATGATCTCGGAAATCGTCCGCAGCCGGGCCAACATCGACAACGGCGCAAAGTCGCGATTTTCCAACCTGTTCCACGGGGTCTTTTTGCTGCTGTTCGTCGCCCTGCTGCCGGACCTGATTCACCGCATTCCGCATGCAGCTTTGGCCGCAATGCTGGTGTACACGGGCAGCCGCCTTGCCCATCCGCGGGAATTCGCCCACATGTATCAGATCGGCACCGGACAACTGGCCGTCTTTGTGGCGACCCTCCTGGGCGTGCTCGCCACCGATCTGCTGATCGGCGTGGCGATCGGCATCGGCCTCAAGATCGTGCTGCACCTCTTCCACGGCGTCATGCCCTGGTCGCTCGTCAAGGCCGACGTGGAAGTGGACGAGAATGACGTTGGGGTCACGGTCGTCCGCGTGCGCAGCCCGGCTGTCTTCTCCAACTGGTTGTCATTGCGCAAGCGGTTGATGAGTGCTGACCCGAGCCGGGAACTTGTGCTCGATCTGTCCGGCTCGCGACTGATCGATCACACGGTCATGGCCAAGCTGTTTCAACTGCAAGCCGACCTGAGCCTGGCAGGGCGACGCATGCGCATCGAGGGGCTGGATTCGCATCAGCCGTTGTCCCGCCACCCGCTCGCCGCACGCAAGCAGGTGCCGTCATCCGCGGCGTGTCGGTGACCTGCGGCGTCACGGGCTGGATTCGCGTTCGGCTGATCCTGGCGGCTCGTTGAACTCCTCCGGCTTCCAGCCCGCCCTGCCGATGAGCTTCACGAACCGGCAGTCGCACAGTTTGCGAGAGCGAACCTGCTCGCCGTGTCGTTCGTACACCAGGAGCGATTGTGCGTCCTCAGGGCCGACCGGCACCACCAGCCGCCCGCCGTCGGCCAGTTGTTCGAGCAATGGCTCCGGCGCTGTCGGCGCCCCCGCGGTCACCAGAATGGCGTCATAGGGAGCGCCGTCCGGCCAGCCAAGTGTTCCATCGCCGACGTGCACTTCGATGTGCTTGAGGCCGAGTTCGCGAAACCGCTTCTCGGCGGCTCGCGCCAACGGCTCGATCCGTTCGATCGACGTGATGGATTGGCAGAGTCCGGACAGGATCGCCGCCTGGTATCCGCTCCCCGTGCCGATTTCCAGGACGCGATCCTGGGGCTTTAGGGCTGCAGCCTCCGTCATCAGGGCCACGATGTAGGGCTGGCTGATCGTTTGACCAAAGCCAATCCCCAGGGCGCCATCAAAGTACGCGTTGTCTTCCAACTCTGGAGGCACGAAGCACTGTCGGGGCACCGTGGCAATCCGTTGCAACACGCGGGTGTCGCGAATGCCGCGAGCGGCCAGCTCGCGCGCCAATCGGTTCGCTGCCTCGGACCAGGCCTCGGAGGATGGCATGTTGCCTCCTGAAGAGCGACGATGTGATGCGCATTCACAAGAACAGTATACTGCAGGCGAATCAGCCCATGCGACAGGGCCGGTCCGGCCATTATGGGCGACGTGGTCGACCGGACTTCGTCACGTCCGCCGACGGCAGACAGCGGGGGGCCTCGGTGGCAAGGAACTTGAGGAACTCGCCGACAACGGGGCTGTGGTAACGGTCGCGGTGCCAGACAGCCGCAATGGTCCGATGCGGCGCATCCTCTCCCAACGAGCGATACGCCACTAAAGGACGAGGTCCAGAGGCGGCCGCCATTTGTGGAATCAGCGAGATTCCTTGTCCTTCGGCGACCATTTTCTGCACGGTCAACAACTGGGCGGCTTTGCAGGCGACCGCAGGCAGACAGGCATGACGCCGGCAGAAGCTGACGATCTGCTCGCCGAGGCAGTGGATCTCGTCCAGCAAGACAAACGACTCGTTTGCGACATCCTGCATTGAGAGCTGTTTCCGCTTCAGCAACGGATGGCCCGCCGGAAGGGCCAGCCACAGCTCTTCCGTGAGAATCGGTTCGACGATCAGCCGCGGATCATCGACGGGCAAAGCCAGCAGCCCGACATCCACGTCGCCGGACAGCACATCGCGCAGCACGCCCGCGGTGTAGTCCTCGCGGAGCAGCAGACGTGATTGCGGCCGCTGTCGTCGGAACCGACGGACCATGCCCGGCAGCAGGTACGGCGCGACGGTCAAGATCGCGCCGACGACGACCTCCCCGTGGGCTCCGCGCGTGGCCTCATCGAGGCAGGTTTGTGCCTCTTCCACAGCCCGCAGAATGCGGACGGCCCGTTCGTAGAACGCCTGCCCGGCGGTCGTCAGCCGCACCTTGCGTCCCAGCCGCTCCAGCAGCGGCTGGCCCAGCGACCGCTCCAGCTTGATGATCTGCTGGCTCAGCGAAGGTTGCGAGACGAAGCACCGTTCGGCCGCCTGGGTGAAGCTGCCGAGTTCGGCCACGGCAGTGAAGTACCGAAGTTGATGCAGTTCCATGAAGCGGCCCCGTGTCGCGAACTGACGCGACTCAGTTATACCGCCTCGTGATGAAATTGCCCCGCATCGGCCGCGGTCATTCCGGCAAGCGTCCCCGTTGCACCTGCGGAAAGGCGCCCGTGCAGGCTTCCATGAACGCCACCAGGTCCTGCTTTTCCTGCGGCGTCAGGTCGATTTTCACGATCTTTTCGCTCAGCCACCGGTTGGGAGTGCCCCCTTTGGCGTAATGCTCGACCACGTCCATCAAGGTCTTCAGACTTCCGTCGTGCATGTACGGGGCCGACAACGCAACGTTCCGCACCGTCGGCGTCTTGAAGGCACCCTTGTCCGACTCAACTTTGGTGACGTCATACCGGCCCCAATCCGGCTTTGGCTGCTCCATGCCGATCCCGAGGTTGTGGTACTTCTCGTCGGCGAGGTTGGCCCCGACGTGGCAGGCGGTGCAGTTCACACGCTGGCTGAAGAACAACTGCCGGCCGCGCTCCGCGGATTCCGACATCGGAAACTGCTTGGATTTCTGCAGCAAGGCCTGATACTCGCGATAGGCATCCGGGTCGTCCGCGGCCAGATCCTGCAAGTCCTCCGCGGACAACTTGCTGTACGGACGGAGTTTCTCGGCATAATCAAAGGGAGACGGCCCCGTGACCAGGCACCGCTCGAAGGCGGCAATCGCTTTCGCGACGTTGTCGATCGTGACCGATCCGGCGCCGAAGACCGCCTCGAACTGGAGTACGTACCCCGGAATTGCCTGCAGGGTCTTTACGCAGTTTTCGTGGGTGTTTCCCATTTCAATGGGATTGGCGATCGGCCCCTTCGCCTGCTCCTCCAGCGACGCCGCCCGGCCGTCCCAGAATTGCGCACCCGATAGAATGCGGTTGTAGCTGACAGGCGAATTTCGGTTCCCCTCCTGGCCATTCACACCGACTCCGAATTGTGTGTGCCGACCATAGCCCTCGTCGGGATGATGGCACGACGCGCAGCTGATGCTCCCGTCTGACGACAGCCGCGGATCGAAGTACAACTGCCGACCAAGTTCGATCTTCGCCCTGGTGAGCGGATTCTCCCTGACGCCCACGATGCTCTGCTGTCCAGCCGACAGACCCAGCGGCAGCACGGGGTCCAGCGGACGATGCTGCCGTGGATCGGCCAGCCAATTCCGAATCTCGGCAACCTTCAGCGAACCCTGTCCGGGAATCCCGGTCAGCAGGTCTCCGTCGCCCAGGACAACCTGTTCCGGCTCGGCAGCAACGAGAGGCGGGGTGGGAGCCACGCACAGAGCCGTCCCGATCAGCAGCAGAATCCGATGTCCGAAGCCATTCATCAGGCGCATTCCTGGATGAGGGGTCGATGCCATTTCGTCAGCCTGTAAGATCATAGGGGCGTCGACGACGGTCGTCCAAGACGATCCGCCTATGCGAACCATTCGCGAAACGAATCGAACCGTCAGAGGGGGAACTGATGCGCGTCCTGGGCCTGTTTGCCAAACATCCAACGCCGGGAGCCGTGAAGACCCGGCTGGCCCACGAGATCGGCGAGCTGGCAGCGGCCGAGTTTGCGGAGGCCAGCCTCCGGGATGTGGTCGACCGCTTCGCGGATGCGGCAGACGCACGCTGGCTGGGTTACGCCCCCCAGACGCCGGCCGCGCGCCAGTGGTTTGGCGAACTGGCCGGCGAGCAGTATCACCTCTGGCCGCAGCCGTCGGGCGATCTGGGACAGCGGATCGAGTCGTTCTTTGCTGCCGTGAATGATGCCTACGGGGCCGTCAGCCCCAGCATCGTCCTCATCGGGTC
>Ga0073934_10011213_pt1 | contig 10907 bp, 8 predicted proteins | sample LarsenN4metaG_FD_76834 | JGI IMG/M metagenome (GOLD analysis project Ga0073934, IMG submission 76834) | Hot spring sediment bacterial and archeal communities from British Columbia, Canada, to study Microbial Dark Matter (Phase II) - Larsen... ...
ACGCGGCGATTGCCGAGATGATCGATATCGTCCGGCGGCTCGACTCCGTTGTTGATCTGGATCATGCGGCGGATGAGCCGGATCACATCGTTCTTTGTCACGGTGCGGTGCGGGATCGGAACGTTCAAATCCAGTTTCTGATTCAGCTTATAACGGCCGACGCGCTCGAGGTCATAGTGGCGCTGATCAAACAGCTGCTCTTCCAGAAACTGACGAGCGTTATCCAGCGTGGCGGGATCGCCCGGGCGCATTCGTTTAAAGAACTCGATCAACGCGGCTTCGGCAATCGTCTGCTTATTGGAGACTTCCCATTCCGGTTCCTGCTTGAGCGTGGAAGCGATAAACAACCGTTCCGGGTTGTTGTCCACATCCTGGAACAGGGACAGGATTTCTTCATCGCTGCCGGTCACAAGCGGCGAATCTTTTGTGCCGTCGTTAACTGCGGCAAGCGCACGCAAGAACACTGTGATGGGCACTGTGCGCTTGCGGTTGAATTTCAAGATGATGTAATCAGATTTACGAGTTTCAAATTCCATCCACGCGCCGCGATCGGGAATCAGCTTGGACATGGCAAGCGGACGGCCCGTGGCACGATCCGTGGGCGCTTCGAAGTAAACGCCCGGAGAACGGATCAACTGTGAGACCACGACACGTTCCGTACCGTTAATAATGAACGTGCCTTTGTCGGTCATCTCCGGGAAATCGCCGAGGAAGATATCCTGCTTGATCGGCTCGGGAACATCTGGTCCGGCCAGCAACACAGAAACATACAACGGGCTGGCATACGTGAGGTCACGTTCGACACATTCTTCGATCGTGTGCTTTGGTTCCCCAAACCAATACTTCAAGCCCCATTGTTTTGCTTCGGGGCTGCGGCTGGGGAAATATAACTTCATTCCCTTGTTATAGGATTCAATCGGCGAGACCTCATGGAAGAGATCGCCAAGGCCCTCCTTTTTGAGGCGTTCAAATGAATCGAGTTGGACTTCAATTAGATTAGGTAGCTTGATATTGATGGGAATACGCGCGTAACTCTTGCGGGGTAAAGAAGACATTCAGTTCACTCCTGGGCGGGTGAGTTGGATACGAAGGCCGCATCAGTCCCTAAAATTTTCTTTTTCAAATATTTAGTACAGGTTAAATCTGGAGACGATGCACTGGCGGTAAACACACAAATCCATCCCGCGACGTTTGGCGGGATAGCAAACTGTGATTATATACGAAAGCTCAGATATGCGCAAGGGATTTTTGCCTCGAATTTCCGACCCTTTCCCTAAGTGATGAACGGGCGGATTGTATCACATTCTCGGATTTCCGCAACCCAGGAGAGGGAAACGGGGTTTTGATTCCTAGATTAAAGAAACCAACTTCCACGGAGGCATGATGACCACACCGCAGGCACCAGTGAACGACAGACGCGAGATCTTCGGCTGGGCCATGTACGACTGGGCCAATTCGGCGTTCAGCACAACCGTTGGAACTGTATTTCTTGGTCCATACATTGCATCTCTGGCTGCTGAAGCTGCGGGGGCAGATGGTCTGGCTCGTTTCTTCGGGATTCCTATCGCACCGGATTCATTTCTCCCCTATTGCATTTCATTTTCTGTGGGTCTGCAAGTCTTATTCCTCCCCATTCTGGGAGCCATCGCAGATTATTCTCACTTGCGCAAGCGCATGATGCAGATCTTTGCCACCATCGGGGCAGTTGCTACGCTTGCAATGTTCCTTGTTACAGGAGAACTCTGGTGGTTGGGCGGCGTACTGTTTATTGTCGCAAATCTCGCTTTTGGTGCTGCCATCGTTTTTTACAATGCTTACCTGCCGGATATCGCCAGCGAGGACCAGCGTGACCGCGTCTCCTCGTTTGGCTGGGCGATGGGATATCTCGGCGGAGGAATTCTCCTCGCCTTGAATCTGGCATTCTTCATCTTTAGCGAAGATCTTGGCGTGCCTAGGGATCTGGCCGTGCGGATCAATCTTGCCTCCGCGGGTCTCTGGTGGCTGGGATTCTCCTTTCTCACCTGGGCACGACTGCGCTCCCGCCGTGCCGCTCGTCCCCTCCCTACAGATGAAACGTATTTGAGTGTGGGCTTCAAGCAACTAGGGCGTACGTTCCGGGAAATGAAAAACTTTCCCGAAACGCTGAAATATCTTTTGGCATACTTCCTTTATAACGACGGCATTCAGACTGTGATTGCAGTTTCTTCGACTTTTGCAGCCGCGCCTATCGCCCGCGGTGGGATCGAACTACCGCAAGACACGCTGATCGCCGTCATCCTCATGATCCAGTTTGTGGCATTCTTTGGCGCATTATTCTGGGGAAGATTAGCCGGATGGATTGGTGCAAAACAATCCATCATGGTCAGTCTGTTCATCTGGGCTGGAGTCGTGATTTATGCATATAGCGGATTGCGAGGCGAGTCACGCGTGACCGAGTTCTTTATCCTGGGGATCTTCATTGCTCTCGTCATGGGTGGGTCACAGGCCATTAGCCGCAGCCTCTTCGCTCAAATGATTCCTGAAGGCAAAGAAGCAGAATTCTATTCTTTCTACGAAGTCAGCGAACGCGGCACTTCCTGGACGGGTCCGTTGATCTTCGGTTTAGCCAATCAGATCTTTGGAAGCTTACGTTATGGAATCCTCTCGCTGATCTTTTACTTCATCGCAGGGTTGATTGTCCTGCCGTTTGTGAATGTGCAGAAGGCAATGGAGGATGTGAAAAAGCATTCGTAGAAAGTAAAAAGTAAGAAGAGATTGAGGTGATGAGCCTCGGTCTTTTTGAAGCAATTATTAGCCTGGCGGGTTACAACCCCTCTACAATTTGGGCAAGACAATCGACTGTTGCTTCTGATACTTCCCTTTCTTATCCGCGTAAGAGATTTCGCATTCTTCATCGGCTTCAAAGAACAGGACCTGGGCCAGGCCCTCGTTGGCATAGATCTTTGCGGGCAGAGGCGTCGTGTTCGAGATTTCAAGCGTGACAAAGCCTTCCCACTCTGGCTCGAAGGGAGTTACGTTAACTATGATTCCACATCTTGCATACGTCGACTTTCCGAGACAGACCGTCAACACTTTGCGCGGGATGCGGAAGTATTCCACCGTGCGCGCGAGCGCAAAGGAATTCGGCGGGATGATGCACACGTCACCGATGTAATCCACCATGGATTTCGTATCAAAATTCTTGGGGTCAACCGTTGCAGAGAAAACATTTGTAAAAATCTTGAATTCATCTGCCACGCGGACGTCATATCCATATGACGAAACACCGTAGGAAACAACTCCATTGCGAACCTGTTTCTCTTCGAACGGCTCGATCATGCGATGTTCGTGCGCCATCTTGCGAATCCAGTGATCAGGTTTCAGTCCCATATATGCTCCAGTCTGTTTATTGAGGTGACTATCACTTCGGGGGTACTCATCTACATACAAGTGCAAGTGTCGCAAAAGTGACAGTCACCTTATTTCACGACGAAAACCACTTGCGTGAGCTCCCCCGATTCTACTTCAACCCAGCGTTCATAGACTTTGCCGTTTGCATCGGCTGCAATCCGATAGGAACCGGCAGGCAACTCGCTGAACATTGCATTTTCATCCACACTGCCGCCCCGCGGCGTGCTGCGCGTGTCTCCGTTCAGCATATCAGATGAGTATGTAGTTCCATAATATGTTTTGGCAACCGGACCGGACTTCGCTAGATGATATTGGAGCGTGAATTCTGCATACTCAATCAAATTGTGATCCTGATCCATCACCGAGATCACTAGCGCACCAAAGGGATCGCCATCTTCATTTTCTGCAGGAATCAACCATAGTTCAGGATTTTGCGTCGCAAAATAATCTTCACCATTTCCATGACGGACTTCGAAATGGAGGTGACTGCCAATAGCCACACCTGTCCTGCCGACCTCACCAATCTTATCTCCGACGAAAACATCTTGTCCTGCATTAACATCGATCTTGGAAAGATGAGCATACAACGTGAATAATTCATCCCTGTGTTGGATCACAACAAAATTGCCATAATAATTCGGCCAGGGGGAATAAATAGCTTCTGTGTCAGCGCCTGCAAAGAGTACAATTCCTCCGGCGGCAGCGTAAACAGGTGTTCCGCTCGGGTTCGAAAACTCGACCCCATGATGGGGATCCCGCGTCCCATTTGCGGTGGAGCCGTATGCATACGTCTCATCTATTAAATCATTCGCGGGAGGCTGGATCGGGCGCTGCAGAAGAAAGTGACCTTCCGTGACGCAAAAATCGGAGGTGAAAAGATCACAGGGGGTTTCTTGCGCGGGTGTGATGGATGGGAGCGGAGTGGAAGGTAAGAATGTGTTTGTTGGAATGACTTTTGTGTTTACAACTCCGGTTGGAGTTTCAAGCGCTTTAGGACTCGCGCAAGAGACAAGTGCTACGAACACAAAAAGAAATAATGTGTTCTTTAGCATAAGCTGAAACAACTCGATACAGCCGCTTCGACTATACTCGCTGCCGCTCGTTCCACTCACTACACCTGCACTGGCGTACGGTGCCAGTGCAGGTGTGTTTTTCGGGAGTGTGATAATGTTAGATTCCTCCGCGCGTCTCCATCGTCTGGCGGATTTCTTTTTCAAGCTCATTTGCTTTTGCTTCAATTTCTTTCAACTCTTCCAGCATCTTCTCCCCCACCGACTTATCTTCCAGTGAATTGAGATTGATCTTCACGTTATAACTCGCGGCCGTTAATGCAGCTCTCGACATGGCAAACCCCGACATGGAATCGCTGATCGCGTTGATATTCGCTTCTCTGGCGCATTTCAAGGCAAGCTCCATCACCTTGACCGAGTCCTTGGCAACCATGAGGGGAACGCGCGCGGCATTGAGAGTGGTGTAATGGATCGCTGCATTGCGCTTGGACTGTTCTTCCTCCGTCTCCTTTGGGAGTCTGAATGCACCCATAACAGCCTCAAAGGCAGATGAGTCATCGTCCACGGCCTGAGTCAATTCCTTGCGAAGGCTCTCAGCCATCACACGGATGGCCTGCATCTGTGCTTCCACGTCGGCATACTTTTTTTTGCCGATGGTCAAACCTGCGACCATCGCGACCAGACCCGCGCCCATCGCGCCGGCATAGGCCGCTGCCGAGCCGCCGCCCGGAGTCGCCGTTGGGGCGGCTAACTCTTCGACAAAGGAAACAGGTTTCGGCTGCGAAGCAGAAGCGGCTGAATTCACAAGTCGAGATTCTAGAACCTGCTCTTTGTCGAATGCATCCAACTGGGTGTACCAGACCGCTGCATCCACCAATGCTTCCTGCGGGATCAATCCGATCAGTTCACTGTGATGAATGCCCACGCCATACCGTTGGGCTTCGCGACGAATCGTTTCCACCACGCGTGCAAGAGGAGTCTCGCGGAAGTTCGTCAGGTTCATCGAGACCTGGGCGCGGCCTTCCACGAGTAACCCCAGAGCTTTGACATAGCGCAACCCACCGGTCGAATGGCGGATCGCTTTCGCGATTTTCTTGGCGATATCCACCTCGTCGGTGGTGAGATACACATTGAAGGCGATGAGAGGGTTACGGGCACCAATGACTGTTGCCCCGGCCGTCCCCAGTTTTGCTGGGCCATAATCGGGTTGGCGCTCCGGGTTGGACTCGATCTCCGCTTTGAGTCCCTCGTATTGGCCTCTGCGGATGTTTTCGAGGTTGGTCCGTTCAGGACGCGTGGCTGCCGCTTCATATAAATAGACGGGAATCCCTAACTCATTCCCGACGCGCTCGCCCAGCCGCTGCGCCATCGCGATGCAATCCTCCATGCTCGCGCCGCTGAGCGGGACAAAAGGAACGACATCCGTCGCGCCGATGCGCGGATGCTCGCCGGTATGATTGTCGAGATTGATCAGCTCCGAGGCTGTCTTGATGGCGCGGAACGCAGCTTCCTCCACCCCGAAGGGTAAGCCGGCGAAAGTGAGCACGGTGCGGTTGTGGTCGAGGTCGGAGGAGCGGTCGAGGAGCTTGACGTCGCTCACAGATTCAATGGCGGCAACGATTTCGTCGATCACTTCCGGTCGCCGCGCTTCGGAAAAGTTGGGAATGCATTCGATGAGTTGGTTGGTCATGTTTATGATTTAGAGAATCGGAGATTTGAGATTGGTGAGGATAATTATAAGTGGTAAGAAAGGGTAAAGGAAGTTATTCATGATTGACAAACGCCCTCAAAATTTGTATAGTTTTCTAAGCAAATCACTAAAAATCCCGAGAGGCACTATCAAGGAGGACTACATGAGATCGAACAGCTTTTCCAGCAATCTCTTCAAGCTAGTCACACTGGTTATGATTTTAACTTACATCGTATTGCTAGTTATGGTCCTTGGTGACGATCTTAGAGCTCCAAACACCATGGTGCCAGAAGGCGGCGGTGAACCGGTGCCGGCTCCCGCTCCAAAACAAGATCAACTCGTCAGTATCCTTTTTACGGGCCTAACAACAGCGTTTGCTATTTACACAGGGAAAATACTTGGAATTGAGATTACAAACCCTGAAAACAAACTAGAATCCGTTAACTTAATAGACAAGATTAAGACATTGCTGGCTTCCATATGGAATGGATTAAGTAAAGGTGATTTACCTAAGATTGGCGCAGCATTGTTCGTGGTCGCGACCATAGTAGGTTTTTTGATTTATCTCGTTGAGATTAGACAGGCGCCCGATTTCTCTCCTGAACCTCTTTCAGATCTACTCAAGAACCTGGCTTCATCCTTTGTGGGTTTGATTCTCGGCGTGGCAACCTCAGGCAATAGTAAGACATAAGCTTAAACACCGTAACGAATTTTCTAGAATCTCCTTCTGAGAAATTCTAGGTTGCGAATTCGAAGTTCTCTTTCTCATTTGTCCCGCAGGGTTCCCCTGAAATCTGACGGCAGACGCTGTGGGGATGCTCGTCCCGGGCGGAGGTATCGCAGTTAAACTGGTCAAGGCTGTGGTAGACCGCAAGAAATAACAAGAGCCGATCCTTTGAACATTCTAGAGACAGAACGATTGATTCTTCGTCAATTCACGACTGACGATATTGAATTCATCCTTGAACAGGTGAATGAACCATCGTGGATTCAAAATATTGGAGATCGAGGTGTTCGGACATTGGACGATGCCCGCGCCTATATTTTGAACGGACCCGCGGCCAGTTATGTTAAAAATGGTTTTGGTTTATGGCTGGTTGCCCTAAAAGAGACTGGCGAGTCGATTGGAATGTGCGGGCTTATCAAACGCGATACGCTGGAGGATGTGGATATCGGATATGCCTTCCTGCCGAAATTCTGGGGTAAGGGATATGCGGTCGAATCGGCACGAGCCGTAAAAGACTATGCAAAAGAAGTGATTGGATTAAAGCGCCTAGTCGCTATTGTTGATGCTGCCAATGAAAGCTCAATTCGCGTCCTTGAGAAGATCGGCCTCAAATTTGAGCGCATGGTCAGGCTCTCGGCAGATGACATTGAACTGAAGTTGTTCGGCGTTGATCTCTAAAATTTATTTTTTACTATTCACCCGCCATGAAACAGTGTACCGCGACATAAATGTCGCGGTACAGATATGAACTCTTTATCAAAAATCAGAGGCGCGAAATTTTGAAATGACTTTAGACATTGTTCGTTATCGGCTTCATACCCAGCTGCTTTCTCAATCAACATTAAACCAACCTGCCCAAGTCGTAGAGTGGCTGGGCGCGGTCCAGTCTCAGGATTATGCCGGGGCGAAATGGGCGCTTGCTCAACGGTTGCAGGAGCCTACGAACGATGCGGCCATCGATCGAGATTTCAATGAAGGAAAGATCCTGCGCACGCATCTGATGCGGCCCACCTGGCATTTTGTCACGCCGGCGGATATTCGCTGGCTGCTGAAGCTGACCGCGCCGCGTGTCCATGCGGTGAATGCATTCATGTATCGCAGTCAGGGGTTGGACAAACCCACGCTCAGGAAAGGTAACGCAATGCTGGAAAAATCATTACGAGGTGGGAACCAGCTAACGCGTTCAGAATTGTCCTCTATATTTCAAAAAGCGGGTCTGATTGGGGATGCTCATGGGGTACGGATGGGTTATTTCCTGATGTATGCAGAATTGGATGGTTTGATCTGCAGCGGCGCAAGACGCGGCAAGCAGTTCACCTATGCCCTGTTGGAGGAACGCGTGCCTCCCGTCAAACCGCTGACATCCGATGAAGCACTGGCCGAGTTGACACGTCGCTATTTTGCCACGCGCGGTCCCGCGACGCTGCAGGATTTCACCTGGTGGTCAGGCCTGACCATGGCAGATGCAAAGAAAGGCATCGATATGGTCAAATCTCAATTTGTCAATGAAGTGTGGAACGATCAATCCTACTGGTTTGCGGATTCTGTGTTGCCGGTAAAAATGAAATCGCCCCCCGCTCATCTGTTACCGAACTATGATGAATACTTTATTGGATTCAAAGACCGCGGCGCGATCGCAGAAATTGCTGAAAACGTTGGGATAAAACGTGATGATCCATCCCTCATTGCACACATCGTCATCCTCGGCGGTCAGATCATCGGCGGCTGGAAGCGAACCCTCAAGAAGGATGCCGTGCTTATCGAATTGAAACTGTTCACAAAGCTGACAAAGGCCGAAAATCAAGCCATCAGCAAGTCTGTAGAACAGTTTGGAAAATTTCTTGGTCTTCCCACCCGGCTAGCTAATCCGGCTTAACGATCATTCGCGATCATACTTCCGACTTACCACAAATGACCCGATTCTCCCAGTACGAAAAGCGATATTCTTCTTTATAATATATCTATTCAAGCCTTCTAGTATTGCTTCCTCAGAGGAAGGAGATCGCTATGCCTGCAAATGTGGAACTTACAGGCAGTATTGCCCGTATTATTTTGTCCGGAAATCTTGACTTTTCAACCCAGGAAGATTTCGTCCGCGCAACCGACCGGGTTCTGAGCAGTGACGCTGCAAAAGAAATCCAGGTGGATATGTCGGATGTTACCTTTATCGACTCTTCCGCTATCCGTGCTTTGTTGAATCTTCAGGAAATGGCCAGGGAAAAAGGTAAATCATTGAGCATCTGGAACTGCAATGAGCAAATTCGGGATACCTTTGCAATCGGGGGATTTGACCGAATGTTTATTCTTCGCTAACCGTGTAACCTGCTGATATTTGCTTTTTCAAAAATTGTCCCTATAATAAATTATAGAAATTCAAGCAGCAAATCCCGATTCAATTCTGAGGAGGCAGAGTATAAATGAAAACACCCTTTTCTCGTGTGGTGCGCTTTTTGCTTACTTTAGTCATTTTCTTCTTGTCCATCGGCGCAGCACCTCTCTCTCAATCGGTCGCCCTTCCCACAACAGACATCGCTCAAATTCTTGAAGACCTCGGGGGCTTTCCATGTTCTGAGGATAGCGCGTTCACCTGCGTGACCATAAACGTTCCGCTCGATCACTTCAACCCGGATGATACGCGTACAATCCCGGTCGTATTTGCCGTTCTTCCTGCCTCAGGCGCCCGCAAAGGCATGTTTGTCACTGCGACCGGCGGGCCGGGCACCTCCGGTGTTCTGCTGGCAGATTCCTATTCGGCCGGGTTTGACCCGAGTATTCTTGAGTTTTTCGATATCGTATTTTTCGATCAACGCGGCATGGGGTTATCGGGCGGCCTCACCTGTCCGTTCGCAGCAACCGAGTACTACCAACAGGATGCGAGGGGGATCACCCGCAAACAGGAGAAGGCTCTGAAAAATACTGCTCGCACTTTTGTGAGCGATTGCGTCAATGAATTGACGGACCCTGAGCTTCTGCCATACCTGGGTACCAGGCAAGCGGTGGAAGACCTGGAATTATTCCGCCAGATCATCGGAGACGAGAAGTTCTGGCTGTATGGCGAGAGCTATGGCACTCAGTACGCGCAGACCTACGCCGCGGCGCACGGAGATCAACTTGCAGGACTCATCCTCGACGGTACCGTTGACCTCACATTCAGCGGGACCGAATATTATATTCAGCAGGCACAGGCCTTCAACGACACGCTGGTGGCTACTCTTTCCGCCTGCAATGATGACCCAGCCTGCGCCGAACAACTGAACGGAGATGCGATCCAGGCATATGATGAGCTGGCAGCCAGGTTGAGCAAACACCCCATCTCCTACCGGTTCCCCCTTCCCTCCGGCGGATTCGACAGGCGAATCTTTACGTTGAGCGATCTTGAGTATGTCGCGGCCAGTCAGATGTACGGCGAGAGCGACCGCATGATGTTTACCCGCGCGCTGGCCGCCTACACGTCCAATTTGGATCTCATCCCGCTCGCCCGCCTGCTCTACATCGATCTGGTCGTCGATCCAGAGACGCTTGACGTGATTCCCGATCCATCCTGGTCAGATGCGATCTTCTATGGCGTGGAATGTCAGGATTATGGCTATCCCGGAGCCACGCCCGAGGAGAGAGCGCAAAACTATCTCGCGGCTGTGGATTCTTTTGAAACATCCATTCCGCGTCTGGCTTCCATCATCTATGGTGATTTACCTTGCGCCTATTGGCCGGACACCTCCTCCGATTTGACTCGACCCGGCTATCTGCTCGCAGAAGGAATCCCAACGCTGGTCCTTGGCGCCACCGCTGACCCTGCCACCCCGGTGAGTCACGGGTTCAATGTGTATCAGCATCTGGCAGATGGCTACCTCATCACAACGCAGGGCGGTCCGCATGTTACGTTTGGATATGGGAACGAATGCCCTGATGCACTCGTGACCGATTTTCTTGTGAACGATATCGTCCCAGCCGAGCGAGAAACGGTCTGCGAAGGCGTTGTGGCAGATGCATATGTGCCAATCGTGCCGCGCAGTATCCGGCCCTTCGATCATCCCATCGAGGCATTATCGCTGATTGAAACAGAGATTTACTATTTGCCAGAGTTCTTCTA